>Ga0308163_10000430_pt1 | contig 77700 bp, 85 predicted proteins | sample PhyTR1_FD_201037 | JGI IMG/M metagenome (GOLD analysis project Ga0308163, IMG submission 201037) | Phyllosphere microbial communities from UC Gill Tract Community Farm, Albany, California, United States - DLSLT.R1 | ecosystem: Host-associated > Plants > Phyllosphere > Unclassified | place: USA... | reverse complement strand
ACATCTATAAAACCAGTAAATATGGCTTCAAGCTTTTCGATGTAGATGCTTGCAAGTCCCTCGCCGAGGATTTAAGCAGAGGAGGCTGGCCTGCCGCGCTAACATTGAAAGAGCGATTCATTGCTCACTTGCTTGATGTATTGGCTCAACCATTTTCAATGGAATACTTGATATCAGAGCCAGACTCCTTACCGTATAGCTTTGTAAGCGAAGCGATTGCTTACTTTTCCAAACATGACCTTTATGTAAAACGTTCGCAAGCTAGCATTCTTGAAACAGGGGTGCTTTCTAGGGACTATATCGGATCAATCCTGGGTAGGCACCCAGCGAGCCTATCCAACCCCAGTTTTCGTCTGTTCATCAGACAATTTGAACCTGATCTTATCAATGACCACCTACTGGAACAAGGCGTGCGTAGAAATCCGCATAATACGCAGAACACGAAAAAAATTGAAGATGTATCTAAAGGACAGGTGGCTGCCAAATCCTTTAAAACCCACATGATAATTTTGAAAGCATTTTTCAATGGCCATGACGTTTTACCAGAAGATATTCCTGAAATCAACCTTGATATCAACGAGCTCATCCTAGAATACGCTCAGCATTTGAAACCCGGAGGACACACCAATCTTCTACCTCTGGAAATAGGGTTTAAGTGCCTAAATGAGGCTAGCAAGTGGATAGTAGTTTACGGCCAAGCAATTGTTGACTCACTAATTTTCTACACTGAGAAGTTTATTGCTATAGACGAACAATACGCAAATACAAGCAGCTTACTCAACAGGAAAAAACTCTTCCAAGAAACTAAGCATCTATGGATGACAAATGGCATGCCGAACCTACCAGCGGAGCCACTATCGCAAGCCCTAAACATAAGCGAGCTTATCACTAAAGACAAGAAGAGATTCCCAGTTGATAAGTCGAATTATGAGATGGTAATGGAGTCTTTCTTTGGCGCGTGCGCCATCGTGATCGGAATGGTGAAGCCGATACGGAATGCCGAGCTGAGCACCCTCGAGCGAAATTGCCTATCAACCGACACTGGCAACAATGGCGCATTTATGAGGCACATGGTAGGTAAAACAGGTGCGTTGGGTGTTAACGATGTTATTGAACGCCCCATCCCTTACGTAGCGGCTCATGCCATACAGCTGCTCCAAGTGCTTGGCAATTCGCTAGCTGCTATATATGGAGACAAGTCCAAGCACGCTAATAGCTTATTCTACATTCCAGACAGGAGCTTTAAACTTCCTCGGGCGAAGAATCCCGAAGTAAAAGTAAATCGTTGCATCGATACATTTTGCGACGCTGTCAAGATGCCAATCGACAAACTTGGTCGCCGGTGGTATGTGCGCGTCCATGAAATGAGGAAGTTTTTCTTACTTCTTGTGCACAGGCACGTCGGTGATTTGGGAAAAGAATTGTTAAGATATATGGCTGGCCACTCGAACAGGGAAAACATTAACAGTTACATCGCATATGACATGTCGGATTCGGAAGCCATACGCTACGAGTCCGAATGTATTGATGACAAGCTGATCGCTCTTGAGCACGGACTGTTGGCCGAAGATCAAAACCAAGGTCTTTTAGCGCTGTATACCAAAGCGCTTAAAGACTTCAAAGTGACAAGCATTGCCTCAATTAACAATCAGGAACTCCTCAAATACCTCGACAAAGCAATCCTAAACTCCGATTTCGACATGACCGCCTACAAGGTCAGGCTCCAAACATATGAAGAAGAGATCTATTCGATTGAGTTTGCGATTCGTGTAGGAAATAAAAAAGATGCGAACTACAACAAGTAAGAATTTTTATAGCAGGCGTTCATGGTTGACGGAAGTTCTCATCGGTGAGATCTCACCATCGAAGGAAGAATTTCGGGCTTTGTCTACCATGAAAGGCTTTTGCCTACTAGAAATCCCAAGTCGCTTCAGGCGCATCTCCTTAAACTCTCTGAAACACGCAGCCAAATCCTCACAGCTAGATATTTCTGGATCGAACATGTGGGGCGAGATGCTAGAGATGAGAGCGAAGGCGTTCGCCCTATCTGCGCCAAAGGTGACCAAGGACATTGCCCCCGCCCTACCCCCGCTCAAGGAGCAGGCACGCACTGCGTTGCTTGAGGCACACATTGCTTCGATGGCTTACTTCGATGTACTTACCTTTCTAGAACGAATCGACCCTCAACGTTCACGAAGCGCCGAGGAAATTCGTGACGCTATCGCGTTGAAAGTAAAATCATCAAAGGCAAGATATCATGCTTTCTTGGTTAGCGACGAGCTGATGTCACCTCAAAATCTAATAATCATTGATGGTGGCAAAAAGAATGGCTAAGCAACTTTACTCAGAATACGAATCTGTGAGTTTGCCAGGCAATCCTCTGCCGATCCAAAAAACGAGTAGCTTTGTTGGAAGGCAGCGTATTGTTAAGAATTATGTTCTGATACGCTGGCCAAACGGTAGGCCATGCAACTTGGTCAATCTTTGGCTCGCAGATTTTTGCGCTTCAACAGGAGCGAGAGACTCTGCAAGGGTAATAGCCGCACTTATTACACATTTCATACGATACTGTTTTGTTAAGTCTGTCAAATTCAAAGATTTCAGCGAGGCGCACTTTGATGATTTCACCAGGCAGCTTGTGGACGAAACGGTATCATCGCTTACCGGTACTAGGCCCAGGAGAAATAACAACCGTACTCGATTAATTCAACACACCACACTTGTCTTTTTGCACTGGGTTACTACCAAACATCCATCGGTAGCGGAACGACCATTGGTAGGCACCGAAGATAGCGGTGCGAACATCATCGTATCTTTCGAAATTAACCCCAAGACCAAGCGCTCATACCTGGATCATCCATCACTGGTAGCCCCGGTTCCGTACAATGATGACAAGGTAGCGATTGACGAGCACACCATACATGAAATCCAAGACGAGATTTTTCGGAAAAGAGATTGGAATGACCTTCCTGCACGATCTAGGCTGAAGGCAGTCAGTGACCTGGAACTTTATGATGCTACCAGTAAGTACCTTTACGAAAGACGGATGTTCACTATAAGACTGATGAAGCTTACCGGGCTGCGTCCAGAGGAGTTGTTCGATATAGACCTTGAGCTGAACAAAGATGTATCGGACAAATTGGAAATAGTGATCCCCACAAAAAAACGAGGAACACCAGCTCCCATTCGCCATTTCAAAATCAATGCAGGATCCGCAAGGCAATTCAATGTTTACGTTGATGCTAGGCAAGAGTACATCCGGTTCCTACAGCACCGAGGAATTTCTTGCGTCCACTCTACCAGCGTTTTCTTAGGCGAGAACGGGGAAAGCTTAAGAAAGGAATCAATCACGAAGGAATTTGATCGACTTTGTCAAGGGGCCGGATTAACTAATATTCGTGTCTGCTTGTCCATGTTCAGGCATCGGTTTATAACCAGGCAGATCAGCATCAGGTTGGAGGCTAAATTCCGAGCAATCCCCGACCTCAAGGCAAGCTGGACTCCAGCACTGCGCGATGAAGTATGTGGAGAGGTGGTTCAGCTAACCGGTCATTCTGATCCCGCTTCGCTCTTCCACTATTTCCACGAAGAATACAGAGCGCTCACTTCCAGTTCTGGCTACAGCTCGCAGCTTGAGGCCCAAGATGAGCTCGACTCTGTCAAAGACACGCTCACGGCACTAGAACATAAAGCCAAGCTTCAGGGAGTCGATTTGTCTAACGAAATCCAACACCTTAAAGCCATGGCTGAAAAGCTGGAGATGCGGTTGAACAGCCTTTAATGGCTCAGTTTTCGGCCAGCGGCAACAGCCAATGCCCTTGGTCGTAAGCCAGCTCGAAGAACATCTCCCAATCATACGCAGGTGCATCTGTGACTATTTCCAGCACCTCATCGAACGACGCCAGGAAGCTCAGCAAGGCAGTGCGCGCGTCTATGGCGGGCATGGCGTACTCACCGTTCCAAAGCTGTGGGAGGACGATCTCGACTACAAATTGGCTGCACTCTTCCAGCCGCCACACATCAAACAATTCGAACTAGAATTCCTGCCCATCCTCAGCAACCAAGGCCAGAGAAATCAGCTTGGCACTTGCGCTGAGCTGTGTGAACTCACAATCCAAGAACTGCTTCATGCCTTTAAACAGTAAGCGCTCCGTAAACCCCACCGAACTCAATATGGCTGGCGCGCTCAGCTAGGCGATGCGGGTGAGCAGTTCCACGGCAGCAAGGCTTCGTAATCTTCAACCGATGTTGCCGTTGGAAGGCGTTCCAGTGCGTGGCGCAGCCACGCATAAGGCTCTTGGCCGTTGGCTTTGGCGGTCTCGACCAGGCTGTAAAGTTGAGCACTGGCCTTCGCGCCCTTGGGGGTGTCGCTAAACAGCCAGTTCTTTCTTCCGATCACGAAGGGGCGGATTGCGCGTTCAGCGGCGTTGTTGTCGAGCGGCAGGTAGCCTTCCTCGACGTATCGCTCCAGCTTGCTCCAGTTACTGGCGAGGTAACTGATGGCCTTGCCCAGGGCATTCTGAGCGGTGACCTGTGGCTGCGTCTTTTCGATCCAGCTTTTCAACTGGGCCAGTATCGGCAGGCTTTGTTCGTGACGACCGATCCGACGTTCAGTGTCGCCGCAAGCTTTTAGGTCGCGTTCGATACCGTAAAGCTTGTTGATCAGATTCAGCGCAATATCCGCGCGCCCCGTTTTACCTTTGGGCTGCACTTTCTGTGCTTCAACGAATTTGCGACGAGCATGAGCCCAGCATCCTAAACGCTCAACTCCAGCTTGGGCGCCCAGTGCGTTGTAACCGGCATAGTCATCGGTCATGACGTAGCCACGATAGCCATCGAGCAGGCGCGTAGGCACCTCCTGCGCTCGGCTGGTGGAGTAGTCAAAAAGGATCACCGGCTTATCCGGTGGGCCGCCGGTTTGCACCCACATCCATGACTGGCTGCTTGGCTCGCGGCCAGGCTCTTTCAACACTTGTACCCGCGTTTCATCGCAGTGGATGACGCGGCTGGCCAACAGACTATCGCGCATCAGATTCAGTAGCGGCTGTAAGTGCGCGCCGCACTGGATGACCCAGCGAGCCAAGGTTTGGCGCGGGATATCGATGCCGTGGCGACCTAATACTTTTTCAAATCGATGAAGCGGCAAGCCGTCCACATATTTGGTGGTCAGCAACATCGCCAGAACGCTCGGGCTGGCCATGCTTTTTTCAATCAACTGAGCTGGCTTGTCCGCAGTGACCGGAGCGGCTTCGCAGTCGCGGCAACCGTAGACTTTACGAACGTGTTTGATCACCCGTATCTGCATCGGGACGATTTCAAGCTGCTCGCTGATCTCCTCGCCTATGGCGTGCTTGCGGCAGCCGCAAGTGCAAGTCAGCTCATGTTCGGGCAGTTCGTGGATGACCTCGATGCGCGGAAGGTCAGCGGGCAACGGCTTGCGCTTGCCACGGCGCTTGGCGGGTGCGACGACCTCTTCTTCAGTGGTCTCGCACGCCAACTCAACCTCGTGCTCCGCTTCATTGAACAACGCCATTTGAGGCGTTGCCGGATCGACGGCCTGCTCTGATTTTCGGCCAAACAGGCGCTGCCTTAGCAGTGCAACTTGTTCTTCGAGCACGCCCATCCTGGATTGCATCTTCGCAAGCATCTGCTTGAGCAACTCGGGATCATCAGGAAGGTTGTCGGGCACGAAATTCATGCCCTGGATTATACCGAATCAGGCCACGAATCGCGGCGTCAAAACTTGATGGGGACGGTTACGCCAGAGGTCAAAACCGTCGAGCATCCAGTTGAGTTCCTGGACGGTCAGGACAATTGCTTCGTCGGTCACATCGGGCGATGTTTTGAAACGCTCAGACTCCAGGCGCTTGAGCCAAAGGCAGAAGCCGTTTCGCTCCCAGTACAAGATCTTCACGCGGTTACGCAGCTTGTTGAGGAAGACGAAAAGTACCGGGTCGAAGACCGCTACCTTAATGTCTAACTCGACTAACGCAGCCAGGCCATCAATGGATTTTCGAAAGTCGACGGGCTTGGGGTAGAGATAGACTTTTTCGACTTTTGCATCGGGTCGCATCATGGCGAACGGGCTCCTGAGAGAATCGGGAGCACAGCATCGAGCATCAGATAAGCGCTTGGAATGTGGGGTTCATGGAGCGCTTACTTTAAACACACCTCTACCATGAGCAGTCACCGCCTCAAAATGTCCCTGGAGGAACTGCTCTGCAGGACAGCCCTTGAGCATTTCGGCCGGGAACATCTAGAGCAAACCGTAGTTGATCCCCGAAAGAAAGCTGGCCCACTTAAACGGGCTACCGTCGAGCATCCCACCCGTGAACAGGTTGGTCAGGACGTTCTGGAAATACTCGTAGCCGCCCAAACCCAAGCTGACGCAGCAGTGCATGGCCGGAAAGAAATGCCTGATAGGATCGCGCTCTATTCTCAACATGCCAGCCACCTTTCCGACGGTACTCTCAAAGCTGTGCCTGTAGCCGCGCTCCCTCGTGCCCTTAGGCGAGCTTGGCTTGAAGATGATCTTGGGATCTTAGATGTGGGCCTGCCACGATCAATCATCCATACTCGGCACTAGGGGCTTGTGGAGGTGGATGATGGGATGGTTTTTCAGAGATAAGCGCCCAGCTTGGGTGCAGGAAGAAGAGCGGAAATTCATCGCAGCTGCGAACTCACTTAAGACACTGCACGTCACGCCAGAAGGGGGCATGAGGATCGATCCTGAAGAAATTCGAGACCAGATCATTGCTGGGCGTGAGCTGTACAAACAATTCGTTAAACGGTAGCCCCGTAGATAGTTTGCGCGCCCCTCGGGGACGGCCATCGTGAACCAAGCCCGATGGTCTTGGCCCTGCGGGCTTTTGTCCTCGCGTCTTTCGCCTTCGGCTGCGCGCTCCGCTTGCCTACGTCGTCAGCAGGCAAATTACCCTCACCCGATAGCTTTCACTCCCTCAGTCACTCTGCCCTTGTCCCAGCTATTTGGGAATCCTGATTCAGTCAGTACCCGATGCCCGGCTTAAACGATGCTTTTCCAGGTGTCGCATTTCAGCCTCCCATTCCTGCAGAAACTTTTCCCAATCAGCTGAGTAGGCTCCTTCCGCAACACGAGTAGATCCTACGCTCGCACGCAGGAAACGTTCACGCCACGGCTGTGGGATGCTTGAGTCACGAATGATGCGCCGGCCAAGACGGTGGGGTTCAGACTGAACGTTGGCGCGGACGTCCCCGAGACATAGCACCGACAAGTTGTCGAGCCGTTCTCGGGTATCAACGTCGTCAAGTGCATCGATCACGGGAGCGGCACTTGGATCTCCTGGGATTAGGTGGGCGAGCGTCCACAGCGCTTTCCTTCTCAGCGCTTCCCGATCCTTCAAATCATCTTCATTCATCGCGGCTCACTCCAGATCCTGGTGTCCTATGCAAGGCTGACTGATGGGGTATCACGAATGAGGTTACGGCCATATGGTGGCGTATGTCTCAGAAGCCAGAATGTCATCACATGCAAGAAATCAGGCAGCACTTCTTGTATTTTTTTTTCGACCCACAGGGACACGGATCATTTCGCCCGATATCCTTGCCACTGGCGGAAAACGAGATCACCCTCTCCGACACATGATCCAGTATCTTGAAGGTTTTCATCGTTTGCTGAGCTATCTCCCGCTCCTCGCTCGTCAAAGGAACCGTGGCGTCAACGGCAAATATCGTCTCAGAGCCACCGTGCCTACCTTTCGTATCGGCTCCGAGAATCAATATCTCCTTAGCCTTCTGGAATTTGTATAGGGCAACATGAGCGTACATTTGCATGCATGCGGTTCGTGCCTGTCTGTATTCTTGGTATGAGGCAAAGCTCTCATCCCAAGGAAAAAATACAAGAACATACAACCGTCCTGGGTTGCTCGTGGACGGTACAGTCCTAGCAGATCGAGTGCCCTGGGGTACCGAGTCGAATTTCTCAAAGAGGGCTGATGCTAGAAAGCTGCTCGAGTACAGATTTTCAGACGCCAGAATCTGCACTGCATTTGAATGAGTGATGAACGGAAGGTCGCTGGCCTCACCGACACACGCATCGGTCACTGCATCAGCGAAACGAGCGATGATTTCATTCCACAATTTTGCCTTCTTCTTATGGCCGTGCCTGAGTGCATAATCCACGGTCTGCCTGTAATGCTTCCACTCTCCCTCTGGAATCCTGAAGCTGTGCCCTTCGTAGCCAGCCGGAAGCCTGATATCTCCAAATCCGTAGCCACCATCTTCTTGCAAATAACTCGCAAGCGTCTCCTCCTCTCCAGCGCTTGATAAGAAGGTTCCACTTCTAATCGTTCGTTCCTTGGTTTCTAAGTAGTGAATGAAATCTTCCGGTGTGCAGAGCTCCTCAAAAAGCAGCTTTAGACCACTTTCATCAAGCACGTGGACGAACGTCTTTTCTGGATCAACATCCCCAACAACAAACGGCCTATCAAGCAGGAGTTGTTCAGGAGCCTCGTAGTGATAGACCAGCGTCCCATCGCTACCGGGCGCAACTGAATCAAAAAAACGCTGAGCGTGCGGGCCGATACCAGCGGCAACTGCGATCAGGTGGATCTTCAGATCTGGCCGGGTCAAATCGAATGGAAAAGGATCTTCGAGATTGCTGTTGAGGAAAATTTCACTCGAATGGTTTCTCACGAAACTCTCGGCTCCATGAAGCTGCTTTGCCGACTCTTTAATCGCTGCCCTGTACCACCGCTTCCAGGCTAACCGAACTTCGTTATGCTCCTGAAATTTGACGTGGCCTTTGTCGGAGATAATGATCATGGTGTTGTTGAAATATATGGTGAGATCAGCGAACTCTTTCCCTTTCCCTACTGAGCGGAACAGGCTTGGATAGCACCAGAGACTGAAGAACGTGTTTGACGCGATAGCAGCAAGAACTCTCTCGCTCTCGTTGACACTGGGTTCTTTCTGGATGGGCTTGAGCACCTTGATCGTCCTTGTCCTAAGCGTAGGTCGCCAGCAGGCATTAAGCCATTTGCCGATCCAACGCTTCGCTGATTGCCCCTGCAGGGCTAACCAAAATCTGCCGGTTCCGTGTGGTCTAGATCCAAACCGATGTGTGAAAGCCGACACGTTTGAGTGGCACGTGGAGTACCGGAGAGCGCCCCCCCAGTCGTGGCATCGTAGATCAGGATACGGCTGTCAGCACACGAGATACCGAAATGACTGCATATGACTCAGCACCCAATTGTTCGGCTCGAGACGTCTGCCAGATCCTACGTGAGGTTACGTTTGGTCGGCGCACGATGAACAAGGTAGGTAGCCAGGCATGGGATGAGGTTTACGCATGCCACTTCATTGTGGATGTCGAGGGTTGGCGGATCACGCTCTACAACGATTGCGATACGCTGGATTACTGCGAAGAAGCAGTCAGTCCAGATGGGCAGCGCTGGGCGTTTGATCCTGGTGATCGTTTCGGAACGGATCCGGTGGCGCTGCTTAGCACGTGGGAGCACCAGACTATAGAGCGAATGCTCAAAGAGCTCTGAGTGAGCGCGCCCTTTCGGTTCGGCTGTCGTGAACCAAGCTCGCGATTCTCGCGATCTCGGCCCTGAAGGGCTTCCATCCTCGCGCCTCCGACCCTAGGGGCCTGCGCGCTCCGCTTGCGATTCCTCGGCCACGTGGACACGTATGCGTTCAACGGTGCTGGCTACCGGGGAATTCCTCGCGGCCAATCAGTAGCTGGCAGTAGCGGCATACCATTATCAACATTGAAATCGACTGTCACACCAGTCAGCACCTCCAAGTCGCTTTCAAGCTTCATCAGGTCAAATAGCTAGAAGCTCTCTGCCAAGTCACCGGCAATGGTAGCTAGGAGATAAAGATCGCTGCCTTCGATATCCCACACGTGAACGGGATGTGGCATCAGCAACGGCCGTCGTTGCTCGAGCCCATTGACGATTACCAGCCTTGACGCAATCAAGCATTTCGCCTCACATATACCTATGGATTTCATTCACTGAAAACGCGATGATGGCAGTTGGCCTTGACCTCGTGGATGAGGGTGAGGAATATCAGGGAAGGGAGTGATTCTTTATAATGCGGACTGTCAAATCAATATTGCTGTCGCTTGCTTTTGTGCTATGTACCGCTTGTTCTGATAAACCATCTGATGATGTGTTGAAATGGGCCATAGGAGAGAAGCACCCTAGCATCGCAGTAGGTGCAATCAAAATGGAAAGTTACGAAATCACGAATAGTTACACACGTGAAATCGAAAATGAAAAAGTATTCTATTATGATTACTCTATAAAAGTTAAGAACAGCATGTTCGTACCTAATGGGGGAATAAATGGCACCCTAACTTTAGTGAAACGTGGTGAAAAGTGGTATATGTTGCGCTAGCGTTTCATATTAGCCGCCTTGACTGGCGGCTTTTTGGCTTTCTAAATGAGCGGGCTCGCCACCGCTGACAAAGGATCTGACCAAGACCCGTGAATCAGTACAGCCTCACAGTCAGAATCAAGGCCGCCCCTCTTCGGAACACTAAAAGACCATCCAGATCCACTTTCAATAGGCACGTTTTGTCTGTAAAGTCGCCGCTAGTAAGGCGCTGCCACTTTTATCACCACCGCATAAAAATTTTAATGAGATTAATCAATGTTATATTTGATTGCCTTTTCGCTGACTGCATTTATCATGATTGGTGCTCTGGGTTTCCGGTACAACGAGTCAAATACATGGTCGTGGGTCGATTGTGTGTATTACCCCTTAGCCGCATTGGGGATCGTCCTTCTCTTTCACAATAACACTGGACAGAGAGAAGTCATCGAAGCTAAGCAAAAACAGGAGTCACTTCAAAAAGAGCGAGAATTAGCTTTAGCCAATCAGCCACACATTGCGACGAAAATGGACGCTGTGCTCTATGGCAAATACATGCAGCTCCTAGAGGGCGTCCAAAAGCTGGCCGATATCTGCGAAGACGGGGGCAGGACTCCTACATGTGAAGCTGCCCGAAGGATGTCACCCTCGATAAAGCCTGTCATTGATATTGCAAATTCGGGCGCTGAGCTCCCGTTTGAAAGGCGCCTGCTCCAAACATGCAATGCCGCTGAATCGATGCTATTGGCCATTGAGAAATCCGATGCACTGCTTCCCGTCACCAGTCGAGAGTTGATTGCAAGCTACAAAACATTGTCGCAGCAGAATCTTAACTTTACCGCCGCTCATGAAGTGTCTACCGCAAGCGAGAAAATTAAAGCTAAAAGCTTAGAGCTGCTGAAAGCTATTCAAAAAGCCGACCCTGTAAACACGGACGCTGGAAAGTTTATAGACCAGATGTATGTTGCGCAAATTGATTTCGCAGCCCAAATTTTAACCTCACTCACTCCTTGTTTGGCAACACCCGTCAGCGAGCTAAAGCAGTTAAATGATTGGACAGACAATCAAGCTTCAATCGAGCAAAATATTGAAAATTACAAAATATCCATTGAGAAATCGAGCAACTCCATGGACTATAACGCTTATTTATTCCAACTAAAACTATGGCCTTTTGTGCTAATTTCGGCACTGGCATTGAAATTTGGAAAAGCCGTTTCTTCGATTAAAAAGCAATGTATTGAAATCCGCCCAAGGCTTAAAATGTTATGGAAACAAATATATTTTGCAGTAAAGGCCATGATTAATAAGCCAAGATAATGAGCCGGAAATTCCGAAGCACGCTGTCGTAACCAAGTCGCCAAGGCGTCTTGGCCCTTCGGGCTTCCACCCTCACGCGCTAGTATTTGCTTACAAACTACAGCGCCATTTGCGTTTTTGGCTGAGCAACAAATGGGATACGGTTACGGAGGATGGATACCCAGATTTTGATTGAAGGACGCTTTCTCGTGACAACCCAATCTTCGCTAGTCGCCTAACGCCTGCACAACCGTAAATTCCGGGTTGCCGGCAACACCCATGGTCTGTCCGGAGCCGGCACCGTTTTTGAGTACCAAGTCGATGGCGCTGCGATCACGAGCACCTACAGAGGCGGAAGGATCCGCACAGGGCACCAGGTGGGTCATGTGACTGGCCCAGACACGTTCGATCTGCTCTTCCATTGCATCACAACCGATGGAGAGATCCTTTCCGGACGCTCTCGCGGTAAGGTCGAGGTCGGTGAGGCGGGTCGCACGACGCTGTCATTTGTTTGGGCCTGGTTGTCCGGTGCCAGCGGCGGTGGTGAATCCAGTTATGTCGAGCTCGACTATAGGTAAGCGAGAGGTTCGCGGCACTGGGCAAGGATGGCGGATGAATTCAATGACATCCGTCTCCAGCCCCCCTTGTGGGTAGGCGCTGGAGCAGTTGAAAGCTTGGCATGGCGCCGGCAGGCTCCTCGAATTGTCCTACTCGGAATCCCGAGTAAACAAGCTGTAAAACCACCTGTGCATTTCGCCGAGGCCGAGCAGATACCAGAATTCCAGGAAGTACATCAGATAGCTTATCCAGACTCCCCACCCTTGGCTTGGAAGGCTCATGTGGGCATAGCCAATCAGCACTGCGCCTGCGATCCACAGACAAAATGCGAGGGCCCATGCTCTCCGTCTATAAACCCAACATTCATTCGTGGTCATCGACGCTCGATCTTAGGGGCTTACTGATTTGGCCACTTCCGGCGCGAATCGTTTCCAGCAGTTGAGTTTCATGGGCTCAGACGTCTGACCGAGATGGGCCTGCCAAGCGAATCCCTCAGTCAATCCGGTCATGGGCCACTTGGAGCCCGCCGATTAGCAGGGTGTCCTGTTTCTGCTGCGACCCAGGCGTGCATGCAATATCCTTGCGCCACGCAATCAACCTAGAAACAGTGAATAGAACGATGGGTTTTAAACACCTAGCTGAGCTACGTGACCGTCTACGGGCTGAAAACGAGCCCCAAAAGGTCGAACGCGCGAAACACCCCAAGCGTAAGTCTTTCCCGCAGGCGAAGCCTCACAGCCAAGATCCAGCCGTAGAAGCAATCCGGTCATTGCAGGAGCATTTTCCATCGGCCTTTCCTATAAATCCTGCCCCCAAGGTTCCGCTCAAACAAGGCATTCTCAAGGATACCGAGCAGCACCTGGAGCTACTCGGATTGACCAGTGAGCAGCTGAAACTAGGTATCTCGACTTGGTGCAGAGGAAAGCGGTACTGGGCCTGCATGTTGGAGGGTGCGCCGCGCTTGGACTTGAGTGGTCAACCAGCTGGCGTTGCGACAGCGACACAAGCTATGCATGCTAAACACCGGGCTGCGCGGCAACGAGGCCAAGACCGACGACATCGTGCGAATGCTAAGGCTACCCCTTCGGTGTCGGGGTCTGAGGCCGCCACGGATCCGGGTTACGGCTCAACAGAATCGCGGTAAGTACCACGTCCCCAAGCACGCCTCCGTTGAGCCAGAGAAGCTTGATGCTCCCGCGAAACGAAGCTGATCGTGTCTTCGTTGTTGATGACCCCAAATCGCCTCTCTGAGATTATGGCAAATGATGAAATCGGTCAGGCTAATCCGCCATGGTGAAAGTGCAGCAAACGCCGGTGCCGCTACTCAGGATCACGCGAGCATTCCTCTCACTGCGCAGGGCGTTGACCAGGCTCGCCGAGTCGCCCATTCATTCGCCAATGCTCCAGACTTGATTGTCACTTCGCCATTTTCTCGTGCTCTGTCCACCGCTCAGCTCACGGTGAGCGCCTTCCCATCTGTGCCTATGGAGACTTGGCCGGTTCAGGAGTTTACCTACCTAGAGCCTGCGAGATGCGTGAATACCACGGTGGCTCAGCGGCGGGATTGGGTGAAGGAGTATTGGAACCAGGCCAATCCCTCGCTTGTTGACGGTGATGGAGCTGAGTCATTCTTTGAGTTTGTATCGCGGGCACAGGCGCTTCTGAGGCGACTTGCGGCCCATCCGTCGAAGGACATCGTGGTGTTTTCGCATGGGCAGTTCATCAATGCCGTGGCCTGGTTCATCGAGCGACAGTCTACGGAGATCGACAGCCAAGCGATGACTGATTGGCGAGAGTACGAGATCGCAAATCACGTGGAGAATTGTGGTGGGTACCAACTCATGTACGGACAAAGTGATAGTGGTTGGAGGCTTACATCGAGGGATGCTGAGGGCGCGGCTCTGCGAGCACGGCTGTCGTAAACCAAGCCGCCTGACGGCGTCTTGGCCCTGCGGGCAGACATCCTCGCGTCTGCGCGCTCCGCTTGCCCACCTTGAGCGGAGCGCCGCACACCGCTCGGAACTCCAGCCTACACATCAAACAAGATCCAAGATTTCTGAAACGCTCGCCCGTCATAGGCTGCCGAAAATGATTCGGTCTACGCTGCGCACGTCGCCCCTTGCTTCACCCTGTCTGCGTTTTATAGGCTGATATCATCAGTCATTGGCAACAAGGGGCCACTTCGTCTTAAAGCTGCTGATCTCGGATTAGATTGCCATGGTTTCGAGGGCGTCCTCCAGGAATTCGCGCTGCTGCTCCAGCTTTGACAGGACAGAATTCTGAACTTATTCCGACCTAAGGTTCACAGCTAACGTGGAGTAATGAAAAATGTCCCTTGCCACTCACATTCAACCAATTACATGCGAAATATACTTGAGGGTGAAAGCTTAACGATTCACTGAAAACACCTCAAAGCCAGACATAGAAACTCACCTTATATAAAAGATTCAAGCCTAGTTATTCGTCCTGAAATAAGGGGTGTCTACAGGCTTTAGCGCCTAACCCAGTCTCAAGCCCAACTGACACAGTTCGATTTCTCTGCTGCGCCCCCTTTGAGATTTCAGATTTGTAATTTTCGAGTCATCCCGCCGTTATCGCCAACTCGTCAGTATTGCGCCTACTGGCAGCTCTCAAATCTACAAAAAATAGCCAGGTCGACGTCTATAAGAAACTGCCGATTCGAACGGAGCTCACATGACCCACTTGAAAAAAATTTCGCTCGCGGTGTTTTCCACTATCGCGAGTGTCACGCCAGTTGTCGGTTTTGCCGAAGAAGCCAAAGAAGGATTCATCGAGGGAAGCACCCTCAATCTCCTTAGCCGCACCTTTTATATGAACCGTGATAGCCGCAAAGGACAGTCTGCACCCTCTGGCAAAGGTTATTCCGAAGCCACTGGGCAAGGTTTTATCGGAAAATTCGAATCAGGTTTCACTCAGGGCACCTTCGGCGTAGGTGTCGATGCGTTCGTGCTGTCGGGCTTCAAACTCGACACCGGGGGAGGACGTAACGGTGGGCAGAGCTCGTTCAACGTCTTGCCTGTCGACAAAGATGGCAATGCAAAAGACGAGTACACGAAGGTTGGCGGCTCGGTGAAAGCTCGCGCATTCGACACTGTAGTGAACGTCGGAGATGTGTTTCCATCGACTCCTGTGGTGTCGTTTGGTGACTCACGTCTGCTTCCCGAAAGCTTCCGGGGTGTGACGGCTATTAACAAAAGCTTTAGCGGCCTGACGGTTCAAGGTGGCCGACTGCATTCAATGAGTCAGCCCCAGTCCACCTCGATGCGCGATAATTTCGTGACCTTCTACGGTGGCCCGGTGAACTCGCCTTGGATCGGCTACTTCGGTGGTGACTACGAGGCCACTGACCGGCTGACTGTCGGCTTGTATGGCAGCAGGCTAAAGGATGCATGGGATCAGAAATATGCCTCGGCATCCTACGTGCTTCCACTGTCTGACCAGATGGCGCTGACCACAAGCCTGAACTACTACAACTCCACCGACGAAGGTAAAAAGCTCCTCGGGAAGTTCGACAACGACATCTGGAGTGCGAAGGTCGCCCTGCAGTACGGCTCGCATACTCTGGCCCTCTCTCACCAGCGTAACCAAGGTGATGACGACTTCGACTACCTGAGACAGTCTGACTCGATCTACGTCGCGAACTCGATCCAATACAGCGACTTCAACTCTCCGAAAGAACGCTCCTGGATGGTGACCTACAACCTGGACATGACTAACTTTGGCGTTCCTGGCCTGACATTCATGACCCGCTACGGCAAGGGCACGGACGGCGACTATTCCAACGCCAACAGCGTCTACATGCGACGAGATGTGGACGGTAATCCGCTAAAGGATCAGAAGCGCTGGGAACGCGACATCGAAGCGAAATACGTCGTTCAGACAGGCAGGTTGAAGGATCTGTCACTACGACTGCGCCAAGCGACTACACGGGCCACTGCTTTCGAGTCTGATCTCGATGAAGTCCGGCTGATCGTGGAGTACCCGCTGAGCGTGCTCTAACTTATCACTTGCCTAGCCGCTGATAGCTGGGAGAGAGTTTGCAATCGAATGTGAAGGTGCCCTAAGGGGCACCTTCTTACGTAGGTCTGATCAATGGGATAAAAAAGCGGCCGTCAGGGCCGCTAAGTGTGGAGGTTCTGTGACTGCGCCTAAACGCCCAGGTAAGGCGCGGAATCAATTTTTGCCTCGGCAGCGGCTCATTACCTGGTATTGCACGGTATTCAAGTCGCCTCTGGAGTCTTCGTAGGTCATCAACTGAGGAATAACTTTGCACTCTCTTAGCTCTGGAGAAGTTCTTACAACCTTGGCAATATCCAGTTTCATCCCGTACTTGTACTCCACAACATTTGGCACAGGTTTGCTGTTCTTCTCGGCGTAGTTGACGACGGCAGCCTGGTGATCCTTGATGGCATTTTTCACCGCCAAGTCATCATTTGCAAAGGCGTAAGAAGCTAAGGGGGCAGCGACAGTTAGAGCGAAAACAAGCGATTTGATAGTGCGCATAGCTGGTCTCCGTTGAGTGATGACTCAAGGTACCAAGTCAGCATTAACTGAACGTTGCGCAAAAATTACCATTTCGCAATCTTGGCCACTTACTGAAAAAAGCCTCATTACAGCATTGTAATTATTCGCTCACCTTCCCGTTAGGGTCGCGCAAGTAATATTGATACCAACTCCTGATGAGCCAACGCTTGGTGATCAGGTACTGCCACTTCATCAGACGGTATCTACTATGAATCTGCTTAAATCGATGGTTCTGACGGTCGCTGCTCTTTCTTCCCCTGCATTGTTTGCCCAGGATGGCAGCGAGCTGGCCAGCCAGGCAGCTCAAAAAATGAAAATCGCTCAGGAAGTGCGCTTCCAAAATCAAAACGATGCCAAAGCTACTGAGTACGTAAAGTCCGACGACAACGCGCCTGCCAATCAAACGAAAAAAACCGACGGCTGATTTCCAGTTTCCTGTATCGCTCCCAATTCACCTTTAGAAGCTCCCGAGCTCCTTTGGTTAAGGTGAACCTTTAAGCGCCCCCGCAGGGCGCTTTTTTTTGCTTAAAATTTCGTCCCATGCCAAGAACGGTCACGCTGCAACCCCAGTCTGATCTTCAACGTTCTACTCTTCCTCTATTCACCCCCTCCAGATTAAGGATATGTCGATGAGCTCAGGTCACAGCCACGGGCAGGTGCGAGCAGGTCACGAGAAAAAACTGCTGCTTGCCCTTCTTCTCACTACCGGTTTCATGATTGCTGAAGTGATAGGCGCATGGGTAACCGGTAGCTTGGCGCTGTTGTCGGACGCGGCGCACATGTTCACTGACTCAGCAGCGCTTGCCATTTCGCTGCTGGCGTTCCAGATAGCCAAACGCCCGGCAGATAGAAATCGGACGTTTGGCTACGCCCGATTTGAAATACTCGCCTCCGCTTTCAACGCGATCCTTCTCTTTTTGGTCGCCATCTACATCCTCTACGAGGCCTACCAACGACTCGTCGAACCTGCGGCCATCCAGTCTATCGGCATGCTGGTCATCGCCATCCTCGGCTTGACAGTGAACCTCATATCCATGCGGATGCTGGGCGCAGCGAGCGGCGAAAGCCTCAACGTGAAAGGCGCCTATCTCGAGGTCTGGAGCGATATGTTGGGGTCGGTCGGAGTCATCTTGGCCGCAGTAGTGATCTGGCTCACAGGCTGGGGTTGGGTAGACTCATTAGTAGCTGCTGGCATTGGCCTTTGGGTTCTTCCGAGAACCTGGGTGTTGCTGCGCGAAAGCATGAATGTGCTACTGGAAGGAGTACCGAGCGGTATTGAGGTGCAGAAGGTCGAACAGACCATCTTGGACGTGCCAGGAGTAGTCGCGATACACGACCTGCACGTTTGGTCAGTTACCAGCGGGAAGAATGTATTGAGTGTTCACGTTGTGATTTCCGCAAGTGCGTCCAACGGTCAACAGATCCTGACAGAGGTGACGGAGTCCGTGAGTAAAGCCTTTGATATAGGCCACTGCACCATCCAGCTGGAGCACGAAGGTTTCCACAGTGACGAACACGACAACCCTGATCACGAACACCATCAGTAGTACGACTTGCGGCAGTCGCCTGCCGCAAGCCAGCTAGCGGTTACTCTTCCTCTTTTCGATGAGCCCACTGATACAACGCTGGCAGTACCAACAGCGTCAGTGCGGTGGAAGAGAGGATCCCTCCGATGACAACCGTTGCCAGCGGGCGTTGTACCTCAGCCCCCGTACCCGTTGCCAACGCCATCGGGATGAAGCCCAAGGACGCGACGAGCGCAGTCATCAAGACAGGACGCAACCGGGTAAGAGCACCTTCGTTAACCGCATCCTGAAGCGACCTACCTTCCTCCCGCAGGCCGCGAATGAAGGCAATCATCACCAAGCCGTTCAGCACTGCCACCCCAGACAGCGCGATAAAGCCGACGCCTGCAGAAATAGAGAGCGGAATATCCCGCAGCCATAGCGCCAGTACCCCACCGGTAAGCGCAAATGGGATACCGGTGAACACCAGCATGCCGTCTTTCAAGTTGTTGAACATCATGAACAACAACGCCATGACCATAAGCAGCGCTACGGGCACGACAATCTGGAGCCGCTTGGCTGCAGACTGCAATTGCTCAAATTGACCGCCCCAATCAGTCCAGTAGCCAGCAGGGATTTTGACTCCGCTGTTGATGCTCGTGCCAGCCTCTTGAACGAACGAGCCCAAGTCACGACCACGGACGTTGGCACTGACGATCACCACTCGCTTGCCGTTTTCACGACTGATCTGGTTCGGGCCCAACACTAAGTCGAGACTCGCGACTTGCGATAGCGGAATGAAGTTGATCTGTTGATCACTGCTGCCAACTGTGGCCGGGATCGGGATTAAAAGAGTCGACAGCCCGGCCACATCAGTTCGCAGTTTGTCTGACAGTCGCACCACCATATCGAAACGACGGTCTCCTTCATACAACGTGCCGGCCTGACGCCCCCCCACAGCTGTAGCAATCGAGTCTTGGACATCACCAATGTTAAGGCCGTAACGAGCAGCCTTATCTCGATCAATGTTGATGGTTAGCACCGGCAAGCCTGAGGTTTGTTCAACCTTCACTTCAGATGCGCCTGGCACCTTCTGCAAGGTAGCGGCAATTTTCGTGGCGGTCTGATTCAGCACAGTCATGTCATCGCCAAACACCTTCACCGCGACGTCGCTTCGCACACCCGAGACCAGCTCATTAAACCGCAGCTGAATAGGCTGGGACAGCTCGTAGTTACTTCCTGGAACGGTCGCCGCTGCCGCTTGAAGCTCAGCGATGAGTGCTTCTCGAGACTTGCCTGGATCTGGCCATTGGTTCTGTGGTTTCAGCATCACGTAACTGTCTGAGATGTTCGGAGGCATCGGGTCAGCAGCAATCTCAGCCGTCCCCGTGCGCGCAAACATCCGCTCCACCTCAGGCACTTTCTCAACGATGATCTTCTCGAGACGCTTCTGCATATCGACGGACTGAGTAAGACTGGTACCAGGAACTCGTAATGCCTGAAGAGCAAAATCGCCCTCGCTCAAGCTTGGAACAAACTCGCTGCCCATGCGACTGGCCATAACGCCAGACAGGATGATCAACACAAACGCAGTGAAAAATGCGGCCAGTCGATTCTTTAGCACCCACGAGAGAACTGGCGCATAGCCAACCCGTGCTGTGCGCATCACGATGCCTTCTTCTTCCTTGACCTTACCGGTCACAAACATCGCGATAGCAGCAGGTACGAAGGTTACAGAGAGAATCATGGCACCCAAAAGTGCAATGACGACGGTGAAGGCCATAGGGTGGAACATTTTGCCTTCTACACCGGTGAGGGCGAAGATCGGCAGGTATACGACCATGATGATCAACTGACCAAAAATCAGTGGCCGACGGGCCTCTTTTGCGGCAGCAAACACTTCATGGAATCGTTCTGTTCGCGTCAACATCCTTCCATGTTTGTGCTGCGCATGAGCGAGTCTGCGTATCGAGTTCTCGACGATTACTACTGCGCCATCGACGATGATGCCGAAGTCGAGCGCACCTAGACTCATCAGGTTCGCACTGACCTTGTTGGTGAACATCCCGGTAAAGGTGAACAACATAGCGAGCGGGATCACCATCGCAGTGATCAGGGCAGCACGGATGTTGCCGAGGAAAAGGAACAGGATCGCGATGACCAGAATGGCACCTTCGACCAGATTCTTTTTGACCGTTGCAATGGCTTTCTCAACCAGGTTGGTACGGTCATACACCGTGACGGCGTGAACACCCTCAGGCAGGGAACGGTTGATGTCGGCCAGCTTTGCAGCCACAGCTTGCGAAACAGTTCGGCTGTTCTCGCCAATGAGCATGAAGACTGTCCCCAAGACAACTTCACGACCATTCTCGGTCGCAGCACCTGAGCGTAACTCCTGCCCGATGTCCACATCCGCAACGCTGCTTACACGGATTGGGGTGCCCTGAACATTCGCGATCACGATATTCGCGATGTCTTTAATGGTACCCAATTGCCCAGGAGCTCGAATGAGCAGTTGTTCACCTCCACGCTCGATATAGCCAGCCCCAACGTTGGCATTGTTACGCTCCAGCGCGGCGACGAGGTCGTTCATGGTCAACTTGTATGCCGCAAGCTTCTTGGGATCCGGCGCAATCAAATACTGCTTGGCAAAACCGCCAATCGTATTGATTTCAGCCACTCCGGGGACGTTACGTAGCTGCGGCTTGATGATCCAGTCCTGTATGACTCGAAGGTCAGTGGGCGTGTAGGGAGTACCGTCCTCTTTGCGCGCGCCATCTTCAGCCTCAACAGTCCATAGAAAGATCTCGCCCAGTCCAGTGGAGATCGGGCCCATCAAGGCCTCGACACCTTCCGGTAACTGCTCCTTGGCGGTCTGCAGGCGTTCACCTACTAACTGACGAGCGAAAAAGAGGTCTGTGCCGTCTTCAAAAATAACGGTGACCTGAGACAAGCCAGAACGTGAAAGCGACCGGGTTTGCTTCAAGCCTGGCAGCCCGGCCATGCTTGTTTCGATAGAGAACGTAACCCTCTGCTCGGTCTCCAAGGGCGAAAAGCCCGGTGCTGATGTGTTGATCTGAACCTGAACGTTGGTGATGTCAGGCACGGCGTCGATGGGTAATTTTTGATAGCTGGCTATACCAAGCCCCGCCATTAACAAAACAGCGAGCATCACAACGATGCGCTGTTCAATTGCGAATTGAATCAACCGTTCAAACATTGAGGTTTACTCTTACGACGCGGATCAATGGGCGTGCTCGGCAGAGCTCTTGCCTAGCTCGGACTTGAGGATGAAACTGCCTTCTGTGGCCACCTGCGTGCCGACGTTGATCCCCTGGAGGATCTCCACGTGACCACCTTCGCGTCGACCGACCGTGATCGGTTGCACCTGGAAGCCTTCCGCGTTCCGAACAAATACCGACGGTTTGTCTTCAACCGTTTGAATGGATGACTCAGGCAGGGTCACCTTGGCCGCCCCCTTCTCGGCGGTCACTTCGATGGAAACGAACAGGCCAGGGCGCCAGGCACCGCTAGGATTAGGCAATACCACCCGAACAGATGCAGCGCGGGTCTGCTCTCCCAGCAGGCTGCCGACATAACTGACACGGCCATCGACTTGAGCGCCCAGATCTGGCGCGCTGACTTTCACTGCCCGACCTACTGCTACCTGCTTCAAATCTTTAGGGCTTGCGCCAAAGGTTGCCCACACACGGGTCAGATCGGACAAAGTGAACGCGGCTGTGGACTCATTCACGACCTCTCCAATACCGAGGTGTTTCTCGATAACCACGGAGTCGAAAGGAGCAATGAGTTCATAGCGATTGCCGGCGGCGACTTTGATGTTGGCCCCAATGGCATTCAGCTTCTGGCGTGCATTCGCAAGGCTGATATCAGCCTCTTGGTACGCTTGCCTGGCCAGAAGGTAGTCCTGCTCAGCAGAGATTTTGTCTTGCCAGAGTTTCTTTTCCCGCTGCATGGTCAGACGTGCGAGCTCAGTTCTGCGTTGGGCCGCATCGAGTTCACTACGCAGATCCGTGATCTGCTGACTCGCGATCACAGCCAGTACCTGGCCTTTTTTCACGGAATCGCCCAACTCAACTTTCACTTCATCAACGATCCCGTTTACACGTGGGACAACATGAGTTGTGCGGTCTTCATCAAATCTGATCTCGCCGGGGAAAGTGACTGAGGTACTCATCGGTCGAGGCGCGGCCGCTGCGACCGAAATTCCGGCGGCGTCAATTTGTGCTGTCGTCAGTTCAAGCTGCCCTTCCTCGTCATGGGCCTCTTCTTGGCCCTGACCCGAGGCTTCTTTTTTGCCGGACTCTTCGCGGTCATGGTCTTTTTCCTCGGCATGTTTATGCCCTGATTCACCCTCCTGCTTTTTCTGTGGCGGTGACTCTGCGGCAAATGGAAGTCCGGTGTTCGTTACAGTCAGGCTCCCCAGTCCAACAATGGCTACCACCGCCAGAACGGTGGTTATGCTCCGTTTTCTGTTCATGAGTGCTCCTGGCAATCACGTGATTTCCCGCACGTGATGCGTTTAATAAATGCGAAAAAGAGATTAGGGGCGGAGGGAGAAGCGGCTGAGGTCACCGTAAGTGCGCTCGACGGTTACACGTGCTTCAGTCGCGATGGCCAACGATTCGAGAAATTGGCTACGAGCCGAGATAAGCGTGCGCTGGGCATCTAGAACTTCGAGAAACCCGAACTTCCCCATTTCAAAGCCCCTTGTGGCAGCATCAACAGCGCTCTTCGCCGACGGCAAAATGACCTCATTGAACGCCTCGATGTCTCGGGATGCGGTCGCCCACTGATCAAGAGCTGTCTGGGTCTGGGTACGCAACCTCAGCTCGGCGGCATTGCGCAAGTCACGTGCTTGATCAGCTCGGCGAGAGGCCGACAGTACGTTGCCTTGGTTTCTGTTGAAGAGTGGAAGTGGCATGGAAAATCCAACAACGTTGACACGCTGACGATCTTCTCGGCTGTACTGACTGCCCACACTGACGGTGAGATCAGGAACGCGCTGGGCCCGCTCAGACTCCAGAGTGGCATCCCGTTGCTCAATTTGAGCCTGCGCCAGGCGCAGGTCTGCAGAGTCGTTTATGGCACCCATTACTTGAGAAACCGAGGGGGACTTTCCAGGAGAAAGGTCGGAGTATTCGAGAGCGTCGAATGAGCCATTCAGGGAGCCTGTCGCACGAGCCAAATCACGATATGAACTGGCCTTCAATGTCTCGGCACGGCGAACAAGCAGTTCAGTCTCAGACAACTGCACCTTGGCGCGGGTCTCTTCAACGGGGGATGACTTCCCAGCACGGACACGTCCTTGCGCAACCTCAAGCCCTCTTTCAGCCAGGGACAGGGATTCTTTAGCGAGATCCAGGCCTGTTTGTGCACGTACCGCCGCGTAGAAGGCTTGAGTCACTTCAGCACGGAGTTCGTTTCCCCTGCGCTCAAGCTCGATGCGGGCAGCGTCTTGGCCACGAATTGCAGCTTCGACACGAGCGCCTCGTTTGCCGCCCAGCTCTAACGCCTGGCTCAACATCACCGTCGTGGTACTGGTGTTGCGACGCGTGTCCTCTGTTTCCCACGATACGACTGGATTGGGAATAAGACCCGCCTGGATTCGGTCACCTTCCGCAATTCCAATTTCCTGTCGTGCAGCGGCAAGATCAGGATTCATGGCGAATGCCGAATCAATCGCCTTAGAAAGGCTCATGCTCTGACCAGCCACGGCCAGCGGCGCGCCAAGCGGCATCAGCAATAGGCAGAATGCTCCGACGCGGATAGCTGCTCTGGAAAAACTTCTAAATCCCAGCACGATGAAAGTTCTCCGATTGCATAACTCACCGAATATAAAATGGACAGGTACAGCTCCGCCGACGAGTCGGAGTTTGATGGGAGGACTTTATGCAAACGCAGTTATCAGAGGGATTGCTGGAACATTACAATTACGTAATCTGGAAAAATAGGAATCTTCTTGAATTACAATTAGTTTCGATACTAATCAAAGCTCATGTCTGAAATGAATTGCAATACCTAGACTCTTGCACTCATAGCAGAAATTTGTACGCCACAAATCGATTGTGACAGTGATGCGACAGATTGTCGCCTCTCAGGGTTAATCGAGGTATTTCGGCAGTATGCGCTTGACCCTGTAGCTACTACAGGGACGAAAATTGGCTTCATATCCAAGGGGTTGTGAAAAATTCGTTCGGAAAAATTGTGAAAAAATGGTTATCCCGATCAAGAATTCAGGCAACTGCCATCCATCAAAAAAGGAACTCCTGCCATGCGAATCCTTGTCGTCGAGGACGAGCTTAAAACTGCCGAATATATGCATCAAGGCCTTACGGAAAGTGGTTACGTTGTTGATATAGCCAATACGGGCCTTGATGGCCTATACCTGGCTAAACACCAAGGCTACGACATCGTAATCCTAGATGTAAATTTACCTGAAATGGAGGGCTGGGAAGTACTTTCCAAGTTGCGAGAAATAAATAATACCCGCGTTATGATGGTTACTGCTCGCGGGCGTCTTGATGAAAAAGTTCGTGGACTTGAGATGGGAGCTGACGACTACCTGGTAAAGCCATTCGAGTTTCCTGAGCTTTTGGCCAGGGTTCGGGCGCTGATGCGCCGGACTGAGCAGGCCGGCTTGCCAGACGTACTCAGAGTCGGTGACCTGGAGCTTGACCAAGGTCGGCACCGAGCATTTCGGGGTAACCAACGCATCGACCTCACGACGAAAGAATTTGCTCTGCTACACCTGTTGATGCGCCACAGCGGTGAGGTTATGTCGCGAACCCAAATCATCTCCCTCGTTTGGGACATGAATTTTGACTGCGACACGAACGTGGTCGAGGTGTCCATCAGACGCTTGAGGGCCAAGATTGATGATCCCTTCGACCAGAAGCTGATTCATACTCTGCGTGGTGTCGGGTACGTGTTGGAAGTCCGCGAATGAGGTCTGCGCGGCTATCCGTGAAGCTCGGCATTACCGTTACCGCGATGTGTGCGGTGCTGGTACTGGTAATGGCGACATTCGCTTTAGCTTCCATTTGGCGACAGCTCGACATCCAAGCAAAGGATGGACTGGAAGAGAAGTTGTCGCAGGTTGAGCATAGTCTCGCGGAGGGCTCATCCTCGATTGCCGACATCGTCCTTCACCCCCATAACCTGCGAGATCAAATTATCGGTCACGACAATCTGACGCTCACCATCATGGACTCAAGTATTCCTCGAAAACGCCTACTAAGACTTGGAGAAGGAGAAGGAGAAGGAGAAGGAGACGAGGTAGAACAGCCTGTGCCGAAGATCAACACGAGCGCTTTGGAATTCAAAGAGATTAACTCGGCGGAAGGCTTCGAGACGCTCATGGCTTACAAGCTCATCCGGCTCAAGAATGATCAGCAGATACTGGTGATTCTCACGCTCGACAGGAGAAGCGATTACACATTGCTGAAGGCGTATGTGAAATCCACCCTTATCGCTCTCCCTTTAATTTTGCTGCTAGTAGGTGGATGCGCTTGGTGGGTAGTACATCGTGGCTTGAAGCCTTTGCGAGCATTCCGCCGCGTAGCAGAGAGTATTTCCGCTAGAGACCTATCGCATCGAATGAAAGTCCAAGGGCTCCCCGAGGAACTGAGTGATCTAGCCCACGCCGTAAACTTCATGCTCCATAGGCTGGACGGAGACGTGCAGCAACTGGCGCAGTTCTCGGATGATTTGGCACACGAGCTGCGTTCGCCCATGAACAACTTGATGGGAACAGCGCAGGTTACGCTCTCGAGAGAAAGGCCCCCGCATGAATACAAGCAGGTGCTGGAGTCCTGTACTGAAGAACTTGAGCGCTTGTCACGAATGGTGTCTCAAATGCTTTTTCTGGCAAGCGTGAGCCAGCCTTCAGCGCCCCTGACATTCAGCAGCGTCGATCTTCAGGATGAGGCCTATAAGGTCTCGGAGCTATTCGCAATTGCTGCTGAGGAGAAGAAGATGTCGGTGGAGGTGTCCGGCGAAGGCAAAGTTCTCGGGGACAAGCTGATGATTCAGCGCGCGATCTCGAACTTACTCTCCAACGCAATCAGGCATGGATCGCCCGGAAGCATCGTGACACTTGGTCTCTCCACATTGGCCGACGAAGTGATACTGGCGGTCAGCAACGTCGGCGAAGGCATTGAAGCAGAACATTTGCCACGATTGTTTGACCGGTTCTACAGAGTTCACCCCAGCCGCTCTCGCCAACAAGGAGGTACCGGTCTTGGCCTGGCTATCGTTCGTTCCATTATGAGCCTACATGAAGGTCGGGTTACGGCCAGAAGTGAGCTGGGACGAATCACCACCTTCAGTCTGATCTTTCCGAAAGCCACCTGAAGCTGAACGTCTCTGGATCAGTTGAGGTTTCGACCTACCAATACCCAGTGCTACTGCATCGGGTTTCTCATTTGAAGCCCCACGCATTCGGTTACACATTCAGTTTGCGTCAAGCAGCAGATTGCGCTGAGGCTACAACCACGCTTATCAGCTACTCCATCCTAGGTGAGATTCAAATCATGTCCACGCCGACACGACGCGCCGTAAATACCTTGGCAGCAATCGCAGGCATCAGTCTGTATACGCTCGCGCAAGCCGCCACGACGTCCATAGACGTCTACAGAGATCCAAACTGCGGCTGTTGTACCAAGTGGATCAGCTACCTGAAGGACAATGGATATGAGGTAGTGGATCACTTGGAAAACAACATGAGTGCAGTGAAAGAAAAGCTAGGCGTTCCAGCACAACTGGGGTCATGCCACACCGGCGTTGTTAACGGGAAATTTGTAGAGGGACATGTCCCCGTCGAGCAAATCGCTGAGCTCAGTACGAGGCCAGACTTGAAAGGTGTTGCGGCACCGGGCATGCCACAAGGTTCACCAGGGATGGAGTCGGGTACGCGTAGGAGCGCGCACCAAATTATTGGAGTCACCAACACTGGAGATCAGACTATTTTGGCAGACTTCCCAGCTCGATAGCCTTCAGGGGTGCGACGCCATCGTGAGATTATAACCGGAATGGATTAATCGAATACGCCGGCAGCCATAAAGCCCCGCCGGCGAATGCTGCTAAGGTGCTTTCCCGCAAGGGTCTTAATCGAAGAGATCCTGTAAAAATGATTTCTTGCGATAGGGTTGTCCTTGGTGCCCGGTCTGATAGCCGTCCCGCCATCCGCCAGAATGATTCGACTGCACTTCGGAGTGCCCGCCGTGTTTGCTCCCGTGCTTACTGCCATGCTTATCACCTTGGTGACCGCTGGAAGGCTGTGAGCAGACTACATCTGCTGGAGGTGGCGGTTCCTGATGAGAAGCCTGAGTAAATCCAGCAGGTAGAAACCGTGACTCCTGCTGCTGGCTCCTTTCGATGATTTTGTCGAGCTCGCCACGGTCAAGCCAAACGCCCCTGCACTGAGGGCAGTAGTCGATCTCAACGTTCTGGCGCTCGGTCATAATCAGTGAGATGTCTTTGCAAACGGGGCATTGCATGGTCTCTTCCTTCTGAATTTGAATGACTAAATAGCGGCTGTCGTTTCAACGGCGCAGTAGCCTTAAGCCGTTGAAGACGACGAGCAAGCTCGCCCCCATGTCGGCAAAAACGGCCATCCACAGAGTCGCAAACCCCGAGAATGCCAATGCCAAAAACACAATCTTTATGCCCAGCGCCAAGGTAATGTTCTGCTTCAAGATGGAGGCAGAACGACGGCTCAAGCTGATGAAGTCTGCGATTTTGCGCGGATCGTCATCCATGATCGCTACGTCAGCTGTCTCCAGCGCTGTTGCAGTCCCGGCAGCCCCCATCGCGAAACCAATGTCGGACTGTGCAAGGGCGGGAGCATCGTTCACTCCATCACCCACCATCCCCACATTGCCGTACATGGTCTTCAACTCAGCCACGGCAGTTTGCTTGTCCTCGGGCATTAAATTTCCGCGTGCATCCGCAATGCCTAGCTGACCAGCAATCGTTTTGGCAGTGGCAGGGTTGTCACCTGTCAACATGACCGGCGTCACACTCAATGCCTTCAACGCCGCAATCGCTTGAAGGCTCTCAGGCCGGACAGCGTCCGCAACCGCGAAGATTGCTACTGGGCCGGCGCTGCTGCACAACACGATCACTGTCTTGCCTGCGCCCTCAAGCTTTGAAAGCTTGGCTTCCAATTCTGCTGAACACATGCCTAGCTCTTCCACTAAGCGATGGTTGCCCAAGTGCCACACTTCATCGTTAACCTTACCTTTGACACCCCGCCCATTGAGGACACTGAAGTCACTGACGGACATGGCTTGTATTGCTGGTTGCTGCGAGTTCCACCCTGCGACCAAAGCCTTCGCCACTGGATGCGTACTCTGTTCATCCAGGCTCGCGGCAATCAGGAGTGCGGTTTCAATCGGCAGTTCACCCAGCGACTCGGAGTCAGTTAGAACTGGTTTGCCTTGAGTCAACGTGCCGGTTTTATCGAGGGCTACCACCTTCAACAACCTGCCACTTTCAAGGTAGGCACCGCCCTTGATCAGGATCCCCTGCTTCGCGGCAGATGCGAGGCCGCTTACCACTGTCACGGGGGTTGAAACAACAAGCGCACAAGGGCAGGCAATAACGAGCAAGACCAGCGCCTGGTAGAGCCATTCACTCCACGTTCCACCGAACAATATTGGGCCAAGGGTCGCAACAAGCAGGGCCACTAAGACAACAACAGGAGTGTAGTAGCGCGCAAATTGATCGACGAACCTCTGCGTAGGCGCCCGCTGTGACTGAGCGTTCTGAATGGCTGCTGCGATGCGAGCCAGCGTACTTTCTCCAGCAACGGCAGTCACGCTGGCCTCAACCACGCCGTCGGTAACGATACTGCCCGCATAGAGCTGATCACCCACGACCTTATCTACCGGCAAGCTTTCACCGGTGATTGGCGCTTGATCCAGGGCCGCTCGGCCAGAGGTTACCGTCGCATCCAGAGGCACTCTCGACCCAGTACGAATACGGATTTGACTGCCCCGCGCCACACCTTCGACTGGTTGTTCCTTCCAGCCGCTGTCACTCATTACCTCAGCAGTTTCAGGCGCAAGGGCAGTCAGCGACTTAATCGCGTTGCGGGCGCGCTCAAGAGATAAAGCTTCAATGGCTTCGGCAACCGCGAAGAGGAAGACCACCATCGCAGCTTCCGGCCACTTGCCAATTACCGCAGCGCCCAAGACAGCCAGCGACATCAAGAAATAGATGTTCAGCGTGAAGTTCTTCACGGCGATCCACCCCTTTTTCAGGGTAGGTAGACCAGCAGTTAGAATGGACAGCACAGCCAAGACCACGACCGGCCAAGACCCTTCCTGCCCGGTCGTCCAGGCGATTACTTCAGCGGCAACGGCAGCTAGGCCACTGACTGCCAGCAACCCTTTCAGACGTTTGGTAAGCGCTGGTGGGACTGCCTTTGGAGGTGCGCCAGCCTCGATGAGGGTCGGCCCCATATCGAGAGCATTCAAGGCGGCAACAATTGCTTCCGGATCATCCAAACGGTGATGCACCGTAAGCTCACGATCCAACAGGTTGAAATCGAGTCGAGCAACTCCAGGCATCGGCTCCAGGCGGTTCCGGATCAGCCGCTCCTCAGTAGGGCAGTCCATCTTGTCGATGCGATACCGAACTTGGGCCGTCCCTTCAGGGCCTGGCATAGCTGCGCGTGAAGTCGCTTCGCCGACAGTGCTGGCTTTGCTTGAGCAGCACGCATCCACATTGGCGTGAGCCGCAGAGCCATGGTCATGTCCGTGATCGTGATCGTGATCGTCTGCACCGTGGTCATGATCATGCTGAGCCGACTTGGGATCGGACGCCTGAGAATCATGCGAACCGCATGCATGCGATTCCTCGCTGCCTAAGCTCTCGGCGTGATCATGACCGTGCTCAGCTTGGTGAGCCCGAGATTGAATCTGTTTGACGAACACCTCCCGGGGGTCAGCAGAGCAGCAATCGTCTGACTTCGGGACAAAGTGAAATTTGGCTTTGGACTGGTTTTCTTGACTCATGACGCGTCTACCCATAAGGACATAGCGCCATTCAACAGCCTGTAGTAACTACAGGGTCAAGCGAAGGATTTGAAGTTTTTCAGATTGAGGTAAGGACACGGGTTGAGTCGATGTCCCCATGCGTGGGCTATTGAGGAATGGATGCAGGGATAAATCAGGCGGCCAAAGTAGGCAGCGCCTCGACTGCTCCGTCAGCTCTCACCTTGGGAGTCATGCATATCGAGCAGGCCATCAATCTTCTGATGGAGCCTATGGGACAACGTCTGGAATAAGCCGTCAGAACGGTCTTCGACACCATTCATCTGCGTCGGCTGTATACCTATCCAGGCACAGACCGCTACGGCAGCCGACAGGGTCAAAAGCAGAGCTGTCCAGCTAGCCACTCGGCGCAGTCTCACCAATAAATCCTCCTCGACCATTTTGTTACAAGTCTTTTCAGCATCATGTTGTAGATGCTAAATACGATCCCCGGCGACGGCGGCATACCCCTAAAGTAAAAACCCCGCCATGTTCGGCGGGGTCTTATCTATCAATCACCCTTCTTGTGCTTATGCACGTCCAGGTCGGGATGCTTAGGCTTGTTCTCGGGGGTTACACGGCGACGCTGGTCTGTCTTGCCGGTTGATTCGGCAATTGGCTTGGGCCCAGGTTTGATGGCCATAGAGCTTGCTCCTTCAGTTGATAGGGATATGCCTTTGCAAACGACTGCCGTGTAAGCGTTCGCTCAGTACGGTCACGAGATTGAGGGCACCCAAACACTGTAGCTTGATATTTTTATGCCAGCAGTGGTGTACCACTTTATTCTGACTCTGCAGATCATCATCTCGGTATTTTGAGACTTCCCCCCGCAGTGGGGCTGCGGTATATGGCTTTACGTGCGCCAGATCAATGCAGGAATTGCCCGGATGTAAATTAGCTCGCTGACCAATTCAACCAGTGTTTGAGTGATGACAGCTGCCGCAGCTAGCCCTCTGATTTCTTCGGGTAAGGCAAGTGCCAAGGGGAGAACCACCAACGAGTTCCGAGTCGAGCTACTGAACGCCACTGATCTTGCAGTGATAGCCGGCAATTTGAATGCACGCGCAATCAGCGCACCAACCAATGGTGCCAAGAGCATGAAGCCCAAATAGACAGGAATGACGGGCAGCAGCCTGTCCATGTCTCTAACCACCGCTGAATCTGGGAACCGATCACCACGACCAACACAGCCGCCATAGCCGGTACAGGCATCCAAGCCCAAGCGTTGTTCCAACCCTCAACGACGCGTGACCTTTTTGCACCGGCAGCTGTTGTTACCGCCAAGACCAAGGGCAAAGCGATCAGTACTAGGAAAGCTTCTACAAATGGGCCGACAGATATCACCACTGCCGAGTCATTGCCCAGCATGAACGCCAGATACAGGGGCAGCAGCACAAGCTGTAGCAAGAGTAGCAATGGCGTTGCCGCCAAAGTCAGTTTGGAGTCGCCTTTGCCGATATGGGTAAATACCACCACATAGTCGATGCAAGGCGTCAGCAAGACCAGCAGTGCGCCCACCAAAATCGCCGGCTGATCCATTAGGCCCGCCGTCAACGCCCAAACCAACAGGGGGATGGCGACGAAGTTGGCTGTCAGTAGCGCCGTCATGAAACGCTTGTTTGCAAGCCCATCACGGAGGAATGGAATCTGTAGAAACATGGCGTACATCAGCACAGCGATGGCTGGTGTGACCAACGCACCTAACGCTTGAGAGGCATCAGGTGCGAGCAGACCTCCTATTGCCGCGACGATCACCGCGACGAAGTAAACGGGAATCTGGTTCTTCTCTAGCTGTTCTCTGTGCACGAAATGCCCTTGCTACGCGTGAAATCAATTTTCGATTGAGCAGGTTAATATCTGTAGCTACTACAGGTTCAAGAAAATGCTTGGGGAATTCGCATGTCAGGAATTGGGGCGTTGTCTAAATCAACGGGTTGCCACATTGAGACGATTCGCTACTACGAGAAAATAGGCCTTTTATCTCCGGCCCTGCGGTCGACCGGCAGGCACCGAATCTACACAGAGAAGCACCGTTCAAGACTCGTGTTCATCCGTCAGAATCGTGAGTTAGGCTTTCCCCTCGACGATATACGAGAACTCATCGCGCTCGCAGCAGATGCTGATCGTCCGTGTGCTGAAGCACTGTCCGTGGTCAAGAAACACTTGGCAGAAGTAGAGTCTAAGGTCGCTAAGCTGCAGCAGATCCGGGGAGAACTGCTTTCCATGGCTGGCACGTGTGAATCAACTTGCTTGGGTTCAAACACCCCAGATTGCACGATTGTAGAGTCCTTGTTCGAACCCGCTGCCGGGACGCGCTCCGGTTGCTGCTCCTAGGCGAATCAAGACGCGTGGGGAAGAAAGCTGCCATCGAGACCGAATAACGCGAAAGTCTCAAAGGTATATCGAGCGTCCGCATAGCAAAGAGGGATTCTGAAGAGACAAACCGACACGATGAACCGTGCCGGTTTTTGATCACCGCAGGCTCATTTCCTTATAGAAATAATTGTGGCTTTGCCACCCTCTAGGCGAAAGGAAAACGAGACGCGATCTCCGGCTGCCAGCCCTGTCAACTGATCCTCTGTCGCGGAAAAAGCCATAGTCATCGGTGGCCATCGCACTGATGGAACAGCGCCATGGGCAATGGTCACGGTATGCTTCGTAGGATCGATAACCTTGATCGTTCCGTCGGCGGTGGCTACTGGAGCCTGCTTTGTTTCTTGCTTCATTTCCACACCCTCCATTTTCATGCCCGGCATGTCCTCTGCCAGGGCAGAAAAAGACAGCGTAAGTACGGTGCTAGCAGCTGCAATCAGGGTCAGTTTCATACGACTTTTCCTTGAGGGAGGTTGGGTTCATCTTGGAGGTGACGGCGACGCATCAGGCGATACGCTGCCGGAATGACAAACAGGGACAGCAAGGGTGCCGTGACCATGCCGCCGACCATGGGTGCGGCAATGCGGCTCATGACTTCGCTTCCGGTGCCGCTGCCCAGCAGGATGGGTAACAGACCGGCAATGATCACGGCCACGGTCATGGCCTTGGGTCGAACGCGCTGCACAGCGCCTTCACGAATCGCCGCCACCAGCCCGCGCTCAGTGCTGTCGCCGAGGTCTTCACGCTCGGCCCAGGCGTTTTTCAGGTAGAGCAGCATAATCACACCGAACTCGGCAGAAACCCCGGCCAAGGCGATAAAGCCAACTCCGGTGGCGACCGACAGGTTAAATCCCAGCAGGTAGAGGAACCATGCTCCGCCCGTTAGTGCGAACGGCAGAGTGGCCATGATCAGTAAGGCCTCATCGAAGCGGGCGAAAGTCAGGTAGAGCAGCACGAAGATGATCAACAGGGTGGCAGGCACCACCAACTTGAGTCGTGCGTTGGCCCGTTCCAGAAATTCGAACTGCCCTGAGTAACTCAGACTCATACCGGGCTGCAACTTGACCTGCTCATTGACGACCCGGCGTAGATCGGCGACCACCGAGGCAATGTCTCGCCCGCGCACATCGATATACACCCAGCCTGAAGGCCGTGCGTTCTCGCTTTTGAGCATCGGTGGGCCGTCGCTGACCTTGACCTTCGCCACAGTGCCAAGGGTGATCTGGCTCCCCAGAGGGGTGTAAATCGGCAATTGCTCCAGGGCGCCAAGCGAGTCGCGCCACTCCCGTGGGTAACGTACGTTAATCGGGAAACGTGCGAGACCTTCAATGGTCTCGCCGACGTTTTCACCACCGATAGCGCCGGCCACAACGGACTGCACATCAGCGATATTCAATCCGTAGCGAGCGGCAGCCTTTCGGTCGATATCCACGTCAATGTAGCGGCCACCGGTCAGTCGCTCGGCTAGTGCCGAACTGATGCCGGGTATGTCCTTGGCCACTCGCTCGACTGCCTGAGTCGCGGCATCGATCTCCGTCAGGTTAGTGCCGGCAACTTTCACGCCGATGGGGCTCTTGATCCCGGTAGCCAGCATGTCGATACGGTTGCGAATCGGTGGTATCCAGATATTCGTAAGTCCAGGGACTCGCACCACGCGATCCAGTTCTTCCACCAATTTTTCCTGGGTCATACCTGGGCGCCATTGCTCGTGCGGCTTGAATTGAATGGTGGTTTCGAACATCTCCAGCGGTGCCGGATCGGTAGCGGTTTCGGCACGGCCTGCTTTACCAAAGACGTGTTCAACCTCTGGAACAGTCTTGATCAGGCGGTCGGTCTGTTGCAGCAATTGCGCCGCTTTCTGCGCCGACAATCCCGGCAGGGCTGAAGGCATATAGAGCAGATCGCCCTCGTCCAACGGGGGGAGAAACTCGCCGCCCGAGCGCGACATTGGCCATAGCGCACTGGCAAACACCAACAGTGCCACCAGCATTGTGATCTTTGGTCGACGCAAGACTGCGTCCAGGGCTGGCTGATAGATCCGAATCAACCACCGGTTCAACGGGTTCTGTTGCTCACTGGGGATTCGTCCTCGAATCCAGTAACCCATCAGCACGGGCACCAAGGTCACTGACAATCCCGCCGCTGCGGCCATGGCGTAGGTCTTGGTGAAAGCCAGTGGGCCGAACAAACGCCCTTCCTGAGCTTCTAGGGTGAACACCGGAATGAACGACAGGGTGATAATCAACAAACAGAAGAACAGCGCCGGGCCGACCTCAGCCGCCGCTTCGGTCATCACGTGCCAATGACGCTCCCCATTCAGTTCTTCCCCTGGATTCGCCACATGCCACGCCTCAACCTTCTTGTGCGCGTTCTCGATCATTACCACGGCAGCATCCACCATGGCGCCGATGGCAATGGCAATCCCACCCAAGGACATGATGTTGGCGTTGATGCCTTGGTAGCGCATGACGATGAAGGCAATCAAAACTCCCACCGGCAGGGAGATGATCGCCACCAGCGACGAGCGTAAGTGCCAGAGGAAAATCCCACAAACCAACGCGACAACGATGAATTCTTCGATGAGCTTGTGGCTGAGATTTTCCACAGCGCGGTCGATCAGCTTACTGCGGTCGTAGGTGGTGACGATTTCCACCCCAGACGGCAAACTCTTTTTCAGCTCGTCGAGTTTGGTCTTGACCGCAGCAATGGTCTCGCGAGCATTCTTGCCGCTGCGCAAAATCACCACGCCGCCGACGGTCTCGCCCTCACCGTCGAGTTCGGTGATGCCGCGCCGCATTTCCGGCCCCAGCTGGATCGTGGCGACATCGCCAAGGGTCACCGGCACACCGCCCGAGCCAAGCTTCAGTGGGATCGCCCGAAAGTCATTGAGTGTCTTTAAGTAGCCGGAAGCACGCACGATGAACTCGGTCTCTGCCATCTCCAGCACCGCACCACCGGTTTCCTGATTGGCCTTGCCGATAGCATCGGTCACCTCAGACTGAGTGATGCCGAGGCTGGCCAGTTTGAGCGGATCAAGCTGCACCTGGTATTGCTTAACCATGCCTCCCACGGTGGCCACTTCCGCAACGTTCGGTAGGGTCTTGAGTTCAAACTTGAGGAACCAGTCCTGAAGAGCGCGAAGTTGTGCCAAATCGTGCCCGCCACTGCGATCCACCAGTGCGTACTGATAGATCCAACCCACCCCCGTCGCATCCGGCCCCAACGCCGGCTTGGCGCTGGCCGGCAAGCGGCTTTGTATCTGACTCAGGTATTCCAGCACCCGCGAGCGAGCCCAATACAAGTCAGTGCCGTCTTCGAACAGCACGTAGACGAAACTATCACCAAAGAAGGAATAACCTCGCACGGTTTTGGCCCCCGGCACCGAGAGCATGGTGGTGGCCAACGGATAGGTGACCTGGTTCTCGACGATCTGCGGCGCTTGCCCTGCATAAGGGGTGCGGATAATCACCTGTACATCGGAGAGGTCTGGCAACGCATCAATGGGCGTGCTTTGCACCGACCAGATGCCCCAAGCGGTGACAAACAGTGTCGCGAGTAGCACTAGGAATCGGTTGGCCACTGACCAACGAATCAGGGCAGCAATCATGGCTGGCTCCCCGATTTATCCAGGCGTTCAACACGCAAGCCATCATCGGTCTGGCTCACCGCGACCCGTACCTTGTCACCAGCCTTGAGGCCCTGCATCAGCGCCGGACTAGCGAGAGGGAAAGTCATCGTCATGCCAGGCATACCCAGCGTCTTGAAAGGGCCGTGGGCGAGCGTGACTTCTTTGTCGTTGATCGCAACGATCTGACCATCAGCCTCATGAAAACTGGAGGCTGTTTCACTGGGTGCCGACTCTTCCTCCGTGCGAGCAACAATGCCTTTAAGACTGGCCTCCGAGTCGAGCAGGAACTGGCCAGATGTAACCACCTTCTGACCTGCTTCGAGACCTTTCACTATCGCCGTTTTGCCATCGCTTTCCTGCCCAAGGAGCACCTCCACGGGACGGTAGCGGCCAGCGTCTTCGGCGAGCATCACCAGCGCTCGTCGGCCAGTGCGAATCACCGCCTCACTCGGCACCCACAATACACTTTGCTCGGTCGAACGATTCAGGCGTACTTGCGCCGTCAAACCCGGCCTGAGACGCCCGTCCGGATTGGGTAACTCGACACGTACCCGAAGTGTGCGGCTGTCCGGATTGGTCTCGGGCAAAATCGCGCTGACGTTGCCGCTAAGTGTTGTTCCTGGGAAGGCTGGCAGACGCGCTTCGACCGCCTGCCCCACGGTGATAGCTCCGGAATCCGATTCTGGAACGGCTACAGCTAGCCAGACCGTGTCCAAACCATTGACGCGAGCCAGGGTCTCGCCAGTCGTCACGGTCATACCCGCTCGCACATTTAGCTCTTGCAGAACGCCGCTGATGGGGGTGGTTAGCTTCAGGTTCGGCTGGACTTTGCCACTGCGCTCTACCTGGGTGATCAGCGCAGCTGGCATCCCTGTGAGCCGCAGTCGCTGTCGGGCCGCAGCCAATAGATCAACATCACCGTTGTGCTTAATGGCAAGGAACTCTGTCTGGGCAGCCGCCCACTCCGGCACTAGGATATCTGCCAGGGCCGCGTTGGTCTTGAGCACATCTCCGGGAGCATGGGCATAGACCCGCTCCACAAAGCCAGGGGTGCGTGCCTGTATCACCGCAACATCTCGTTCGTTGAACGCCAATACTCCTGTGACGTCGAGACTGGAGTTAAAGATTCCACGGGTGACTGTCGCAAAACGCAGACCGAGATTTTGAGTCAGACTCGGATCGATACTGACGGTCGCACGATCTCCTGCGCCACCGGCGTACTGAGGAACCAGTTGCATGTCCATAAAAGGGGATTTACCCGGCTTATCGAACTTTTGCTGCGGGTACATGGGGTCGTACCAATACAGAGCCTTGCGTTCCTCTGATGAGTTGGGACTCTGCTCCGGGCTAGCACCAGGTACTCCGCTCACGCGTTGATGTGCGAACCAGTAACCACCGGCAATACCGAATGCCAGCGAGACGCCTACCAACAATGCCCCGTTCCATTTTTTTAGGATCATTGGCTGGACTCCCCATAAGCGAAGTACAGACGCGCACTGGTCAGCGCTCGCTGCTCTTCTACGTCGATCTGTTTGAGGCGGGCCTCGATGAGTTCGCGTCGGGCGGCAACCACCGCGTTTAAATCGCCCTTGCCTGCACGGTAACTGGCCATGCTGAGTTCGACCTTTTCCTTGGCCAGCGGCACCAGGCTGTCCTGATTTCTGCGCACGGCACGATCCAGACGCTCATAGTCAGCCAGCTCATTTTCCAGCTGCTGGGTATGCTCACGTGACAGCGCTTCGCGCTCGGCCTCCAATTGGTTGAGCTCAGCCTGCTTGGCCGCAATCCGAGGGTTTTGGCGAGAGCCGGGAAATAGCGGTAAATCCCAGGAAAGTTGAACGCTGACCATGTCGCCGAACTGACGGTCACGATGCTGATAATCAAGCTCCCAACTCCAGTCCGACTGCTTTTCCGCTTCAGCTTCACGAACTTTGGCTTGCGCTTCGCGGGTCATCGGCGCAAACGCTGCCAACTCGGGGTGGTGTTGCAGCTTATGAGAGTAACTTGAGGTATCAACTGGCCATTCAGGCAAGCTGCCCACAGGCTTGTCGTTGGCGGCGGAGCCAATCCAGCGTTTGAGGGCCGCACGAGCCTGCGCTCTCTGGAGAATTAGATCGTCCTGCTGCTCCGCCAGTTGAGCTGCTTCCTGCTTGGGTGTCACCGCATCGGCGGGTTGAGCGCGGCCACCGGCAATTTGGGCCCGGACGGTATCGCTCAGCAGGCGGTTTTCTTTGTAGAAGTCCTGGAACAACACATCTTTGCGCTCGACCGAGTAGCTGCTGATCCAGGCCAACGCCGTGGACTGGCGCACCTTCAAACGTTCGACTCGACGCTCCGCAGAGGCACGATCAATAGCTGCATCGGCAACTTCGATACGCGCTTTGCGCTTGTCGCTATTGGGCATCTCCTGCCTGACCCCGACCATCTGCATGGTCATGAAGTCCTGGTCAATACTCCAACGATCCGGGCCGCCGATGGGGTAGTTCTGCACGCCCACCAAGAGCTTGGGATCAGGTAATTCACCAGCAGGGATGGCTGCACTGCTGGCAGCCTGAATTTTGGCGTCTTGTGCGGTCAGCGACGGCGCATTGTTTTCTGCCAGCCGCAACGCTTCATCGAGCGTCAATGCGGCAGCGAAACTCGGCAACGCCAGCACGCTTGCCGCCAGACCGACCACGAGAGACCAGCCTGTGCAATTGCACTTGGAGTTCATGTTTACGATTCCTGTAATCATCCGCTGCACGCGTCAAAAGACATGCGCGCAGCTAGTCCATCCCGCTAGTGCAGAATGAGGCTCAATGTCGGACAGGAATTAAACGCGAGGAGGTCGCCATACTCCGGACGGGTATGTACAGGCAATGAATCGCTAGAGAAGGATAGGACTACAGGATCAAACAGTGTGACAGGGGGCTTAAATACCGAAACTTCCAACATACCGCCTGTTTTGCATTCCTGGCCCGGCTTACAAGGCTTCCCGTGCTCAGAAGGGCTTTTCATGTCGTTGCAGCAGTCCATCTTCATGTCGTCCATCATCGCCATGCCCATGGTCTTCATTGGGCAAGGTTCTGTGGGTGCCTGAACGCCCGCCATTCCGGACATGGGAAGCGTCAAGCTGATCAGAAGAAGCATGCAAAGCCGCAAATAGCGTTTCATAGAGGCGGAGTGTAGTCGGTGCAAATGGGACTTACAATTGGACAGCATTAAAAGTCAAGCCTCGACTTGGTAGCTCTGATTCGGCGCGCCCCAGCCTTTCACCCATGCGCAATAGGCCAAGCAGGCAGGCTTATCGTAAAAGTCGTTCGCCCTGAAGCTGAAGCACACCCAACGGTGCCGTCATGAGCATCTGCTAACGACTTTACAATTGCCAAACCCAGCCCTGCATTGTTTGTAGAGCTCTCCCTTCGCGCAGGGTCAACTCTATAAAAGCGATCAAACAGCCGAGGCAGATGTTCGGCGGCAATTTCTTCACCGGGATTTAGCACTGACAGATTGACCATGGGGCCGGATGGCTCGATGTCTACGCAAATGGTGGCGCCAGAAGGTGTGTACCGGATCGCGTTTGACAACAAATTTGAAACCATCCTGTCCAGCATAGTTCTGTCTCCTCGCACCTCGCCGCGTCCGTTGACTTGAAGCTTTACCCCTGTGTCATCGGCCAGCAGTTGGTAATACTCCAAGACCTTCTCGACCACCGACCGCATTTCTACTTTTTCTTTCGCGGGAAGAACCAGGCCGTTGTCAGACTTTGCAAGAAACAGCATGCCATCGATGATGCTGGAAAGTCGGTTCAGATCTTCCAGGTTCGAATAGAGGTTTTCTTCGTATATTTCCGGTGCACGTTTTTTTGTGAGGATGACTTCTGTATGTGTTCGCAAATTGCTTATGGGCGTACGTAGTTCGTGGGCAATGTCCGCTGAAAAGTTAGACAACCGTGAAAATGACTCTTCCAGCCGAGCTAGCATTGCATTAAATGAGCTTACAAGCAGTTCAAGCTCACGAGGCACAAAATCCATCGGAATACGCTCTTTCAGCGATCCAGCTGACATCGAGGCCGCGACCTGCGTCACCTGTGCGACCGGTTTTAAACCGCTGCGTGCCACCAACCAACCCAAACCTGCGCTGACCAATGCACTGATCGCCAAACCGATCACCAGCCACCAGCGTAAGGTCTCGACAAAGTGCATATGGCTTGTGATATCCATACTCAGCCACGCCGTCAGTGGCTCTGCTTCATTCACCAAATGAACCTGAGCTTTCATTCCTCGGTACAGGTGGCCTCCGTCTGTCCATTCCCACATGTCGTCTTCAGGAGTGTTAGGAGGAATAGCAGGGTGCTCAGCTGCGTTAGAGGTCGCGAAAATCGTCTTTCCACCTTGCATTACAATCGACGCTGAGAGCTCCTGATGTGCCCCCAATAGCGCTTGCAACTGGAGCAAGACATCTGAGCGGTCAGCCGAGCCAGCTTCACCGTCCATGATTTGACGGATGGATTCGAGCTTCTCTGTCATTGCTTGCCGGTCAAGTGCCTTGAAGTGATGCCGGCTGAATCCATCGAAGGTAAAGCCTGCTACGACGAGCACTGCGACTACAGCGCACACAAACATCAGGCTCAGACGAAGCGTTAGAGACGGGCGCTTCATTCTGCGTCCGGGGCATCAAGCATGTATCCCATGCCTCGCGAAGTCTGAATCAGCTTTGTATCGAAATCATCATCAATCTTGGCTCTAAGTCTGCGGATGGCCACCTCAATTACGTTGGTATCGCTGTCGAAATTCATATCCCAGACCTGGGATGCGATCAATGACTTCGAGAGTACCTCTCCTCTGCGGCGCATTAGCAGTTCCAGCAAAGCAAACTCCTTGGCTGTCAGATCAATGCGTTGCCCTGAGCGCGAGGCCCGACGTTTGAGCAGGTCGACTTCAAGATCTCCGATTTTGATAGACGTCAGATTGGGTGCACCAGCCCCTCGACGTAGCAGGCTTCTGACGCGAGCGAGCAGCTCGGAAAACGCGAATGGCTTAACTAGATAATCATCTGCACCAAGCTCTAACCCTCTTACTCGGTCGTCCACTCCGTCCCTGGCTGTAAGGAACAATACGGGTACCAAGCTTCCAGCTGCGCGAACACTTCGGATGACCTCCCAGCCGTCGATACCAGGCATCATCACGTCCAGAATCAGGAGGTCATAGGTCTCGTTCAAAGCCTGATGCAATGCCTCTGTCCCTGTCACCACCCGGTCGACATTAAAACCCGCTTCTAAGAGTCCTTGCTGAAGGTACATTCCGGTCTTGGGTTCGTCTTCTGCTACCAGGATTTTCATGGTGGAACTCCAGCTGTGCGTCGTTCAAGTGTGCTACGAAACAAGCACCGATGCACAAGCTGACGCAAATGTAATCGTTCTGAAAACCACCAGAAAGCGCCGGCGCGCCACGACTTGGTAGTACGTGGGCAGCTAGACGGCAAGCTTACGAAAATGTAATCGGCAATGATCGGTTGTTCCGCTTAACCTACCTTGGAACGGCGCGGATGCGAGGTCGTCGCGGACGGCAAACGTATACATGGCAACCGCGCAACGAAACGTTAAGAGGTGCATACGAATGATGAAGCGCAGTTTATTTTTTGCTACGGGGCTGGTGTTCATGGGCGCTGCACAGGCTACGGAGCTTCTCAGCATCGATGTCCACCGTGACGCGAATTGCGGCTGCTGCAAGGAGTGGGTTAAACACTTGGAATCGAATGGATTTAAAGTCGTTGACCATGTGGAAAGCGATATGAGCGCCATCAAGAAAGGGCTGGGTGTGCCGCAGGGACTAGCTTCCTGTCACACGGGGGTTATTGGGGGAAAATTCGTGGAGGGCCATGTTCCGGCGAACGAGATTAAGAAGTTGAATGATCGTCCCGACCTTGTTGGGATTGCAGTGCCAGGCATGCCAGCAGGTTCGCCTGGTATGGACTATGGGCAGACACATCAACCTTACCAAGTCTTGGGCCTGACCAAGGGCGGTGCCCAAGAGGTGGTAGCTGACTACCCAAACAGAAAATGATCGTCACGGACATCTGAGCAACGAGCGCTGCTCAGCTCTGCGTGGGATTAGCCTTGAGCCATTTCGATTGAAGGGCTTAGCGTTCCTAGCCAAGCCACCAAGCAAACAATCACTACCGCACAAGTCGATTCGAGCAGCACGCTCTTTTTCAAAGCAGTGACTGCGACAGAATAATTACCCCCGCTCACAGAGCGTTCCAGTGAGGGGCTCAGGTAGAAACGATTGAGGCTGGCGAGCCCGAGCATGGCGGCGAACAGTAAGATTTTCACTAACAGGAGGAGGCCGTAGGTGCTGGCAAGGATCTCGCTAATGGTTGGCCCGACAATGAATAGATAATTGGCGATACCAGTGAGTATGATCGTGCCCACAATGAATGCGCCCGCCGTTTCAAATCCTTTGAGCGCTCGCGTCAAAACTCGCACGAGTTGTTCGGGATTAGTCCTCCTGGTGCTCAACATCAGAGCAAACGCGGCAAGGGCGCCGATCCACCCACCAGCAGCCATTAGGTGAAGAATGTCCGCTGTGAAATGCCAGAAGCGCCGAGTTCCCTCATCCATCGCCCCGTGACCTGTCCAGGGGAGCGTAGCCAATGCAATACAACCCGCTATGGTAGCTATCCAAAGACTGACCGATGGCAATCGGTTGCTCTGGCTTGCAGCGATTATCACCACCGCAAGCGAGACCATACGTGCCATCCAGCTGTAACCGACCTCGGTTTCAAAGAGCATCATTTCAAGGTGGGGTAACAGCTCCGCCCAATCGGATGCGCCGCTCATATTTTTCGTCATGACCAGAAAGGTGGCCACAGATAGAAGTATGCCTGTTACCGCAGCACCGATCAGAAGCGACCCAAAATGCAACACTCTTCCCGATACGCGCTCTTTTCCGCGAAAGCTGTACAGCCCGAATACCGCTAGTCCGAACAGAACCATCAAGTCCAGGTAAAGCGCGAGGCGCAGCGCCACATTCAACGGGTCGCTCATGCTTATTTCACTTTGAAAGTCACGGCGCCGGTAATCGGATGAGTGTCAGACGAGACTGCTCGCCATTCCACTTTGTAGGTGCCAGTTGTCAGGGGGGATGAAGGGGTGATGACCATGGTTTTTGGATCACTGCCACCTGCCACGCCGGCCTTAACCCCCATCGGTGAATTCGGCATACCTGGCATATCAGTCATGATCAGCTTGGCTCCGGAAAATTGGGTGACCAGGTTTTCGGAAAAGTGCAGTTCAATTTTCGAGGGGGCCGCACCGGAGTCGCCTTCTGAAGGAGTCGAAGACAACAGTTTCGGATGGGCTTGAGCGACCGAGCTCAGCAAAATACCGGATGAAAGAGCGACGGCCACAACACAGGATTTCAAAAACGACATGCAAGGCTCCTCACAGCGAATAGCTGTTGTAATGAGGTTAAGTAATTATTTTGGTGCTGTTAACTTGATCTAGAACCAGACCCGAACGCCAAGCACCAGACGAGTTTCGTTACTGTCTTCGCCTTCCTCCTTGGCATAGTCAGCGGTCTTTCCATAACTACGGTTCCATGTAACTCCCACGTATGGAGCGAACTGTGGACGGATCTCATACCGTAGCCGCAGTCCAATCTCACTCTCCGACAACCCAGAACCAACGCCACGCTGGGGATCGTTTTTTCCGTAGAAATTGAATTCTGCCGTCGGTTGCAAGATGAGCTTATTGGTCAGAAGAATGTCGTAGTCACCTTCCAGCCGTGCCGCAGTCTGGCCACCTTCACCCAGGTAGGCAGTAGCCTGAGCTTCGAAGTTATAGAGCGCCAAGCCCTGTATGCCGAAAGCCGCCCATGTTTGAGGATCACCTGGCTTGAAGTCTTGGCGAACCCCGCCGACTAGATCCCACCAAGGGCTGATCGAGTGACCCCACAGTGCTTGTACTTCGGCCTCCTCTGTTTTCCCATTGGTGCGCTCGCCCTCAGAACGCAACCATAGACGGTCAACGTCTCCACCTATCCAACCTTGAGCTTCCCAGTTCAACGCGCTTCCTTCATCAGCGTCCTGCCATTCCAATTTTTCGAAAATGAAATACGAGTTAAGAGCAGTGTCATGAACCTCATGACCACCAGGCGCGTTGTAAACTGCGGCTCTCTCCGCATCTGTAATAGGCGGTATGGGGGTTCGGCTTTCACTACGAGCCTGCTGCTTGGAGGGCTGCATCCCCTGCATCTGACTATGATCCATGCCCTGCATCTGGCTATGATCCATGCCCTGCATTTGGGAGTGATCCATGCCCTCCATCTGGGTGTGATCCATGCCCTTCATCTGGCTATGATCCATGTTCTGCATTTGCCCGTCTGCAGTCTGAGTGGTGTCAGCGGCTGCCGGCAGAACAAAGCCAAGGCTGAGAGCGACCGTAGCTATAGCTGAGTAAATACGAGTGCCACCAAAATAGTTGCTCATAGTCGACCCCTTATTCCTCTACCCGCACTTCTCGGAACATGCCCATTTCCATGTGGTACAGAAGATGGCAGTGATAGGCCCAGCGACCTAGCGCATCGGCGGTGACTCTGTAGCTGCGCTTCGATCCTGGCGGCATGTCGATGGTGTGTTTACGAACAAGGAACTGGCCATTCTCGTCTTCAAGGTCGCTCCACATCCCATGCAAATGGATGGGGTGCGTCATCATGGTGTCATTAACAAGCACGATCCGAACTCGCTCGCCATACTTCAGCTTCACCGGCTCGGCGTCAGAAAACTTCACCCCGTTAAATGACCAAGAGAATTTCTCCATATGTCCGGTCAAGTGCAGTTCGATAGTTCGGTTTGGCTCACGGCCATCAGGATCTTCAAACGTGCTTCTGAGATCAGAATATGTCAGCACCTTGCGACCGTTATCACGAAGGCCCATACCAGGGTCATCAAGCTTCGGTGAGGTCGACATCGCCTGCATGTCTACGAGAGGGTTATTGGCTTCTGTCTTGGGGTGCGACTGCATCCCCATCCCACCCATCCCACCCATGCCTTCCATAGACATCTTGCTGTGATCCATTCCGTCCATGCCTTCCATGCCGGACATATCCTGCGCAGAGCCATGGTTCATCGATGTCATAGAGCCGCCGTCCATTCCCGACATGCCATCCATCGAACTGTCACCCATGCTGGCCATTTTGCTGTGATCCATTCCAGCCATATCGCCCATACCTTCCATCGAGCCATGATCCATACCCGCCATCCCCATGTCGGCCATGGTGACGAGAGGACGAGGGTCGAGGTCGGGTACAGGTGCGACCAAGCCTGACCGAACAGCCAAAGTACCTCGGGCATATCCCGACCGATCCATCGACTGTGCGAACAATGTGTAGGCTTCTTGGGTAGGTTCGACTATTACATCGAACGTCTCAGCTGTGGCTATTCGGAACTCATCCACGCTGACAGGTTTTACATACTGGCCATCAGCAGCCACAACAGTCATCTTCAGTCCAGGAATACGGACGTCGAAGTAGCTCATGGCCGATCCGTTGATGAATCTCAACCTGAGTTTTTCGCCAGGTTTGAAGGTGCCCGTCCAGTTCGAATCCGGAGCGTGGCCGTTCATCAAATAGGTGTAGGTCGCGCCACTGACGTCTGCGATGTCAGTGGGGTTCATCTTCATTTCGGCCCACATCTTGCGATCAGCAACGGTGGCTGACCAACCTTTGTCAGCGACGTCATTGATGAAGTCGCTAACCGTGCGCTTGTGTGTGTTGTAGTAGTCAGCCTGTTTCTTCAGCGTTTTCATCAACGAGGCCGGATCTTCATCCGTCCAATCGGTGAGCATCACCACGTAGTCACGGTCATACAAAAACGGCTCGGGGTCTTTGGCTTCAATTACTAACGGGCCATACACACCGACCTGTTCTTGAAAGCCGGAATGACTGTGATACCAGTATGTTCCGTTCTGCTTGACCTTGAACTGATAGATGTAAGTTCCGTCGGGCTCAATCCCGTGAAAGCTAAGGCCGGGTACACCATCCATGTTGGCGGGCAGAATAATCCCGTGCCAGTGAATAGAGGTCATATCCTTCAGGCGGTTCTTGACTCGCAAGGTTACCGTGTCACCCTCACGCCAGCGCAGGAGGGGCCCAGGAAGCCCACCATTGATCGTCAGCGCTGTACGGCGACTGCCAGTAATGTTTACCGGCGTTTCTCCAATGAACAGGTCGAACTCCGTTCCTGACAGGACATTCACTTCCCCAAGGCCAGGTGCAGCCCAAACAGGACTACGCCAAAGCCCTAACCCAGCGAGAATTCCGCCTGCGGTGAGGCCTTTTACGAAGGTGCGCCGAGAGGTGTTGGAGTGCATACCGATTCGTGTCCCGTCAGTCGGAGGGAGGCGCGCACTACTGCGCACATTCCAATGGTTCAATCTCTTGATCGCCTGCGCGATTTCATACATCGAAAGATGCCACAGGCCAGCAAACGAGGTAATTACATTTCCGTAAGCTGGGCGACTCAGCAGTGCTGGTTTGGCTTTTCAACCACAGGTTTTTCCTGCGCAACGTCCCCCTTCGGCTGTGTTCCCGAACTCGTGGTGACCGTGGACATCGCCATCTCGCGGGCTCGCTCCATGCGCTCAGCTGCGCGGTCGCCACCGCCCTCAGCAAACGCCAGCGACGATATAGCCAAACTGAATGTAAGAATCAGAACATTGGTTGCTTTCATGGCGCATCTCCTCAACAGAATTAGCTCTCAGGTAGTCCAGAGAGGTTGAGCATCGGCTCAGTGAGGAGGATGGGGGCGTGCACCTGTCAGCAGGCTTAGCCTGCGATTACAACTTTGACAGCGGCGTTGGCCGGGACTGATCAACATTACGGGAGCGCCAAAGGTGGCTTAGATCGCCGACGATCTACTCCAGCCGTCCACCTGCTCCACGCATTGCCTGCGCCTGCATGGAGAGCTGAATCTCCAGATTTATGGCAGAGAGTGACCCGTTTGATGAGGCAAGCTGAATAGCGAAGGTTCGCCTACCTTACAAAACTGTAATTTTTTTCTCGAAACCTGGCCAATCGGCTTGGGTCGGACTGAGTGTACCTCCAAGAAAAGTACATCAACTGAATCGACCGTCGACCTCGGAGAATTGGTTATGAACAGTAGCTATGAAGATTGCATTTCAGAATGCCTACGCTGCGCATTTGCCTGTGAAACTTGCGCGTCAGCCTGTCTGGAAGAGCAGGACGTTAAGATGATGGCGAACTGCATAAAGCTCGATAGGGATTGTGCAGATATCTGTAGGCTCGCAGCGACCCTGATGGCACGGGGAAGCCCCTTCGCGAATGAGATTTGTATGCTTTGCGCAAAGATTTGTAGGGCATGCGGTCAGGAGTGCGGCACTCATGAAGCAGAACATTGCCAGAATTGCTCCAAAGCGTGTTTAGCTTGCGCACAAGCATGCGAATCAATGGCTGCTTGAGCTTCCCTTCGACCAAAGAAGTTATCGACCTGGTGGTCAACCATTGAATGATTGGGTGGCCTCCAGGTTGAAAAAAACCGACACGGCGTTTTTTGGGGCATCCAAATCATTGCATGCTCCAACCCCACTACAAGAAAGCGCGGAAGAATCGAATATTAGCTCCGAAAAATGTACTGTTAACACTTTCCATCATGGACGACCGATATGGCTTTAAAGATCCGCACGGCGGTGACAGCAGATGCAGAAGTCATCCAGCGCATTTATGCCCCCATAGTTTCGAACACGGCGATCTCATTTAAAGAGATCCCGCCGAGTGTTGATGAAATTGCTCAGCGGATAGCGACGACACGTCAAACATATCCCTACCTTGTGGCTGAAGAAGGTGGTGAGATCAAGGGATATGCATACGCAAGCCAGCATCGTGCACGTGCAGCCTACCGATGGGCTGTTGACGTGACGGTGTACATAGCTGAATCAGCTCGCCGTCAGGGTGTTGGGCCGCAAACTCTACGAGGCTCTGCTTCCAATTCTTGAGAAACAGCGGTTTCGGGCCGCTTACGCTGGAATCGCGCAGCCCAATGAAGGGAGTGTGGGTCTGCACGAGTCGCTAGGATTCGTACATATTGGGACGTATCCAGAGGTGGGCTTCAAGCTTGGAAAGTGGCACGACGTCGGTTACTGGAGGCTTGGGCTGTGCCAGGCAACCCCTCCGTTGGAACCCATTCTTTTCCCCAAGCTTGAGGTTGCATCGCAGTAGGTTCACTCGCTGTGCGTTGTGACTATCAGACTTCGGCAGGGAGGTGGCCTTGTAGATGCTTGAGCACAGCTCGGGCGAGGGTCATCCTGTGGAAGTGACTAACCTTGCGCTTTTTTCAGCCCTTTCAATCGCACGTTCGCTCTTTGCACAGCTGCCATTTTTTCAGGCCGCTTCATGCGTTTCCACTTTCTGATGTCTTCCTTGCTGCGCCCGCAACTCACACAGAGATCACCACTCAGCTGGCAAGTCGAGATACAGGGATTTTCGATTTCCTTAGCCATTGTCAGTCCCCTTAGGTCGCGCCTGATTGAGCAAGACGATTTTTCCAGTTGCCACCATGTGTGCGCTGGCACTCCTCCTCAGAGTCGAAGCAGACATTGCGCCCTGAAAGGTTCAGATCGATGTCGGCCTCGTTCAACGCGATGGAGGTCAACTCAACAATGCGCGGCTTCGCGTTAGCCTGGGCGAGCTTCTTGTCAGCCAGTGTTTCGAACACCCAGACTACCTTGAGGGTTTCACTCAACGCGTTCAGGTCGGCGGTATGGGTGAGCCACGTAAATCCTTTGATTTCCCCTTTTGCTGTTTCGCACGCTTCGGTGAGGGTGGTAATTAATCGACGCTCGATACGCGCAAGCTCACGTTTCCCTAGTGACATTGGGAGTTCCTATGAAGTTGGGATTAGAGAGTCGGGGAATTAAACCAATCGAAACTCGACCGTAAGGTGGCTGACTTCGTGGACAGGCTTGAGTCGTTCACGAATGTTTTCAGCGTTCACAGTGGATTCGCCGAGGACGCTGACAATAGCCGCATGGGCTTCTGGCCCGACCCGCCAGACATGCAGATCTGTAATGGTCGCATCACCCGGCTTCTCAACCAGCTCTCGAATTTCCTCTGCAACGTGCTCATCAGTTTGATCCAGCAGTACAGCAGAGGTGACGCCCATCAAACTCCATGCCCAACGCGCAATAACCATGGCACCCACAATGCCCATTACCGGATCCAGCCACACCCATCCGAGATACCGGCCAGCGAGCAGTGCAGCAATTGCCAGGACGGAGGTCAGAGCGTCCGCTATCACATGGACATAAGCTGATTTCAAGTTGTTATCGCCATGCCCATGCCCATGCCCATGCCCATGATGATCATCGTGCCCATGACTGTGACCGTGGCCAAGCAGAAGCGCGCTCACAATGTTTACGATCAAACCCACTATCGCAATGAGCGTAGCGGTTCCGAATTGAACCTCCGTCGGCTGCAAAAGGCGCATGACCGACTCTACGGCGATTACCAAGGACACCATGCCAAGGATGAGCGCCGATGCAAATCCACCCAGGTCTCCAACCTTGCCCGTACCGAAGCTATAACGACTGCTGGAGGCGTGGCGTTTCGCGTAACTGTAGGCAGCTGCGGCGATGCCCAAAGCGCCTGCATGGGTTGCCATGTGAAAGCCGTCGGCAAGTAAAGCCATCGAGCCAGTGATATAGCCGGCGACGATTTCGCCGACCATCATCACCACCGTTAGCGCCACAACCCAGAGCGTCCGTTTGGCATTTTCTTCGTGTGCTGACCCAAGAAACACGTGGTCATGTACGTGGTTAATCTCGATGCTATGGCTGCCGCTCATGAATATGTACCTGGATTCTTCATTTCGAATAGCGGCGAATGGCTTCAAGCAGCTCTTCGACACCCTTGTTGCGCTCTTCATCGCTGAGCGACGGGCTAGCGACATGCTCTCTAGCGTGATCCTCAATAATTTCGTCCATCAATCCGTTAATAGCTCCGCGTGTGGCAGCCACGAGATGCAGTGTTTTCGCGCAATCGAGATCTGATTCCAGCGCACGTTCAACTGCTTGGATTTGCCCTGCGATGCGTTTCACGCGCTTAAGAAGATCGTCTTTGTTTGAAGCAATATGGCCCATGGAATAGCCCCCTCACCTTTGCATATTTGCATCATAGGTATACCCCCTACCCCTATGCAAGCACGATTTTACGGAAAGGTCATAAACAGTTCTTTGCTGAAACTGAGGCTTCAAAACCGAGGAAGGGCGGAACGAGATGACCAGGACTCTGCTGTTGGTCACTCTCGTCCGTCTTAGTGATAGGTGCGGGGGTCAAGTCAGATGCAGTCGTTGGTCAGATCGAATGCAAGAAGGGTGGCCAAACGGAGTGGGATTTACCGCTCCAAGCCATGTGCTTCAGATAGGCTCAAACCCTGCGGCCATTCTCATCAATGACTACTTGGCCGTCCTCTTTGACGAAACTCCCACGCTGCTCTTGCGGTAACAAATCGAGCACAGCTTCTGACGGACGACACAAACGCGTCCCCAAAGGCGTCACAACGATGGGGCGATTGATCAGGATAGGGTGAGCCATCATGGCATCGATGAGCTGTTCGTTCGTCAGTGATGCATCGCCCAATCCCAGATCTTCGTACGGAGTGCCTTTGATACGCAAAAGAGCCCGCACCCCGATACCCATATCCTCAATGAGTCTGACAAGTGTGGCGCGATCAGGCGGGTTCTTCAGGTACTCGATAACCGTCGGTTCTTCCCCGCTGTTACGGATCAACTCCAAGGTGTTGCGAGAGGTGCCGCATTCGGGGTTGTGGTAGATCGTGATCTGGCTCATATCGCTTCCTCGTACTGACGTTAGATGGAGCGCTGGTTGACGCGTTTGGAAAGCTCCTCGGCGGACTCTTTACGCTCGGAGTACCGATCAACCAAATAATCCTGGCGATCCCGCAAGAGCAGCGTGAACTTCATCAACTCCTCCATCACGTCCACCAGTCGGTCGTAATACGAGGACGGTTTCATACGACCTGCCTCGTCGAACTCGGTGAACGCCTTGGCCACCGAAGATTGGTTTGGGATGGTGAACATCCGCATCCATCGACCCAGTACGCGCAGCTGATTGACCACGTTGAAAGACTGCGAGCCTCCGCAGACCTGCATTACCGCAAGGGTTTTCCCTTGCGTAGGTCGTACAGCTCCCATTGCTAGCGGCACCCAGTCGATTTGCGCCTTGAACACGGCGCTCATCGAGCCGTGCCGCTCAGGGGAACACCACACTTGTCCCTCTGACCACTGCATTAGCTCACGCAGCTCGGCCACTTTAGGGTCGGTGTCGGGAGCATCATCCGGTAGCGGCAGACCTGAGGGATCGAAGATCCTGGTTTCGGCGCCAAACTGCTCCAGAAGACGTGCGGCCTCCTGTGTGACCAATCGGCTGAAAGAGCGCTCTCGTGTCGAGCCGTACAGGAGGAGGATTCGAGGTTTGTGGATCGACAGGGACGCCGGGGTCAGTTGCTCCAACGACGGGATATCGATCAGCTCGGCGTGTACGTTCGGCAATGTGTCTTGCATATAAACTCCCACGGCGGCGCCCAGCGGGGCGCTACCTCGGTTGATCCTCAAAGCGAACCGATGCGGTTCAGTTCGGCTTTGAGCTGGTCAGTACTCATGGTCTTCAGCGGCAGGGCAAGAAATGCACTGACACGCTCGCGAATCTTGGCGAGCGTGGATTCAAACGCGCCTGTCATCTCGGCTTCCGATCCGGTGGCCTCGGACGGGTCGGCCAGGCCCCAGTGCGCCTTCAAGGCTGGCCCTAAGAAGATAGGGCACGCTTCACCCGCAGCCCGGTCACAGACGGTGATCACAATGTCTGGAGGCGAGTCTTCAAAAGCCTCCGAAGCTTTGCTGCTCAAGCCCGCCGTCGAAATACCTGCCGCCTCCAGCGTCTGTAATGCCCGTTGATTCACCCGGCCGCTGGGAAAACTTCCAGAGCTGATAGCCTCTACTCCTTCAGGCGCCAGGTGGTTGAAGAGTGCCTCGGACAGAATGCTGCGGCAGCTGTTGTGGGTACACATGAATAAGACTTTCATCAGACGATTCCTTGATTCAGAAACTGAGGCGCAATGCCAAGGCGGATAAGGTGGCAATAAGGATCGGTAGGGTCAGCACGATGCCGGTCTTGAAGTAGTAACCCCAACTGATCGTTATGTTCTTCCGTGCCAGCACGTGCAGCCACAACAGGGTGGCCAGGCTTCCGATTGGAGTGATCTTCGGGCCCAGGTCGCAGCCGATGATGTTGGCGTACACCATCGCTTGCTGTACGCCGCCATCGACCTCGGCGGCATGAATGGACAAGGCGCCTACCAGAACGGTCGGCATGTTGTTCATGATCGAAGACAGCAATGCTGTTAGCAGCCCAGTGCCCAATGAAGCGCCCCAGACACCGTACCCCGCGAATACATTCAGGATCCGCGCGATATGGTCAGTCAGGGCGGCGTTCTTCAGGCCATAGACAACCAGGTACATACCTAAAGAAAAAATCACCACCTGCCATGGCGCCTCTTTGAGCACTTTGCCTGTGTCGATGGCGTGTCCACGAGCTGCAAACACGTAGAGAATGAGCGCACACACCGCCGCAATAGCGCTGATGGGCACACCCAAAGGCTCGATCACAAAGAAGCCGATCAACAGCAGAGCCAACACCCACCAACCGGCTAAAAAAGTAGCGCGGTCGCGGATTACCTCGCTCGGCCTCTGTAGTTGATTGAGATCGTAGGTCTTTGGCATGTCTCTGCGGAAAAACCACATGAGCATGGCCAATGTGGCCGCCACGCTGACGATGTTCACAGGCACCATGACGGACGCGTATTCGCTGAACCCGATGCCGAAGTAGTCAGCAGAGACAATGTTGACGAGGTTGGACACCACCAATGGCAGGCTTGCCGTGTCAGCGATAAAGCCGGCAGCCATAACGAAGGCCAAGGTAGCAGCGGGTGAAAACCGCAACGCGAACAGCATCGCAATCACAATTGGGGTAAGGATCAGGGCTGCCCCATCATTGGCGAACAGGGCCGAGACGGCAGCGCCCAGCAGAATGATGAAGGCGAAGAGCTTACGCGTGCTACCGGCGCCCCAACGAGCAACATGCAGCGCGGCCCATTCAAAAAAACCTGCCTCATCAAGCAGAAGGCTGATGATGATGACGGCAATGAACGTCGCGGTTGCATTCCAGACGATATGCCAGACCTCAGGGATGTCACCGAGACTGACTACCCCGGTCACTAGGGCGAGCACTGCGCCGAAGGTTGCGCTCCAGCCTACACCAAGCCCCTTGGGTTGCCAGATGACCAGCACGATGGTTGCGATGAAAATCAGTACGGCAAGTAGCATTTCAGAAACTCTATTCGGGCGCAGATCAGTTACAGACGGCCTGGTTGATAGGGCGGCCGTTCATGTCGCACAGACGTTTGGCTTCGGCTTCCAACCATTGCTGGTTCGCGTCCACAACATCTTTCAGGATTGCTGTAACCCACTCGGGCAGCTCGGGATGCAAGCGGTAGTAAACCCATTGGCCTTGGCGACGATCCATCAACAAGCCTGCTGAGCGAAGCAGCGCCAAGTGACGAGAGATCTTGGGTTGGCTCTGGTCGAGTGCAGCGGTGAGTTCACAAACGCACAACTCGCCCTCACTGACGATGAGGAGCGTGATCTTGGTTCGAGTGTCATCGGCCAGACACTTGAACAACGAGGTGGGGGTCATAGGCTCTGTCATAGATCCTCCAGATGTTTGGTCTTGACCAATACGAAGAGCTTGATGCGTTCATGGATGTCATGAAGCGTATGGCGAAACGCAGCAGGATCAGCGCTGGTGACGGGGTCTGGGAAATCCCAGGCGATAACTTCGCCAGCCCCCGGCATTGCCTGACACTCCCGTGCAGACTTGTCACAGAGCGTGATGACGTAATCGAATTTTTCGTCGCTGAACTCATCGATGGATTTACTGCGCAGTCCAGACGCATCCACCTCGATATTCTCCAAGGCTGCGACCGTCCGGGGATCAACACTGGATGGCTGTGAGCCGGCGCTGAACGCTGCGAAGCGTGGGTCGGTATGCCGTAGTAACGCCTCTGCTAACTGAGAGCGGGCAGAGTTCGCTACACAGACAAAAAGCACCTTGATGGGGACGGACATGGCGGTCTCACTCATATTCGAAAAGCCGAATATACGTAATTCCGAATATTTAGAAAAGCATATATGATCGATATTGTCTCTTTCTTTATCGTCTGGCTTGCTAGCGCTCAGACCCGCAACAGAGGCTGCTCCCGAAAAATACTTTGAAAAAGCTAAAGACCGAGTCAGCGCTTGGGAGCGAGGGATGGCAGATTGATTCAGGCCGTTAAAACCAATCGCCAAAAAATCCGAAGTCTCGCCTACGGCCAGCCAGATTTTTCAACAGATATCCATTCCCATTGGCCAATCTGGTGGCCAGAGTAGGCTTACGCACTCATTGATTCACATGCCCGCGCACACTCCAAACAAGCTCTTGAGCAATCCTGGCAATGCTCTGCGTCATGCGTAGCGCACTCATCGCCACATGCCCTACAGACTTTTGCGCAAAGCGTGCAGACGTCGTGCGCAAAGGGGCTTCCGCGCGACATTAATGTCGCGGCAAGCCTACAGATATCTGCGCAATCTCTGTCGAGTTTTATGCAGTCTGCCATCATCTTAACGTCTTGCTCGTCCAAGCACGATGAGGCGCAGCTTTCACAGGCCGAAGCGCAGCGTAGGCACTCAGAAATGCAGCTTTCATAGGTAGCGTTCATAACGAATTCTCCGAAGTTAGCGGTCGATTCAGTTGACGTACTTTTCTTGCTGGTGCATTGCGTCCGACCGATGCGACCCGGGCAGGTTTCGAGAAAATAATTACAGATCTGTAAGGCCGGCCAGTGTCAGCATTCAGCTTGCCTGCTAGGTCGGCCGTGCGTTCTACGCGGCGGTGAACCCATCAGTAGAATCTTGGCGTGCCTTTTCATCTGATCGCCAGGCCGACATCATTGAGGGGGCGCGTCTGAATCGCTTTGCGAAACGCCCACCAGATCTGATTTTTTAACCCCGGCCATCGCACCGCATTGCCCCTTGACCCTATAGCGGCTATAGGGTGTTCACTAAGCTTTTCTTATCGAGTTCATCCGCAATGAATGAAGTCAAATCGGCCTGCTGCGGTGCAAGTTGCAACGATTCCAAGCCCGACATTGCTGACGATGTTGCCGCAGGGCCTACGTGCGACTCAAACTCCGAAGCCAGCTGCGCCGTCACCCACCATCAGGCCTCCGATATGGTGGCGAAGCAAAATGCTTGCTGTGCTACAAGCGCAGATGGATGTGGGGACAAAGACCATGTTCAGCCCAGTGCCGCTCAAACTCAGAGTTCCGCGACATGCTGTGCTTCACCTACTGGCGCCATTTCCAACGCTGGTGAACCTTCAGAAGCAGGACGCAGCGACCTCGGCGCCAGCTCGACGGTACGGTACCGAGTAGCACAGATGGACTGTCCAACCGAAGAAAAGCTTATCAGAAACCGTCTAGAACCCATGCAAGGCATCGTAAAGCTTGATTTCGACTTGCTGGGCCGGGTGTTGACGGTTCATCACACCCTTACCAGCCAGGAGCCGATATACGAAGCGCTTGATGCACTGAAAATGGGCCCTTCACTTCTCGGGGGAGAATCGGCTGCTGATTCGGACGTACCCGTTCTGAGTAAGAAGCTTAAACTACTCCTGGCGCTGAGCGGCGTAACGGCAGTGGCTGCGGAGGTGGTTGCCTGGCTCACAGGAGAGGATGCGTCAGGCGTCGTCGTTTTACTTGCTTTGATATCGATTTGGTCTGGAGGACTACCGACCTTGCTAAAAGGTTGGATCGCCATAAAGAACCTAACGCTAAATATCTATTTCCTCATGTCGATTGCAATACTCGGCGCCGTTTTGATCGGCAAGTGGCCCGAAGCTGCAATGGTGATATTCCTATTTGGACTAGCTGAGGCAATCGAGGCGCTGTCATTGGAGAGGGCTCGCGATGCGATCAGATCGCTCACGACGCTGGTTCCTGACAAGGCCGAAATAAATGAGCAAGACACCTGGGTGAAGCTTCCGATTGGACAAGTCCCGCTCGGGGCAAAAATGCGAGTCAAGACTGGAGAACGTGTCCCGCTGGATGCGATTGTGAGTTCAGGTACTGGTTCGCTTGACCAAGCCCCGATCACCGGAGAAAGCCTTCCTGTCGATAAGCACACCGGCGATGCACTTTATGCCGGAAGCATACTCACCAGCGGCTATGTCGAAGCGCAAGTAACATCAATTGCAAGCGAAAGCACACTCGCGCGAATCGCCCGATCCATCCAAGAGGCTCAGTCATCAAGAGCCCCTACTCAACGGTTTGTTGACCAGTTTGCTCGCTACTACACCCCGGCGGTCGTCGTACTGGCTTGTGCTGTAGCCCTGCTGGGCCCCCTACTTAGCGGAGGAAGCTGGAGCGAATGGTTATACGAAGCGCTGGTCATGCTCGTGATAGCGTGCCCCTGTGCCCTGGTGGTTTCTACACCCGTGACAGTCGTAAGCGGTCTGGCCGCTTCGGCGAAGCTCGGTATTTTGATAAAAGGTGGAGTGTTTCTTGAAACAGGCCGAAACCTCAAGGTCGTGGCGCTAGACAAAACCGGCACCTTGACGAAGGGTGAGCTGAAGTTAGAAGTGATCGAACCCCTGGCGTCGATCTCTCGCGAAAAAGCTCTTCATCTAGCGGCTAGTTTGGACGACCTGAGTACTCACCCGATTGCACGTGCCTTGGTTGCCACGTGGAAAACGCAGCAACCAGATTCCCAGGTTTTAGCCGTAAGTGACTTCCAGTCCTTGGAGGGTATGGGCGTTCAAGGTTCGATTGACGGAACGCCTTGGTTTTTGGGGAATACGCGGCTGATGGAAAGGCTCGCAATCTCAAGCGCCCCATTAGAAACAAAGATACGCGAATACGAGTCGGCTGGGATGACCGTAGTCATTATGGCCAGGCAGGGGGAAGCAACATGCATCTTTTGCGTCGCTGACGCTGTCCGTCCCGAAAGCAATCTTGCGGTCGAAGCCCTCGGCCTGATGCACATACGGACTGTGATGCTCACAGGGGATAACGAGGCTACAGCCAAAACGGTGGCTCGCTCTGTCGGCATCAAAGATGCACGCGGGGGATTGCTTCCTCAGGACAAATTGGCTGCCATTACGGAGCTACAACGCAGCCATGGTTTGACCGGCATGGTAGGCGACGGCATAAACGACGCTCCCGCGTTAGCAAAGGCAGACATTGGTTTTGCCATGGGTGCGGCTGGTACTGCTACGGCCATTGAAACCGCCGATGTCGCCATAATGGATGACAACCCGCTGAAAATCGTGGAGTTCATCAAGCTGAGCCAGCGCACGGCGTCTGTCCTGAAGCAGAACATCTTCATCGCGCTCGCCCTGAAAGTTATCTTTATGCTTCTCGCTCTCTTTGGCGTTGCGACGCTATGGATGGCGGTATTTGCCGACATGGGTGGAACCTTGCTAGTTGTACTAAACGGGCTAAGACTGCTGCGTGTTACAAAACGATAGAATATAAACTGGCCAAAGACGGCTTGGAGAAATAAGACGTGGACAATATATGCTAGTAACATTTTTAATAGTACTGCGCGAAGGCATAGAGGCGGCTCTCGTTGTGGGCATTATAGCAAGCTACCTGAAACATACGGGGCGACAACAATGGCTGCCAGCAATTTGGGTAGGGATTTTTCTTGCACTGGCGATGGTTTTGATGATTGGTGGTGCCTTGGAGTATGCCACAGCAGAGTTTCCGCAAAAGCAAGTAGAGTTGTTCGAAGCTGTGGTCGGCATAGTGGCGGTTTGCATACTAAGCTCAATGGTGCTTTGGATGAAAAAGGTATCCAAGTCAATTGGGGGGCATCTGCGATCCGCAGTAGATAACGCCTTGGACAACAAGCGCAACCATGCCTTTGCATTAATTTTGATGGTATTTCTTGCCGTTGCTCGGGAAGGTCTCGAAACCTTATTTTTTCTTTTGGCTCTCATTCAGCAGAGCGATAGCTTCAGTGCGCCAGCGGGTGCATTGCTTGGGATTGCAGCTTCCTTCGTGATCGGGATTTGCCTGTACAGGGGCAGCCTGCGTCTCAACCTCAGCCGATTTTTCCAGGCTACGTCAGTTCTTATTATTTTCGTCTCGGCAGGAATTTTATCCAATGCCATCAAGGCCTTGCATGAAGCAGGGTTATGGAACTTCGGCCAGACAATTGTATTCGACTGGAGCGAAACCTTGCCTGCGGATGGCCCTGTGGGTGCGGTTCTGGCCGGCGTACTAGGGTATCAAGATACCCCTACAACCAGTTCGCTCGTCGCCTGGAGCGTATACTTGGTAGCTGCACTGTTTCTTTATTTACAGCCTTATCGGGAGCGTATGAGGCTTTCACAAAACAGACAAGCATCTTGACGCCCATTGACCGTTAATCGTCCGTAGCCAGAACGGGGGTATGTTTATCCCTGTTCTGGCTGGCTCCTGTAGTTCCAAGCTGGCTGATTATCTTACAATCCGTACCTTCATTACCGCTTGGACAGCTTAAACCCAGTTCGGCAAGATTCATTTTGAGCTTAGAAAGCGCTTCAATCTTATCGTCAATTGCCCTAATCTGGCTAACTACGAGTTTAGTGATTTCACGGCAGTCCTCCGAAGGTCTATCTTTATGCGTCAAGATAATCCGGATATCGTCTAGCGACATGTCAAATGCCCGACAATTTCGGATCACCGCTAAGCGCTCGGCATCGGACTGTGAATAGATCCTGGAGCCGCTGCTGGAGCGTTCAGGGACTGGTAGCAGCCCTATGCTTTCATAATAGCGAATGGTAACCACTGGACAATTTACCATTTTCGCCAGTTGTCCTATCTTCATCTGCAACCTCAGTGGTCAACTTATTCAACCGCGTCTACGCTGGCGCCGAATGTCGCGTCATGACTAGAATTTTTCCTAACCGCGTTAACGTGAACCCACCTTGCAACCGCTTTTCGCAGCCGGCGGATTCGCGTCACGGAATAGCGACGTCGACCTGACAGGACACCTGAGAAACACATGGTTACAGCTTACCAGCGCATGCTTTGCGGCGTTCGGCAAAAATGTCTCGCATGGACATAGAGGAGCTTCATTGTGCTTTCCATTATTACGCAAACACGCCAATGCGCGGGCGCGGCACTGTTTGGCCTTTCCCTATCTGTCGCTGCGGCGCCAGTTACGGTCATCGACGTTTTTCGAGACCCGAATTGCGGCTGCTGCACGAAATGGATCAGCTATTTGGAAAAAAACGGGTATCAGGTCAAGGATCATCTTGAAAGCGACATGCATGCTTTCAAACAGGCTCACGGAATCCCCGAAAGGTTATCGTCGTGCCATACAGGGATCATCGCAGGCAAATTCATTGAAGGCCACGTGCCTGTCGAACAAATCATCGTGCTGGAACAACGTGACGATTTGCGAGGCGTTGCAGCTCCCGGTATGCCTACTGGTTCGCCGGGAATGGAGCGAGGTGGTGTACGTGAGGCCTACCAGATTATTGGTATGACTCGTAAAGGCGGTGACGAAGTCGTGGCCAGTTATAAGGCGCAATGATGACGTGCTGGCGTCTGGCCGGTTGGTGTTGTTCATCCAAAAATCTTAGGATTGCTGCCATAACGTGAGTGGCAGCAATCGAACACAAGGTCTACTTCATTTTTTTATTGAAACGATGGTGGCTTTGCCCCCAGGTTGCGCGAAGGAGAAGGCCACCTTGTCTCCCACTTGAAGCCCGTTCATCTGATCGTCCGTAGCTGAAAATGCCATCGTCATGGGGGGCCACTGCACTTCAGGAACGGCGCCGTGGGCGATGGTCACGGAGTGCTTCTCACGGTCAATGGCTTTAACCGCTCCCTCGGCGTTTGCAACTTGAGCGGAGCTTGCAGGTGGGGCACTCATTCCGTCCATTTTCATGCCCGCCATATCGTCGGCCCAGACAGAAAAGGACAGCGCGAGCATGGTAGCCGCGAGTGCAGATTGAGATCTTTTCACAGGGATTCTCCATGTAGGTTTTTGCAGCGGTCAGATGTGTACTTTCGGCGCATAAGGCGATAGGCAGTAGGCAGCACGAACAGCGAAAGCAACGGCGCGGTGACCATACCGCCTACCATCGGGGCAGCAATACGGCTCATGACTTCGCCACCGGTACCGCTCCCCATCAAAATGGGCAGCAACCCCGCAAGGATGACTGCCACTGTCATTGTCTTGGGTCGGACGCGTTGCACGGCACCTTGGCGTATCGCTCCGACCAGCCCCTGCTCCGAGTAGTCACCTGCATCTTGGCGTTCTGTCCAGGCGTTCTTCAGATAGAGCAACATAATGACGCCGAACTCGGCGGAAACCCCTGCCAGCGCGATGAAACCGACGCCTGTCGCAACCGAAAGGTTGAAGCCGAGGATGTATAGGAACCAAGCCCCGCCGGTGAGCGCGAATGGTAGCGTGGCCATAATCAGCAACGCCTCGTCGACACGGGAAAAGGTCAGATACAGCAGCACGAAAATGATCAGCAACGTGGCCGGTACCACCAGCTTTAAACGTGCGTTCGCCCGTTCGAGAAACTCAAATTGTCCTGAGTAGCTCAGGCTAATTCCGGGCTGCAACTTGACCTGCTGGCTTATGGCCTGACGCAGATCGCCCACCACGGAAGCCAGGTCTCTGCCGCGCACATCGATGTACACCCAGCCTGAGGGCCGGGCGTTTTCGCTTTTAAGCATTGGAGGGCCATCGGTAATTTTGATCTTCGCCACTGTCCCCAGCGTAATCTGGGTGCCTAGCGGGGTGTAAATTGGTAGTTGTTCCAAGGCGCTGACGGAGTCTCGCCATTCGCGCGGGTAACGCACGTTGATTGGGAAGCGTGCAAGCCCTTCAATGGTTTCTCCGACGTTCTCACCGCCGATGGCGCCAGCCACGATGGACTGCACATCGGCGATATTCAGTCCGTAACGCGCAGCGGCGTTACGGTCGATATTCACGTCAATGTAACGCCCGCCAGTCAGCCGCTCCGCAAGGGCGGAGCTGACGCCTGGCACCGTCTTGGCCACCCGTTCTACGGCCTGAGTGGCCGTATCGATTTCGGCCAAGCTGGAACCCGCTACCTTGATTCCGATTGGGCTCTTGATCCCGGTGGCGAGCATATCGATCCGGTTGCGGATGGGCGGTATCCAAATGTTGGTCAACCCCGGAACTCTCACCGCCCGATCCAGCTCCTCCACCAGCTTCTCCTGTGTCATGCCCGGACGCCATTGATCATGTGGCTTGAACTGGATGGTGGTTTCGAACATCTCCAGCGGCGCGGGATCCGTAGCAGTTTCGGCGCGACCGGCTTTGCCAAACACATGCTCGACCTCGGGGATGGTTTTGATCAGTCGGTCGGTCTGTTGCAGTAACAGAGCCGCCTTCTGAACTGACAAGCCTGGAAGAGCAGACGGCATGTAGAGCAGGTCGCCTTCGTCCAGCGGTGGAAGAAACTCTCCGCCCAGTTGAGAAAGCGGCCAGAGAGCGCTAACGAAAACGAGCGCTGCAATCATCAAGGTCGTTTTAGGCCGACGCAGGACAGCATCCAACGCAGGCTGATAAACACGCACGAGGAAGCGGTTCAGTGGGTTTTGTTGCTCTTCAGGAAGCCTACCGCGAATCCAGTAGCCCATCAGGACAGGCACCAGCGTGACGGACAAGCCTGCCGCTGCCGCCATGGCATAGGTTTTGGTGAAGGCCAGTGGCCCAAACAGGCGACCTTCCTGAGCCTCCAACGTGAAAACTGGAATGAACGACAGGGTGATGATTAACAGGCAGAAAAATAGGGCCGGCCCGACTTCCGTTGCCGCGTCGATCATGACCTGCCAGCGGCGCTCTCCCTGCAGAACCTCACCGGGGTGGCCGAGATGCCACGTTTCAACTTTCTTGTGGGCGTTTTCGATCATGACAACGGCGGCATCGACCATCGCACCAATGGCGATGGCGATGCCGCCCAACGACATGATGTTGGCGTTGATGTCTTGATGACGCATGACAATAAAAGCGATCAGCACCCCGACAGGCAGCGAAATGATCGCCACCAGCGCCGAGCGCAGGTGCCACAGGAATATTCCGCACACCAGGGCAACGACGATAAACTCCTCGATCAACTTGTGACTGAGGTTGTCGACCGCTCGGTCGATCAGCTTGCTTCTGTCATAGGTAGTAACGACTTCGACGCCGGACGGTAGGCTGTGCTTGAGTTCCTCCAGCTTCGCCTTGACCGCTGCGATGGCCTCGCGAGCGTTCTTGCCGCTACGCAGCACTATTACGCCGCCTACGGTCTCACCCTCACCGTCGAGCTCGGTAATGCCACGGCGCATCTCGGGCCCCAGTTGAATCGTGGCGACATCACCCAGAGTGATCGGCACACCGCCAGCTCCCAGTTTCAAAGGGATCGCGCGGAAGTCATTAAGCGTCTTCAGATAGCCGGAAGCTCTCACGATGAACTCCGTTTCCGCCATTTCCAGCACTGCCCCCCCGGTCTCCTGGTTGGCTTTGCCGATAGCGGCAGCAACCTCAGCCTGAGTGACCCGCAGGTTCACGAGCTTCAGGGGATCCAGCACCACCTGATACTGCTTGACCATGCCACCAATAGTGGCCACTTCTGCAATATTGGGAATGGTCTTCAGTTCGAACTTGAGAAACCAGTCCTGCAACGCCCTTAACTGCGCAAGGTCGTGCGCGCCAGTGCGATCCACCAATGCATATTGGTAAATCCAGCCGACCCCTGTCGCATCGGGCCCCAAAGCCGGCTTTGCGTTCGCGGGCAAGCGGCTTTGTACCTGACTTAAATATTCCAAAACCCGCGACCGAGCCCAGTACTGATCCGTGCCATCCTCGAACAATACATACACGAAGCTATCACCGAAAAAGGAGTAGCCGCGCACTGTCTTTGCGCCGGGTACGGAAAGCATGGTGGTCGCTAAAGGGTAGGTCACCTGGTTTTCGACTATTTGCGGCGCCTGACCCGCGTAAGGGGTGCGGATGATCACCTGGACATCGGACAGATCGGGCAGCGCGTCGATGGGAGTAGTCTGCAATGACCAGAGGCCCCACGCGGTGACGAACATTGTCGCCAGAAGCACCAGTAGGCGGTTTACAACCGACCACCTGATAAGGGAAGCAATCATGGCTGGTTCCCCATCTTGTTCAGTCGCTCGACCACTAACCCATCATCGGTCTGGCTAACGGCTATCCGAACCTTGTCACCCGCCTTCAGGCCTCTCACCAGAAGTGGGTTGACGACCGGAAACGTCATCGTCATGCCTGGCATTCCGAGGGTGTTGAAGGGCCCATGAGCGAGCGTGACTGTGGTGTCGCTTATATCGACGATCTGTCCATCTGCCTCATGTAAACGAGGCGACGCCATAAGGGCTGAGTCATCCTGATCCGCTGCGACGATGCCCTTCAAGCTGGCCTCCGAGTCCAGCAGAAACTGGCCGGACGCGACGACCTTCTGTCCCTCTTCCAACCCTTTGGCAATTGCAGTCTTGCCATCGGTCTCCTGTCCCAGCTGTACCTCGACCGGACGGTAGTGACCCGAACCCTCGGCACGCATGACTAGCGCTCGCCGTCCGGTGCGAATGACGGCCTCGCTGGGCACCCACAGTACACTGCGCTCGCCCGTACTGCGCAGGCGTACCTGTGCCGTCAGACCTGGCCTGAGTTGTCCGTTAGGATTGGGGAGCTCGACCCTTACGCGAAGCGTGCGGCTGTCAGGGTTTGTCTCAGGCAGAATCGTACTGACCTTGCCCGCAAAGGTCTTACCGGGAAACGCCGGGAACTGAGCCTCGACTGTTTGCCCTGTCCGGAGCGATCCGGCCTGGGACTCTGGAACGGCGACCGCCAGCCAGATGCTGCTCAGGCCATTGACACGGGCCAGCGTTTCTCCGGTTGTGAAGGTCATTCCATTGCGCAGGTTCAGTTCCTGAAGGACTCCACCGATGGGACTGGTGATCGTCACATAAGGCTGAACCTTGCCACTGCGCTCCACCTGAGCAATGAGGCGCGGTGGCATGCCCGTCAGCCGCAACCGCTGTCGCGCTGCTGCGAGAAGGGTTGCATCACCTTGGGCCTTGAGCGCCAGAAACTCTGTTTGAGCGGCTGCCCAGTCCGGTACAAGAACATCGGCCAATGGTGCGTTGGCAGATAGGACATCACTCGGCGCGAGCCCATATATGCGCTCGACGAACCCATTGGTACGCGCTTGAACCACCGCGACGTCACGCTCGTTGAAGCCCACGACGGCAGAGACGTCGAGCGTCACGTCCAGCGCACCCCGATTGACGGTGGCAAGTCGAAGACCAAGATTTTGCGTTACCCCAGGATCGATATTGAGGGCCGCTGGATCATCGGCGCCGCTGGCATACTGAGGAACCAGCTGCATATCCATAAAGGGCGACTTCCCCGGCTTGTCGAACTTTTGCTGCGGGTACATGGGATCGTACCAATACAGCGCCTGACGCTCCTGCGAACCACGGCTGTCAGGTACAACGGTTGACGGAGAAGCATCGACGTGAGGCCGTTCTGCGAACCAGTATCCGCCCGCCGCGCCTAGGCCCATGAAAACCGCCGCAATACAAATCGAAGTCCACTGTCGGCTCATGGACGTGCCTCTCCATACGCGAAATACAGACGGGCACTCGTCAGCGCCCGCTGCTCCTCCACGTCCACCTGCTTGAGCCGCGCTTCAATGACTTCACGACGGGCCGTGACGACAGCGTTTAAATCGGTTTTGCCTGCTCGATAACTGGCCAGACTGAGTTCAACTTTCTGCTGGGCGAGCGGCACTAGGCTTTCCCTACCTCGCTGCACGGCGCGATTCAGTCGCGTGTAGTCAGCCAATTCGCTTTCCAGTTGCTCGGCGTGCTCTCGGGCCAGAGCGTCGCGTTGTGCCTCAACTTTACTGAGTTCGGCCTGCCTAGCAGCGATCTTCGGATTCTGCCGGGTGTCGGTGAACAGCGGCAGATCCCATGAAAACTGCACGCTGACCATGTCACCGAATTCACGATTCCGGTGCTGATAATCCAGCTCCCAGCTCCAGTCAGGACGTTTCTCCGAGACGGCTTCTTGCACCTTTGCCTGTGCCTCTCGGGTCATTGGAACAAAGGCTGCTAGTTCAGGATGGTGTTGCAGCTTGTGCGAGTAGCCAGACGTGTCGGTGGGCCACTCCGGCAGGCTGCCTACCGGTTCGTCATTGCCTGCCGGGCCTATCCACCGTTTGAGGGCCGCCCGCGCCCGAGTCCGCTGAACATTCAGATCATCTTGTCGCTCTGCGAGCAATGCTGCCTCCTGCTTGGGCGAGACTGCTTCGGCGGGTTGTGCTCGACCACCGGCTATCTGCGCCTTAACAGTTTCGGCGAACAGTCCGTTTTCCTGGTAGAAGTCCTGAAGCAGCGCGTTCTTGCGTTCGACCGAATAGCTGCTTATCCAGGCAAGCGCCGTCGACAGGCGAACGTTGAGACGTTCAACCTGTCGCTCTGCTGCGGCGCGCTCGATGGCCGCATTGGCCACCTCAATACGCGCTCGGCGCTTTTCGCTGTTGGGCATATCCTGTCTGATTCCGACCATCTGCATAGTCATGAAATCATCGTTGACGCTCCAGCGATCCGGGCCTCCGATTGGGTAGTTTTGCAAACCTGCTATCAGCTTCGGATCGGGTAATTCGCCGGCGGGTATGGCCGCGCTGTTTGCAGCCCGGACATTGGCATCTTGTGCGGCGAGCGAGGGCGCGTGCGTATCTGCCAGTCGTAACGCTTCATCAAGCGTCAGGGTGCCAGCAAAGCCGTGCGCTGCCATTACGCTTGCCATCAGACCGACCACGGCGGGCCAGCCAGTGCGATAGCACTTGGCATTCATCAGTTTTATTCCTGTGATCATGTACCGCACGCGACATGTAAACGCGCACGATCTGTCCATTTCGCTAGGGCAAAATGGGCCTCAATGTCAAAAAAAGGAATTAACCGCGTGGCGGTCGCCACACACCGGATGAAGTGCCTACGGGCGGGGAGTCCTTAAGAAAAATCGCCAGAACGGGATTGTGGAGGGAAACAGGTGGCTTGAAGGCCAGCACTTCGAGGATGCCGCCGTTCTTGCACTCTTGACCTGGTTTACAGGGTTTGCTGTGGTCAGCAGAGCTTTTCATGTCGTTGCAACAGTCCATCCCCATGTCACTCATCATCGCCATGCCCGTGGTCTTCATAGGGCAAGGTTCTGTCGATGCCTGAACACCCGCCATCCCGGTTAAAGGAAGCGTGAGGCTGATGAGCAAAATGAGGCACAACCGCAGGTAACGTTTCATACCACTGCACTGTAGGGGATGGGCACGACAAGGACAACAAGGGCAGCCTGGCTAGCTCAGAGAGATCACCTGGAGCTAATCACACCAAGTGCGGATTAAGTCAATGTTACGCGCCAGGAAGCAAGCGTGAGCCTACTCCACATTCATCAGCTCGAATGACTCTTCACTGGCAGACGAACGCTGATCGCGACGCAAACCGCAAGTAAGCAACAAAACATGATCAACAGCAGCACTGGGCCAAACGTGTCTAGCACCAATGCCGCCAGGATGGGGCCACACGCCTGAGCAATCAGTACCGGTCGGGCAAGCAATCCCATTCGCGATCCGTACCCTTGGGCACCAAACAAGGCCAAGGGCAGCGTGCCACGGGTAATCGTTAGAATGCCGTTCCCGCCTCCATAGAGTGCAATGGCGACGAACGCGAGCCATGGCTTCCCGGAAGTCAGCAAGCCAAGCCCGAACAGACAAAGCACAACGCCGATGCGTGCCGACCATGTGGGATGGAGGTTCCTGCCCATTGCGAACTCAGCGATCCGTGCTGCGACCTGGGCGGGGCCGATGACCATGCCTATCGCCAAGGCAACGGCGGTCACAATCCCCAACTGCTTGAGGGCATCCAGAAGGTGTACAGAGATTCCCGATACAACCAGCGCGAGGATAGTCAGCATCGTGCCGATTAGCAGGAACAGAACTCGGGACTGACTTGAGTTGTGGGTAGTGGAAGTAGTGCTTCCAGTCACAACCGCTCGTAAGGGTTGTTTAGCGCTGCCAGGAATCATGAGAGCGTGGATAGGCAGTCCGATGAGCAAATGCGCGGCAGCAATGGATAGGCACGTTCCCCTCCAGCCGAGCCATTCCTCCATTGCCGCAATGGCTGGCCAGCCCAACGTACTGGCAAAACCACCCAGCAAGGTCAATCCGGTAATTGATGTTCGAGCCCCCTCACCGAGAAGCCGACCTAGCGTTGAAAAGGCAGCGTCGTAAAGCCCTGCGGCCATTGCCACGCCGATCAAAGTCCACGCGAAGTAGTACGTCGGCATGTTTTCAGCAATGCCCATGGTGGCAATGCCCACGGATAGAAGCAGAGAGCTACACGCCATTGCCGCCCGGCCACCATGGCAGTCAATGTGCCGCCCCACTGCGGGTGATGTTGCTCCCGCAACCAACATTCCCCAGGACAGTCCGCCAACAACACTGGTGATTGACCAGCCCGCATCCCTCGCTATGGGGGCAGCGAGAACAGCAGGCAAATAATAGGTAGAACCCCATGCAAGAATTTGAGTGAAACCCATGGCCCAAACGAGCCGGGTGCGATGGGTGGCAGGGTGTAACGACTCAGGGAGGCTCACTCGCCACGCTCGATTTTTGGTTGGTAGTGACAACAAGTTAGCGCGAGAGAATTCTTGCCGTCAACCAAGGCGAGATGTATTGACGACTCAGCTTCGCCACCCTTACTGTTGCAGCTAACAACAAATTTGTGACGGTTATGTCGAAACGAAAAAATGAGCAGTTGACCCAGGATGCCGAGGATTTGTACGAAGCGGTAAACCAGCTCGTGCGTGTCTACCAGTTCCGAGATCGAGACCGAATCTGCTGCTACGACGTTTCGGTTACCCAGTGCTATGCGGTCGAAACCCTCGTAAAGCAGGGCGCGCTTCGGCTTCAAGTGCTGGCTGAGGAGATGTTCTTGGACAAGAGCACGGCGAGCCGGGTAATCGATGCTCTCGAACGCAAGGGATATGTGTCACGCGTTGAAGATGATGAAGACCGTCGCGCTGTGAAAATCCAGGCAACTCAAGCGGGGAAAGAACTTTATGAAAAAATCAGAAGCGATCTGGTAGCAGAAGAGCGAGCGATGATCGAAAACCTGTCAGTTGAAGCCAGACAAGGTGCTGTGAGCCTGCTGAGACAAATCACAAGAGCGACCGAAATCCGATGTGGTCTGGCGAATGAGCCTTGTTCGGATGCTATGCAACGGGACTGAAATTTTTTTTCGCTAGAATATTGTCACTACCAACAGAATGGAATCACTCATGCAAATTCGCCGAGCAGAACCTAACGACACACCGCTGATAGCTGCCATTTACAATCAGGGGATCGAGGAACGAAGCTCCACGTTTGAGACGACACCTCGCATTCCGAATGACATGATCGAACGACTCCAACACGCTGGCCGCTACCCCGTGCTTGTAGTGCTTGATGAGAGCAACGAGGTTGTTGGATGGGCAAGCCTCAGTAGCTACCGGGCTAGGGCCTGCTACGACGGCATTGCTGACTTTTCGATTTACATGAGCAGGGATGCTCGGGGTCGGGGACTTGGGAAGCAGCTGCTTGAGGCTTTGCTCAAGGAAGCGGAGACCCTTGGGTTCTGGAAAGTCCTCTCGCGGATTTTCGCGTCAAACCACGCCAGCCTTGCCTTGTGCGAAGCGAGTGGTTTTCGCCAGGTTGGCTTCTACGAAAAACACGCCTGTCTGGAAGGTCTGTGGATTGACTGCGTCATTGTCGAAAAGCTCTTTCCTGCCAATCAAACAACCGACGCACTCGCAGCCCCACCGATAAGGACAGAAGCTGGAGGACTGAGCGGTTGCTGATGATCTAAGCAGCCCCCTAAACTTTCATCTATCGCACCGCAACCCCTCTGGACTTGCTGGTCAATGCGAATGCGAATGACTGGTCAAGTCCAATGCAAATGGGTGGTCAAGTCCGTGCAATTACGCAGCACGACGCATTTCTTCTTCAGTTAAATCAGCGTTCATAAAGGATCTCAGTGGAGCGGGAATTAGCTCAATGGATTCTAGTAGGCTGGCTACGCCATGGCGCCCTATGGATCATGACCACCTAAATGCCCAAGTCGATTTCGAGACAGGAGCCTCTCCATGCTCGCGAAAGTTGCGTCTTTGGCATTAGCGTAATGAGCCCGTCAGCGAGGTTGCTGGCGTGACGAGCGTACAAGGTCACTGAGCCCGCAACTGGAGCTCGACCCGGCACGAAGGCCCCAACCCGTTGCTGAGCAATTTTCAGTATATTCAGAACATCCTGGCTCACCTGCTTGGTGGTCAGGTGCTCCACCACTGGCCTGGGCGGAAGGGCGAAATGACTCCACATGTCTACAACCACCCGGAGCAGTTCGTCCGAGCCAAAATGTTCGAGGGCCATCTCCCACAACTGACCTTCTTGCGCCATATTTAGACGGGCCCTAGTCATTACGGAGTTTCAACAGCATGAGGCTCTTTCTTGATTGCGAATTTACCCAGCTCTCATCTGCAGCGAAGCTGATATCGCTGGCCCTGGTTGCTGAGAACGGTCGCGAATTCTACGTCGAATTGCTCGATGGTTGGCGAGAAGACGACTGCGGTGATTTCGTGAAGGAGATCGTACTGCCTCAGCTCTGGGGCGGTGATTACGCCATGCCGATGATTGAGGCCAGGAAGGTGCTCCTCCAGTTCTTGGCAACCTACGACAAAGAGCTCGAGGTCGTCACAGACGCACCTATCTACGACTGGGAGCTGTTTTGCGAGCTCGCTTACAACAATGGACGGTGGCCCAGGAACGTCCGAAATTATCCGACCGATGCCTCGACACTTTCGCCTACAAGTGATGGGGCGGTGCTGCCTCACCACGCCCTGCTAGACGCCAGGATAATCGCTGGAATGTTCACGCAATGATGGGGCGCAGGGGCTAGGCCCACAGCAAGAAATTATACTGTTGATCCATCCAGCATCTAAGCCTAACCTAGAAAGAGAACAAATGTACTCCTAACGGCATTCCCTCATGACCCATACCAATCACACCCCTGAAGATTCAGCATTCGACCTAGGTGTTCCTACTGAGCTCGAAAGCTACCAACACCAATGCCTCATGCTCGTCGACGAGCTCCATGAAGCCTGGGCAGACATCCGAAGGTTGAAAGGTGATGCTCGAACGCTGGTAGCGATGAACGATGCACTGACAGCCGAGCTCAATGCATTGAGGGCAGCGCAGCGGAAAGGGCCGACGGTATGCTGATACGAAGAGCGTCGTTCAGAGGGGCACTCGGCGACCGAGATCACCGCCCTCCTCTCAACTCTGCAACTGACCAAGCCTTTCCTGTACGGCATCATCAAAGATTATGTAGAGAGCTTCGATGTCCGACGGACGTAAGCGATGAGCTGCCTCCTACCCCATGATGAAAGCGATCTGCATCTCACCCTCTCTCTCGATGTCTTCTTTCGTGCTTGCAGCGTTTAGCGCTCGCACAAGGTCGTTCACCAGGCCCTGAATGGGTTTGGGTAATGACATCCACAGGTTAGGGGTAAGCTGCTGTATGACAGAACGACTGCATAATAAGATCTGCGGAGACGCCTAGGCAGGCGGGATCCTTCACCTCGTCACGAGTCATCGCCCCAGTGGTGTCTTGCGATCCGACAGTCTTCATCTTGGGTTCGCAGTACGTGCATGGGCGTATGCCTGCTACGCCACAAGCTTGCCCCACCATCTTCTGCGCTAGCGAGAATCCTTTTCCAGTGTCAACAGGCTGCTCTGGTTTATGAAATAGCGTGGATGGGCCAAGACCAAGTTCCGCGCGCGCCTTTTCGGTTAGGCCTCGGCCGATGATCAACGGAATGCGACCCCCAGCACGTACTTCATCAAGCAATACCGGAGTTTTCAGGTTGAACGTTGCGATCACCTCGTCGCAGCCGTGAAGGCAGACTTTACCCGGCAGCGGATACACGTCAATGACATCCCCCATGTTGAGGCCCGAGACGTCAAACTCGATTGGCAGCGCACCGGCATCCTCCATGGTGTTGTAGAAGATCGGTGCGATCTTGTTGCCGAAGCAGAACCCAAACGCGAGCATCCAGCATGAGGAGACGGATTTTAAGGTTTCTGCTGATCGACCCACCTAATACTCTTCACCGTAGCTCTGCAGATCCTCCTCCTTGATTTCAACCTCGCCGAATGAACCCAAGTAGACGTTACGGCATGGAAGCTCACTAATCACTCCTCGGCTCAGCAGCCGTGCAGCAATGTTTCGCATTGTTGCTTCAACATCCAATGGTTCAGCGGACGATCCAATCTCAGCGTCCATTAACGCATTGACGTCAATGTCTTCATTGGCAACAAACGGCCCTTGCCGGTCGTATCCTTCGAAGACGCCATGCGCTATGCACAGCATCTCCCCTTTCAGGATCAGAAGCCTTGCCACTTTCACCTCCCGCGTTTTAAGTTTGGTGAGAGCCGTCACAGCTTTTACGGGCCAAGCATTAATCAATACCTTCAACTCAGCAAAGCTGAATGCATCGAAACCTGCGAACAGTGGTGGCGCAGTCGGTGCCAGTGACGCCCACCTGAGCTCAGCCATCACCGCCCTGCTCCTATCGAGCATCGTCCGTCGCCAGGTCGACATGCGAAGGACAACGGACAGTGAAATATCGGATTCCACCAAGCACTCCTGGGGCACCGCAGATTTCGCAGATAGTCAGTGACGCGACCTGAGCAGCATCCACTGTCTGTCGACAAAAATCGTCGCCCCCGTTGTAGCTAAAGCGTAGGCCGCCCCACTTTTCTTTAATACGCACGACCTTCAGTGGCGTGATCTCAGGGTGTGCCTGCATATGCAATTCTAGGGCTGTACAAAGTTTATCCAGCAGGCCGAGCCAACCCGGTAGGCACGCAATTTCGATCAACTGAGCATTCTCAAGAAACTCAGGATATCGCCCGCGTAGTAAGGGTAAAAGATCATCGGTCAAATGCTACTCCTGGATCATTGAAGAATACTGGGATCCTCGTTTGGCGCCTCAAGCAAGCGGAGCGCGCCGGCCCAGAGGGCCATAGGCGTGAGGATGGAAGCCCGCCAGGGCCAAGACGCACACGAAGTGATGCGGCTTGGTTCACCACAGCCGTCCGCGAATGCGGCACGCCACAATCGACCGGATCCAGATATAGCCGTAAGGGCTTAGTAAATTGACGCGCAGAAGGCTATGCACGACTGGCGTAGCTTTCTGCGAGCTCAGCACATCTTTGAACCAAACTCACTCAGACTTGCTGTCCGGCGACTCCAAATTCCTGAATACCAATCTGTTCGAGCGAACCCTCTGCTATGCCGTCCAGATTGGACATCTGTTCTCTAAACGCGAATGTCTGCTTCACCTTGTAGACGAAGTAAATGACCCCGGTCGCAATGCTCGCATAGACAGCATCCCCAACCCCTCCCTCGACGTTACCATTTCGCAGCATGGTGAAACCCACCGCAAAGGGAATCCAGGAAAACACCGTCACAAGCGTACTGATGGCCAAGATGCCCCCAGTCGCTGCTAGCATCTGTGAGGGATTTGTAGGCGCACGCAGCGTTTCACCCGCTTGGTTCTTGATAGCCATGAGCGCCAAAGCCTTGCCCTTCCGCGCGAAGTAGAACCGGTTTGTTGAGCCACGACCTGCGAACTCAAGATACCTTGCAGCACTCGGCTCGACGTACACATCCTGACAGCGGTAACCGTTCAAAATCAGGTTAAAAAGGTTATTGGCTTTGCCAAGCGTGATACTCGATACCACGCCATCGACGTAACAATAGCTGAAAGAAACTGCACTCATACTTCTTCCTTAATGAGCATCTCAATGCGGACTTGCGAATAATTATTCGGTGTCAGAGAACGGACACCTCAGTGATTCGACGGGTAGTTCCTGACTGTCATGAACCTATTGCGGATGTTAATAACGAGAGATCTTGGAGTACCCTGCCTGGTCAATGGATCGAACCAGCGTTTGCTTTACGATTTTTCAAAAGCTGTACGAGCAGTGCTCGTCCATTTTCCTTTCTGAACGAGGCGATGACATAGCGGGAGTTCAAGGTCGTGGCTACCCAAAACCTTCCGACCTTTGTTAGTTCAGTCAGCGAGGACGTTCTGATGAAATGTCCGTCCGCATAGCGCCCGTGGGGGCCTTTATTGATGTGGCCAAAAACCACGCCCACCAGTGAAGAGCCGACAATCTGAGAGTTGACCAGATATGCGGTGATTTCGTGCTCATATACCTGGCTTTGAGCTCTATGGATTCGACGCCGGTCAAAATCCGTAAAGCGCCTGCTGTGCAACTCCGCAGTCAACTCGTTCTCTACGCTCACCGCGTGCCTCCTTGCCTTCACAATGTTTTTTAAGCCTAAGGGCCTATCTATCGGGCGTCAGCCCGACTTCGCTCAGCGGGCAGCCAACGGGCTTTGGTAAATGATTCGGACTTTCCGAAGAGCGGCCTCATCGAACTCCGGATCGTGAGAGTCGTGATACACAGCTCCACTCTCGACCTCCAAAATGCAGATTGGTACGTCATGGGGGTCGCAACCCATGCTCAGAGATCGAAGACGCTCCATTTTCCAAGACTCTCCACCGTTCACCCACCACGGAGTGACTACTTGCACCTCAGAGACTTTGAGTGTCTCGTCTTGCTGCCTCAGGAGCTCATACAGCCGAGTTTCGTCATTCACGAACTCTTCGACTGAGACAAAACGGTCGTCCTGCCAGCGCTTCACACTGACGTGATACCAAGGGGTTTTCAGCGCTCTGGAAACGCCATGCCAGTGAGCAAGCCCATCTCCGAACATCCCAACCGAGCCAGCCTTTTCGCTTTCATGCGTGCAGAACATTTGTGGTGTCTCAATCTCAAGCGCCCCTTCGGAGCGAGCGATTTAGTGAATTGCGTAGATGGCTTTCAAAGAGGCCGACTTACGATGGCCGCTGCCCTTCAGTACGTACACGGTGTTTCGAGTGACGAACAGGAACCCTTCGTCTAGCTTCGTCGCGATGGTCGACCGAACCCAGGAGCCAGGTTCAAACCTCCGGTTTTCGTCGTGCCTAACGTTGTGCGCGTACAGGATCATGGACAGGCAGCCTGCGGCATGAACCTTGGCGAGTTCATCCTCAGTCACGACGACGTCGAAAATGATCCAGTCCTCAACAACACAACAAGGCATCCGGCGGTAACGGGCTTTGGCGTGTGCCAAGAGGTCTTCGAGGCTGAGGTCAGATCCTGCAGTGGCTACACCTGGATCACCCAGCAGGCCGTCATTCATGGAATCGTCCACTCCCCCAACCCCTACTCATGATTACTCGGAAATTGACACGCGCAGACCGCTTGGCCTCGGCCACCATGCTAGGGGGCAGAGAGCGCTCATGATGGGCCCAGCCATGAGGCCAGATCCACGATATACACAATAATACCTCGAATTGATGTTTATCGAAATACCTCCTGTGTGGCTATATCCTGACTTTTGGCAGAGCCATGCAGCTAAAAACCGCACTCGCAGGCGTTCTCCGCGCGTTACGCCTGCACCGACGCCTCCGTTACGAAAGTCTCTCCGACGCCAGCGGAAGGTCAAAAATCAGTGCCCTTGAGCGAGGAGAAACCAGCATCACTCTCGAAAAATTCGAGAGCCTGGCGGAGAGTCTGCAGATCGATCCTGTGGCGCTCATGGTGTTGTGCATGTCAGCGCGCCATGGCGTCCCCGGTTCTTCCCTTCTCGACTCTGCCAAAAAGCACCTGCGCGAGTTCGAGGCAGAGGGTGGGCTTGAGGTATTAGCCGAGCAGTTTGTTGGCAAGGAACTCGTTCAACGGGGCCGTGGGAAGCCGACTGATCCAGACAAGCTCGAGGCTGTCCGTGAGCTGAGGGATAAAGGGATGACACAGGCGAGGATCGCCAGGGAATTGGGATTTTCGGCGACCGTGGTGAATCGCATGTGGAAACGGCTACTGGATCAGGATTCTCAGAACGGGAAGTGACGTCGGAGAGAAGGTCGGAATATCAGATGACCCAGCCGGGTTGGAGCTAGTCACCCCGCGATCTAGCGTTCTCGTTGAAGCTGTCGTCACCCTATGATTGTGCCGCACCAGCGCTCTCGCCTCAGCCACGCAGCCGATAACAAACATGACCGGCCTACTGGCACCCAGCTGGACTGGCAATCTCAGTTAAGGACAACAAATGTTCCACCAATGGCGAATCCCAATATTGAAATTACAGCCACCGACTTCGAGCGGTTGGTGAGGGACTGGATCCTCAAGAAAGGTGGTGAATTAACATCGCTGGAGGTGACGCACGACGTCAAGGTTGAGGCCTACGACTCAACCTACCAGATCGACCTGGACGACGTTTGACCGCTCCACGTACGACGCATACATTGCGGCCATACGGATTTTTCAAGGCAGGCAGCCCCTATGGGCGATTGAACGGTTATGGAATCCTGAGCGCGAAACTCTTCCGGTTTGACTCCATCGACAATGGCATTCATAAGCGCTCTCTTCTGCAGCGATTCTGAACTTACTTATTTCGACAGGTTGGAGTGATGGGTAGGCTTGTCATGGCCATCCCAAAGCGCCAGGAAATGCCAAAATTTTAGGGAAAGTTATGCTGAAGCAAAAAGTGATCGAGCGCTTCTCCATAGAGTTCGGGGAACCCGTTCGCGAACGCGTTAAGGTCACGGCCTTCCGAATTCTGGATATTGAAGTGGTTGTTGAGGTAGATCAACCAAAGAGGCAGGACGCTTGTAACGTTTGGCTGCCCTACCCACCTGATGGTCAAGAAATACCAGAGATGGCGCTGGAGTATCCTGGTGAAGCGGGTCGGCATAGTGGCACCTACGCTTCAGAAGGACTCAAAAAAGGCCTGCCTGCGCTCAAGCTCATCCTCACTACCGGAAGAGAACTGGACGAGTTGGTGGATTACATCCGGGCATTGGCGGCGGGACAAAAGCTTCCATCTGTTAGTGTCGATGCGTCTGAGCTTAAGCAAGATACCGGTGCGGGTAAGGGTGAGCCGATTCGTGTCGATGTGTCCAGTATGCCTGCCCCCAAACCACCCGCACCAAGGCGAGAGGCTATCCCCCGATCCGTGCAGCGAGAGGTCTGGCAGCGCGATGCCGGCATGTGTGTTGAGTGCGGCACTCGGCAGCTTCTATGCTTCGATCACATCGTTCCGTTTTCGCGGGGAGGGAGCAACACAGTTCGCAATCTGCAGCTCCTTTGTGAGCCCTGTAATCTATCCAAGGGCAACAGAATCTAATGATAAATGCCACCCCGCCTCTCGCTGACAGAATCCAACATATATTGGTTGGCCGAGATTACGAGCGCGTTAGAAATTCACATCTGTTGGTTGGCAAACACATCGTTGCTACGGGGTCTTTCAGCGTTCTTTTCAGCGGCGAGACCCCTGAGTCGATCTATCGATTATCAACAGACAACGCCACCCATGACTTCGCCAGCAGAGCGAAGAATCGAGGATTGGCAGGAACTGTAGGCTTGCTGGACGACTATGGCGCTGTTGCGATTTACAACCAGGATCAATACTTTCCCGACTACCTCTGGTTAGCGCACTTGGAGCGTTTGGCTCCTCTGCCCGACGATTCATTGCAGCGACTGTCGATAGCGAAGCTCTTGTCTCATCTGACCGGAGAGGCAGACGGCCTCCTTCTGACCGAGATAGATGAACGAGAAGCCGTGATAGCTGCGCTTCCTACGGCACCCATTAATGAGCACACCAAGCTGGTAGTAGATGCCATGGTGAGCCTGTTACCCGATTACCTGTACGAACTTGATTTCGACCTGAGCATTTCCAACTTCATGATGCGTCCGAGCAATGGAGATGTTGTGCTGAGCGATCCTGTTCATGGCTTGTCCGACGTATCGGCGGACTGGCGTCGTTACCTTGAAGGTGAGCCAGTCATATTCGAAAAACGGTAGCTGGTTGACGGCGCCAGACTTCATTACCGTAGATTGTCAGTTATGCGTCGGCCCCCATCCGTGCGGCGCGGGGGATCTATGAGGTAGATCTCGTGCTCCCAGACTGTAGTGGTCAACTGATCCCGGACACGACGTTAAGTCTTTTTTCGGACTGAGCTGGTGGTAGCCCGTTGTTGAACTGGTGTGGCCGAATCCAGTTGTAGCGATGCATCAAATAA
>Ga0308163_10000429_pt1 | contig 77733 bp, 64 predicted proteins | sample PhyTR1_FD_201037 | JGI IMG/M metagenome (GOLD analysis project Ga0308163, IMG submission 201037) | Phyllosphere microbial communities from UC Gill Tract Community Farm, Albany, California, United States - DLSLT.R1 | ecosystem: Host-associated > Plants > Phyllosphere > Unclassified | place: USA... | reverse complement strand
CTATTGCGACGCAGTAAAAATCGCTATAATATTCGGTTAGGAAGTTTCCGTTGTCTGGCAGGCACCATGTCAGGTACGAAAAGCCTTCGAAGACGACCTAATGAGCGATAATTACCGGTAATTATTAATCGCAACACTGTGTTCAATTTTGTATTAACTAAGGAAAATCCATGAAAAAATCCCTGCTGATCGTTTCCCTGCTGGCCGTTGCTGCTCTGACCGCTTGCTCGAAAAAAGAAGAAACCACCGTTACCCCAGCACCAGTAGTGGCTCCAGAAGCTGCTCCAGCTGCTGCTCCAGTTGCTCCAGCTGCTGACGCAACCGCTCCAGCCGCTCCAGCTGCTGACGCAACCGCACCAGCCGCTCCAGCTGCTGACGCTGCTGCTCCAGCTGCTTCGGCACCTGCTGCTTCGAAGTAATCAGTAAGGAAGAACCCGCCAGCGCTTATGGCGCCGGCGGGTTTTTTTTCGTCTGAAGCTTTTGCGGGTTAATGGAAATGTCCATTTCATCGCAATATAAAAAAACCGGCGCATGGCGCCGGTCTTTTTATATCCTGATAATCTCCGGATATTCAGATGGCTGCGCCAATTCGGCGCCGCCATCCCGCTTTCATTTTATTTCAATTGCTCGTGCAGCAGCGTCAGGATCTTTTCACCGACCGGACCGGTTTCCGCTTTGCCGGCATTGTTCATCACGGTAACGGTGCTGCTGTTACCAGCGCCGGCCTTGACCGAAATACGATAGCGCTGCGCTTCCTTATCGGCTTCCGACGACGAGCCCCAGCTGAACAGTTTGCTGAAGAAGCCTTTGGTTTCGGTGGCATCGTCGATGTAGCGGACGAAGTAGGTGCCGCTGGTGCGGTCGCGGTCCTCGACGGTGAAGCCGGCGCGGTCCAGCGCCAGGCCGACACGGCGCCAGGCGCGGTCGAAGCCCTCGTCCACCTGCACGGCGCGCTCGGCGCCGGCGCCAACCAGCGAGGCGTGCTGCGGCTGGACGATGGCCGACTCCACCGCCGTCTTGGCCGGCGAGGTGTCCTCGCCGCCGTTGCCCAGCTTGTTCATCATGCGTGCCAGGAATTCCGCTTCCAGGCCCGGATCGTTCGGGCGCGGGGTCCACATCGTCGATTCCTTCTGCGCGCCGGTGACCACTTCCTGGGCGCCGCGATGGCTGATGTAGATCTCGCTGGCGCCGTCGGCGCGGCGCTCGATGCGGGTGCGGAACTTGTCGCGCTCGCCGCTCGAATAGACCGAGTCGAAGACTTTGCCGATGGTGTTACGGATGAAATCCTGCGGAATCTTGGCGCGGTTTTCGTTCCATTCGGTTTCCATGATGCCGGCGGTCGGCATTTCCTGCGCCAGGGTAAAGCCCGAATCTTCCCAGAACTGCTTCAGCTGCGGCCACAGTTGCTCGGGCGTCTGCTTGATCACCAGCCAGCGCTGGTTGCCGTCGCGCTCGACCTTGATATCGCTGACGCTGGTGGGCACCACGGTGCCGGCGGCCGGCTGGCCCGGCACGACCACGCCAGGACCGACGCCGGCGGCCGCTGCAGCGCCCTTGGCGGCGTTGTAGCCGGAGGCGGTGGCAACGCCGTTGTTCGAGTCCGGCAGCGAGTAGCGGTTGTCCTTCTGCAATTGCGTCAGATCCGGCGGCACGTCCAGGGTGCTGGCCTTCTTGGCGGACTTGTAGTCCACCTTGTCGTTGCCGATGACGGAGCTGATCATGCCGCAACCGGTCAAACTGGCCATCAATGCGCCCAGTACCAGCACGCGCTGCGAGGAAATAGAAGCTGTCTTGCGAATAGTCATGTCGTTACTGTTATAAGAAGCTGGAGTGCAGCAAAATATGATCCGATCAAGTCGGGGCTTGTTGCTCAGGCAGCTAGCGCGCCCGTGCAACCGCGCGGACGCCAGCCTGCCTGCCGGGGATTTACAGTACGCCGGCCTCTCGCAGGGCAGCGCGCACCGCGTCGTGGCAGTCGGCGCCCAGCGGCACCAGCGGCAGGCGGATGCCGGCCGGCATCTTGCCCATTTCCGCCAGCGCCCACTTGACCGGCACCGGGTTCGGCTCGATGAACAGCTTTTGGTGCAGCGGGAACATCTGATTGTTCAACGCCACCGCCTTCGCGATGTCGCCGGCGATCGCGGCCGCGCACATCTCGGCCATGGCGCGCGGCATGACGTTGGCGGTGACGGAGATGTTACCGGCGCCGCCACCGAGCATCAGCGCCATCGCGGTCGGATCGTCGCCTGAGTAGACGGCAAACGATTTCGGCGCCAGGCGCAGCAGGTCGTAGCCGCGGCCGATGTTGCCGGTCGCATCCTTGACGCCAACGATGCCGGGCACGGCGGCCAGACGCAGGATGGTGTCGTTGCTCATGTCGGCCACGGTGCGGCCGGGCACGTTATACAGGATCACCGGCAAGTCCACCGCTTCGGCGATGGCCTTGAAGTGCTGGAACATGCCTTCCTGGGTTGGACGATTGTAGTAGGGAACCACTTGCAGCGTGGCGTCGGCGCCCGCTTCCTTGGCAAAACGGGTCAGCTTGATCGCCTCGGCGGTCGAATTGGCGCCAGCGCCGGCGATGATCGGGATGCGGCCCTTGGCGTGGGCGACGGTTGCCTTGATCAGCGCACAGTGCTCTTCGACGCTAACGGTGGCCGATTCGCCCGTGGTGCCGGCGATGACGATGCTGTTCGTGCCCTCGGCGATATGCCAGTCGATCAGGCGGTTCAGGCCGTCGAAGTCCAGACTGCCGTCCGGGTGCATCGGAGTGACGATTGCTACTATGCTGCCCTTAATCATAGGAAACCACTGCATAAAGTATTAAAACGACGATTGTAGACGATGAGTCGCAGTTATGGTGCATTCAGGGCGACAAATCGGGGTTCAAAATGGCGGCAACAAGGCCGCCACGCGTGGAAAATCGGCCTTCACGGCGCAGATTCGTTGCACCATGGCAGTTTTTGGAGCATCGATTACGCCGTCCTCGAAAGCCACCACGCGCAGGCCGTGCTCGCGTGCCCAATCCAGCAGTTCGCCCGGATTGAGCAGGAAGTCCGGATTCGACGGTTTGCCGTACTGGGCGTTGCCGTCGGCGAAAGTCTCGTAGATCAACACGCCGTCGGGCGCCAGGCTGGCGATCATCGCGGCAGTTAAAGGGCGATGCAGGTAATTTGTGACCACGATGCCGGCTAATCTCGCAGGCCCGAACGGCCACGCGGCGCCCTGCTCTTCCAGGTCGATGGCCGAGGTGGTGATATCGGGGCCTGCCGCCAGCGCCAGCGCGTCGGGATCGCGGTCCACGGCGACCACCGAATGGCCGAGCGAGGCGAGATGACGGGTATGGCGGCCGTTGCCGCAGGCCAGATCGAGCACGTCGCCGCCAGGGATCAGGGGGGCGTAGCGCCGCACCCAGGGAGAGATGTTATCGCTCATGATGTCTTTACCGGAATTTACGAAGGGTTACAAAGTAGCGCGTCAAAACGCTGTCCATCCGGGGTCCCCCGGCGCCAACCGGGGGAGCAGGCTCAGGCAAACAGATAGAACAGCGGACTGACCAGGACATGAAAGATGCTGCCCACCACCTGCATGCCGCTGATGAGGAAGCCGGTCAGGAAACCGAACTGCATCAGCAGGATCAGGGCAATGAAGACGTAGATGCCGTAACGTTCGATCTGCGCGTACTTGCGCGCCAGCGCCAGCGGCAGGATGCCGGTGACGATGCGCCCGCCGTCCAGCGGTGGCAGCGGAATCAGATTGAACACCATCATCGCGGAGTTGACCAAAATACCTGCCTCGACCATTTTGATGAAGAAGTCCGACCGGTCCATATGGAACACCAGCGTCAACACGACGCCAAGCACCGTCCAGGCCAGCCCCATGAGGAAGTTGGCGCCCGGGCCGGCCGCGGCGACAAACGCCATCTGCTTGCGCGGGTTGCGCAGGCGGCCGTAATCGACCGGCACCGGCTTGGCGTAACCGAGCGCGGGCAGATGCAGCAAGCTGAGTATCAGCGGCAGCAGCACCGTGCCGAACGGATCGATATGGCGGATCGGGTTGATGCTCAGGCGGCCCAGATCGGCGGCGGTGGAATCGCCGAAATAGCGGGCCACGTAGCCGTGGGCCGCTTCGTGCAGCGAAATTGCAAAAAGAACCGGGATGGCGTAGACCGTGATGGTCTGGACGATGCTATCTATATCCATGATGGAGGGATTCTACCAGAGGCTGCTAAGTGATCTTGGGCGCCGTCGAAGGCCGGCGCGCTTGCCTTGTCGCAAAAAGGGGCGGACTGCTTACAGTCCGAACAAGGCGGCGTCGCCCCGGCCCTGGCGCACCAGTTCGGCGTCCGGTCCGGTCAGGTCGATCACGGTGGTCAGCTCCATGCTGCAGGCGCCGCCGTCGATGACCAGTTCGATCTGCTTGCCCAGCCGTTCGCAGATGGTGTCGGCGTCGTTCAGCGCGTCCTGCTCGCCCGGCATGATCAAGGTCGTGCCCAGCAGCGGCTGCTGCAATTGCTCCAGCAGCGCCAGCACGATCGGGTTCTCCGGCACACGCAAGCCGATGGTCTTGCGCGACGGATGGCTGAGCCGGCGCGGCACGATCTTGGTCGCCTCGAGGATGAAGGTGTACGGACCCGGCGTGGCGGTCTTGAGCAGGCGGAACTGGCGGTTGTCCACGCGCGCGTACACGCCGATCTCGCTCAGGTCGCGACACAGCAAGGTCAGGTGGTGCTTCTCGTCGATGCCGCGGATGCGGCGCAGGCGCTCGACGGCGCCCTTGTCGTCCAGGTGGCAGACCAGCGCGTAGCAGCTATCGGTCGGCACGGCGACGATGCCGCCGCCGTCGATGATCTGCGCCGCCTGCTTGATCAGACGCGCTTGCGGGTTGACGGGATGGACCTGGAAAAATTGACTCATGGTTGGCTGGCAGGGCCCGGCTCTGGCTGAAGTTCTGGATGACGACAGCCGGCCAGGGCCACTATTAATAACATCAGGATTGTACGCTACGCAAGGCGGCGATGCGCTGCTCGAAAGGCGGGTGGGTCGAGAACAGCGCGCCCCAGCCACCACGGTTGGTGATGCCGGCGGCCGCGATCGATTGCGGCAAGGCGCCCGGCTCCATGCCGTTCAGGCGGGCCAGCGCATGTTGCATCGGCACGCTGCTGCCGAGCAGCTTGGCCGAGCCGGCGTCGGCACGGAATTCGCGCTGGCGCGAGAACCAGGCCACGATCAGCGAGGCGACCAGGCCGAACACCAGTTCACAGACCAACACCGTTGCCATGTAGCCGATGCCGGTGCCCTGGCGGTCGTTCTTGAGCAGCACCTTGTCGACGAAGAAGCCGACCACGCGCGCCAGGAATACCACGAAGGTGTTGACCACGCCCTGGATCAGGGTCATGGTGACCATGTCGCCGTTGGCGATGTGGGCCACCTCGTGGCCGAGCACGGCCTCGACCTCGTCGCGGTTCATGTTTTCCAGCAAACCGGTCGACACCGCCACCATTGCCGAGTTCTTGAAGGCGCCGGTGGCGAATGCGTTCGGCTCGCCTGCGTAGACGGCCACCTCGGGCATGCCGATGCCGGCGCGCTCGGACAGCGCCTTGACGGTGTTGACCAGCCACAGCTCGCTCGACGAGGACGGCGTGTCGATCACCCGCGCGCCGGTCGACCATTTGGCCATCGGCTTGCTGATCAGCAGCGAGAAGATCGCGCCCGTGAAGCCGACCACCAGCGAAAACGCCAACAAACTACCCATTTCCAGGGTGCCGCCAGCCCCTGGACGGCCGATGCCCAGCAACGACAGCACGATGGACAGCACCAGCATGACGGCGAGGTTAGTGGCGATAAACAGGACGATGCGTTTCATTCTTTATTCTCCGGTACGGACAAGTTTGCCCAGATCATAAGGTATGACCGGCTTTACGCAAAACAAGATGGCAATATAAATTACCGCCGGTAATCAGCGAACGAAAATACCGCAATAGAACACGTAGGGCGGATTAGCGAAGCGTAATCCGCCATGCCAGCGTCACCGGCAGCTCAAAACCAGTCATGCCAAACGGGCTTGACGTTGGCCGGCAATGGCGGCAGCAAGGCAAAATCGACGCGCGACTCGCCGGGCGCATGGAAATCGGTCCCCCGCGAGGCAAGAAAACCATAACTATTGGCCAACTGCGCATACACCGGATACTGATCCGGCGTATGGCTGCCGGTCACGACCTCGATCGCCTCGCCGCCAAGTTGCTTGAACTCGTCGAACAACTGGCCCTGGGCCAGCTGGCTGAAGCGATACCGCCCCGGATGGGCGATGACAGCGATGCCACCGGCGCCGCGTATCCACCCCACCGCATCGGCCAGACTGGCCCAGCAATGCGGCACATAGCCCGGTTTGCCCTCGGACAGGTACTTCTTGAACACTTCCGGAATATTGGCGCAGGCGCCGATTTCCACCAGATAGCGGGCAAAGTGCGTGCGCGACATCAGGTCGGGATTGCCGACATAGGTCAGCGCGCCCTCATAGGCGCCCTTGATGCCGGCCGCTTCCAGCTGGCTAGCGATTTCCCGGCCGCGATTGTCGCGGCCCGAGCGCGTGCACGCCAGGCCATTGATCAGCGCGGCGTTGGTCTCATCGATACGCAAGCCGACGATGTGCACCGTCTCATTGGCCCAGGTGATCGAAATCTCGACCCCGGGGACAAATTGCATTCCTTGCTCTTGCGCAGCGGCGCGGGCGGCGGGAATGCCGCCGACTTCGTCGTGGTCGGTCAACGCCCAGACATCGACGCCGGCCTTGCGGGCGTGGGCGGCCACGGCGGCGGGCGCGAGAACGCCGTCGGAAACATTGGAATGGCAGTGGAGATCGACTTTTAACATGCTGTCATTGTATCCCGGATGCGTACGCCCCTGCACGGTCGCCGCGCAAGCGGCGCGGGCAGGCTTGAAGCCTCAGCTGGTCAAGAAATCCTCGATGTAGCCCGCCAGTTCAACCGGCTGGTCGTGGTGCAGCATATGGCCGGCATCGTGCACCATCTTGCGGGTGACGTCGCGCAAATGCCCGAGGCGGCGCTCCAGCTCGGCCTGCCCGCCCGGCTTCGACCCGAGCCAGTCCCACATGTTGGTCTGGTCGGCCTCGACCCACAGCACCGGCGCCGTGATGGCTTTCCAGCACTCCATCACCTCATCGACGTTGTACGGCAGCGGGCCTTGCTGCTTGTGGACCGGATCGCCGAGGATTTCCCACTCGCCCTGCTCGTTCTGCGCCGACCAGTGTTTCGACAGGAACGCGGCGCGCTCGTCGCTCAGACGTGGATTGGTTTTCTGCAAGCGCGCTGCCACCGCCTGTTGCGACGGGTAGGCGCGCATTTCAGGCTTTTCCAGCAAGCCATCCATCCACTTGGCGTAGCGGCCCGGCGCCTGCTCGGGCTTGGCGGCGCGCAGGCCGGCGCCTTCCAGGTTGACCAGCTTGCGGATGCGCTCCGGGCGCGCGCCCGCGTACAGGCCGAGGATGTTGCCACCCATGCTATGACCGACGATGTCGACCGCCTTGTCCGGCGAGTAATGGCGCAAGATGGCGTCCAGGTCGGCCAGGTAGTCGGGGAACCAATAGGTATCCTCGCCGCTGCGGTCGGACAGGCCGAAGCCGCGCCAGTCCGGTGCGATCACGTGCCAGTCGCCCTTCAACGCGTCGACGACAAACTGGAACGAGGCGCCCACATCCATCCAGCCGTGCAGCATGAAAATCTTGGGCGCGCCTTCCCTGCCCCAGTGATGCAAATGGCAACGCAAACCGCGTATGGTCAGGAATTCCGAGCGGGAAGGTGTCGGCGTCATGGTTCTGGTCCTCGTGTAAGACGAAAGCTTGAAAACGGCGAAGTCAGCGCAATATCGGTACATTGCCGGCCGCAAAGCAAAATAATAGCACGACCGTTCGCTGGTCGTGCAAGCGTAAAATAGCGCCATCCCGCCGTCCCCATCATTCAACCGAAGGTTTCCAATGTCTATTTATCAACTGGGCGAATTCGCACCAGAGATCGATGCATCGTCATTTGTCGCCGACAGTGCGACCCTGGTGGGCAAAGTCAGCCTGCATGCCAACAGCTCGGTGTGGTTTGGCGCGACCTTGCGCGGCGATAACGAACGCATCACCATCGGCGAGAACAGCAATGTCCAGGAAGGCACAGTGATGCACACGGACATCGGCCACCCGCTGAACGTGGGCAAGAACGTGACCATCGGCCACCAGGCCATGCTGCACGGCTGCACCATTGGCGACGGCGCCCTGATCGGCATCCAGGCGGTGATCCTGAACGGCGCGAAGATAGGCGCCGGTTGTCTGGTCGGGGCCGGCGCGCTGGTCACCGAGGGCAAGGAATTCCCGGACAACTCGCTGATCATCGGCTCGCCGGCCAAAGCCGTGCGCACCTTGACCGCCGAGGACACCGCGCGCCTGCTCGCCAGCGCCGACAGCTATGTGCAACGCGGCCAGCTGTTCAAGACGCAACTCAAAAAGATTGGATAAAACATGAGCATTACCCTGACTACGGACGTCCTGCAGAAATTCATCTTCGAGAACGCCGCCGTGCGCGGCGAGTTCATCGACATTTCGGCCACATGGCGCGAGGTGTTGTCGCGGCACGACTACCCTCCAGCGGTCAAGAAGCTGCTGGGCCAGATGGTCGGCGCTGGCGCGCTGCTGTCGGCCAATCTGAAGTTCAACGGGTCGATCATCATGCAAATCCATGGCGACGGCCCGGTGCAGCTGCTGGTGGTCGAGTGCGATGCCGACCTGCGCCTGCGCGCCACGGCCAAGCTGGCCGAGGGCGCGGTCATCGCCGACGATGCCACGTTGCCGGCGATGCTCAACGCCAATGGCAAGGGCCGCTTCATCATCACGCTCGATCCGGCCGACAAGGTGCCGGGCCAGCAGCCGTACCAGGGCATCGTGCCGCTGGACGGCGACGATGTGGCGACCGTCATCGAGAACTACATGCTGCGCTCGGAACAGCTGGACACCAAGCTGTGGCTGGCGGCGGACGACAATGTCTCGCGCGGTCTGCTGCTGCAAAAGCTGCCGGACCATGGCGGCAAGGCCGGCGCCGAGCCGCTGACGCAGGAAGATGCGCTGGAGACGTGGAACCGGGCAGTGATTCTGGGCTCGACGTTGAAGGAGCAGGAGTTGCTGGAAACGACCGTGGACGTGCTGATGCAGCGCTTGTTCTGGGAGGAGACGATCCGCGTGTTCGATCCGTTGAGCCCGTCGTTCCATTGCACCTGCACGCGCGAGAAGGTGGGCAATATGCTCAAGATGCTGGGGCGCGAGGAAGTTGACAGCGTGCTCGAGGAACAGGGACATGTCGGCGTCAATTGCGATTTCTGCGGGCAGCATTACGACTACGACAAGGTCGATTGCGCGCAGTTGTTCGCCAGCGATGAGCCGGTCGAGGCGTTGATACCGGCCAGCGACGTTAAGCACTAATAACCCGCACCCCGCAGACCGGGGTCGGACCCCTTGGGGTCCGACCCCATGTGGCCGCTTTGCGGGTTGACGCCTACTTTGTCTCCGGCTCGCGCGCGTAGCGCTGCGCCAGCACCGCGCACACCATCAATTGCAATTGGTGGAACAGCATCAACGGCAACACCACCGCGCCCAGCGCCCCGCCCGCGAACAACACCTTGGCCATCGGCACGCCGCTGGCCAGACTCTTCTTCGATCCGCAAAACACGATCGCGATCCGGTCCTCGCGGTTGAATCCCAGCCGCCGGCTCAACTGCGCGGCGATCAGCATCACCAGTCCCAACAGCACAACGTCAATCAGCATCAGCCCGCCCAGCGACGCCCACGACAGCTGATGCCATAGCCCCTGCCCGACCGCCTCGCTGAACGCGGTGTACACCACCAGCAGAATCGACCCCTGATCGACCATCCGCGTCAGCGGCTTGTTGCGTTCGACCCAGGCGCCGATCCAGCGCCGCGCGACCTGGCCGGCGATGAACGGCAGCAGCAACTGCAAGGCGATCTGCAACGCCGACTCCCACGGCGAGCCACCCGTCATTTGCGCGGTCGTCAGCAATCCCACCATCAATGGCGTCAGGAAAATCCCCAGCAGATTGGACGCCGAAGCGCTGCAAATCGCCGCCGGCACGTTGCCGCGCGCGGCCGCCGTAAACGCGATCGACGATTGCACCGTCGACGGCAGCATGCACAGGAACAGGATGCCCAGATACAGGTCGGGCGTCACCAGCGGCATCAGCACCGGCTTGAGCACAAATCCCAGCAGCGGAAACAGCGCGAACGTGCACAGCAACACCAGCAGATGCAAGCGCCAGTGCGTGATGCCGGCCACCACCGCCTCGCGCGACAGCTTGGCGCCGTGCAGGAAAAACAGCAGGGACACGGCCGCGTGGGTGACGCCGTTGAAGATGACGGCCCCCTGGCCGGTGCATGGGAAAAGGCTGGCGGCGCCGATCGTCGCGATCATCGCCAGCGTAAAGTTATCGGGTAGGAATCTGGGACGGTTCATCACTCGGTTACCACTTCTTGGCGCATTGTATTTCAAGGATGTCGATCGCGCCCAAGGTCTGGGCCGACATGGCGCTACGGATCAGATCGACACGTTCGACGCAGGCGCCGCGCATCAAGCGTTCGTGCGTGCGGGTGCAAACCGTCACGGTGCCGGCACTGCTGGTGTTGCAAGCGAAGCCCTCGACGCGCATGCGCACGACCGCCTGCTCCAGCGGCATGCCGGGCTGGACGGTGTCGGTGACGAAGTTCCCCAGCCGTGCCTGATTGACCGTGTAACAGCCGGCCAGTGGCAACGCCAACGCCAGCATCAGAAGTATGCGCATCGTTTCTTCCCTCTTATTTCCATACGGCAGTGTACCGCATGCCCGTCATCATCCGGTAACACACGGTCACTATCATGCGCAGCGTTGCTATTCCTGTTGTCACTCTTTTAATCGGTTTTCAAGGCAGAACATGAACAAGAAATTATCCGCAGTGTGCTTCGCCGCGCTGAGCTTCCCGATGCTGGCCATGGCCGCCAACGTTGCCGCCGCCGTCGCTGAGATGGCCGCTCCGGCCAATGCCGCCGAAGCGCCGGCCGCGGCCGCTACCGATACCGCCGCGGATACCGCCGCGGCCGGCGCTGCGGTTGCGCCGATGGCCACCGTGGAAATCGCCACCCGCAAAACCCGTTCGTCGGTCGCGCTGACCAAGAGCGATATGCAGAAAATCCTGCCGGGCATCAATCCGCTGAAAGCGCTGCAAACCTTGCCGGGCGTGAGCTTCCAGACCGCCGACCCGTGGGGCAACAACGAACAAAACCTCTCGCTGTTCATCCACGGCTTCAGCGGCCCGCAGCTGGGCTACACGATGGACGGCGTGCCGCTGGGCGACCAGCAGTACGGCAACTACAACGGCCTGTCGCCGCAGCGCGCCGTCATCAGCGAGAACGTCGGCAGCGTGATCCTGTCGTCGGGCGCCGGCGACTTGTCGACCGCATCGACCAGCAACCTGGGCGGCACCATCGAGACCTTCTCCAGCGACCCGCTGCAGACCGCCAACCTGGCGCTGCAACAGACCGTGGGCAGCTACAAGACCTCGCGCACCTTCATGCGCTACGACACCGGCAGCTTCGGCAACGGCAACAGCGCCTACATCTCCGGCGTGCACCACGAGCAGCGCGCCTGGGACTTCAAGGGCCGCCAGGGCGGCGACCAGTTCAACGCCAAGTTCGTCAACCAGTCGAGCCTGGGCAAGCTGACCTTGTTCGTCAACTACTCGGACAAGATCGAACCGAACGAGGACAGCACGGTGCGCTCGGCCACCGAGAAATTCCAGCCGTACACGCGCCCGTTCCTGTACCCTAACTTCCAGCAGGCGGTATCGTATCTGTCGCCGACCGGCGCCACGCCTGCGGCCGACGGCAACAACTACCGCAACTACTACAGCGACGCCCAGCGCACCGACTGGCTGACCTACGCCAAGTTCGACATGAACCTGGGCGAGTCGACCACCTGGTCGAACCAGATCTATTATCACAACGACGACGGCGTCGGCGTGGTGGCAGGTCCGATCGGCGTCGCCGGCCTGCCGGGCCTGTTCGCGGTGTACTTCCCAGGCCAGAACCTGAAGCAGGTGTTCGGCAACTCCGGCTACGCGACGCGCACCACCGAATACGTCATCAACCGCAGCGGCTATCTGTCGAGCCTGACCACCGAACTGGGCGACCACAAGCTGCAAGCCAGCCTCTGGCTCGAAAGCAACCGCTCGTCGGCCTATCGCCGCTGGTACGCGCTGGACGTCAACAATCCAAGCTCGCCGTACGACCGTCCAAGCGATCCGCTGATCACGCAGTACGGCAGCGAGATCGACAACAAGGTCGCGCAAATCTCGGTGCAGGACGAATGGCGCGTGCGCGACGACCTGGCCTTGCAGGCCGGCTTTAAATCGAGCCTGCAATGGGCCGACGGCCAGTTCCCGGTGCAGCCGAAAGTGGGCGCCATCGCCAACGGTTCGACCGCTCTGCCGGTCGGCAAGATCACCACCAAGAAATGGCTGCTGCCGCAGATCGGCGCGCGTTGGGACATCACGCCGCAGGATCAGCTGTTCGTCAACGTGCAGAAGAATATGCGCCAGTTCGTCACCTACGGCGGCGGCGGCGCCTCGCCGTGGAGCCTGGCGAGCCAGCAAGCGTTCGACCTGTTCCGCGACAGCGCCAAGCCGGAAACCTCGATAACCTACGAAGCCGGCCTGCGCACCAGCCACCAGCTCAGCCTTGGCGCGCTGAGCGCGATCGACGGCCAGGTCAACGTCTACCACGTCAACTTCAAGGACCGTCTGTTGACGATCAGCCCGACCCCGGTGATTTCGTCGATCATCGGTGGCAATCCGGTGCTGGCCAACGTCGGCAGCGTCAAGACCGACGGCATCGACCTGTCCGGCACCTTGCACTTCGGCCGCACGTTCTCGCTCTACAACGCGCTGTCGTACAACCGTTCGGAATACCAGGACAACTACAGCAACGGCAAGGACATCGTGCGCACCGCCGGCAAAGCCGTGCCGGGCAGCCCGGAGTGGATGAACAAGACGGTCGCCACGCTGACTGTCGCCGACACCGAGTTCCAGCTGATCGGCGACTACGTCGGCAAGCGCTACGCGACCTACACCAACGACCTGTCGGTGCCCAGCTACTTCCTGATGAGCCTGGGCGTATCGGGCAAGCTGCCCTTCCTCAACGGCGGCTTGATCAAGAACGCGCGCTACCGCGTCAACATCACCAACCTGGCCGATCGCGAAGGCAGTTTGAATGTGGTGGTCGGCGCGGCCAGCGCGACTTACAATACATTTCCGATCGCACCACGTCAGGGCTTCCTGACTTTGATGGCCGACTTCTGATGACCAGACTTTATTGGAAAAATTCACTGCCTTCGCGCCTGTCGCGGCGGGGCTTTATCCGGACGGCGGCGCTGACCGCCGGCGCTTCGCTGGTGTTGCCGGCATCGTCGGTGCTGGCAGCGGCCGGCGGCCTCTCTGACCAGTCGGGATTGCCGGGCGTCCCGGCGGTCGGCGCCGGCGGCATCGGCGGCGGCAAAAAGCCGCTGGTGTTCGCGCACCGTGGCGCCAGCGCGCTGCGGCCCGAGCACACGTTGGCGTCGTACGCCAAGGCCATCGCCGACGGCGCCGACTATGTCGAGCCGGACCTGTGCAGCACCAGGGACGGCGTACTGGTGGCGCGGCACGAAGCGTATCTCAGCGAAACCACCGACGTCGCCAGCCATCCGGAGTTCGCCAGCCGCAAGACGCGCAAGACCATCGACGGCGAGCCGCACGACGGCTGGTTCGTCGACGACTTCACGCTGGCCGAACTGAAGACGTTGCGCGCGGTCGAACGGATTCCGGCCTACCGTCCGGGCAGCGCGCAGTACAACGGCATGTTCCAGGTGGCGACGTTCGAAGAGATCATCGACTTCGTCGCGGCCGAAGCGGCGGCGCGCGGGCGCATCATCGGCATCGTGCCGGAGTTGAAGCACTCGACGTATTTCGCCAGCGTCGGCCTGGCGCTGGAAGACCGTTTCCTGTCGATTCTGGACGCGCACGACTACACGCGCCGCAACCCGGTCGAGATCCAATCGTTCGAGGTGGCCAATCTCAAATACCTGCGCGGCAAGCTGGGACGGCGCGCCAACCTGCGCATCATGCAGCTGGTCATCGGCCAGGATGTACGGCCGATGGACGTGGCGGCCGCTGGCGGCAAATTCACCTTCGCGCAGATGTGCACGCCGGCCGGCTTGCGCGACATCGCGCAGTACGCCGACGTCGTGGCGCCGCCGACGCGCTCGATCATTCCGCTGAAGAAGGACGGCAGCCTGGCCGAACCGAGCTCTTTTGTTGAAGATGCCCACAAAGCCGGCCTGCGCGTTGAGCCGTGGACGTTCCGGCCCGAGAACCAGTTCCTGGCGGCCGACTTCCGCGACGGCGGCAGTCTACAGGCGCGCAACGAGGCCGGCTCGATCGCCGAGATGAAGCGCTATATCGCCGTCGGCCTGGACGGCTTCTTCACCGACGACCCGGCGCTAGGCCGCGCCGCCGTCGGCACCTAAAAGCAACTCCGGGGTCAGGTCCACCATTTCTACAGGGGCCCATCGCTAGATGAGGTTTCGGCTGTAGTAAGGACCAGTTCGTGTAGAAATGGTGGACCTGACCCCGGAGTGTGACACCGGATTACTGGCGGCTGGCCTGGCGCGAGGCGTCTTCGGCTTTCGGCAACGCGGCTGTCATGTCGATCCAGCTTGCCGGTTGCGGTTTCTTCGGCTCGCGTACGCCGAAGAAGCTGACCACCTGGTCGCTGTTGTTGTCGTAGAACTCGACCGAGGTGATGCCGGCACGCTTGACCACCCAGCCGCTGACGAACGCGCTGTCACGCAGGTGCAGATTGAATTCCGGGTCGAGCACGTTGAACCAGCCCGGCGAGGCGGCAACCTTGTCCACCTTGCCGCTGAAGATCTGAATCGTCGAGCCGTTGCCCAAGAAGACCATGATGTCGATCTTTTGCTTGGCCGTCTCTTCCAACAGTTGGCGCACCGCTTGCGGGGTGATGCGCGTGGCGGCGCCGGCCGGCGCGAGGCGCATCGCTTGCTGGCGCGAGACGCCGAATTCCGTCAACAATCGATTGAACTGGTGCACGTCGTTGATCTCGTTCCAGGCCAGCTGGAATTCCTTGACGTCGATCTCGCTGTCCGGCTTTTCCCTGGCCTTGACCGGTTGCGCGGCCACTCTCAGGTCGGCGCTTTGCGACGGCGCGCGGAAGTCGGCCACCAGCTTGTCGAACACCGGCACGCCGGCGTCGTTCTTGAGGTACAGCTTGTGCACGGCGTTGCCGCTGGCGTCGAAGAATTGCAGGCTGCGCGAGACGGCGCCGTCCTTGCCCGGCTGCGTCACCGCGAACGCGTATTTCCATTTGTCGAACGTGAAGCGCAGGTCGATCTCGCCACCCAGGTAGCCGCCGGCGATGTTGCGCAGGCGCGCTTCGCGCTCTTTTTGCTTGTCTTCTTCGAGGCCGACGATGTCGTCCTGCGACTTGAGCTTGCTGGCGACGCCGGTGCGCTCGATTACGCCGTTTTCGTTGCGCGTCAGCGCCAGCACCTTGCCCAGGTCGAGCGCGCGGCGCATGATTTCACGCGGTACGGTGTCGCCTTCCTTGAGGCGCACGACGGTCTTGCCGATGCCGGTCGCCAGCAAATCCGCTTCCGAGACGCTGAGCGTTTTGGCGGCGTCGCGCGCGGCCAGCCTTGGTTGCTCGGCGCGCAGGGTTTCCCAGCGTTCGGCCAGGCTGACGGCGCCGCCGGGCAAGGCGGTGAACAGCAAGGCGCCGGTCAGCGCCAGGGTGAATCGGTGGTGAGGTTTCATGGTGGCTCCGTGGGTTGTTTAGTAGATGACTCTGAGATTGACCGCGAAGTTGCGGCCCGCACGCGCCTGGCGTTCGATGTCGGCCAAGGTGGCCGCCGTGGTGCCCGCGACCAGGCTGCGCGACGAGGCGTAGTCCCAGTACTTGCGGTCGGCGAGGTTGTACAGGCCGCCGCTGACGGTGGCGTGCTGGTTGATGTTCCAGTACGCGGTCAGGTCCATGACCGTGTAGCCGGGCACGGCGAACATGCCGGCCGTGGCGTTGGTGAAGACGTCGGCGGTGGCGCGCTTGCCGCGCACCGTGCTGACGATGAAGGCGCCGCCGCCGCGCTTGGCCGCGTCGTCGTAGGCGAACGTGGCGTTGGCCTTGTACGGTTGCACCGAGGCCAGTTCGGACTTTTTGCCGCTGTCCTTGTTTTCGGCCGTGCCGCGCGAGATGCCGCCGGCCAGCGCCAGGCTGTAGCCCCGCATCGGCTGCCACCATTGACCCAGCGCGAAGCGGCTGCTCACTTCGCCGCCACGTATGCTGGCCTTGCCGACGTTCTCCGGTCGGAACAAACCTTGCGTGATGGTTGGGTAGGTCACCGGGTCGGCCGGCTGGGCGGCGTATTCGATGAAGTTGTCGTAGCTGGTATGGAACAGCGAGAAGCTGAGCTCAACGCCAGGTATCGGCGCGCCCTTCAGGCCGACCTCGAAGGCGTTGCTGGTTTCCTTTTTGAGGTCGGCGTTGCCCAGCACCGCGTAGCCGTTGCCGACGCCGGTGTAACTGAACGAGTCGTAGGTGCCGGTGCGCTCTGCCGCGCTGGGCAGACGCGTGCCGCGCGTGTATTGCGCGTAGGTGCTCAGTTGCGGCGTCAGCTCGACCGAGAAGTTCAGGCTCGGCGTGACGAAGGTGTCCTTGTCCTCGCGGATTTCCCTGGCCACGCTGGGCACGGCGATGACGTAGTTTTGCAGGTTTTTCGGCGTCAGCTTGCGGCGCTCGGCGCGCAGGCCCGGCGTCAGCGTGGCCTGGTGGTCGGCGAGGTTGAATCCGAACTCGCCGCGCACATAGGCGGCCAGCTTGTCGGTGTCCATGTCGGCCATGCGGTTCTTCATCGCGATCTGGTGCGCGCCGGTGCGCACCACCGTGCGGTCCTCCAGCCACGGGCGGCGGCTGTCGACCTCTTCGTAGAGCACGCCGTAACCGAGCACCGTTGATGGGTTCAACTGCTTGACGGCGTCCAACGAGATGCCCTTGCTGTCGTTGAAGTAGCCGGTGGTGATGTTGCGGATGTAGGGCTGGCCGCCGCTGACGTAGTCGGCGTTGGTGTCGTCCTCGACCGAGGCGTTCTGTTTGTAGAGCTTGGTTTCGAGCTTGTCGAACAGCAGGCCGTTGGCGGGCGTGTAGCGGTGCTCGACACTGTAGCGCGTGCGCTCGGTGTTGGAATTCTGCGTCGCGCCGGCCGGATACAGCGTGCCGACCTTGTTGTTGTAGACCCGGTCGTGCTCGGCCTGGTAGTGGTCGATGGTGAAGCGCAGTTGCTGGTCGCGGTTCAGCTTCCAGTTGAGCTTGGCCAGCACGGCGTCGGAGGACCAGTCGTCCGGGTTGGGGACGGCGTCGCCTTCGGTCTTGGTTTCGGCGCCATCGCGGTGCACGGCGACGACCAGTGCTTGCAGGTTGTCGCCCAGCGCGGCCGCTGCGGTGACGGCGTGCACGCGCGACGCCTGTTCCGACGCGTAGCCGAACTTGTAGTCGGCGTAGCGCTTGCGGGTGCCGTCCAGATACATTTCAGGCGATTTGGTGACGAACGACACCGCGCCACCCAAGCCCGGCGTGCCGCCGCCGGCCGGACTGGCGCCGGAGCCAATGCTGATGTAGTGGAAGGTTTCGGGGTCGGTGTAGTCGCGCCCGATGCCGAACGAATTCATCGACGTGCTTTCCGGGCGCGGCGCGGCGTCCGGCAGCGCGATGCCGTCGACTTCCAGGCTGACGCGGTTGCCTTCGACGCCGCGAATGTTGATGCCGGTGTTGCCGGCGCTGTCCCAGACGTTGGCGCCGCCGCTGGCGGCGGCCGGCACGCTGATCAGCGGCGAGTAGCGGGCGATCTTGGCCATGTCGATGGCGTTGTTTTGCTCCAGCTGCCCGGCTCCGATGACGGTGGTGGTGCCATTGCGGGTGGAGGCGGCGTCGTCGCGTTTGGCCTGGACGACGATTTCGCCCAAGGCTGGCGCGCTGGCGGCAGTGGCTTGCGCTTGCTGGGCGTGGGCCGGCAGCAACGCGGCCATCAGGGCGACCGTTGCGGAGCGCACGGCGACGCCCATCAGGCGCGGTCGCAGGGGGTGGGGGTGGGTAGGCGCGGCCGGGTGCCGGGCGCCTGTGGTGATGGCAGCCATAGAGTTCCAAGAGAGAGTGTGGACGGCTGGCTCTCGGACCTACGGCGATTGCTGGCAAAAACGCATACTAACAATAATGATTCTCATTTACAAGCAGCAAATGTGTAAAGATTATCATTGGGTTGTCGGCGGGCCGGGTACCCGCCCCCCATACGCGTTTGGCGATACGCCGACGTTAGCAGTTAGGGGTCGTACCCCGAGGGGTACGACCCCGCCCGGCTGTGCGGGTCGGGCGCCGACGGGCCAATCCGGATTTTATTTGGCGCTGCCGGCCTGACTTTGCGTTGCGCTGGTCTCGCTGCTGATGTGGTTGTTTTTTACGCGGACGTAGTGCTCGGCCGAGTACTTGAGGTAGGCGATTTCCTCCTCACTTAACGCCCTGACCTTCTTTACCGGACGGCCGACGTACAGGTTGCCGCTTTCCAGCACTTTGCCCGGCGAGACGAGGCTGCCGGCGCCGATCATGACGCGGTCTTGCACCACGACGTCGTCCATCAGGATCGAGCCCATGCCGATCAGGCATTCGTTGCCGATGGTGCAGCCGTGCAGCAGCACCGAGTGGCCGATCGTGACGTAGTCGCCGATGACCAGCGGCGAGCCGTCCGGCTTGCCCGGGTGCCTGTGGGCGACGTGGCCCATGGCGAAGTCCTGCACGTTGCTGCACTCGCCGATGACAATGCGGTTGACGTCGCCACGCAGCACGGTGTTGCACCAGATCGAGCTGTCGCGGCCGATGCGGACGTCGCCGATCACTTGCGCCGAGGCGTGCAGGTAGATGTTGTCGCCAAGGACGGGGCTGGTGTCGAGATACGGGGAAATGGGCATGGGTGTCCGGTAGTTCAGTTGGAAGAATAGGTGCCGTCGCCGTGCGGCGCGGCGGCAAATTGCGGCAGCGCTTCGGCGCGGCGCGACAGATCGTCCAGCGCGGGATAATGTTCGGCGGCCACCAGTTCAGGCAGCATTTGCCGCATGAAGTGCCACGTGACGGCGGTCATGATGGCGCCGTGCTCGGTGCCATCGCCGCCGATGACCATCGCCCGCGCGCGCTGCTCGGCTTCGAGCGCGTCGAAGGCCGACAGCATTTGCAGCGTAACGCGCTCGACCCACGGCTGGTGCAGCTTTTCGGCCGGGCGCACGTTGCGCTCATAAACGATCTGCACGCCCTTGTCGCAGGCGGCCAGCGCCAGCCCGAGCACGCGCAGCGAGCGCAGCAACGCTGCCGGTTCGGTCGGCGTCAGGCGCCGCTCCGGCGCGGCCAGCGTTTCGGCGTATTGCAGGATCAACGTCGAGTCCATCAGCACGGTGCCGTCGTCGGTCACCAACGTCGGCGCCTTAACCACGGGATTGATCTGGCGGAACTGGTCGAAGGTGCGGAACACCGACAGCGACTGGTGTTCGAACGGCAGTTCCAGTAATTGCAGCGACACGGCAACGCGGCGCACATAGGGGGAATCGAGCATGCCAATCAGTTTCATATTTTCTCCGTGGGATCGAGGGGAAGGCCGAGCGCGAACTCGGCGGCCTTGCGGGCGTGGATGGCGGTGGTGTCGAACAGCGGCACGGCCGCGTCGGACTGGGCGATCAGCAGCGAGATCTCGGTGCAGCCGAGGATGATCGCTTGCGCGCCCCGCTCCACCAGCGCGGCGATGACGCGGCGGTAGGCGTCGCGCGAGGCGTCGACGACATCGCCGAGGCACAGTTCCTCGTAGATGATCCGGTGGACGATGTCGCGCTCGGCCGGCTCGGGGACGATCACGTCCAGGCCGTGCAACGCGCGCAGCCGGTCCTTGTAGAACGCCTGCTCCATCGTGAAGCGCGTGCCGAGCAGGCCGATCCGGGTATGGCCGGCGGCCTTGATGGCGGCGGCCGTGGGATCGGCGATGTGGAACAGCGGAATGCCGGCCGCCGCCTCGATGGCCGGCGCGACCTTGTGCATGGTGTTGGTGCACAGCACGATGAAGTCGGCGCCGGCCGCTTGCAGCGAACGGGCGGCGCCGGCCAGCAGCGCGCCGGCCGCGTCCCAGTCGCCGGCGCGTTGCAACTGTTCGATGTCATGGAAGTCGACGCTGACCAGCACCACCCTGGCCGAGTGCAGGCCGCCCAGGTGCTGCTTGACCGTCTGGTTGACTTGCCGGTAGTACGGCACCGTCGATTCCCAGCTCATGCCGCCGATTAATCCGATGGTCTTCATTCGATGCGTCCCGGAATGAAGCTGAGGAAGGAGAATTCGGCTTCGAAGCCGGCCTGCTTCGGGCTGCAGGCGTACAGGCCGCAGGCGACGGCATCGGCGGCGGCGCGCTCGTGCAGGTGGGCCATGCGGAGTTGCGTCCATTGCTCGCCGTCGAGCGACGATTCGACGATGCAGTCGTTGGCCTCGGCGCGCACGCGCAGCCAGACGGTGTCGATCTCCTTGTCCAGCGGCTGGGTCGACCAGTCGGAATAATGGCCGTTGGTGACGACCACGCCAAGCCGGTTGTCGCCGTCCGGTTCGAACTCGACCGAGGTCTTGAGCCAGCAGCCGGACGACAGCCGCACCATCAGCCCGGCCTGGTCGTACTGGTGCGCCGGGCGCGAGGTGACCTTGGTCGTCAGCACGAAGTCGCCTTCGGCCTTCAGGTGCAGGAAGTGGCCGTTGTCGACCTGGAAGCCGTAGTGGGTGCGCTGCCAGAAGTCGGTGGCGGCGTCCGTGTGGATGCGCAGGCGGTTGGCGGCGTAGTCAACCTGCCAGTGCGCCGGCTCGCATTGCCATTGCAGCCTTGGGCTGAGCATGGTGTCGGCGAAGGTTTCGTGCAGCGGGGTGTCGCTCATCCGGTCTCCTTGTCTTATGGAGGCCGTGCGTAGCCTCCCGCGCCCATTTTAAATTAACTTAGCGACAATAGGTATAACGTTGGCGGAGGCCGGCAGCGCGCAGCCGCTGCCGCTAACCTTGCAGCAGCACCACGGCGCCGCGCGAGATCGCGCGCGCCACCGTGCGCGCGTCCCAGTTCGTCAGGCGAATGCAGCCGTGCGATTGGGTCTTGCCGATCTTGCCCGGCTCCGGCGTGCCGTGGATGCCGTAGTGCGGCTTGCTCAGCTGAATCCAGACGGCGCCGACCGGATTGTTGGGCCCGGCCGGGATGCGGGCGCCGGTGTCGCCGGCCTTGGCGTCCCAGAACAGCTTGGGGTTGTAGCGGTATTCCGGGTTGAGGGCGACGCCGCGCACTTCCCAGCGCCCTTCCGGCAACGGATCGTGAGCGCTGCCGGTGCTGGCGGGGAATTGCGCGATCGGCATGCCGCCGGCGTCCAGCAGGGTCAGCGTGCCGTCGCTGGCGTCGACCAGGATCGAGGTGGCCTTGGGCAGCGGCTTGGCCGACGCCACGTTGGGCACCAGCAGTTGCTCGCCGGCGCGGGTGAACGATTTGCCGGGATTGAGGCGGCGCAGCAGTTCGGGGCTGCTGTGGAATTTTTCGCCCAGCGCCTCGGCCAGGTTGGCATATCCCAATGCCGGCAGCTTGGCCTTGTCGGCCATCGTCGCAGGCAGCGGCCGGTAGGGCCCAGCCACGTCCTCGGCGGTGACGGTGTAGACGTCGATGACGGGTGCGGTGTCGGCCGACAGCACGGCCCAGGTGGCAGGGTCGAGCACGCCGGTCAGCGGCAGTTGGTGCAGCTTTTGGAAGCCGGTGACGGCCTTGCGCAGGTTGCTGCCCTTGGCGCCGTCGATCTCGCCGGACGAGAAATGGGCGCGGTCGAGCAGCACTTGCGCGCGCAGCAGGTCGTGGCCGCCGGCGGCGGGGTTGGCCGGTAGTGTTGGCGTGGCCGGGGTGACACTTGTCGCAGGCTTGGCGGCGGCGGCGCCGGCCAGCGCCAGCACGATGGTTACAAACAGCATTTTCAACAAATCAGGCCTGGGGACGAGTAGTGACCGCTACCGTGCGGTGGACTTCTGGATCGGCGAGACGCTGGTCGCGCACGCCGAGGGAGATGTGGTGGAGCATGTGAGAGTCGATTTCGATGGTCGCGGTGGGGAGCCGGATTCTACCAAATCGGCGGGCTTTTCACCCGCACGGCCAACCGGGGTCGTACCCCTCGGGGTACGACCCCTAAGTGGTAACGCTGGCGTATCGCTAACGGCGTGTGGGTTGGACGTGCTTAGTTTTTGCGGTATTTTTGCATGACGTAGCCGAGCCGGTGGCGGTGCACGTCCAGCCAGGTCCACAGCGCTTCGACCTGGACCGGGTGGGCGCGGTAGAAGGTGTCGTTGAAGGCGAGCCAGACGCGCGTGTTGATCAGCGCCTGCGGCAGTTGCACGAAAATACCTTTGTGGCGCGCCAGGGTGGCCTTCAGGTGCTCCGGCGAGACGGCGGCGACAACCACGCCGTCGACGCGCCCGAGCCGCAGTTTTTCCAGATTGCGCTCGAGGTCGCGGGCGCCGTCGTCAATCGTCAGGCCGGCGTCGCGCAGCCGCGGGGCGTAGCTTTGGCCCTGCGCGACACCAAGCAGCTTGCCCTTGAAGTACTGCATCGGCACGGTGCCGGCGGGCAGCTTGTCGCTGGCGCGGACCACGACGATCAGCGTGTTGTGCATGGCGCGGTCGAGGTCGATGTTACCGGCCTTGTCGCGTGGTAGCGCTATCTCCGGCGGGTAAGTGGGCAACTCGCCCATCGGCGCCATGTCGATGTCGCCGGTGGCCAGGGCCACCCGCAGGCGGGCGATCGGCAGGCGCACCCAGACCGGCGGGCAGCCGAAGCCGGCGCCGAGCACGGCGTCGTGCATCAGGTCGACCGCGCCACCGGGCGGGTCGGGGACTTCGCTGCCCTCGCCCAGCCAGTATGGCGGGCGGTGCTGGTCCATGTAGCCGACGCGCACCGGGATGCAGGTGGCGGCGGGAGCGGCGGGAGCGGCGGGGTTGGCGGGGGGGGCGGGGTGGGCCGATGCGAGTGGGGTGGACAGCAGCATGATTACCGATGCGCAGACGGCCTGGAGCCGCCCGGGATGTCGGCGGGTCGCTGGTACGACGCGGGCTTTTGCGGGTGCTTGGGTCATGGCTGGGCGCTCATTTCGCTGGTGTTCGTCGGTATCATACAGTTTATTTCCGCGCGGAAATCTAGCGAAATGTCACGAGGTTGTGCGGTCGGTGGCGGAGCTTGGCGGATTACGCTGCGCTAATCCGCCCTACGTGATTTAGAATTTTGCAGGGTTTAATGGCCTTGGCCGCGCTCTGTGGCCACGGTCGGGTTATTGACCGGCTGCGGGCGCTGGCGGGGCGGCCAGGGGCACCGATGGGGCGGATTGGCCCTTGCCGACGATCTGGATGAAGATTTCGTTTTGCTTGATCATGCTGAGCTCGTAGCGCGCGCGTTCCTCGACGGCGCCGGTGCCGTCCTTGAGGTCGCGGACTTCGGAGTCGAGCTTGGCGTTGCGGGCCAGCAGTTCGGTGTTCTTCTTGTGGGCTGTGCCGACCTGGGCTTCGAGGTCGGCCACGCGCAGCCAGCCGCCCTTCCCCAGCCAGAGCGGGTACTGTATCAGCAGCAGCAAGACTGCCAGGGCGAGGGTGATCAGGCGCATGGTCGATCCGGGTTCGAACGCGGCCGCCGGGAGCCGGCGGCCGCTTGCTACATTACTTCAGGTTATAGAACGCGTCGCGGCCCGGGTAGGAGGCGATGTCGCCCAGGTCTTCCTCTATGCGCAGCAACTGGTTGTATTTCGCCATGCGGTCCGAACGCGACATCGAGCCGGTCTTGATCTGCAGCGCGTTCAGGCCAACGGCGATGTCGGCGATGGTCGAGTCCTCGGTCTCGCCCGAACGGTGCGAGATGACGGCCGTGTAGCCGGCGCGCTTGGCCATTTCAATGGCGGCGAAGGTTTCGGTCAGCGTGCCGATCTGGTTGATCTTGATCAGGATCGAGTTGGCGATGCCTTTCGAGATGCCTTCCTTGAGGATCTTGGTGTTGGTGACGTACAGGTCGTCGCCCACCAGCTGGATTTTCTTGCCCAGTTCCTTGGTCAGGATGGCCCAGCCGTCCCAGTCGCCTTCGTGCATCGCGTCTTCGATCGAGATGATCGGGTACTTGTCGCACCAGGTCGCCAGCAGGTTGGTGAATTCGGTGGCGGTCAGCGACAGGCCCTCGCCTTCCAGTTCGTACTTGCCGTTCTTGTAGAACTCGGAGGCGGCGCAGTCCAGGCCCAGCGCGATCTGGGTGCCCGGCTCGTAGCCGGCTTCCTCGATGGCCTGGATGATCAGCTTGATCGCTTCTTCATGGTTGGCCAGCGATGGGGCGAAACCGCCTTCGTCGCCGACGGCCGTGCTCAGGCCCTTCTTGTGCAGGATCTTTTTCAAGGTGTGGAACACCTCGGCGCCGTAGCGCACGGCTTCCTTGAACGATGGCGCGCCGACCGGGATGATCATGAATTCCTGGATGTCCAGGTTGTTGTCGGCGTGGGCGCCGCCGTTGATGACGTTCATCATCGGCACCGGCAGTTGCATCGCGCCCGAGCCGCCGAAGTAGCGGTACAGCGGCAGGCCGGCTTCTTCCGCGGCGGCCTTGGCCACGGCCATCGACACGGCCAGCATGGCGTTGGCGCCCAGGCGGCCTTTGTTTTCGGTGCCGTCCAGATCGATCAGGGTGCGGTCCAGGAAGGCTTGTTCATTGGCGTCGAGGCCCATGATCGCTTCCGAGATTTCGGTGTTGATATTTTCGCAGGCTTGCAGCACGCCCTTGCCGAAGTAACGCTTCGGATCGCCGTCGCGCAGTTCGATCGCTTCGCGCGAGCCGGTCGAGGCGCCCGATGGCACGGCGGCGCGGCCCATGACGCCCGATTCAAGCAGGACGTCGCATTCGACGGTCGGATTGCCGCGCGAATCGATAATTTCACGGCCGATAATATCAACAATAGCACTCATATCATTCTCCAAAGTTAGGCGAAAACGTGTTTGCCCATCGGTGTTGCATGATGGGCAATTCAAGGATAACGGGAATATAACCCGGCGCAGAGGGGTTTGCCAACGCGCGCCGGGCATTTTTGCCTGCGATTGCTTTAGTTGAAGCTGTTTTCCAGGAAACCAGCTTTTTTGGTGATGCGGTCCAGCTCGATGAGGGTCGACAGCAGTTCCTTCATGCGGCCCAGCGGCACGGCGTTGGGGCCGTCCGACAGCGCCTCCGCCGGGTTCGGGTGGGTTTCCATGAACAGGCCGGCCACGCCGACGGCGACCGCCGCGCGCGACAGCACCGGCACCATTTCACGCATGCCGCCCGACGACGTGCCGTTACCGCCCGGCAGTTGCACCGAGTGGGTGGCGTCGAACACGACCGGGCAGTTCGATTCGCGCATGATGGCCAGCGAACGCATGTCGGACACCAGGTTGTTGTAGCCGAACGAGGCGCCGCGCTCGCACGCCATGAAGACGTCGTCCGGCAAACCCTTGGCCTTGGCGGCCGCGCGGGCTTTGTCGATGACGTTTTTCATGTCGTGCGGGGCCAGGAACTGGCCTTTCTTGATGTTCACCGGCAGGCCCGATTGTGCGCAGGCCGTGATGAAATCGGTCTGGCGGCACAGGAAGGCCGGCGTTTGCAGCACGTCGACGACGGCCGACACTTCGGCGATTTCGTCGATCGAGTGGACGTCGGTCAGCACCGGCACGCCCAGCTCGCGCTTGACGTCGCCGAGGATCTCGAGGCCCTTGTCGCGGCCGGGACCGCGGTAGGACGTGCCCGACGAACGGTTGGCCTTGTCGAACGACGACTTGTAGATGAACGGAATGCCCAGCGCGGCCGTCATTTCCTTGAGCGCGCCGGCGGTGTCGAACGCCATCTGGCGCGATTCGATCACGCAGGTGCCGGCGATCAGGAAGAACGGCTGGTCGAGGCCGGCTTCGAATCCACAAAGTTTCATGCCGCATCTCCTTGCAAAGCAGGCGATTCAGAGACGGCGTGCGGGCGATTGCCGCCTGCGGCCTTGTGGGCCAGTGCCGCCTTGATATAGGACGTGAACAGCGGATGGCCGTCACGCGGGGTCGATTTGAATTCCGGGTGGTACTGCACGCCCATGTACCACGGGTGCGAATTGTCGCCGGTACGCGGCAGTTCCATGATTTCGCACAGGTCTTCGGTGGGCGTGCGGGCCGCCACCACCAGGCCGGCCGCTTCGACGCGTGGCAGGTAGTGGTTGTTGGCCTCGTAGCGGTGGCGGTGGCGCTCGGTCACGACCGGGCCGTAGATTTCCGCCGCCAGGGTGCCCGGCTTGATCGCGCAGGTTTGCGCGCCCAGGCGCATGGTGCCGCCCAGGTCGGAGTTGGCGTCGCGCGTTTCGACCTTGCCGTCCTGGCCCTGCCACTGGTCGATCAGGGCCACCACCGGTTGCGAGGTTTCCAGGTCGAACTCGGTCGAGTTGGCGGTGGTCAGGCCGGCCATGTGGCGCGCGTATTCGATCAGCGCGACCTGCATGCCCAGGCAGATGCCCAGGTACGGGATCTTGTTTTCACGGGCGAACTGGGCCGCCATGATCTTGCCTTCGACGCCGCGCTTGCCGAAGCCGCCCGGCACCAGGATGGCGTCGTACTTGGCCAGCGCCGAGCAGCCGGTCGTTTCGATCTCTTCCGAATCGATGTACTCGATGTTGACCTTCGATTCGTTGTGGATACCGGCGTGGCGCAGCGCCTCGGTCAGCGACTTGTACGACTCGGTCAGATCGACATACTTGCCGACCATGCCGATCGACACTTCGCTCTTCGGATGCTCGAGCGTGTAGATCAGGCGGCTCCAGACCGACAGGTCGGCCGGCGGCGGGTTGATGTCGAGCGCTTCGCAGATGATGGCGTCGAGGCCCTGGTCGTGCAGCATCTGCGGCACTTTGTAGATGGTGTCGACGTCCCACACGGAGATGACGGCCTGCTCTTCGATGTTCGAGAACAAGGAGATCTTGGCGCGTTCGTCGTCCGGGATCGGGCGATCGGCGCGGCACAGCAGCGCGTTCGGCGAGATGCCGATTTCACGCAGCTTCTGCACCGAGTGCTGGGTGGGCTTGGTTTTCAGTTCGCCGGCCGAGGCGATGTACGGCACCAGGGTCAGGTGGACGAAAGCGGTGTTCTTGCGGCCCGCGCGCAGGCTCAGCTGGCGTGCGGCTTCCAGGAACGGCAGCGACTCGATGTCGCCAACGGTGCCGCCGATTTCGCACAGCGCCACGTCGTAGCCTTCGGCGCCGCGGCGGATGTAATCCTGGATCTCGTTGGTGATGTGCGGAATGACCTGCACGGTCTTGCCCAGGTATTCGCCACGGCGTTCCTTGCGGATCACCGATTCGTAGATCTGGCCGGTGGTGAAGTTGTTCACCTTTTTCATGCGGGTCGAGATGAAGCGCTCGTAGTGGCCGAGGTCGAGATCGGTCTCGGCGCCGTCGTCGGTGACGAACACTTCACCGTGCTGCATGGGGCTCATCGTGCCCGGGTCGACGTTGATGTACGGGTCGAGCTTGAGCATGGTGACTTTGAGGCCGCGCGATTCGAGGATCGCGGCGAGGGAGGCGGCGGCAATCCCTTTACCAAGGGAAGACACGACGCCACCGGTGACGAAGACAAATTTGGTCATTGCAGATAGTGCCGAACGGCACGTGCGGGAAATTGAAATTATACCCTAAAACCGCTATTCCTTCAGCATCGGCCCCGGAAAAATCGGCTATGGCCGGGATAAGCCAGCTTTGCGCAGCGGCAAAAATGGCCGGTTTGGCAATGCAATGCGACTGTGTCTCAGCGTACAGACCGGCCTACCTCAAAAGAAGCAGAATAGCGACTCATTCTTAGAGGAGAACATCATGAGCTACACAGAACGCGATGCTTACGGTATGTATGTCGACAACGGCAACAAGGGTCCAGGTCCGGAGCTGATGGGCGCGGACACGCTGATCGGCGACCACGTTCACAATCTGAAGAACGAACACCTGGGCGAGATCAAGGAAATCATGCTCGACATGCGCACCGGCAAAATCGCCTATGCGGTGATGTCGTCGGGCGGCGTCCTGACCATCGGCGAAAAACTGTTCGCCGTGCCGTGGGAAGCGCTGACCCTGGACACGGTCAACAAACGCTTCACCCTGAACATCGACAAGGAGCGCATCGACAACGCGCCCGGCTTCGATACCGACCACTGGCCGAACATGGCCAACCAGACCTGGGCCAGCCAGATCCACAGCTACTACGGCACCCGCTACGACAACCTCGACAGCGGTCCACTGTGATGTCGGCCGCCCTGCTGCTGGCCGGCGCGGCCGCGCTGACCGCGACGTTGATGGTGCGCATCGCCCGCCGGCGCCAGGCGGCGGCGCGGCCCCGGGCCGGCGTCCCGGTGACGCTGGCTAGCTGGTCCGACGACCAGAAGTACCAGTTGGCGGCGCATCTGCGCCGCGCAAAGCGATGACTTTGGCGGGATAACCACCGCCCTTCTCATCGTTGCAGTACGGCTTCGGCCGCCCGTTTGCGCGGGCGGCCGAAGTCTTTTCAGTGGATGTCGTCCAGCTCGTCATAATCGCGGCGGCTTTTCGGCAAGCGGCGCTCGAGTGTGTTTCGCGACTGCAAATCGACGTGTTCGATCAGGACCAACGCGGCATTCAGTGCATTGCTCATCGTTTGTGCGGCGTTCGCCATCGCTTCGGTGGGCGTCGGCGGCGTCGTAGCAGCACGCTTTTGCAGGCGGGCGCGCAGTTGCGCCGCACAGGCCCAGTTCTTTTCTCCGGGGAAGCGTATCCACAGATCCCGCCAGGCATTGCGACCATCCCCGGCCACGGCCTGCGTCATCTGATGCGGCGATACGGGCTGCCCCTGATACATCAGGTCGTCACCAATCACTTCGGCGCTGTACCAGCATTCGTCATACTGCATGCGTACGCGCGTGCGCTCAGGCAAAAACAGCAGTTTCCACTGGTGGCCGCGCACGGGCTGGGCGGCAGCTTGCTCGCGTTCGATCCAGAACTTGACGGCTGCCACAAGTGCCTCGGTAAGCGATAAAGCGCTACCGCTCTTGCGCAGGAATTCTTGAAGCTGGAGTTCAGTAGCCGGCGGTAGTAGGCGCGTCACTGCGGGATTCATACTCTTTCTCCTTGCGGTTTCTGTCGGTTTTTGTCTCTTCCTGTCTCTTTAGACCGCGAGACCAAGCTGGAGTTCAAAACCGACAAAAAGAGACAGAAACCGACAGCCAAAAGAGTACGTTTCCCACACGGAGCGGCGCGGGCTCTCCCTTCACTCACACTGGCGAGGCCGACGGCGGTGGCGGACACGATCGACGTTTGCCACGCGAGTGTCTGGGGCATTTCTGGGGCGTTTCTAGGCTTGCAAGCGCCGACCTCAGCAAAAATCGCGGCTGATGGTCGGCAGGCGGCCCAGCAGGTGCGACATGTCGACCAGCCGCTTGGCCACCAGGTGGCGCACGATGCCCTCCTGTTGCCAAACGCCATACACGCCCAGCAGCGGCGCGCTCAGCACCTCGCGGCGCTGCTCCTCGACCAGCTTGGGCCAGACGATGACGTTGACGTTGCCGGTCTCGTCCTCGATGGTCAGGAACAGCACGCCCTTGGCCGTGCCGGGACGTTGCCGCACCGTCACCATGCCGCAGGCGCGCGCCAGCATGCCGTTGGTGTAGGTGTTCAACGTGGCCGCCGGCATAAAACGGTGCTCGAGCAGCTTGGCGCGCAGCAGCGCCAGCGGGTGCCGGCCCAGCGTCAAACCGTGCGAGCGGTAGTCGCCGAGGATTTCCTCGCCCTCGGTCGGCGGCGTCAACACCGGCGCTTCCTCGTCCGGCGTGGTCGGGCGCAGCAAGTCCTTGTCCGGCGTGGCGCCGACCGCCTGCCACAGCGCCTGCCGGCGGTTGCCGGCCAGGTGCGCCAGCGCGTTGCCGGCGGCCAGCACTTGCAGGTCATGGCGGTCGAGGTCGGCACGCCGCGCCAGATCGGCAACGCTGGCGAACGGCGCCTGGGCGCGCGCCGCTTCGATGCGTTCGGCGGCGCCGTCGCGCATGCCCTTCATCATCGACAGGCCCAGCCGCACCGCCGGCTGGCCGAGCTTGCCCACCGGTTCCTCCAGCGACGACTCCCAGCCGCTGATGGTGACGTCGATCTCGCGCACCACCACGCCGTGGCGCCTGGCGTCCTGCACCAGCTGCGACGGGCTGTAGAACCCCATCGGCTGGCTGTTGAGCAAGGCGCACAGGAAGGCGGCCGGTTCGTGGCACTTGAGCCAGGAGCTGGCGTAGGTCAGCAGCGCGAAACTGGCCGCGTGCGATTCGGGAAAACCGTATTCGCCGAAGCCCTGGATTTGCCGGAAGATCGATTCGGCGAACTCGGCCTCGTAGCCACGCTCGGTCATGCCCTCGACGATGCGCGCGTGGTACTTGTCGACGCCGCCCTTGCGCTTCCAGGCCGCCATCGCGCGCCGCAATTGATCGGCCTCGCCCTCGCTGAAACCGGCGGCGATGACGGCGATCTGCATCACCTGCTCCTGGAAGATCGGCACCCCCAGGGTGCGGCCGAGCGCCTCCTCCAGTCCGGCCGGATACTGGACCAGCCGCCGATCCTGGCGCCGCTGCAGATACGGGTGCACCATGCCACCCTGGATCGGCCCCGGCCGCACCAGCGCCACTTCGATGACCAGGTCGTAAAACACCTGCGGCCGCAGCCGTGGCAGCATGCTCATCTGCGCGCGCGACTCGATCTGGAACACGCCGATGGTGTCGGCCTGGCACATCATCGCGTAGGTGGCCTTGTCCTCGGACGGAATGTCCTGCATGCGGAACGGCGCGCCACGGCGCTGGCCGACCATGTCGATCGCGCGCCGCAGCGCCGACAACATGCCCAGCGCCAGCACGTCGACCTTCATCAGGCCCAGTTCCTCCAGGTCGTCCTTGTCCCACTGGATCACGCAGCGTCCCTCCATCGTGGCCGCCTCGATCGGCACCAGCCGCGACAATTTATCGTGCGAGATCACGAAGCCGCCCGGATGCTGCGACAGGTGGCGCGGAAAGCCCAGCAACATCATCGCCAGGGTGGCCCATTGCTGCGCCAGTTGCGACTCCGGGTCCAGTCCGCACTCGGCCAGGCGCCCGACCAGGTCGTGGCGGCTGTCGAACCAGTGATGCGACTTGGCGACCTTTTCGACGATGGCCAGGTCGACGCCAAGCGCCTTGCCGCTGTCGCGCAGCGCGCTCTTGGGCCGGTAGCTGATGACGACTGCGGCCAGCGCGGCGCGGTCGGCGCCGTATTTCTTGTAGATGTACTGGATCACCTCCTCGCGCCGCTGGTGCTCGAAGTCAACGTCGATGTCGGGCGGCTCGTTGCGCTCGCGCGAAATGAAACGCCCGGTCAGCATGTTGCTGCGCTCGGGATCGACCTCGGTCACGCCGAGGCAGAAACACACCACCGAATTGGCCGCCGAGCCCCTGCCCTGGCACAGGATGCCCTGGTCGCGGGCGAACCGCACAATGTCGTAGACGGTCAGGAAATACGGCTCATATTGGAGCTCGGCAATGAGTTCGAGCTCGCTCTCGATCTGCGCGCGCACCTTGGCCGACACGCCGGCCGGAAAGCGCCGCGCCGCACCCTCGTAGGTTTGCTGGCGCAGATAGCTGGCCGGCGTGTGGCCGTCCGGCACCAGCTCTCGCGGATATTCGTAGCGCAGCTCGGTCAGCTTGAAGGTGCACTCCTGCATGATGCGCAAGGTTTCAAACAACGCCGCCGGCGGATACAGGTTGGCCAGCCGCAGGCGCGGGCGCAGATGCTGCTCGGCGTTCTGCGCCAGCGAATAGCCGCATTCCGCGACCGGCTTGCCCACCCGCACCGCCGTCAAGGTGTCATGCAGCGGCTTGCGCGAGCGCACGTGCATGCACACCTGCCCCAGCGCCACCACGGCCATGCCATGCTGCAAGGCCACCTCGTCGATGCTGAGGCGGTGCGCTTCGTCGAAGGCGCGCTGCAGCAGGTTCAGCCCCATCCACGCGCGCCCGGGAAAGGTCGCCTCCATCCATGCCGCCTGCGCGTGCAGACGGTCGACATCGTCCGGCTGGTGCGCCGGGTAATGCGGCAGCAGTATCATCAGGCAGTCCGGCAAGCCTTTCAAATGCGCGTAGGCCGGGGCCGGCGCGGCCAGGTCGGCCGGCGTCAGTAGATAGCTGCCCTTGGCCACGCGGTTGCGGGCGATGGTGATCAGCTCGCACAAATTGCCGTAGCCCTCGCGGTTTTTGGCCAGCGCGATGAACGACAGCGCCGGCGTGCCATCCGGGTTCTTCAGATGGAAATGGCTGCCGATGACCAGCGGCAGGCCGGCCTCCTTGGCCGCCGCGTGCGCGCGCACCACGCCGGCCAGCGAGCACTCGTCGGTGATGGCCAGCCCCGCATAATCGAGCTCGACGGCGCGCGCGACCAGCTCCTCGGGACGCGAGGCGCCCTGCAGGAAGGAGAAATTGCTCAGGCAGAACAGCTCGGCGTAGGCCGGCAGTCCTTGCGACTGTGGCGGCGATGTTGGTGATGAAGGTAGTGATGGCGGGTTCATGATTGATACTGTGTTTATATACAGTATCGCATACCCTGACTTCACGGTACAGGCTTCCCGCGTCGTCGTACCCGAACAGATATTAATAGCTGGCGCCGCCGCCCCCGTCCGGTCCGCTCCGCATCCGTAACACTACGTAGCCCGGATGTCCGCACAGTCGCGGTTGGCGCGTCAAAACAACACTAAATAGTGTTTAAACGCAAAATTGGCAGAAAACCCATATCAATATAAATTATTTGAATAAAATCAAATTTTTCATGGGAGCCTCAACGTGCCAGCCAACACCACCTTACGCAACGCCGTCCTGTTCACCCTCTACGGCGCCGCCGCGCTGAGCTTGAGCCCCGCCGCCCACGCGCAGACCGTCGTGCAAGACCCCGCTGCCGCTCCCATGCAGACGGTCACGCTGGTCGGCTCGCGCCGCGCCACCTCGTCGGCCACCGACACCGTGGTGCCGGTCGATATCATCCCGATGAACAAGGTCTCCGAACAAGGCGGCCAGTTCGACCTGGCGCAATCGCTCACGTATATCTCGCCGTCGTTCAACTCGACCCGCCAGAGCGGCTCGGACGGCGCCGACCTGGTCGACTCGGCCGCGCTGCGCGGCCTCGGCTCGGACCAGACCCTGGTGCTGGTCAACGGCAAGCGCCGCCACACCACCGCGCTGGTCAACCTGTTCGGCGCGCGCAACCGCGGCAACACCGGTACCGACCTCAACGCCATTCCGATGCTGGCCATCAAGGACGTGCAGGTGCTGCGCGACGGCGCGGCCGCCCAGTACGGCTCGGACGCGATCGCCGGCGTCATGGACATCGGCCTCAAAAAGAGCCTCGGCTGCGAGGCCATCGCCGGCTACAGCCAATATTCGGCCGGCGACGGCGAGAACTGGCTCGGCTCGGCCTACTGCGGCTTTAGCATCGGCAACGGCGGCGTGGTAGGCATCACCGGCGAATACCTCGACCGTGGCCGCTCCAACCGCGCCGAGGCCGACAACCCGCGCATCATCGGCGACACCAAGACCGAGAACCAGACCATCTATGTGAACGGCGAACTGCCAACCACCGGCAGCGGCAGGCTGTACTTCACCGCCGGCGCGCAAAAGCGCGACGGCTCGTCGGCCGCGTTCGCGCGCGGCGGCGTCGGCTCGGACGACATCCCGAGCCGCAACTCGGCGGCCATGTACCCGAACGGTTTCGTACCGTTCATCAACGCCAAGATCGACGACCGCTACGCCACCGTCGGCCACCGCATCAAGCTGGGCGAATGGAACACCGACTTGTCGCAGACCTACGGCTACAACAAGATGATGTACAACATCAGCAACACGATCAACGCCTCGATCGCCAACCAGGACCTGCTCGGCGGCGGCCGCGGCGTCAGCGCCAGCGCGTTCGACGCCGGCGGCTTCTCGTTCCAGCAACTGACTACCAACGTCGACCTGTCGCGCTACTATGACGGCGTGCTCGGCGGCGGCTTGAACGTCGCCTTCGGCGGCGAATACCGCAGCGAGGAATTCAAGATCTTCGCCGGCGAACGCGGCTCCTACATCGACGCCGACGGCGTCGGCAACGGCGGCAACGCCGGCAGCCAGGGCTTCCCGGGCTTCCAGCCGGGCGACGAAACCAAGGCCAAGCGCCACAGCAACGCCGCCTACCTCGACCTCGAGGCCGACCTGACCGACGCCGTCAAGGCCCAGGCGGCGGTGCGCTACGAAAAATTCAGCGACTTCGGCTCGACCGTGACGGGCAAGCTGGCCGGCTCGGTGCGCGTGCTGCCAAGCACCCTGCTGCGCGGCTCGGCCAGCACCGGCTTCCGCGCGCCGTCGCTGCAGCAAAGCCACCTGTCGACCACCTTCACCGACTTCATCGGCGGCGTGCCGAAGGAGGTGGTGCTGGCGCCGAACGGCGGCGTGGTCGCCAACGCGGCCGGCATCCCGAAACTGAAAGAAGAAAAGTCGACCAGCTTCACCCTGGGCACCACCTGGACCCCGAGCGAGGCGATCTCCGTCACCGCCGACCTGTACCGCATCAAGATCAAGGACCGCATCGTGCTGTCGGGCCGCTTCAACGGCGACAACTACCCTGACCTGGCCGACCGCCTGGCGTCGCTGGGCGTGGGCGAGGCGCAGTTCTTCGTCAACTCGGTCGACACCAAGACCCAGGGCGTGGACTTGACCGCCTCGCACAAAAGCAACTTCGGCGCCAACCGCCTGACCACCTACCTTGCGCTCAACGCCAGCAAGACCGAGGTCACCGGCATCCACGCACCGGACGCGCTGCGCGGCTTCGAGGACGTGTTGCTGTCGGAGAAGGAACGCCTGTACATCGAACAGGGCGCGCCGAAATCGAAGGTCACCTTGGGCTTCGACTTCGTCACCGGCGCGCTGGAGACCGACTTCAAGATCATCCACTTCGGCCCGCAGACCCTGGGCACCTTCGACGGCACCGCCAACGGCGTGGCCAACCAGCGCTACGAGTCGAAAACCTCGGCCGACCTGAGCTTCACGTACACGATCAACAAGAACATGAAGTTCACCCTGGGCGGCAACAACATCTTCAACGTCAAGCCGACGTCGCAGGACGCCGACCAGACCGACAACGGCTTCAAGTATGAGAGCGTGCAGTTCGGCCTGAACGGCGCCTCCTACTTCGGCCGCCTGTGGGTGCGCTTCTAACCCGACTGGTACGGACTAACGACGGCGCCTTCGGGCGCCGTTTTTTATGGGCGCTGTCAGCGCCTTTACGTTTGCTTACATTTCCCTAACGCAATTCAACCCGATCGCGCCCTACACTGGTTTTCATTCCAGGCAACGGAGCACACCATGCGCCACGCGATCGCACTCATGTTATTTCTCACGCTGCTGCAGGGCGCGCTGGCCTACGCGGCGCTGGGCGGTTCGCCGTCCGACTTCGGCGGCGCCCCGATCACGGCACGGCGGCTGGCGGCGACCGCGGCGGCTTCCACCAGCGGCGCGGCCAATGCTGCCGCCGACGCCGTCTACACCGTCACCCAGAGCACACTCGACAGCGGCACCGTGGTGCGCGAATACAGCGACACCGCCGGCAGGGTCTTTGCCGTCAGCTGGCGCGGTCCAAGCTTGCCGGACCTGCGCACCCTGCTGGGCGACAAATTCGCGGTCATGACCAACTCGGCCGGCAAGCGCGCCCAGGCCGGCCACTCGCAGCTGGCGGTGGACCAGTCGGACGTGGTGCTGGTCTCGAACGGCCACATGCGCTCGTTCGCCGGCCACGCCTGGCTGCCAGCGGCGCTGCCGACCGGCTTCGACACCACCACCATCGACTAGGACCACCGGATGCACTGCCCGCCCCGCCCGCCCCGCCCCGCCGCCACGACAGCCTGGATCACGTCGCTGGGCTGCGCTTTGCTGTGCCTGACGTTGACCGCCTGCGGCGGCGGCGACAACAGCGCGGCCGCCGCGACGACCACCACTACCCCAACCACGACCACAGCCAGCGCCGAGGCTAGCGCCACGCCGGTGGTCAGCATCAGCGCCACGCCGACCGCCACCACCAGCGGCCAGGTCGTCACGTTGACCTGGAGCGTGAGCAATCCGCCGGCCGCCGGCTGCACCGCCTCCGGCGCCTGGAGCGGCGCCATTGCCGCCAGCGGCACGCAAAACGTCACCACCGGGGCCGCCGGCAGCGCCAACTACACGCTCACCTGCGGCGGCGCCAGCGGCACCGCCGCGGTGGTCGTGAGCACACCGCCGCCGTCGCCCACCACCAGCCTGACCCTGGCGCCGGCCAACATCAACAGCGCGCAAACGTCGGTAATGAGCTGGTCGTCGGCCAACGCCACCAGCTGCACCGCCAGCGGCGCGTGGAGCGGCACCCGGGCCGCGTCGGGGTCGGTGACGGTGACCCCGGCCGGCGCCGGCAACTTCACCTACAGCCTCACGTGCAGCGGCGACGGCGGCAGCGCCGGCGCCAGTGCCGCGCTGAGCGTGACGGCGGCGCTGTCGAACAGCACCACCATCAGCGTCGACAGCGGGCCAGCCGGCGTGGGCGGCGTCATCAACGTACCGTATGTCAACGTGACCGTGTGCCGGCCCGGCACCAGCACCTGCCAGACGATCGACCACGTGATGCTCGACACCGGCTCCTATGGCCTGCGGCTGCTGGCGTCCGCGCTCGACACCAGCCTGGCGCTGCCCGCCGTGCAAACGCCGTCCGGCGCCGACGCCGCCGAATGCGGCAAGTTCATCAGCGGCTACACCTGGGGCGCGGTGCGCCGCGCCGACGTCAAGATGGCCGACGAGGTGGCCGCCGGCATCCCGATCCAGGTCATCGGCGACGGCGGCGCCAGCTACGCCACCACGCCAAGCAGCTGCAGCAGCGCCGGCAACAACCTCGGCACGCTGGCGGCGATGGGCGCCAAGGGCATCCTCGGCGTCGGCCTGTTCCAGCACGACTGCGGCAGCGCCTGCGCGCGCGCGGCCATCAGCGGCGTCTACTACGCCTGCGCAGCTGGAGCCTGCACGGCCAGCGCCATGCCGCTGGCGTCGCAGATCAGCAATCCGGTGGCCGCGTTCGCGGTCAACAACAACGGCGTGCTGGTGAGCTTGCCGGCGGTGGGCACGGCCGGCCTGACGGCGGTCAGCGGCACCTTGATCTTTGGCGTCAACACGCAGGCCAACAACACCATCGCCGGCGAGACGGTGTTCAAGACCGACACCAGCGGCGACTTCAGCACCACTTACAAGGGCAAGACCTATGCCTCCAGCTTCATCGACAGCGGCTCGAACGGCTATTTTTTCACCGACACAACGATCCGGACGTGCTCCGGCGGCGACTTCTTCTGCCCGGCCGCGACCCTGGCGCTGAGTGCGACCAACAGCGCCGCCGACGGCAGCGCCAGCGGCACGGTCGCCTTCAACGTCGTCAACCTGGTGCAACTGGCGTCTACGGTGCAAGCGGCCCACGTCGGCGGCACCCTGACCGGCACCGCCACGGCCAGCAACACCGACTATTTCGACTGGGGCCTGCCGTTCTTCTACGGCCGCCGCGTGTTTGTCGTCATGGAGGGCGCCTCCGTCAACGGCAAGGCCGGCCCGCTGTGGGCCTACTGACGTACTGCTTCCCTGTTGAAATTTGTCACGGCGCTGTCATTTGATTTGGTTAAAATCAACACTTGATTTTTTTATATTTCGAGGGTGCGATGACAACGAATTCGGTGATGGTGGCGGCGTTGGTGGCGGCGGGCGTGATCGGCCTGGCGGGTTGCGGCGGCGAGTCCAATCCGGTCCCGGCGATTCCCGAGGGCACCACCGTGACCTTGGCGTTGATGGAGACCACCGACATCCACGCCAACGTGATGAGCTATAACTATTATTCGCTGTCCGAGGACACCAGCCTGGGCCTGGAACGCACATCGACCTTGGTGCAGGCCGCGCGCGCGGAGACGCCCAACAACGTGCTGCTCGACGACGGCGATACGATCCAGGGCACGCTGCTGGGCGACCTGCAGGCCGTCACCAAGCCGATCCCGTGTGCCGAGACGATGGCCGTGCACAAGGCCATGAACGCCATGAAGTACGATGGCGGCGGCTTCGGCAACCACGAATTCAACTACGGCTTGCCGCTGCTGAGCCAGATCACCAACACCGACTTCGGCATCCCCGGCGTGGCCAAGCCGAGCGGCACCTGCGGCGCCCCGGCCTTCCCGCTGGCGTTGAGCAACGTCACCGGCGTGGCCAGCGGCAAGCCGATCGTGCAACCGTATGTGGTGCTGCCGCGCACCTTCTCGGCCACCACGCCCGACGGCGGCAAGCTCGACGTCAAAGTCAACATCGGCCTGCTGAGCTTTGTGCCGCCGCAGATCCTCGAGTGGGACCAGAAGAACCTGGCCGGCAAGGTCGCCGTGACCGGCGTACAGGAGGCGGCCAAGCAATACGTGCCGGAGCTGCGCGCCAAGGGCGCCGACCTGGTCGTGGCGCTGTCGCACGGTGGCCTCGACCCAAGCCCGTACAGTCCGAAGATGGAAAACGGCAGCTACCACCTGACCACCACCGGCATCGACGCGCTGCTGATCGGCCACTCCCACTTGATCTTCCCGAAAGGCAAGGAGCCCGGCGCGGCCGCGCTGGACGCCTCGTTTGCCGCCTTCCCGGCCAGCGCCAGGATCGACGCCGTCAACGGCTTCGTCAACGGCGTGCCGACCGTCATGGCGCAGAGCTGGGGCCGGCGCCTGGGCATCATCAAGATGACCTTGGCCTACACCGGCGGCAAGTGGCTGGTGCAGCCGGCCAAGACGACCGTCGAGTCGCGCGGCTTCAAGTACGCCGACGGCACCACCAACGTCAAGGCCGATCCGGCCATCGCGCCGCTGGTGGCCGCCGAGCACGCCGCTACCATCGCCTACGCCAAGCAGCCGCTGGGCGTGGCCACCGACTTCGAGATGTCGGCCTATTTCGCGCTGGCCGGCGACGTCAGCGCGATCCAGCTGGTCAACCAGGCGCAGCTGGACTACGTCAAGAAATTCATCGCCAGCAGCACCGACGCCACCATTGCCAGCTACAAGAATATTCCGGTGATCTCGTGCAGCGCGCCGTTCAAGGCCGGCCGCAACGGGCCGTCCGACTTCACCGACGTCGCCCCGGGCGCCAGCGCGGCCGCGCCGGTCGGGCTGCAAGTGCGCAATCCGGGCGACCTTTACCTGTACAGCAACAACAACTTGCAGGCGGTCAAGATCAAGGGCAGCGACCTGAAGGCGTGGCTGGAGACGTCGGCCAAGCAGTTCGGCCAGATCGACCCGGCCAGGACGGCCGAGCAGGACCTGGTGCCAAGCTATGGGACGATTTATAACTACGACGTGTTCTACGCCGAGAACAACGCCTTGACATACCAGATCGACGTCACCAAGCCGGCCGGCGCGCGCATCGTCAACCTGACCTACCTGGGCAAGCCGGTGGCCGACGGCGACGACTTCATCGTTGCCACCAACGATTACCGCGCCGGCGGCGGCGGCGCCGTGCCCGGCATCGACGGCAGCAAGACCATCATCAAGTCGCCGGACGCCAACCAGACCGTCGTCAGCAACTACCTGGCGGCGCTGGGCGCGTCCACCGGCAAGGTCACCTTGGCCGACAACGGCAGCGCGCGCAGCTGGAGCTTCGTCAAGACCGCCACCGCCGGGCCGGTGATCCTGCGCTCGGCGCCGGGCCACCTGGCGCTGGCAAAAAGCAGCGGCATCACCGCCGTTGCCGCCGAAGGCGCGCTGGACGCCAGCGGCTTCGCCAAGTACAACATCGATCTGAGCAAGTAATCAGGGAGCGCGACGATGAAGAACCCTCTTGTGACGCTGGTGGCCACGGTGCTGGCGTCGGCGCTGCTGCTCAGCGCGCAGGGCTGCCAGATCCAGCGCGAGCCGCCGGACGCGGCGCAGATCGAGACCGTCGGCATGCGGGCGCTGCAACAGGCCGACGCCGGCGCCGAGCGCAAGCTGATGGGCTGGGCGCGGCAGCACATGCCGGTGGCCCAGCGCGAGCTGGCGCTGCTGTATAAGAACCGGCCCGAGCAGCGCGCCGAGGCGCTGACGCTGTTCGAACAGGCCGCGCGCGGCGGCGACGTCGAGGCGGCGTTCCAGTTGGGCGAGCTGCTGCGACTGGGCGTGGCCGGCGTGCCGGCGCAACCGGCGGCGGCCGCGCCGTGGTATGCGCTGGCGGCGCAGCAACGGCACGCGCGCGCGGCGCTGGTGCTCGGCCAGCTCTACAAGAATGGCGATGGCGTGGCGCGCGACGACCGGCTGGCCGCGCGCTGGTTGACGGCCGCCAGCGAAGGCGGCAATGCGCATGCGATGTTCTTGCTGTCGTACTTCTACAGCGAGGGACGCGGCGTGGCGCACGACCCGGCAAAGGCGCGCGCGCTGCTGGAAGAAGCGGCCGAACACGAGTATCCGCCGGCGCTGCAGGAACTGGCGATGACGGTGCAGCTGGGCGACGCCCATAGCGCGAAGGACGAGCGCCGCGCCGGCTATCTGCTCAAGGAGGCGACCGAGCACCGCCACAACAACTGGAACCGTTTTTGATCATGGTTTGATCCCGCGCATCAGCGGAGGGCTGCGTTGAACAACCCATGGACGTGCGATTTGCAGGGGCTGTTCCCGACGTCCCTGATGTCACGTGTGCACTCCGAGCCGCTGGCGGCGCGTGCATGGCCGATTACGCTGCGCTAATCCGCCCAACGTGGATCCTCGTTGTGCCGGGTTGCGAGGCCTCGTCGACGTTGCTGCCATTTCGCGACGCCGACACGCGCGCAACCACACCACGGAATCACGTAGGGCTGATTAGGCGGAACGCCGTAATCGGCCATTCAAGAGCCGCCAATGGCGCAAGCCAGCCCAAAATCCGTCACATAAAGTTACGCGTATGCAGCGACGACAAATGCTGCGCCGCGTCCTTGCCAAAGCCCAGCCGCTCGAGCCGCGCCTGGCGGCCCTCGGCCATGTCGCGCATCAACTGCTGCACCTTCAGATAGCCGGCCGCGATCGCCGGCACGGTCAGCTCGCCGGCCGCCAGCAGGATCAGCGCGTCGAACACCTCCTCGTTCAAACCCGACGTGGCCGACAGCGCATCGTTGCGCGACTGCACCGCGTTGGCCAGCCGCGCGCGGAAGCCCGGATCGCTCTCCAGCCGCGCGGCCAGATGCGTCATGCCGAACGCCACATGGCGCGCTTCGTCGCGCGCGGCCAGCCGGGCGATCTGGCGCGTGACCGGGTCCGGCGCGTGCTCGTGCAGGAAGTGCAGCAGGCTGACAAACGTGCCCTCGCCCAGCACCGACAATAAGAACTCGGCCACCGAGAAATCCGGCTCGTCAAGCAAGGTCTTCAGCGAGGCCTGGCCGCCGGCGGTCGACAGGCCCGGCTCGCGCCCCTTGAGCCGCACCCGGCGCGTGAACACGTCGATGTGACGGGCTTCGTCGGCGACCTGGATCGCCAGCACCGCCTGCACCTCGCGGTAATGCGGATGCAACTGGCCCAGGAAGCGCGCCGGCACCACCAGCGCGGCCACTTCGTTTTCGATCATATAGGTCAGCACCTGCACCACGGCATCCTCGACGATGTCGGGCAGCTCGAACGGCGCGGCCCAGTCGATCGCCGTTTGCGGGTCCCACTGCGCGGCGGCGGCCTGGGCGTACAGGTCGGCCGCGCGCTCGCCCCAGACCTCGTCGCGTTCGTCGAGGCGGAAGGCGATCGCCGGCGAACCGGCCTCCACCGTCGCGCCGCGCGCGGCCAGGCCCCAGCGGGCGTCGGCGCGCTCGGCCAACGCGCCGGGCAAGGCCGGGTCGGCGTGGCCGGTGCGCAGCGCGCCGCGCCAGCGACCGCCGATGTTGGCGTGGACGATGCTGTCGGCGCCATCGGTGTCGGCGGCGGCGGCAACATCGCCACCGTGGCGGCGCACGGTGGCGATATTGCCGCCGCCGTCAGCGCCCTGGTCCTGACATGGCCCGAAGACGCACTGGTGCCCTTGCGTGCGGCACCATGCGATCAGCTGGCCTTCCCAGCCGTAGGCACGCCCGCGCACCCGCAAGCTCTGCCCCGGCGCCAGCACCGCCAGCGCGTGCTTGACCAGCACGTGGGCGCCGGCGTCGAAGCCGAGTTGCTCAATATCGATAGTCGCTTGCAATGATGTGCCCCGCTTGGTCGTAGAACCGCTCGTCGTCGGTGGCGCGTATCAAGGCGTCGTAGCCGCTGGTGCGGCCCGGCAGCCATTGCCGCAGGCCTTCCATTTCCAGCAACGGACGCACGTCGGCGTCGTCCCAGCGCATCGCCAGCAGCAGGTCGGTGAACTGTTTGATCTGCCCGGCCGGCGCGGCCGGGCTGACGGTGAAGTTGCAATGGTCGAACGGTGCGGTGCGGGCCAGAATGCGCGTGGCGCCGGCGGCCAGCAAGCCCTCGCGCGAGAACGCCATGTGGTTGCCGTCGATCATCCACGCCGCGTCGATCTCGCCATCGACCAGCGCTTGCGCGGCGTCGCGTTCGCCGCCGATGTGGTCGCCATGCTTGCCGCCCAATACATCGAAGTGGCGCGCCATGAAGTCGCGCCCGGCCAGCAGGCCGTGATGGCGCAGGTGGTCCAGCGGGATCAGGCGTGCCTGCGGCGAATCGATGGCGCCAAAGCCGATGGTCTTGCCGGCCAGCCAGGCCAGCTCGGTCACCGGCGAATCGGCGCGCGTGACCAGCACCGACGTCAGGTCGCGGTCGGTGTCGCGCATGGCCACCGTGTCGAGCGTCAGGCCGCGCGCGGCGGCCATGCGCTCGGCGCGCACCCATGCCAGCGGCGAGTTCCACGCCAGGTCGATGGTGCCGTCGAACTGCGCCTCGACCTGGCGCTCGTAATTGGAATACAGGATGTAGTCGAACGCCAAACCGTGGCGGCGAAAATATTCCTTGAAGCCTTCCCAGATCGTGACGACCTTGGGCGCGTAGGCGACCGCGCCCATCATCAGTGGTGTGGTTGTCATGTGTCTCCTTTGATTGGTTAGCCGAATACCGGCATGCCGCACACGGCCTTGCCGATGAAGTCGTACAGCACGTCCGAGGTCGGCGCCATCACCGACGCGGCGCGGGCGTCGCGGAAATAGCGCTCGATGCCCAGGTCCTTGCGGAAGGCGGCGCCGCCGCACACGCGCATGGCGGTGTCGGTCACTTCCAGCGCGGCCTCGGCGGCGGCGGCCTTGACCTGCATCACGCGCAGCATGGCGTCGGCGCGGCCGGCCGCCAGCGCGGCCACGGTGTCGTCGCGCAAGGTGCGCACCATGTCGGCCTGGATGCGGGCGCGCGCCAGGTAGGCGCGGATGGTGGGCAGGTCGGCCAGCGCGCTGTCGAGGTGTTCGAGCTTGCTGGCGGTGACGTGGCCGCAGGCCGCCTCCAGCACCGCGTCCATCAGTCCCAGCGAGCACGACGCGGTCAAGGTTGAAAACACCGGCAGCACCTTGCCGACCATGATGTCGAAACCGCCGCCGTCGGCGCCCAGCAGCGCGGCGGCCGCCACCCGCACGGCCTTGGCGCTGAGCGGCGACGAGCGGTTGCCGCGCAGGCCCAGGCCGTCGAAGAATTTGGCTTCGCTGACGCCCTCGCTGTCGCGCTCGACCAGCCACAGGCTGCTGACGCCGGCGCCGTCGGCCGGGCCGGTCGACCATACATAAGAATCAGCCTCGGCGGCCGAGGTGACCATGGTCTTGCTGCCATCGATGACGACCTGGTCGCCGTCGCGCCGCGCCGTGCCCATCGGCGCCCAGAAGTGGCTACGCGAGCCGCTGTCGGACCAGGCCAGCGTGCTCAGGTGGCGGCCGGCGGCGATCTCGCGGCGCAGGGCCTCGGCGCCGAATTGCTCGATGACCACGGTGGCGCAGTAATGCATGCACACCACCATTGCCGTCGACGGGCAGGCCCGGGCGATGCGCTCGACCACCTGGGCCGCCTCGGCCAAGCCCTTGCCGCCGCCGCCGACCGCCTCCGCGCTAATCAGGCCGAGCAGGCCGGCCCGGCCCAGCGCGGCGACGGCCGCGCGCGGAAAGACGGCGTCGCGGTCGGTCGCCTGCGCGGCCGGCGCGATGGTGGACACAACGATGGAATCGAGCGTTTGCAGGTAGGGCATGGCATTCCTTCATGGCAAAAATATGGGCGCGGCCAGTGTAGCGCACTCCGGGGTCAGGTCCACCATTTCTACACGACCTCGGCGCTACGACGGTGGGCGGTCGATTGCGCCTCCCTAGGGCTCAGCTTGTGTAGAATTGGTGGACCTGACCCCGGAGTTGTCGGCATCGCTTAAGGCCGCCATTTCGCGCTGCATGTTGTCGATGGCGCGTTCGTTGTACGCGTCGGCGAAGTAGGCGTTGCCGAACAGTTGGCCGTTTTCGGCCTTGCGGCACAGGTGCGCCAGCGCGCCGCCGCGGTCCTGGCGGTATTTGACGTCCGGCAGGTGGCTGTATTCGCGCCGGATGCCGCGCGCGTAGTTCTGGTACACCTCGTCGTCCTGGCCGAGGATCGCCAGGTCGACGCTGAGCATGACGTCCTTGAGCCGGTGCGTGATCGCCGCTGCCTGGAAGTGGTCGGTGGCGCGTATCAGTTGCGCCGCGTCCTCCATCTGCTGCGCCAGGTGGCTGCCCAGCCACAAGCGGGCGCTGGCCTCCTCGTTGGTCGGCTCGCCCGCCTCGCCGCGGTGGCCGTATTCGGCGTCGTGGAACCAGAACGCCTGCTTGATCACATCGACGTCCTGCGGGTCCGGCTGCGTGTTGGCGGCCCAGGCGCGGATCTCGCACAGGCCGTGCACCAGGTGGTCGAGGTTGTGGTAGTGGCGCTCGGCGCCGCCGTACGCGGTGGCGCCTGTCAGGCGCACGAACCATTGGTCGGCGTGGGCAATGGCCGGCACGTCGGCGTGCGCGTAGTCCCACAAGGTTTCCCATTCCTTGCGCAGCCAGCTGAGCACCCAGGCGTGGTAGGCCGGCCCGGGCACGAATTGCTTCATGATCCAGTTCCAGCCGATCGGCCCCTCGAGCGCCTTGACAAAGCTCGAGCTGACCGACCCGAGGTCGCGCGGCGGCATGACAAAGATGGTCTTGGCCCCCTGCAGCACGTCGACGTTGGTTTGCTGGATCAGGTTTTCATAGTCGAAGTCGGCGGTGGTGCGGATGCCGCGGATCAGGCAGTCGGCGCCGTGCTTCTTGGCCGCGCGCGCCGTGTAGTCGCCCTTGACGATGACCACCTGCACATTGTCCCAGCCCTGCTCGGCGCAGCTGAGCGCGATGATGCTTTTGCGCTCCTCGGCCGTGAACTTGGGTTTCTTGGCGGTATTTTCCGACAGAAACACCAGCACCTCGTCCGCGATCGAGCGCGCCTCGTTGATCACCCACATGTGGCCGTTGGTGATCGGGTCCAGGGTGCCCGAAAAGCCGATCTTCTTCATACGCCGCTCCAACCGATGTCAAAGGCGCATTTTAGACCGGAGTGGGCCCGGCAGTCTCGGGAAAATCGACGTTGACCCGCAAGCCGCCCAGACGCGCCGACTGGCCCAGGCTGAGCACGGCGCCGTGGCGCTCGGCGATGGACTTGATGATGGCCAGTCCCAGGCCGCTGCCGCCGGCCGCGCTGCCGGGCACGCGGTAGAAGCGGTTGAACACGCGCTCGCGCTCGTCGGCCGGGATGCCGGGGCCGGAATCCTCGACGCTGAGCACGACCCGTCCGGGTCCGCCCTTGGCGCCGGGCACGCGCCGCAGGTCGAGGTCGACCGTGCCGCCGGCCGGCGTGTACTTGATGGCGTTGTCGACCAGGTTGCGCAGCAGGATGATCAGCGCGTCGGGCTGGCCGTGCACGCCGGCCTCGTCGGCGTGATGCAGTCCGAGGTCGATCTGGCGCGCCTGCGCCAGGCCGGCCATGTCGCCCAAGGTGCGCTTGACCAGGTCGGTCAGGCTGAGCGCCTCGCGGGCGGCGTCGTCGACCGAGCCCTCCTGGCGCGCCAGCACCAGCAACTGCTCGACCAGGCGGGTGGCGCGCTCGATGCCGGCCGTGACGCGGCCGATGGCGACGTTGCGCGCGGCCTCGTCCTGCGCGCGGCCCAGGCTGAGCACCTGCAGCTTGAGCGCGGCCAGCGGCGAGCGCAGCTCGTGGGCGGCGTCGGCGACGAAATGTTGCTGGGCCTCGAAGGCGGTGCGCACGCGCCCGAACAGCAGGTTCAGTTCGTGCACCAGCGGCAGCACCTCGTCCGGTAAATCGTTTTCCGACACCGGCGACAAATCGTCGGCCTGGCGCGCGGCGACCTGGCGCTTGACGCGCGAGACCGGCGCCAGCGAGCCGCTGACGACCCACCACACCACCAGCATCAAAATTGGCGCCATGACGGCGATCGGCCCGACCGTGCGCAGCGCCAAGGTGCCGGCCATGCGCTGGCGCACCGCCATGTCCTGGGCCACCTGCACCGTCTGGTTGCTGGTCTGCACCGAGAAAATCCGGTAGGTGGTGTTGTTGGCCTTGACGTTGGAAAAGCCCAGCACGGCGCGCTGGGGCAGCGCCGCGCGCGACAGCGAGCGGAACACCTGGGCGCCGTCGGGGGTCCAGACCTGCACCACCAGGTCGTCGTTGGAGGGGTCGGCCACGGCGTCGGCGGCCTTGTTGGTCAAGGTCGCGCTCGAGCGCAGCGACATGGCCATTTGCTGCATGTGGTAGTCGAAGATCTGGTCGGCGTCGCTGAGCGCGCTGCGGTAGGCGATCAGCGCCTGGGCGATGGCGGCCATGGTAATGGCCGCCAGCAGGAACCACAGCAGGCGCCCGCGCAGCGAGTGCGTGACCACGGGCACCCGCGGCAACGACGGCAACGACGGCATCTTGACCTTCACCTTCATAGTTTGGGCACCATGTAGCCGAGGCCGCGCACATTCTGGATCAGCTCGGCGCCGAGCTTTTTGCGCAGCCCGTGGATGTAGACCTCGACCGCGTTGCTGTTGACCTCGTCCTTCCAGCTGTACAGTTTTTCCTCGAGCTGGTGGCGCGACAGCACGATGCCGGGGCGCGCGATCAGCGCTTCGAGCACGGCCCACTCGCGCGCCGACAGGTTGACCTGCTTGCCGTCGGCGATCACTTCGCGCGTTTGCGGGTTGACCGAGACGTTGCCGTGCTCGAACACCGGCTCGGCCCGGCCGGCCGAACGGCGCAGCAAGGCGCGGATGCGCGCCAGCAGCTCGTCGAGGTCGTAGGGTTTGAGCACGTAGTCGTCGGCGCCGGCGTCAAGGCCGGCGATGCGCTGTTCCTTGGCGTCGCGCGCGGTGGCCACCAGCACCGGGGTCAGTTCCTTGCGCGCGCGCATCGAACGCAAGACTTCCAGCCCGTCCTTGCGCGGCAGGCCCAGGTCGAGCAGCACCAGGTCGTAGGTTTGCGTTTGCAGCGCGGTGTCGGCCATGTCGCCGTCCTTGACCCAGTCGACCGCGTAGTGCTCGGCCCGCAGCAGGTCGAGCACCACTTCACCGATCATCGTGTCGTCTTCAACCAGCAGAAGTCGCATAGTGTGTTCCTTTTCTTGTTGTTGTCGCATTCCGCCGGTATGAACGGATCAGCCCAGCCGCACCGGGATGAAGATTCTCTCATCTCCGCGCTGGATCAGCAACGCCACCGACTTGCCGGACTTGTCGACCACCTGGCGCACCTGGTCGACGCTGGTGACGGCCATGCCGTTGACCGACAGCAGCACGTCGCCCGGCTGGATGCCGGCGTTGGCGGCCGCGCCGGCGGCGTCCTCAATCACCAGGCCGCCGGGGATGCCGGCCTGGCGCCGTTCCATCTGGTCCAGTGGCCGCAGCGACAGGCCCAGCCGCAGCTTGGCGGCGCCCTGCTCGGGGCGCTCGCCGGCCACGGCGGCGACCTTGTCGTTGGCGTTGCCCAGGGTCGCGGCCAGCGGCACCAGTTTGCCGTTGCGCCACACCTCCAAGTTGATCTTCGAGCCCGGCTCGGCCAGGCCGACCATGGCCGGCAAGTCGATCGAGCTGACGATCTTCTGGCCGTTCATCACGCGCACCACGTCGCCCGGACGCAGGCCGGCCTTGTCGGCCGGGCCGCCGCGTTCGACGTTGGCCACCAGCGCGCCTTCCGGCGTCGGCAGGTTGAACGAATCGGCAAAGCTCTGGTCGATCTCCTGCACGGTCACGCCCAGTTTGGCGTGCTCGACCTTGCCTTTGGAGACGATCTGGTTCTTGATCTTGGTGGCGACGTCGATCGGGATGGCAAACGACAGGCCCTGGTAGCCGCCGGTCTGGCTGTAGATCTGCGAGTTGATGCCGACCACTTCGCCGCGGGTGTTGAACAGCGGCCCGCCCGAGTTGCCGGGATTGACGGCAACGTCGGTCTGGATGAACGGCACGTACGAGTCGTCGGGCAAGGTGCGGCCCTTGGCGCTGACCACGCCGGCGGTGACGGTGTTGTCCAGGCCGTATGGCGAGCCGATCGCCAGCACCCACTCGCCGACCTTCAGGTTGTCGCTACTGGCCAGCGGCACCACCGGCAGGTTCTTGGCGTCGATCTTGAGCACGGCGACGTCGGTTTTCGGATCGGAGCCGAGCACCTTGGCGCGGAATTCGCGGCGGTCGGTCAGCTTGACGGTGACTTCGCGGGCGTCGCGCACCACGTGGGCGTTGGTCAGGATGATGCCGTCGGCGCTGATGATGAAGCCCGAGCCCATGCCGTGGGTCGGCATTTCGCGCTGGCCGCGCGGCTGCTGCTGGCCCTGGAAGCGGCGGAAGAATTCCATGAACGGGTCGTCGCCGAAGGCATCGCCACGGCCCTGGCCGGGCTGGCCATCGTACGAGGTCTTGACGCTGCCGGTGACGTTGATGTTGACCACGGCCGGGCCGTTATGGGCGGCCACGACGCTGAAGTCCGGCAGCGAGATGCTGGGCGCCGGTACGGGCTGGGGGGCGGCCTGGGGGGCGGCGGCCGTCGTGACGGCGGCGACAGGAGCGCCGCCCCCGGCGGCAGTGGCGCTGTTCTGGTGAACCACCACCGCACCGCCCGCGCCGATCGCGGCCAGCACGGCCACGGCGGCGACTGCGCGTTTGGCGGTCTTCGATCCGGACGAAGTAGTTTGGGACATATGCACTCCTGAATTGAATGATGTGTTGTAGATGTATCCAATATGAGGCAAAAAACTTAGACCCCACTTAACTTATGTTATCGATACAAATTCTTACAAACAATATTATTTAGACAAGATCGCCGGGGCGGTCGTTCCGGTGGACGGACGTGCAACTGGCCGGATAAACCGGCCAGTTGGTCCTACTCGTGTGCCACCGAAGGCGCACACCCTACAACCGGATTACGCCGCCTGGCGTTGCTCCAGAGCCGCGACGTTGTCGCTACCGTCGATGACGATTTTACGTGGCTTGAGGGCTTCCGGAATCTCGCGCACCAGTTCGATGGTGAGCATGCCGTTGTCGAAGGACGCGCCGGTCACTTTGACGTGGTTGGCCAGCTGGAAGCGCTGCTCGAAGTCGCGTGCCGCGATGCCGCGGTGCAGATAGGTGCGCTCGGTGGCGTCTTTCTGCTTGCGGCCGACCACTTGCAGCGAATCGCGTTCGAAGGTGATGTCGATTTCCGACCGGTCGAAACCGGCCAGCGCCATCACGATCCGATACTTGTCTTCGGAGACCAGCTCAATGTTGTAAGGCGGGTAGCTTGGTGCGGAATCTCCCCGCTGGGCATCGTTCAGCAGTTGTGCCAGACGATCAAAACCGATAGCGGAACGATACAGAGGAGTGAGGTCAAAAGTACGCATGATAAATATCCTTTTCAAGTTAAGCGATATGGAATCGTGGCCCCCGTCTGGGCAACCACTGTGTCCGATATAGGTCGTTTTCCGGGGCTTTCAAGGCCTTGAAAAACGCCATCAAGATCCCCAGCGGCACACTTTTTTGAAAATTTTTTTAGTCGAACGCGACGTCTTCGAGACGGAAACGGAATTTGCGGCGCTCGGTGCTTTGGCGCTTGGCGGTTCCCCCGCCGCGAAAGCAGAGAGGAATAGAAAAAAATAGAAGGAAACAGAAGAATAAATAGAAGACTTCCCACATGAAGCCGGTGGGGCATACCACACCACGTATTCCCGGAGCATTTGCCAAGCGACCCGCGTGCTAAACTCTTTCTCTTGTCCAATTTTTTACGCCGCCTCATGTCCCTTACCCGTGCCGCCCTTGCCGTCCTGTTGGCCACCGCCTTCAGCGTTCAGGCAGAAACGATCTCCGAGCAGCCCTACCCGGGCACCATCGTGCTCAAGGTCGACGCCAGCAACTTCGCCCAGCAAATCTTCCGCGTGCGCCAGACCATTCCGGCCAAACCCGGCAAGCTGACCCTGCTCTATCCACAATGGGTGGTGGCCAACCACGGCCCCAGCGGCGCGCTCAACCAGTTCGCCGGCCTCAAGGTCAGCGCCAACGGCAAGCCGCTCGACTGGAAGCGCGACCCGCTCGACGTCTGGGCCTTCGCCATCGAGGTGCCGGCCGACGCCAGCGCGGTCGAGGTGGAGTTCCAGTATCTGTCGCCGGTCGAGGCCAACCAGGGCCGCACCACCTTCACCGCCGACATCCTGGGCGTGCAGTGGCAATCGCTGGCGCTGTATCCGGCCGGCTATCGCAGCCGCAACATCACCGTCCAGCCGAACCTGACCGTGCCGCCCGGCTGGCAGTTCGGCAGCGCGCTGGAGACGGCCGCGCGCAACGGCGACGAGATCGCCTTCAAGCCGCTCGACCTGGAAACCTTGCTCGATTCACCGCTGTTCGCCGGCCGCTATTTCCGCCGCATCGACCTCGACCCGGGCGCCAAGGTGCCGGTGCACCTGAACATGGTGGCCGACAGCGCCGAGCAACTGGCGGCCACGCCGGAGCAGATCGCGCCGCATCGCGCGCTGATCCAGCAGGCCTATAAACTGTTCGATTCCAAACACTACCGCCACTACGATTTCCTGTTCGCCATCAGCGACGAATTCGGCGGCATCGGCCGCGAACACCACGAGTCGAGCGAGAACGGCGTCAAGCTGGGCTATTTCACCGAATGGGCCAAGTACGAAGCGCGGCGCGAGCTGCTGTCGCACGAGTTCGCGCACTCGTGGAACGGCAAGTTCCGCCGTCCTGCCGGCCAGGACGTGCCCAACTTCAACACGCCGCTCGACAATTCGCTGCTGTGGGTCTACGAGGGCCAGACCCAGTACTGGGGCGCGGTGCTGGCCGCGCGCTCCGGCCTGATCAAGCCGGAAAACACGCGCGACCTGCTGGCGGCCTCGGCCGCGCGGCTGGACAACGTCAGGGGCCGCGAGTGGCGCGCGGTGCAGGACACCACCTACGATCCGATCGTCAACGCCCGCCGCCCGCAAGTGTGGAACAACTGGCAGCGCGGCGAAGATTACTACCAGGAAGGCCAATTGATCTGGCTCGACGCCGACACCCGCATCCGCGAACTGTCCGGCGGCAAGCGCTCGCTTGACGATTTCGCGCGCGCCTTCTTTGGCGTCGATGACGGCGCCCGGGTCGCCAGGCATTACACGTTCGACGAACTGGTGGCGGCGTTGAACGCGGTCCAGCCGTACGACTGGGCAGCATTCCTGCGCAGCCGCGTGGAAAGCCACGGACCCGGCGCACCGCTTGACGGCCTGGCGCGTGCCGGCTGGAAACTGGTCTACGCCGAGCAGCAAACGCCGTTCCTCAAAGCCCAGGAAGACCTGAGCAAATCGGCCAACTTCCAGTATTCGCTGGGCTTCTCGGTCGGCGCCGAAGGCAAGCTGGAGGCATTTATGTGGGAAGGCGTCGGCTTCAAGGCCGGTATGTCGGGCGGCTCGACCTTGCTGGCCGTCAACGGCCGCGCCTACAAGCCGGAGGTGCTGCGCGCGGCCGTCACGGCCGCCAAGGAGGGCAAGCAACCGATCCAGTTGCTGGTCAAGAAGGGCAATCTGTACCAGACCTATGCGCTCGACTATCACGGCGGCCTGAAGTACCCGCGCCTGGAGCGCATCAAGGGGACGCCGGACCGGCTCGAAGCGATCCTCAGCCCGCTCAAGTAGCGTTCCGCAGCGCGACGGACGTGGGCGGTTTTGGTGTATGCTGACAGTATGAACAAAGACACCGACATCCAACTGAGCGGCCCCTTCAAGGCCACCGACGGCTCCGGCCGTGCCCACGACGCCCAGGCGATCCGCATCTTCGACGAAGGCTATGGCGCGATCGACGTCTACGTCGATTTCGCCGGCTCGATCAACGGTTTGCACAAGGACAAATCGCTGATCGACGCCGTCGTCGCGCAACTGCGCACGGTCGGCTACAAGGGACCGGCGCTGACGGCCGGCGATCCGGTGCTGCAGGAGAGAAAATTGCTGGTGCTCGAATCGCCCGACGAGTTCAACACCTTCGCCGCCGGCAAGGGCTGGAAAGACCTGGCCGAGGAATTCGGCGACGAGTGACCGAAGGCAGTAACAGAAGCTCGATCAGTTGAACAGGCTTTTCAGGGCGTCGTTGAGTTTGATTTTCTTCGGGCCTTGTTGTGAGGCCGGTTGTTGTGCCGGTTGTTGTGCCGGCGACGATTCATCGGCCAACTGCGGCGCGCCCGCCAGCCAGCGCTGGGCATCGGCCGGCACCTGCGCCACGCTGTCGCGACCGAACGCCTGCTTCATATAGGCCGCGTCCATGTTGGGATGGTTGTTGATCACCGTGCCGTCCTCCCGCACCATCGACGGCGTGCCGCGCACCGGCGACCCGGCCACGCGCAAAATCTCCGTCAAGTAAGTCCGTTGCGCATCGGCCGTCTTGGGGTCGAACGCGCACTGGCGCGACTGCGGCGGCGCCTTGAGCGTGCTCCAGTAGGTTTTCCAGGCCGCCGCATTGTCGGCGGCGCACCAGATCTTCGAGACCGTCTGCCACTGGGCCATGCCGCCGGCGTCGATTTTTTTCAAGCCGGACGGCAGCACATAAAACGTCGTGTCGACCTGGTGGCCGTACTTGGCGAATTCCTGTTCGAACCGCTGGCAAAAACCGCAATCGACGGCCGACAGCAAGATCAGCTTGCGCCCGCCGCCATCGCCATAGGTCACCTTGATCAGCTTGTCGTAGGCGATGGCGTTCATCACCTCGCCGCGCCACTCGATGACCTCGGCCGGCGTCATCTGACGCATGGTTTCACCGGCCCTGGTCGGCATCACTTTCATGCCCGTGTAGTCGCCGCGCAAGGTGCCCGCCTCGTTGATATAGCCGGCGAAGCCGCCGCTGCGATCAAACAGCGCATACATGCCGCGGATCAGGGTCGGCTCCACCCGCACGTCCTTTTCGGTCAAGCCGATGCCCAACCCGGCCCGCCGCAAATTGTCGAACAGGCTGTGCACGGCGGCCTGGCCGTCCGCATGGGCCGGCGCGGCCGCCGCCAGCGTGGCGGCCACCAACGCGCCGACCATGTACCCCCTGAATGCAACCGCCGTCGACAACTTGCGCATGACCCATCCCTGATCGATTAAGATAAAGTCAATTATTGCATATTTTACAAAAGATTGCCATCCAATACACATCGTGTGCGGCGCGCTTCAGGCGAGGTAGCGACTGCTCCAGACGGCGATCAGGTCGGCCACGTAGACGGCGTCCTCGCGCCGGGTCAGCAGGTGGTCGGCACTGTCGAGCGAGACGAAACTTTTCGGGTGCCTGGCGGCCGTGAAGATCTCGACCGCGTTGCTGATCGGCACGGTGTCGTCGCCCGGCGCGTGCATCACCAGCAAAGCGCGCCGCAGCGCCGCGATCTTGAGCTTCAGGTTGTGTTCGCCGGCGTCCTCGACGAACTGGCGCTTGATGCGGAACGGGCGCCCGGCCAGTTGCACCTGGGCCTCGCCGTCGCGCACGATCTGGTCCAGGTGCGCGCTGAACAGGCCGGTCACGTGGGACGGGTCGCTGGGCGCGGCCACCGTCACCACGGCGGCCACCTCCGGCATGCGCTCGGCCGCCGCCAGCACGGCCGCGCCGCCGAGGCTGTGGCCGATCAACAGCCGCGGCGCCGCGTGGCGCGCGCGCAAGAAATCGGCGGCGGCCACCAGGTCGGCCAGGTTGGACGAGAAATTGGTGTTGGCGAATTCGCCCTCGCTCGCGCCCAGGCCGGTGAAGTCGAAGCGCAGCACGGCGATGCCGTGGGCGGTCAGCGCCTGGGCGATGCGGCTGGCGGCAAACACGTCCTTGCCGCACGTGAAACAGTGGGCGAACAAGGCGTAGGCCCGGATGGCGGCGTCGTCGCCGTCGGGCGCGTCGAGGCGCGCGGCCAGCAGGGCGCCGTCGGCGCCGGGAAATTCCTGTCGTTGCGATCGCATGGGGGCTCCGTGGATGAGTTCCGCCAAGAATACAGCAAACGCGCCTGCTGACACAGCGCCGGCGGGGTCACCCGAACAAGCCGTGCAAATACCAGCGCGTGACGGCCTCGGCGTCGTTGCCGCCGCGCTCGCGGTACAGCCAGTAATGCGCGTGGTCGGCCCCCTCGGCCATGAAATAATCGCGCGTCTGCATCTCGCCCCACCAGCCGGCCTCGATGCGCTCGCCGGTCGAGACGATCTTCAACGGCGAGCCGTAGAACGGCCGGTGTTCGCGCATCAGCAAGGCGATCGGCTTGGCCAGCAGCCATGCCGGGCGCGGCAAGCCCGGCATGTCCGGCGGCAGCTGCGCGCGGGCGTCGGCCGGGCGGATTGTTTCGTGCACGCCGACCCAGGCGTTGGCGTGCTCGGGGCGGTAATCGGCGCGCGGCGCCGCCTGCAGCACGTTCTCCGGCCCCAGCCGCGCGGTCAGCAGCTCGAGCAGGCGCTGCCAGTCCTCCTTGCTGCCGCCCGGCTCGGGAAACAGCGACTCGCTCGGCGGCGCCATCGGCCGCACCTGCGGCGCCTCCAGGCACAGGCCGATCACCGGCGCCTCCAGCGTCTGCTTGGCCAGGCGCTCCTTGAGCAGGCGCACCAGATGCTCGTCGCGCCACGTCGGCTCGGCCAGCACCACCTCGATCGCGGTGGGCGCGCGCGCCACCCGGCCGCGCTCATGCTCGAGCAGCAAGGTGATGCGCTCGACGGCGAACTGGTGCGCGCTGAGCCACCCGGTCAGCTGCAACAGCAGCCGGTGCGCGCCAAACAGCAGCGCCTCGGCGTTCTCGACCCGGTCGAACAACTCGAGCTTGGCGCGGAAACTGGCCGGCGCCGCCAGCCACTGGTGCATTTCCGGCCGCTCGCCGTGGGCGTCGTCCAGCATGTCAAGCAAGGCGCGCCCGCAGCGCCGCTGCAGGCCCGGACGCGGCAGCGCGCGCGCCGCGCCCACCGTCAGGCAGCCGATGCCCTCGAGCCAGGCCAGGTAGGGTCGCGCCGGCGGCAACAGGGCCAGCGGCAGGCGCGCCAGGCGCCGCGCCATGGCCGCCATCGTCAGCGCGCGCCCGGCGTTGGCGCGCGCCAGCAGCCAGGCGCCGCGCGCGCTCGGCGCGCAACTGAGCACGGCGGTGAAGCCGAGCGCGCGCAGGCTGGCGGCGATGCGCCGGCACAGCGCGCGCACGCCGCCGAACAGGCGCAGGCTGGCGCCCACGTCCAGCAGCAACGTCGCCTCCTCGGCCCGCGCCAGTTGCGGCGTGAACTGCAACAGCGCCATGGCCACCGCCTGCAGCGCCTCGGCCTCGCGCAGCGGCGCGCGCTGCTGGAAGCGCGCGTGCGGCGCCAGCATCAGCGCGCCGCCGCGCCGCATGGCCGGTTCGACGCCGGCCGCGCGCGCCGCGTCCGACATCGCCGCCACCCGCTCCTGTTCGAGCACGACGGTGCAGTTGTCGTCAGACCAGCGCGGGCAAAACACTTCGAGCGGCAACCGTGGCAGGTGCAGGGCGATCCAGAGGCGCATGGCGTTGTAGCAAAGAAGGCGTTAAAGGTAAAAACAACGGGGTGTCGCGCTGCGGCCCGCGCCGCTTGACGAAACCGATGTCGACGCCGCCGGCGGCGGCCGTCAGCGACAGGCGCAGCGGCGCCGGCGACGCGTCCTGCGCGGCCGCCAGCGGACGCAGCATGCAAAACAGCGTGTCCGCGCTTTGCGCGGCCAGGTGCAGCCGGCGCAAGGTTTCGCCGCGCGCGTGGGTCTGCCACATCAGCAACGCGCCGCAACAGCCGCTGCGCAGCACTTGCTCGGCCGCCCACAAGGCGTCGCCGCCGCCTTTGCCGTGGGTGGCGCCGCCGCGTATCCAGATCAGCTGCGACGGCGCGATCCCCAGCGCGGCCAGGGCCAGCGCCTGCGGCGCGTGCGGCGGCTGCAACAGCACGATGGGACGCTTGCCCAGCCCGGCCAGCGCCGGACGCAGCAGGCGCAACTCGCCGATACCGTGCTGCTGCAACAGCAAGTCGATCAGGGTGCCCAGCGGCCAGCCGCCGCCGGGCAACTGCGCCGACAGCGCGGCAAAACCGGTGTCGACGCAACGCGTGGCGCTGTGCGCCAGCTGGGACGCCCGCCACAGCGACGGATGGACGGTTTCGGGCGCAACAGGGGCGGCGGAGGCGGAAGGATTCATGATGTCACCAGCGCATTGTAGCGCAAATACTGTATAAATACACAGTACTACTCGCACCCGGTTTTGACAAGGCCCAATATGTTTGGCGCGCGGCATGCTGTAACATGACGCTGAAAAAACATCACCAGGAAAATATTTTGCAAACAATTCAACTGGTGGGCGCGGTCATCTTCGGCCTGGCCCTGCTCCACACCTTCGCCGCCAAATCCTTCGAGATCCTGTCGCACCGCTACCCGCGCCACGCCGGCCTGTTCCATCTGCTGGGCGAAGTCGAGGTGGTGTTCGGCTTCTGGGCGTTCGTGCTGATCACCGCGATGGCCCTGCTCAACGGCCCCAACGAAGCCATCGAATACGCCGAAACGCGCCATTACACCGAGCCGCTGTTCGTCTTCACCGTGATGGTGGTGGCCGCCTCGCGTCCGGTGCTCGACATCGTCGGCCGCGTGCTGGGAATCCTGGCCAAACTATTGCCGCTGCAAACCGAACTGGCGCTGGCGTGGTTCGGCCTGGCGCTGGTGCCGCTGACCGGCTCACTGATCACCGAACCGGCCGCGATGACCTTGGCGGCGCTGATGCTGGCGCCGCTGATCTTCCGCGAAGGCATGCCCGAATGGCTCAAGTACGGCGCGCTCGGCGTGCTGTTCGTCAACGTCTCGATCGGCGGCACGCTGACCGCCTACGCGGCGCCGCCGGTGCTGATGGTGGCGTCCGCCTGGCAGTGGGACAGCACCTATATGGCGACCCATTTCGGCTGGAAGGCGGCGCTGGCGGTCATGTTCAACGCCACCGCGGTCAGCGTGCTGCTGCGCCCGCACCTGCGCCGGCTGGCCGCGCGCGCCACCGCATCGGCCAACCCGGCCGACACGCCGGCGATCCCGCTGGCCGTGACGCTGATCCACCTGGCCTTCCTGGCCGCCGTGGTGGTGCTCAGCCACCATCCGGTGCTGTTCCTGGGCATCTTCATGCTATTCCTCGGCTTCACGTCGGCCTATCAGCGCTACCAGAACCAGTTGATCATCAAGGAAGGCTTGCTGGTGGGCTTCTTCCTGGCCGGCCTGGTGGTGCTCGGCGGCATGCAGCAATGGTGGTTGCAGCCGATCGTCGAGAGCCTGTCGCCGGTGGCGCTGTTCTTCAGTGCGCTGGGCTTGACGGCGATCACCGACAACGCCGCGCTGACCTACCTCGGCTCGCTGATCAAAGGCATTTCCGAGCAATCGCAATACATGCTGGTGGCCGGCGCGGTGGCCGGCGGCGGCCTGACGGTGATCGCCAACGCCCCCAACCCGGCCGGCGCGTCGCTGCTGCGCCGCGGTTTCAACGACGAATCGATCGGCGCCGTCGGCCTGCTGCTTGGCGCGCTGGGCCCGACCATCGTCGCGGCGGCCGCCTTCCTGCTGCTGTGAAGGCCGCAGCTGTTGATGATCAGGCGCGCTGGTGGCGGTTGAAGAATTCCATCATCATCTTGCTGGCGTCGGGGCCGGCCTTGGTGTTGTAGGCCAGCGTTTCGTCGCCGCCGCTCCAGGCGTGCTCCAGCCGCTCGATCTGCGCCACCCGCAGCAACAGCTTTCTGCCATCGTAGAAGTCGTCGATGCGGTGGGCGTTGTGGCGCCCGCCGCGCCCCTGCGACTTGAGCGTGGTCTTCGGTTGCGCGACGGCGCCGATGCCGTTGAACGCCTGGCCCTGGCGCACCAGCTGGGTTTGATTGATCGGGCGCACCACGTTGTCGCCCTCGCCCTGGAGCAGGATCATCGGCATGCCGGGGAAGCGCGGCTGGCGCATCAACACCTCGCGCACCGCCACGTCCGCGCGCAGGCCGCCGCCGTGCTGCATGACGCCGAGCGCGCCGATCTGGCTATGGCCGGCGCCGAACACGGGGCCCGAATGCATGCCGACGGCCGCGAACAGACGCGGATGGTTGAGCGCGACGATGTTGGCCATGCCCGCCCCGGCCGAGATGCCGGCGATGTAGACGCGCCGGCGGTCGATCGGGTATTCCGTCATGACCTTGTTGACCATGCCGACGATCATCGGCACATCGCCGCCGCCCTCCTGCGTGGCGCGGTCGTACCATTTCCAGCAGCGCTGCGCGTGGGCGCTGACCGATTGCTGCGGATAGAGCACCGCGTAGCCCATCTGCTCGGCCCACTGGTTCATGCGCGTGCCCTGCGCGAACTGGGTGGCGGTTTGCTGGCAGCCGTGCAGCATCACCACCAGCGGCAAGCCGTTGCGGGTGGCCGCTTCGGGGATATGGTTGGGCAGGTAGAGCCAGTAACCGAGGCGGTGGGCGGACGTGCCCACACCGGCCGGCATCACATGGTGCGAAGCCAGCCACTTGCCCGGCGCCGGCGGGGTGTGCGGGGCGGGTTTGGCGGCGTGGGCCGGACGTTGAACCCGCGCACCGGCACCCGGGCCCGCCGGCGTCGCCGGTTTTGGGGTCGGACCCCGCCCCCCGCCCTGGCTGGGGGTTTAGCGGCCTTGGCCACCTTGGCCGCCGGCGCCCGCTTGCGTTTGGGCGCCGGCGGCGTGGCGGCCTTCAACAACGCCGTCATCAGCTTGTTGACGGAACGACTCTGTCGTGTGCCGGTACGCACCAGACTACGCAGCAAACCAGCGGCACTCTTCATCGGATAGACCTCCTGTTGTTATAAAGTCTACCCCGAAAACCCCCTCCGCTTGCGTTCGCCAACGCGCTTACCGGCCGAACAAAGCATCATCACCACAACATCAGCGCAACATCGACTCCCACACCTTCTGCAAGCGCTTGGCCGACACCGGCATCGGCGTGCGCAGCTCCTGGGCGAACAGCGACACGCGCAATTCCTCCAGCATCCAGCGGAATTCGACCATCTTCGGATCGGTGTTTTTGCCGGCCGACTTGTCCTTGTTGGCGCGCTGGTACAACGCCGCCGCCGACTGCCACTCGGCCATCAGCTTGGCGTCGCGCGCGGGGTCGCCGCGCAGCTTTTCGATGCGCACATTGATCGCCTTCAGATAGCGCGGGAAATGCGCCAGCTGGCTGTACTCGTTGTCCGACAAGAAGCGCTTGTTGACCAGCGCCTGCAACTGCGCCTGCATGTCGGCGGCGGCGGCCGGCGGCAGCCCCTGCAAGCGCTTGGGCAGGCCGTGGAACTCGGTGAGCACCTGCGACAGCAAACGCGCGATCTCGTTCACCAGCAGCACCAGGCGCGACTTGCCCTCGTCCTTGCGCTTGGCGAAACTGGCGGCATCGAGCGGCAACGGATCTTGCAGGCAAGCGATATCGAGCGCCTTGTTGATGATCTGCTCGCGCAGTTCCTCCTGCGTGCCCATACTCATGAACTGCATGCCCATTTGCTGCAGGCCGGGGATGCCTTTTTCGATGAATTTGATCTGGTCCTTCATCTGCAGCGCGAACAGCCGCCGCAGGCCGATCCGGTGCGTGCGCGCCGCCACCGTCGGATCGTCGAACACCTCCAGGTCGCAGTGCGTGCCCTTGTCGACCAGCGCCGGGAAACCGATCAACGTCAGCTTGCCCTGGACGATCTCCAGCAGCTCGGGCAACTCGCCGAAGGTCCAACTGGTCAGGCCCGTCAAGGTGATGCCGCTGGTGGCGCTGGACGCTTCCTTGCCCGCGCCGTCCTTGCCGGACGCCGACGCCGGCGCGGCCGGAGTTTTGCCGCCGCCCGCGCGCGCCGCCGTCGGTGCCGATGGCGCACCGCCGCCAGTGCCCAGCGCCCGCATCGTCACGCCCTGCGTGCCGGACGTCTCGGCCATCTTCTGGAAGCTCTCGCGCGCCTGCGCGCCGAATTCGGCCTGCAAGGTGGCCAGGTTGCGGCCCATCTCCAGCTGGCGTCCGTGCTCGTCGATCACCTTGAAATTCATGAAGTGGTGGGCCGGCAAGGTCTCCGGCTTGAAGTCGGTGGTCAGCACCGAGATCGTGATCTGCGAGCGGATGTCGGCGATGATCGCGTCGATCAGGTCGCCCCGCCCGAAGATGCCCGCCTCGTGCACGCGCTCGCAGAACTTGGCCGCGTAATCGGGCAGCGGCACGCAATGGCGGCGCAGCTTTTGCGGCAGGGATTTGAGCAGCAGGTGCACCTTCTCCTTCAGCATGCCCGGCACCAGCCATTCGCAGCGCTCGCGCGGCAGCTGGTTGAGCGCGAACAGCGGCACGGCCATCGTCACGCCATCGCGCACGCTGCCCGGTTCGAAGTGGTAGGTCAGCGCCATTTCCAGCCCCGTCACCGACATCATCTTCGGGAACAGGTCGGTGGTGACGCCGGCCGCCTCGTGGCGCATCAATTCGTCGCGGTTCAAATACAGCAGCTTCGGCTCGGCGGCGGTGGCGTCCTTGTGCCACTTCTCGAAGCCGGCGCCGTTGACCACGTCGGCCGGTATCAGCTTGTCGTAGAAGGCGGCGATCAGTTCATCGTCGACCAGCACGTCGAGGCGGCGCGACTTGTGCTCGAGGTTCTCGATCTCCTTGATCAACTTGTGGTTGTGGGCGAAGAACGGCGCGCGCGTTTCATAATCGCCGCCGACCAGCGCGTCGCGGATGAAGATCTCGCGCGCCTCGGCCGGGTTGTGCAGCGCGTAGTTGATGCGGCGCTGGCTGTACACCACCAAGCCGTACAAGGTGGCGCGCTCGGAGGCGCTGACCTGCGCGCCGCGCTTTTCCCAGCGCGGCTCGCCCCACGATTTTTTCAGCAGATGGCCGCCGACCTTTTCCAGCCATTCCGGTTCGATGCGGGCCACGCAGCGCGCGTACAGGCGCGTGGTGTCGACCAGTTCGGCCGCCATGATCCACTTGCCCGGTTTTTTGAGCAGCGAGGAACCCGGCCAAATATTGAACTTGATGCCGCGCGCGCCCAGGTAGCCGGCGCCCGGCTCGTCCTCGCTCTTGAAACCGATATTGCCCAGCAGGCCGGTCAGCAGCGCCAGGTGCAGGTTCTCGTACGTGGCGGGCGTCTCGTTGATGCGCCAGCCCTGCTCCTTGACGATGGTCAGCAGCTGCGAATGCACATCGCGCCACTCGCGCAGGCGCAGTTGCGACAGGAAGTTGGCGCGGCAGTTGTCCATCAGCTGGCGGTTGGTCTTTTTGTGCTCGATGGCGTTCTCGAACCACTGCCAGATCTTGATATAGCTGATAAATTCGGAGCGCTCGTCGGCGAACTTCTTGTGCGCCTCGTCGGCCGCCTGCTGGTGCTCCATCGGGCGGTCGCGCGGGTCCTGTACCGACAAGGCCGAGGCGATGATCAGCACTTCATTCAGGCTGGCGTTGTCCAGCGCGGCCAGGATCATGCGGCCCACGCGCGGATCCAGCGGCAGCTTGGCGAGCTTGTTGCCCAGTGCCGTCAGCTGATTGTATTCGTCGACCGCGCCCAATTCCTGCAGCAGCTGGTAGCCGTCGGCGATGGCGCGCGCCAGCGGCGGTTCGATGAACGGGAAGGTCTCGACGTCGGTCAGGTGCAGGGACTTCATGCGCAGGATGACGGAGGCCAGCGACGAGCGCAGGATCTCCGGTTCCGTGAACTTGGGCCGCAGCAGGTAGTCCTGCTCCTCGTACAGGCGGATGCAGACGCCGTCGGCGACGCGGCCGCAACGGCCGGCGCGCTGATTGGCGGCCGACTGCGCGATCGGCTCGATCTGCAGCTGTTCGACCTTGTTGCGGTAGCTATAGCGCTTGACCCGCGCCAGGCCGGCGTCGACCACGTAGCGGATGCCGGGCACCGTCAGCGAGGTTTCGGCGACGTTGGTGGCCAACACGATGCGGCGCGCGTTGGTCACTTTAAAGACACGCTCCTGCTCCTCGGCCGACAAGCGGGCGAACAGCGGCAGAATCTCCACGTGCGGCGGGTGGTGCTTGCGCAGCGCCTCGGCGGCGTCGCGGATTTCGCGCTCGCCCGGCAGGAACACCAGCACGTCGCCGGAGCCCAGGCGGCACAGTTCATCGACGCCGTCGACCACCGCGTCCATCAGGTCGCGCTTTTCACGGGCGGCGGCGGTGCGCTGGCCCTTGCCCTCGGCGTTGGCGATGGCCGCCGCGTTGCCGACCCGCTGCACGTCGCTCTCGATCGGCCGGTAACGCACCTCCACCTTGTACAGGCGGCCGGACACCTCGATCACCGGCGCCGGTTTTTCCGGCGTGCCGAAGTGGCGCGAGAAGCGCTCGGCGTCGATGGTGGCCGAGGTGATGATCACCTTCAGGTCCGGCCGGCGCGGCAGCAACTGCTTCAGGTAGCCGAGCAGGAAATCGATGTTCAGGCTGCGTTCGTGCGCCTCGTCGATGATGATGGTGTCGTAGTTCTTCAGCAGCGGGTCGGTCTGGGTCTCGGCCAGCAGGATACCGTCGGTCATCAGCTTGACCGAGGCGCCCTTGGTCAGGGTGTCGGCAAAGCGCACCTTGAAGCCGACCGTCTCGCCCAGCGGCGTGCCCAGTTCCTGGGCGATGCGCTTGGCGGTGGACGAGGCGGCGATGCGGCGCGGCTGCGTGTGGCCGATCAGCGCCTTCTGGCCGCGTCCCAGCTCCAGGCAGATTTTCGGCAGCTGGGTGGTCTTGCCGGAGCCGGTTTCACCGGAGACGATGATCACCTGGTGCTTTTGCAGCGCCTCGGCGATTTCGTGGCGGCGGCCGGACACCGGCAGGTCTTCCGGGAAGGTGATGGCCGGCAGCGGGTTGCGGAACGCGCGTTCGGCGGCGCGGGCGGCCTGCTCCTCGGGTGTCAGACGTGGCTTCGGCTCGCGGCGCGGCTGGCTGCGCGATCCGCCCTCGCCGTCTGGGCGCGGGCTGCGCTGCGGCCCAACCCGCACTGCGGCCGCAGGGGTCGGACCCCGTACGGGGTCCGACCCCGCCTTGGCTCGGGGTTCGCCTCTGGGTTGACGCGCCGGCTCGCCGTCCTGGCGCGCGGCGCGGGACTGCGCGTTTCGCGGTCTGCGTGGCTGGCCAGGGGTGCTGGATGGGCGATTGTCGGCGGTTTTCGGTTTATTGCTGGCTTCTGACATTGTTTTTTACAAGATTGGAGCGCGGAACTCGCGCACCGAATTATAATGCGGCTAATGGAAAACCCTACCCAATTCGTCCAATGGCTGCGTTCCGTCGCACCCTACATCCACGCCTTCCGTGGCAAGACCTTCGTGGTCGCCTTTCCCGGTGAACTGGTCAGCGCCGGCGCGCTGCAGGTGCTGGCGCACGATTTGTCGCTGCTGCACGCGCTCGACATCAACGTCACCGTGGTCTACGGCTCGCGCCCACAGGTGGCCGAGCAGCTGGCCCTGCGTAACGTCGAGGGCCGCTTCCACAACGGCGTGCGCATCACCGACACGGCCGCCATGGAATGCGCCAAGGAGGCCGCCGGCGAGCTGCGCCTCGACATCGAGGCCGCCTTCAGCCAGGGCTTGCCGAACACGCCGATGTCGAACGCGGCTATCCGTATCATTTCCGGCAACTTCATCACCGCCCGCCCGCTGGGCGTCATCGACGGCGTCGACCTGGAACTGACCGGCGTCACGCGCAAGGTCGACGCCGAGACGATCCACTCGATCCTCGGCTCCGACGGCCTGGTGCTCCTCTCGCCGCTGGGCTTCTCGCCCACCGGCGAGGCGTTCAACCTGACCATGGAGGACGTCGCCTGCAGCGCCGCCATCGCCTTGCATGCCGACAAGCTGGTGTTCATCACCGAGACCGACATGATGGTCGACGCGGCCGGCACCGAGATCCGCGAGCTGTCGTCGCACCAGGCCGAGGCGGTGCTGCAGGCCGGCTTCCTGCCCGATGCCACCGCGTTCTACCTGAAACACTGCATCAAGGCCTGCGACAACGGCGTCGAACGCTCGCACATCGTGCCGTTCGCGATGGACGGCTCGGCCCTGCTCGAGCTGTTCACCCACGACGGCGTCGGCACCATGATCTCGCACGAAAACCTCGAATCGCTGCGCAAGGCCACAATTGAGGACGTCGGCGGCATTATCAAGCTGATTGAACCGCTGGAGGCCGACGGCACCCTGGTCAAGCGCGGGCGCGAGCTCATTGAACGCGAGATCGACTATTTTTCCGTCATCGAGCACGATGGCGTGATCTTCGGCTGCGCCGCGCTGTACCCGTTCCCGGAACAGAAAATGGCGGAAATGGCATGCCTGACCGTCAACCCCGAGGTCCAGGCCCAGGGCGACGGCGAGCGCATTCTCAAGCACATGGAAAACCGCGCGCGCGCCATCGGCGTGACCAAACTGTTCGTGCTGACCACCCGCACGTCGCACTGGTTCCAGAAGCGCGGCTTCGTGCCGACCACGATCGACTCGCTGCCCAAGGACCGCCAGCGCATGTATAACTGGCAGCGCAAATCCCAGGTGCTGATTAAATCTTTATAATCACGGTTTATCGACCGTTTTAGGAGCAACACAGATGGCCCGCACCGTGCAATGCGTCAAACTCAACAAGGAAGCCGAAGGACTGGACTTCCCGCCGTACCCGGGCGAACTGGGCAAGAAGATCTACGAATCGGTCTCGAAGGAAGCGTGGGCGGCCTGGCTCAAGCATCAAACGATGCTGGTCAACGAGAACCGCCTGAACCTGGCCGACCAGCGCGCGCGCAAGTATCTGGCGCAGCAGATGGAAAAGCACTTCTTCGGCGACGGCGCCGACGCGGCCATGGGTTACGTGCCGCCAACCGAGTAAGCTTCGACACCTCCACCCCGAACCGGCGTTGCGGCCCGCGGCCGTCGCCGGTTTGGGGTCGTACCCCGTACGGGGTACGACCCCGGTTTGGCCGGGGGTCTGCCTTAGAACTTCAGCGTCTTCACACCTTCCGCCGTCCCCAGCAGACACACATTGGCGCCGCGCGCGGCAAACAAGCCCACCGCGATCACGCCGACGATCTGATTAATCTTCGCCTCCAGCGCCACCGGATCGGCGATGGCCAATCCGGCCACGTCGATCAGCATACCGCCGTTATCGGTGATGAAAGCTTCATCCGTGCCCGGCTTCAGGCGCAGCTTAGGCTCGCCGCCCAGCTTGGCCAGCTCGCGGGTGACCGAGGCGCGCGCCATCGGCAGCACCTCGACCGGCAGCGCGAACTTGCCCATCACGTCGACCAGCTTGGAGCCGTCGGCGATGCAGACAAAACTTTTGGCCACCGATGCGACGATCTTCTCGCGCGTGAGCGCCGCGCCGCCGCCCTTGATCATGGCGCCGCTGTGGGTGATCTCGTCGGCGCCATCGATGTAGACGGCGATCTCCGGCACGTCGTTGAGGTCGAACACGGCGATGCCGTGGCCGCGCAGGCGGGCGGCGGTGGCCTCGGACGACGCCACGGCGCCCTTGATGTCGGCCTTGATCTTGGCCAGCTCGTCAATGAAAAAATTGGCGGTCGAGCCGGTGCCCACGCCGATGATTTCGTTCTTGACCACGTAATCGATGGCGGCGCGCGCCACGGCTTGCTTCAGTTCGTCTTGAGTCATGATGATGCTATTTCTATATTTAAAGGGAAAGTGGTGTGGCGCCGCTGTTGAAGCCCTGGGGCCGCGAAGCCGCCATTTTAACGGATCGTCCCCGCCGGCCCCATATTCCCACCAAAATTGCGCGTGAACAATAACGGCCCGATCCCGGCGTAGCACACTTGCAGCACGGCGGCGCGGACCGGTACCAACCCGGCTCGGCGGCGCCACCGATTGTGCGAAAATAATCCAGCAGATCCCATCCAAACGCTCGCCCGGGGAGTTCCATGCCGCAAGCTAAAACAGTCTTGATCGTCGACGACAGCCGCGTCTCGCGGCTGATGGCGCGCCAATATATCACCGGCCTGCATCCGGACTGGATCGTCGAGGAGGCCGGCACCGGCGAGGAATCGCTGCTCAAGTCGCGCGACGTGCACCCGGACCTGGTACTGATGGACGTCAACATGCCGGGCATGGGCGGCATCGCCGCAGCACAGCAGTTGCGGCGCGAGAACCCGGACCTGCCGATCTCGCTGCTGACGGCCAACGTGCAGACGGCCACGCGCGAGGCGGCCGACGCGATCGGCGTCGGCTTCGTCGAAAAACCCATCACCGAGGCGCGCATCGCCCGCCTGCTGTCGCCGCTCGAGGAGAGCGCGCCATGATCGTGCTGTCCGAGCTGGAAAACGACGCGCTGGTCGAGATCTTCAACATCGGCGTCGGCCAGGCGGCCGCCTCGATGAGCGCCATCGTCAACGAGGCGGTGCGCATGTCGGTGCCGTCGATCACCTTCATCCACCGCGCCGAGGCCGCGCGCCTGCTGCGCAACCAGGTGTTCGAGCCCGAGCGCATCTGCGGCGTCAGCCAGCACTACGAGGGCGCCTTCGAGACCGAGGCGATATTGATGTTCCCCGAGGATAAAAGCCTCGAGATCGTGCGCCTGATGGTCGGCGAGAGCGTGCCGCTGGCCGAGCTGACCGACATGGAGCAGGAGGCCATGTGCGAGATCGGCAACATCATCCTGAACTCCTGCGTCGGCACCTTGGCCAACATCTTCCAGCACGAGCTGCGCGGCTCGCTGCCGGCGTACCACGTTGGCACCAGCGAGGAAATCCTGACCGCCCCGGGCAGCGAGCCGGATGCGGTGGTGCTGATGCTGCACATCGACTTCGTGCTCGAGAAGCACCAGATCCAGGGCTATGTCGCCTTCGTGCTCGACCTGTCGGCCATGCACGACCTCAAGGCGCAGATCAACCGCTACATCGCGCGCGCGATGGGGCAGGCGTAAGCCATGCGGGCGATGGACGCCAGCGTGCCCGCCGAACACCGGCTCAAGGTGCTGCGCAGCGTGCTTGCCGCCGTCAACGTGGGGGCGGTGGTGATCGACGCCGACGGCCGCGTGGTGCTGTGGAACGCCTGGATGAGCCGCCATTCCGGGCTGGCCCAGGAGGACGTGGTCGGCGCCGAGCTGCTGGCCGCCTGCCCCGGCCTGCGCGGCGGCCGGGTCGACTCGGCGATCGGCCAGGCGCTGCGCGACAACTTCGCCTCGGTGCTGTCGCAAAGCCTGAACAAGGCGCCGTTCGCGCTGTACGCCAGCGCGGCGGCGGGCGCGCGCGGCGAGCGCTTGCAGCAGGCGGTGGAGATCACGCCGATCGACGTCGAAGGCGCGGCGCGCCACTGCCTGGTGCAGATCAGCGACGTCAGCGTCGCCGTCGCGCGCGAAAAACTGCTGCGCGAGCAGGCCATGGTGCTGCGCTCGCAGACCTTCGCCGACGGCCTGACGGGCATCGCCAACCGGCGCCACTTCGACGTCGCCATGGAAAAGGAGCACCGGCGCGCCAAGCGTGCCGGCGCGGCGCTGTCGCTGCTGATGATCGACATCGACCATTTCAAGGCCTACAACGACCACTACGGCCACCAGAAGGGCGACCAGTGCCTGATCCAGGTGGCCGCCGGGCTGGCCGGCATGCTCAAGCGCCCCTGCGACCTGATGGCGCGTTATGGCGGCGAGGAGTTCGCCGTGATCCTGCCCGAGCTTGACCTCGACCAGGCCGGGCGCATCGCCGAGACAATCCGCGCGCGCGCACTGGAGCTGGCCATCCCGCACGCGCGCAACGGCGAAGTGCCGTATGTGACGGTCAGCATCGGCATCACGTCGCAGCCGCGCGGCGCGCCGGTCGACATCGAAGCGCTGATCGGCGCCGCCGACCGCGCGCTCTACGAAGCCAAGAACCGAGGCCGCAACCGCTGCGCCGCATTAAACCCATGACCCGCACCCGGACTCACATTCCAGGACACCACAGAGTCACGTAGGGCGGATTAGGCGGAACGCCGTAATCCGCCAAGCGCCGCCAACACCATCCCCTCCAGATACGACAAATCCAATACCGCCATGGCGCCACCCGGAAAGCCTGACCGTGCGCGGCACGTCGCAAAAACGCTCAATACACCACCTCGGCGACACCGCATAGTGGGACAATGCGTAACCTTGAATGGAGAGCCCCGACGATGGACAATACCTTGACACTTGCCGCACGTGAGATCGCCGACCTGCCCGGGCCCGCCGCCTGGCCGCTGGTGGGCAATCTGCCCCAGATTAAGCCGCTGCGCATCCACCAGGACGTCGAAGCGTGGAGCCGCCAGTACGGCCCACTGTTCAAGATCCGCTTCGGCCGCACCGACATCGTCGTGCTGGCAAGCCATGAACTGGTCGGCGCGGCGCTGCGCGACCGGCCCGACGGTTTCCGCCGGCCGGCGATCACCAGCGACGTCGGCGAAGAGATGGGCGGCCGCCCCGGCGTGTTCGTGGCCGAGGGCGCGACCTGGCGCGAGCAGCGCCGCATGGTGATGGCGGCGCTGTCGCCGCACGCGGTCAAAGCCTATTTTCCTGCGCTGGTGGCGGTGGCGCTGCGGCTGCGCGAGCATTGGCGGCGGGCGGCCGCCGGCGGCCACGCGATCGACCTGACCGACGACCTGAAACGCTTCAGCGTCGACGTCATCGCCGGGCTGGCGTTCGGCACCGACGTCAACACCATCGACGGCGGCGAGGACGTCATCCAGCGCCACCTGGACATCATCCTGCCGGCGGTGGCGCGCCGCACCATCGCGCTGGTGCCGTACTGGCGCTATGTACGACTGCCGCAAGACCGGCAGCTCGACACCAGCGTGGCCGCCCTGAACGCCGCGATCGACGCGCTGATCGCCGCCGCACGGGCGCGGCTGGTCGCCGAGCCGGCGCGGCGCGAACGTCCGGCCCACCTGCTCGACGCGATGATCTGCGCGGCCGACGAAGGGGCCGGCATCGACGATCGCATCATCGCCGGCAACGTCATGACGATGCTGCTGGCGGGCGAGGACACCACCAGTCATACGCTGGCGTGGATGCTGTATCTGTTGCAGAAAAATCCGGCGGCGCTGCGCAAGGCGCGCGACGAGGTGGCGCGCGTAGCGCCCGATCCGGCGGCGCTGACGATCGCGCAGATGGACAGCCTGGACTATCTGGACGCCTGCGCGCAGGAGGCGATGCGCCTCAAGCCGGTGGCGCCGTTCATCCCGCTCGAAGCCTTGCGCGAGACGGTGCTCGGCGGCGTGCGCATCCCCAAGGGTGGCCTGGTCTGGTGCGTGATGCGCAATGACAGCGTCGACGAGCGGCATGTGCCGCGCGCCGACGCTTTCGAACCAGAGCGCTGGCTGCGCAGCGGCGAAGAGGCGATCGACAAGCACCTGTCGATGCCGTTCGGCGCCGGCGTGCGCACCTGCCCCGGGCGCTACCTGGCGCTATTGGAGATCAAGCTCGCCAGCGCTATGCTGCTGAGCAGCTTCAAGATCGACTGCATCGACACGGCGGACGGCCAGCAGCCGGCAGAACTGATGGGGTTCACGATGTCGCCGGTTGGATTACGCATGCGTCTTCGGCTTTAATCAATCAGCGTTACGACACTGTTTCTCGGTGTCGCATCCTCGTGAAACAGGTCAAACAGGTATTCGCATAATTCGTCGTCGGCGACGTGGTCGGGAACGATGAAATCAGCCGGACGGCGCTTGCCCTCGGCGCCAAGTTCGAACGTGCGCCGGTCCCCGGCCTCGCCGCGTATCGCAATCAACCGCCCGAATACATTGAACCGAAACTCCTTCACCGCGCCCTCCTCTTTGGTCGAGGAAGTATATACTCAGGCGTCGCCCAGTATGATTCAAAGGATAGTATGAAGATGTTGTCTCGCGTTGACGCGAACCTTGCGGAACAAATAACCAAGCAATTCCCCGGCCTGCAAGACATTTGGCAGCTCGGCGCCGATGGCGGCATGCAGCGCGTGGCGATCTCCGTGTTCGACCATTGGCTCGACGACGAGTCAGAATGGCACCTGATGGCGTGTTTCGAAGGCGAGGAGCGCGAGCGCAGGAACCAGAAAATGCTGGCCCACTGGGCCGCGCTGTACGAGCTAACGCCGGTCTACACGCTGCGCTACCGCGGCCGCTGGCCCGCCAAGGCCAACACCGTCATCAAGCGCTACACCAACCGTGACGGCTTCCTGATCCAGTCGCGTTACGACAAGCATCATCCGCCGTCGCAGTTCCTAATCATGCCGGAACTGGGCTGCATCTGCGCCGCCGGCTGGGACGACACCAACATCCTGTACTTCCACGACAAGACGCAGGCCGCGCCGGTGCTGGAACTGGCCACCAAGGCCGGCCTGTTCGTCCTCGAGGGAGATCAGGAGCCGCGTTAGCGTTTTTCGTAGGGCGGATTAGGCGGAACGCCGTAATCGGCCATGCATGCGTCAACGCGGCGCATGCATGGCCGATTACGCTACGCTAATCCGCCCCACGTGGTTTAGATGTGCGGCCCAGCCGGTGCGGCCGGGCGCCACGTCACTGCAGGGGTTGAAAGCCCTCGGCCCGGACCACCCAGCTGCCGTCTTGCGGGAAGCCCGGCGCCATTCCCGCCGGCGCTCCGTCCCAGCCGCCCGCCATCACCGCCACCGCTGCCAGCAAGGCGCCGTTGCCTGGCAGGTAGACCGGCAGATCGGTGTTCGGGTTGTGGCCGGCGGCGGTGTAGCCATTGTTTGGGCCGTCGGTCTTCAGCAATACGTCCACCGCCTGCCGCTGCGCGCCGAGCCGCGCGGCAGTCATGGCGATCATCGGATAATCCCAGCCCCAGATCTTGGTGTGCCAGTCCCAGCTGGCCAGCACGGCATCAAGCGTACGGCGCATCACCACGCGGTCCACGCCGGCGCCCGGCAGCTGGCCCAGCGCCATCAGGAACGATGGGTGGTCGTGCCGGCTGGCGATGTTGTCCCAGGTGTCCGGCGTCGATTCCAGCGCCACGTACTTGCCGTCCTTCTGGGGCAGCTTGGACAGATGCAAACGCTTGCGCTCCCACTCGGCGTTGGGCGGCAAGCCCAGACGCGCGCGCCACTGCTGCGCGATCTCCAGGCCGGTGGCCCAGTAACTCAATTCGTAGGCCGGATTCATGCTGGTGGCTGGGTCGTAGATCTCCTGCGCGATCCATAGCGGCGGCCCGAGTACGTAGCGTTTGCCGTCGGCATCCCAATGCAGCATCGACGACATGGCGTCGGCGGTGGCGAATACCACTTCGCTGTAGCGGTCCAGCGTCTGCTTATCGGGCGCGCCGCGGTACAGCAGTTCCGCGAGGTGGATCGGGTGCGGCTGGTTCCACACGATCAACGGATTGCCGCCGGGGCTGTCGCGTCCTTGCGGCCCGGTCATCTTGGGCCAGCGTGCGCCCGTCAGCCCGCGCGATTGCGCGATCCCACGCGCCACCGGCAAGGTTTGCTGGAACCAGCGCAGCGTGTTGGCCAGGTATTGCGGCCGGCCCCACAGCGCGAAATGCGCCGTGTGCCACCAAACCATCTCGGTGTGATGCTTGCCGAACCAGGTGTTCATGGTCAACCCGCTTTCCTGCGGCGGAAAGTCGCCGCCGAACTGGATCGCGGTCAGGTACTGCGACAGCACCACGCGGCGCTCCAGCTCCGCCGCGCGGGGATCGGTGCTGCCGCTGAAATCGACCGCCGCGCCGCTTTGCCAGAACGCCTGCCAGCGCTGCGCGCTACGCTGCAGCACCGCTGTCGGCGCGGCTGAAGCGGCAATGGCGCCGCCGGCCGCATACGACAAGGTGAAATCGAGCACCCCGCCCTTTGCCGGCGCAATCTGGAATTCGTGTGTCGCCTTGCGGGCGATGGAGATGGGCGCGGCGGCTGACAGCACGGCAGCATAGCGCGAGCCATCGCGCGTATGCTCCAGCGCCAGCGTGCGCTTTTCCTGCGACGTCACTGTGGTGCGATGCGAGTCCGGCCGCGACCAGTCCAGCGGCGCATTGGATTTGATCCCGCCGACATAGCCGCGCGGCAGCGCCAGCATCACCGACAGCTTGCCGCTGGCCAGCAGCGGCGAGGCGACGCGCACCGCCAGCGTATCGTGGTCAGGGCTGGCGGCAGTCGTCACGCTGACCGGTTGGCCGTCTATCGTATAGCGGCTGGTCAGCACGCCGGTCCACAGATCGAGCTTCTGGTCGATATTCTTGATGTCCGCGATGGCCGGCGCCTTGCCGTTCATCAGAAGGCGTAACTGCCCCAGCGGCATCGGATGCGGATTCTCGCGCAGCCAGTTGGCCGACGGCGCCTTGAGGTTGGTGGGATAGCCGACCGTCCTGCCATGCGCGGTGTAGTCGATGTTGGCGTCGGCCAGCTTGTAGCCGTCCTGGTTCGGATCCTCATGCCACGCCCAACGCGCCTGCGTCTCAAGCGCGATGCCGTTCTCGTGGTAGTAGTCCGGGAAGGTCTGCAGGCCCGTCACGTCGGCGGTGAAGCAGAACTGGCCGTTGCCCACACTCAGCGGCGCCCACGGATCGACCGCCGTCAGACGCGGACTATGCCGCTCGACCAGCGCGCGGCGGTCGATGGGCCGCTCGGCAGCGCCGGCGCCGCCAGCGAGCACGATGTGCGCCGCTAACATCAGGCGCACCAAATTCAGATAACCCATTTTCATCTCCATGATTGCACAACGATCATATCTAGAAAAAGCAACAGATCGTATGCCCAAGCAATCAACTTGGTGACTATAGCGGCTTTGGTCAAGCGCTTGAGCGGCAGTCGATTGACTCCCCGGTCGCAAGCTACCTACTATTTATCACAGCCTTTTGGTTGCGCAAACACTTGTTTGTTAGCGTAACAGCGGGTTGTCCATTCGGCGTAAAAACGGAGACAACAATGCGTAAAAATAAAAGAAACAATCTCGGCCACGGGAAATCGATTTCGGCATTACTGGTAGCGGTCGGCGTCACCGGCCTCGCCAGCGCACAGGACACGCCCGCGTCGGCGCCCAAACCGGAAGACAACAAGGTCGTCATCACCGGCTCCCGGCTGGCCAGCGGCGGCTACCTCGCGCCGACGCCGGTCACCGTGGTCGACCAGCAGGAGCTCAAACTAAGCGGCACGCAAAGCCTGGAGACCATGCTATCGGACACGCCACAATTTACCGCCAGCCAGTTGAGCAGCCCGACCGCCAACACCGTGCAGGCGGGCCAGCCGTCCGGCACCTCGACGCTGAACCTGCGCAACCTGGGACCGACCCGCAATCTGGTGCTCGTCAACGGACGCCGCTTCGCCATCACCGGACCGGACTTCACTACCGACATCAACACCATCCCTTCCGCGCTGGTCAAGCGGATTGAAACGGTGACCGGCGGCTCGTCCGCCGTCTACGGCTCGGACGCCATCTCCGGCGTCGTCAACTTTATCCTGCGCGACAATTTCGAAGGCGTCGAAGTCAACGCCCAACGCACCTGGGACCAGCACACCAGGACCCCGACCAATAGCCTCGACCTGACCGTGGGCGGCAACTTCGCCAACAACAAGGGCAACGCGGTGCTGTCGCTGAACTACATGGACCGCCAGGCCATGACGCGCGCCGACCGCGGCGACTGGGCCGTGCCTTCGCTCGGCGACGGCTGCGTCACCGCGGGCTCGTGGTCGCCGAACAGCGCCGGCACCTCGATGCCGGTGCCGGCCGGCCAGACCTGCCTGTCGGCGGGCGGCAAGCCGGGCCTGATCTACAGCGGCTCGGCCACCGTGCCCAATGGCCGCATCGGCAACCTGCCGCTGGTGGGCTCGGCCGGGTCCAACCCGGCGCTCAATTCGGCGCTCATCGCCGCCGGCCTGCAGAATATGAGTTCGCTCGGCGCCATCTTCGACCCGACCGGCAAGGCGGTGCGCCCGTACTCGCCCGACGACGCCTACGACCTGGCGCCGCTGTCCTACCTGGTCACGCCGCAGAAACGCTACATGGGCAACGGCTTCGCCCACTACGATTTCGACGACCGCAACACCGGCTACGTGGAGACGCACTTCAGTAACAACACGGCCAACGTGCAGATCGGGCCGACCAGCGCCAGCGGCAATTTCCTGGTCAACACGAACAACCAGTACCTGAGCCCGCAGATGCAGGAAGTCATGCGCCAGCTCGATCTGCGCGAGACCAGCACCACCCGCATCACCACCGGCACGCAGACGCTCAGCACCACGCCGGGCGACGGCCTGGCGATCCTGAACCTGAACCGGCGCCTGCCCGATGTCGGCACCCGCGTGGCGTCCACCGACCACTCGGTGTTCCGCATGGCGGTCGGACTGCGCGGCGACTTGAACAGCGTCTCCGACAAATTCCTCAGCGACTTGAAGTATGACGTCTACTACACCACCAGCCGCACCACCGAATCGCAGAACCAGACCGGCTCGATCTCGCTGAGCCGCTTCCAGAACGCCATCCTGTCGCAGAACGGCGCCGCGCCGGTGCTCAATCCCTTCGGCCAGAACATGACCGACGCCGGCCGCAACGCGATTTCGATCGCCTCCAACTCGACCATCCGCGCCGAGCAGCAGGTCGCCTCCGGCAACCTCACCGGCAAGCTGTTCGAGGTACCGGCAGGCGCGGTCGACTTCTCGGCCGGCGTCGAGCGCCGTCGCGCCACCGCCCGGTACACGCCGGACGCCTTCCTATCGTCGGGCGACGTCTCCGGCTGGAACGCCGCGCTGCCAACGCAGGGTTCGTCCACCGTCAAGGAATTCTACGGCGAGACCCGGGTGCCGCTGCTGACCGACAAGCCGTTCGCCAAGCGTCTGAGCGTGAGCGGCGCCTTCCGCCGCTCCGACTACGATATCGAATCGGTCGGCAAGGTCTGGACCAGCTCCATCGGCACCGAATGGGCGCCGGCCGAAAGCCTGACCTTCCGCGCGCAGAAGCAGAAATCGATCCGCGCGCCGAACGTCGGCGAGCTGTTCGGCGGCCAAGGCACCAACGGACCGACCGCGACCGATCCGTGCTCCAACCGCCAGCCTGCCGCACAACAGACCGCCGCGGTGCGCGCGCTGTGCGCGGCCACCGGCGTACCGGCCAACCTGGTGTTCGACCAGGCGGTGCAGCCGTCCAACTTCATCACGCAGATCGTCGGCGGCAATCCCGGCCTGACGGCGGAAAAGTCGCACACCACGACGATCGGCGCGGTCTATTCGCCGAGCTTCGTCAAGGGCCTGAACCTGAGCCTGGACTACTACAAGATCACCGTGGACGACGCCATCTCCACCTTGGGCGGCGGCGGCATCCAGTCGGTGCTGGACCTTTGCTACAAGACCATCCAGAACGTCAACAGCGTGTACTGCAAGGCGATCAACCGCGATCCGATCACCGGCCAGATCGCCGCGCCGAACTACGTGATGACCACGGCGGCCAACATCGGCGGCATCTCGACCCAGGGCTACGACTTCGCGGGCCACTACGGCTTGCGCACCGACTGGGGCCTGATGGGTAACACGCGCTGGAACATCGACACCAACTGGACCTACGTGAAAGAGCTGACCTTCACGCCGATCCAGGACCTGCCTAACATTAAGAACGAGTGCGTGGGGACCTGGGGCGGTACGTGCGGCCAGCCGGTGCCGCGCTGGAAAGGCACCGCGCGCGTGACCATGAACAGCGGGAAGCTGATGCTGTCGGCCCGCGCGCGCTATCAAGGCGGCGTGACGGTGGACAGCTATATCATCCCTCTGCGCCAGGGCAATACGCCGCCCGCGCTGGAATCGCTGACCAATCCGAAGATCGGTTCCTACACCTACTTCGATGTGACCGCAGGCTACGAGTTCACGAAAGCCATCAGCTTGACCGCCGGCGTGCGCAACCTGCTGGACAAGGACCCGCCTATCCTGGGCTCGTCGCAACTGCCGTCGAATAACACCATCGCGGCAAGCTACGATCCGTTCGGCCGCTCGATGTTTGTCACCCTGAACTTCAAGCTGTGAGCGCGATGAAAACCGTCAATCCACAACGCCGCACCCTCGCCCTGGCGCTGGGATGCGGCCTGCTCAGCCCCTGGATGTCGCCAGCCGTCATGGCGGCGTCCTGCGGCGCGGCGCCGCAATGGACCGATCAACTTCGCCATGACCTGGACCTGATGGCGCTGAACCTGACCAGGACACTGCTGGCGTGGCCGGTGCCGGAACGGAGCTTTGCGCCCGAAGCGTATGGTCTGGTGAAGAGCGCCTTGGCGACCGCCGCCATCCAGCGCGCCATCGACGCTTGCGCGGCGTCCGGCGGCGGCACGGTGCGGCTGGCGCAAGGCGACTATGTCAGCGGCACGCTGGACTTGCGCTCCGGCGTGATGCTGGAGATCGCCGAAGGCAGCCGCCTGCTCGCCAGCACGGACCTGAAGGACTATCCGGAACGGGTGGCCAAGCGGCCCACCGTCATGGACAGCAACATGGGCATGAACCAGTCGCTGATCTTCGCCGAGGGCTGCGAGCGTGTCGGCATCTGCGGCAAGGGCACCATCGACGGCCGCGGCACGCTCGACAACTTCCCCGGCGAAGAAACCATCAGCGGCACGCCTGGCCGCCCCTTCATCATCCGCATGCTCGATTGTAAAAACGTGGTGATCAAGGACATCAACCTGAGGGACTCGCCGTGCTGGATGCAGAACTACCTTAACTGCGAGGACTTGCTGGTCGACGGCATTCGCGTTGAAAACCAGTCCAACCACAACAACGACGGTCTCGATATCGACAGCTGCCGCCGCGTCATCGTGCGTAACTGCTTCATCAATTCCGGCGACGACGCCCTGTGCTTCAAAGGCGCCGGCCAGCGCGCGATGGAGAACATCCTGGTCGAGAACTGCCAGTTGTTCAGCAGCTGCAACGCGCTGAAGTTCGGCACGGATACACAAGGCGACTTCCGCAATGTGCTGGTCCGCAATGTGGTGCTGGGCGGCCCTGCCGATACCATGCGATCGCGCAAGCGACGCAAGTCCGACGGCGGCATCTCGTGGGAGATCGTCGACGGCGGCACGCTGGAGCGCGTGCTGGTGCACGACGCGCACATCGTCCGCAGCGAGAGTCCACTGTTCCTGTACCTTGGCGATCGGGGACGCGTGCGGCCGGGCCAGGCGCGGCCGGCGCCGGGCAATCTGCGCCATATCGTGTTCGACCGTATCACCGGCGATGACAACGGCGTACGCG
>Ga0308163_10000428_pt1 | contig 77759 bp, 67 predicted proteins | sample PhyTR1_FD_201037 | JGI IMG/M metagenome (GOLD analysis project Ga0308163, IMG submission 201037) | Phyllosphere microbial communities from UC Gill Tract Community Farm, Albany, California, United States - DLSLT.R1 | ecosystem: Host-associated > Plants > Phyllosphere > Unclassified | place: USA... | reverse complement strand
AGAAAGCAAAAAAGTACTATATTTGCAAACCTTTAAAAAAGGCCTCGTGGCGCAACTGAATAGCGCATCTGATTACGGCTCAGAAGGTTACAGGTTTGAATCCTGTCGAGGTCACAAGACCGACATTAGAAGATTTTTTGCTTCTTTGTCGGTTTTTTTCATTTCCTAACTCCTTGTTAATTAAAGCAATGTTACCAGCCAAACTGTTAATTTTTGTGGTTTGAAAATACTCGCCGTTGAAAGTTAACTTTTCAGGATATATCAAACCAACAATTGCACGTTTGTCAATTGTACTTGCGTTATTATATCTTTCAGAGAGGTTGACAATGGCTTTTAATGCTTTACTCATCTTCTTCTCAATATCATCGGTATGACCAGTATTTTTTAGTGAATTTAATTTAAAGTTGATATCTTCAATTTCCACTTTATACTTTATTTTAATTCTTTTAAAATCTTCTTCATCCAATTTATCTTCAAGATACATATCTCTAGCTTTGTCAATTCTTCCTTCAATAGCACTAAGTTTATTTTGCAAAGCCTTTCTCTCATCATTTAGACCATTTGAAACTATTGAAAAGTTCTGTTCTAAAATTGTTTTCAATATTTTCTCAGCACCAATGCTAAATCTAAATTTTGATAATTCTTCGACAAAAAGATCATTAACGATTTCAGAATTATGCCTAAAACCACATGAGGTTGTACAATGGTAATAATAGTAATGTTTGCTTCTTCCCTTCGCACTGCTGGCCGTAAGAGTCTTATTGCATTTTGGGCATAATAGTAATCCCCTCAAAGGATAACGTTCTTCATTTATTACTCTTCCTGCTGGTAAGAAAGCATCCTTATTGCTTTTACGGCGGAGAACCCTTTGAACTTTCATGAAAAGTTCCTCGGAGATCAGTGCCTCATGTTTTCCTTCAACAATTTTTTCCTCTTCGTCGTTATACGCCTTTAAAAATAATTTTCCGCAGTAGGATATATTTCTCAAACCCTCCATGAATGAATTTTTCGTCAGTTTTCTACCTTCTCTTCGGTTCATTTCTTTTAGAATAACTGCTGTAGGCAGATGTCCTTTCGCCACCTGTTTGAAGGCCCATATCATATTTGTTGCTTCGGGCTCTTTAACCGCTACATATTTACGGCCGTCCTCCGTACATCTATTAATATAACCATATGGAGCAATACCCATCATTCTACCCTCTTTAATCGCTCTTCGCATTCCATAAGTTACATTCAACGCCCTCCTATCATTTTCCACCTCAGGTGTTGATAAATATATTGCTAACAAAAGTTTATTTTCGGGTACACGCAGATCTAATGGTTGTTCAATAGCCTGAGGCGTAATGCACAATTTATTAAGGCTGGAGATCATCTGGTAAGCCTCACTGGTATTACGACTAAATCGATCCCATTTTGTAAAAAATAAAAACTTGTTTTGTTTAAAACCTCGTCCTTTTCTAATACTGAATAGGTATTTTTTCCATTCGGGCCTTTCAAAAGTTTTAGCAGAATGATCTTCATAAATAATTTTGTCAATCGTTATGTTCAGAGAAGTACAATGTTTGCGTAAACGCTCCTCCTGATCACGCTGTGAATATCCTTTATCTGCTTGTTCGTCAGTCGATACACGAATATATAGATCAGCAACTTTCATAATTTTTATTTAAAAGTGGAATACGAGAATCTTTACAATAATAGAATATTGTACGATTTAAATACTTTGTAATCACTAAAGTACGAATTAATCTTCAGGTGATAAAAACTCCTTGATGGTAATTTTAACCATTGTATGAAAAAACAGTAAAATTTCAGCAGCATCTTCATCGGAAACATTAGTGCCTGAATCCTTTAGCATTTTAATAGCGACATTTAATGGCAATTCCTGAAATTTCATAACCGACTCAAGCTCAAATTTATTTGAGCCTTCAGTAATCGGATAATTTATTGTTTCCGTTTTAGCCATTGTTTATCTTTACTTCACGAAATCATTTAAACTCAGTTTGAACTTACTAATTTCGATGATGATATATTGTTTTAAGAAATTGAATTGTAGGTAGTATTATTAAATAAAAATCTATAATATTTTTGAATAAAACTATATGGATTTGATGCAGGAGACTATTCAATATTAATCTGGATTATTAAACATAGATATACACTGATTTTGGGATAAAATGTGTTTGTTTGGATTTAACGGTAAACCAGCTGTTTTATAACAATGTACTGCACATAATCTTTTAAAATATTTTTTAACTAGTGGCATGTGAGGTTGGGAGTAAGTGGAAAATTAATGTAGAAGCTGATATGCCATCTTTAATCCCAAAAAGATTAGAAAACATAATACTATAGAAAGCGTGAATCTAATCAGCGATCGCTTTGAAAGTAAAATTTGCTCGGCAATTAATTACTTTTCTTTAGACCTGAATACAATTAAACATCTTACCTTCAAAATACTAATACCGATTTAGAAATTTCTTGGAATTTACAGCAGAATTTAAATTAATAAGGGTTCATTTCTTTGAGCATTTAACTTCAAAAGTCCCAGAAATGAAAGCATATCATTGCTATTCTCAAAAACAACAACTTCATTTTTAATTCCTTCGATTATGGAAATATCATCATCGAAACCGTCAGCATTAAATGTTCTATTCACTTTTTCTGTTTTTTAAGAAATGGTTGAACTCAAAAATCTCTCTAGATTCCTTGTCCCATTTTTTTCTCGGAATCAACTGGAGCGTTACAAAAACATCTGTCTTTTTATTGTAGGAATCAATACGTTCCAATCTGCCATTATAATCTCTTTCTGCGTGCTTATAGATAGAGTAAGGTAAAATGGTATCAGTAGGATAAATGTAAAAACGGGTATACATCCAGGGTGAATTGATCTCAAATCGCTTGTACTTTTTCTTGAACAGGATCGTGTCTTCTAAATTTTTCCTGTTTCTGTAATTGGGAATGATCTCAGAAGAAAATAAGGTTCCTCCTTTCTTTGTTTCAACCAAAACAGGAGTTTGTAGTTTGGTGATTTCAGAAAGAATGACCTTGCCTGGTTCTTCATTCCCAATGGTGTAGCATAGTGAATCTTTGATGAAGTACATTTGTCCCGTTAATTCAGGGGAATCAATACCAGGAATACGCTCTATAATGGAGTCTCCTGAATAATTGAGGCTCGACATATGAAAACTTTGTATTTTATTCAGATTCTTCGAAGCATCGAAATAGACATTGGAAACAACGTCGATTCCTCCTTTTTCTGCTTTGATTTCTTTATGGCAGGATATCATCACAAATAAAAAAATTAAGATTGGAAATAGTATTTTTTTCATCATTAATAAGGTTTAAAAAAAGCGGTAAATGATTAGAGTTACCGCTTTGTGATGGTTTTTTATCTTTAACTATCGTTTTATACTCTGCTCTTTAGCATTGTTTTTTTCTTGTTTATTATCATTTTCTATCCCTTCCAACGGTTTGTTGGTATTGATCCTGTTCATGTCGGAATCATAAAGATTTAGATTTTTGTATTGGGGATTCAGCACCGCTTTTCCTTCTATCACTTTATTATCCAATTCAAATTTTACCTTAACGATATTTCCTTTTTCAAGAGATTTGATAATACCTTCCCTCCATTCCGGCTTGTCAAAAATAAGATTGGACTTTTCAATGATCTTTTGAGTGTCCACTCCGTAATTTTTGTAAAAATTCTGGAAATTATAATTTCCTTTTTCGGTTTTTGGTGTTTCAAAATCGAATTTCACAAAGGCAGTGTCTAGTTGATCACTTTTCGGATTATGAAAATCGATCTTTACACTGCGACCTTCCAAAAGATTGACCGCTTCTTTGGCAGTGAATGAGCTTTCCCTGCTTAGCGGAAAATTATGGGAGATCTCATCGCTTTTTTCGTTGGTCAGTTTTGCATGATAAGAATTGAGGAAAATACCGCCTCTTTCCGTTTTGTTGTATTTCAAGATAAAATCAACTTTGTTTCCGGGCAATGTTTTATCAGAAGAAGATTTAACTTCAAACTGCTGGTCTTTTGACTTAATGCCTTTTTCGAGGTCTTTGTGAAGTTTTTCGTTTTCACCGAAACCGAGATATTTTAATTGGTCTTTTAGGTATTGAACCTGATCGAAGTCTTTTTGTGTTTCCATAATTTTTGGATTTTGATTGTTAAACTTTATATCATTTATTGTTAATATTCTCGTTATGAAATTTTTCTAAGACAGGGATATTTCGTTTTCCTTTTTTATAGTACTTATAAATTATCAATATGCTGTTTCATAAAAAGAGTAACTCTTTGGAAAGGTTTTTTGCTATATCAAATGTTTGCATTATTATTTGCTTTGGTAAAAAATTCCAGCAGTAATAACTGCTGCCGAACGTTATTTTGTTATTTACTATGCCATCACACTCAAATCTGATTCTTTTATCAAACATTATTAACTGCAAATCTCTTTGCATAAAAAGTTGTTTTGGTGCAGCATCATTTAACCAGGTATTTGACATCAGCAATGCAAAAGGCTGATTGAAATGTATACATCTTTCAAAAACTTTCCTTTTATTCGTGTAAGGTGGGTTTGATATGATGATGTCACATTTTTCAGGTTCATATTTGTAAAAATCCTGACCCGTATCAATATGTGAAAACTCAACTTTATTTTTTTTAGCGATCTCCTTTACAAATCTGCTGTCTTGCGTATCAAAAGGACACCATATGATGGCATCTTTGGGTATATATTCGACAATTGGAAAAACTGCATAGTTCGGGGTATGGCATTCATCATTATTTCCCTTTGAGTACAAAATTTCATTACTTTTCATCATTTTGTTCAAATAAAAATTATCTTCCTCTGCCCTTAGTTCTGTGTAATTCTTCTTCATGTTCTTCTTCCCTTTGTGACTTAGCATCCTGAAACATATCGGGATCATTGACATTCAACTGGATGTCAGAATTATTCTGTTCCTGTGAACGACCCTGTCTTTTAGAAATTTTATTAACAGTAGCTATTTCCCTGGATACAATGTTTAGATCATTAGCGATTTCTTTTGCTATTTTAGGAAACTGGTCAATTTTATCCTGAAGGAAGGATTTTAGTTTTTGAAGTTCATTTTTATAGCGGTTGGTTTCAAAAATATCTTTTTTATCAGCGATAATTGCAGTGAGCTCTGTTGTATTTTTGATGAGATCAAATTCAACTACTTTATTGGTATCTTTGTCAAAAATGAAAGCCTTCTTTTCATAGATCAATTCTTTCCCCGATTTTGAAAGGTCCTGAATATTGGAATATTCAATGTTGACTTTACTATCTTTAAGGATCTCATCTATGCTTTTATCCCGTTCCAAAAAGATGACCTTGAGTCTTGTGTTGTTGTCAGTAAGCTGAAAGGTTGCCCTGTTTTTGTCATTGTCTGCAACGATGGTATATCCCTGCAAAAACTTCTGGATATCATCTGCATTCAATTTTTTAGAGAATGACAGATCGTCATTGATGATACCGTATTTCTTTAGTTCATCTGTTGGTAGTGTGTTAATATTCATAATGGTTTGCTATTAAATTGTTTACTTTTATGAGATCGTTTAAAAAATGGGAAGGATTGATGCTTTGTCCAAATTCCTTAACCGAAAAATGTAAATGAGGTCCTGTGGAGTTTCCAGAATTGCCACTTTTTCCTATGATAAATCCTGACTTAACTTTTTCCCCAACCTTGTAGTAGATCTCGGACAAATGCAGATAAGAGGTTTCAAAACGGTTGAAATGTTTTATTTTGATAAAATTCCCACCACCTCCGCAATCCCAACCGGCTGCGGTAACAATGCCATCCATTACCGAGTATATATTTTCATAGCCGGCTTTCAGGTCGATCCCATTATGCATTTTCTTTGTTCCGAAAATGGGATGTGTTCTTGCTCCATAAGATGATGTGATCGTAATTTTGTTACGAAGTGGCATTACAACCTGTGGAGAAAAATTTTCGGGCTCCTGTACAAAATCATAATGAGTTAAAAATGATTCTGGTTTTTGTGTCTTCTTTAAGGTGCTTCGCCAGGATAATACCAGTAAAGAATCTTTCATTTTCTCAAAAGCACGGCTCTCTTTTTCTTTCTCGCTTCCATAATTCTTCATCATCGTCTTTAGTGAATCAATTTCATTTTTCAAATCTGATCTGGTCGTGATCTTGAAAACATCTTTCCAGAACGTTCTATCTTTTTTTTGCTTAGAATCTTCTGTTATTTTTTGGGTATCCTGTTTTTTGGGCAGTTTTGGTACCAACGTATTAAACTGTCCAAAATAAAGACTGCTCGCTAAAACAAGGACTGGGATCAGGATTTTTATTATTTTATTTTTCATTTTTTAGGCTTTAACTAATTCGTTGACGATCAATTCCACTTCTTTGTTGATCTTTCTAAAGTTGGTCATCAGCACTTCTTCTTTCCTGTTAGTTCCCTTTTTGTCTGTAAAAGAGTAATATGAAGGCATTTTCACATAATTATTTACTTCTTCCTTTATGGCTCCCATATCCAGATTGATTTTCCCGCTAATGGCAGATGTCCTATATTCTTCAGAATCATTTTCTTCTCCCTGGGCAATCATCCCAACCATTTCTCCGGTTCTTAATGCAGCGATTTTTCCTGCAGGAATCATATTGTCCATTTTCTCGTTGATGCTGGTCGTTGTTCCCTGCTGAGAGATGGATTGTGAATAGGTTTTCTGCTTGATCTTTCCGAATAATTTTTCAAGCCAGTCGAGCGTATTTTTATCTCTTGCAGAACCGGAGAGAATATTGCCTACGATCGCCGAGATCGTGTCTGCCACTTCTTTTTTGTAGAACTGACGAAGCTGAGGAATTTCCTGTAGTCCTAACACGACAGCAACTTTATTACTTCGTGCTGTAGCTATTATATTGTCAATCTTATGGATGTAGATTGTTGGAAATTCATCCGCTATAACTCCTCCTGGTAGGTTATGCTTAGAATTAATCAGACGCAAGGTTCTGTTAAGTATTGAAGAATACAATGCCGAATTAATATCCTGTGTTCCCGGGTCGGAAGCGAGAATGATGATTGATGGATTTTCCTTGTCGGTAATTTTCAGTTCCACTTCGTCTCCTGAAAACACCCAAAAACTTTCCTTGGTCGCTAATCGGGAAAGAAAAATCTTCAATGTTCCGACCTGTCCTTCCAACTGGTCAAACGCTTTGTTATCATAGGCTGTTTTAAAAGTAGACAGAAGTGAACCTATCTCTTCGTTTGTAAACAGCGTATCGAAAATTTCTTTATAGCTGCGATTCATAAAAGAAAGAATATGTGGCAGATCCGAATATTTTCCGTTCTCGAAAGTGGCAAAAAAATAAATACAGGAAGCTAGAAAATTGATGGCCGATTGTGTAAAGAATGCTTCAGAACCGCCTCCTGAGCTTGAACCGCCCTTTTGCAAAGAAGACACCATTGACTCTGCCATTTCCTGTGCTTCCGCTAATGTTCTTACATATTCCTTTTTAAATGGGTTGACACGTTTTGATTTCTCAACCTCATTCAGATTGATGACGTGAAAATTATAATTATAGCCGGATTCTCTACTTTTTTTGATCAGATAATGGTAATAGGCGATCTGGGCGAGGTCCGGGAATTTAAAATCGTAGATGCAGAGACAAAAACCTTTGGCAATCATCTGTCGGATGGCAGGATTAATGACCCCAAAAGATTTCCCTGATCCTGGTGTTCCAATAACCATTGTTCCTCTGAAAGGATTAATGTTCATCCATCCTTTGTTGCTTCTATTCTTATACCTGAATAAATATGGAATATTGATCGTAGTATCGGTTCTGATAAGTTCCTGATTTTGGTCGAAGGATTCTTCCTCTACGTTCCATCGGTCTTTTCCCATCTTCTGCTGCATCAGCTTTGAAATACTGTCAGCACCCATTTGAAGGATAACTGCTCCTAAAAATGATAAAACCGCATAAATGACCTGATAGAGATTTAGGCCCGGAAATACTTTAGGAAGTTTTGTATCTCCTGCCTCATTTTGCCAGATCAAAGAAGAAAACAGCATCAGTAATCCCATTACCATTGGAATAACAATTTTCGTAGCAACATTGAGATCCTTCTTTTTCTTCGCCTTTGTTCCGATAGCCACCAATGCTACCAGGATCAATGTTGCAAACTTCGCATTGATAGGCGGGTAGATAAAACTTAACTTTGAAAAATTTTTCAACAAGTTGGACACTACCGGAACATCAGCGTTAAGGTAGAAAATAGAAGCACAATCTAATGCGACCACTGCATATACTGCCTTTTGCAGGAAGCCATAGATCTTTATTTGATGTTGTTGTTCTTGCATTGTGCTAAATTTTGTTTTCTTTCAATATTATACGGAGTCTAAGAGTAAAATGATCTTCATTTTCAAAGAATACACTTGCCCTGGATAGATCTTCAAAATATTTCTCTCCAAATTCCTTCAGGTACTTTTTTGTTGTGCGAAAAGTACTTTCTCCTGCATAATATCTCGGATAGATTCACTTTTTTCACATCTTATAGCAATCTTTATTTTTTCCAGCAGGTACTCCCCGGTATTATCCATCCCGTGTTAATCCCCTTCCTGTTTGAGTTCTTTTCCTTGAGTTCTTGACAATTTTATGGTGTATTCCATATCAGAAGGTATCGGCCTTAAGAATTTCAGAGTAATTGACCTTCATTTCAATGGTTCTTCCGGAAAGCTGTTCCTCAATCAGTCTTATCATCATTACTTTGGAATTTGGATAGGTAAATTTTTTAAACACGTAGATATTTCTGAAGTTTTTCCTGAAGTGTTTTTGAGGATTCAGTTGCAGGATCGGATTCAGATCGACACTTTGGTTATTGGTCGCCTTGTGTATCTTTTTGTCTTCCAGTGAGAATTTCAGATCCTCAATATCGTAGCTCAGGTTAGAGTTATTTCTGATGGTCATATCTAAAAAAATGTAATCGCTGATGACATATACATTATTGAGCTGAAAGCTGAGTTTCAAACTCTTTTCTTCGCGAATCGGATTTTTCTCAGATCTCTTTCGGATAATATCCATTGCCATTTTTCTCAGTTCAAGATTAGAAAACACCATCTTATCAAATTCTATAGGCTGCATTGCCTCAGGCTGTATCTGGATATTGGTGATCGTGTTCAGATTGTCCTGATTTCTGTAGATCACTTTGTATTGGGCAATGAAGGATTGTGCAACAACGGTGATGATTCCGATGTTGCTTCCGTTGGTATGGGACAAAGTTTTTTTTGTTTTTTCCTCTTTACCAGCAGGATCATCAATGATTTTAATTCTCGCAATATTGGTCGAAGGCAGATCTCCGGTCAGTTGCTGTGTCGACAGATCCACATATTGAATAGGCTCCGGCGAAATAATATGCAGGTTGATCCCCTCAGTGATTTCAATTTCCGGCAGATCGGAGATGAGCTGTTCTTTGGTTGCCGTTTGCGCTGACAATAAATTGGTAAAAAATAGAAGCAGGATATATAATATGATTTTCATTTGTTTATTTTTTTTGTTGGTTTTGTGATTCTTTCAATTGCTTTTCGTCGATCAGAAATACATAGGAATTGTACTTCAATTTGGCTTTGTTGGTCATGATAATATTGGCGATGGATTTTGAAGTGGACGTAAATAATTTGGAGCCTATGGTGGTGAAAAATCCCTGTCCACCCATATCCATCTGTGTTCCCTGAACCGAGTTGCTTCCCATTTCACGAATCATATCTCTGAAAACACTCTGCGGAACATAGAGGCCTTTCATCCCATCAACATCGTAAATGGATAGATTGACAGGATAGATCTCCCCTTTGGTAAATACCGATACGATGTTGAGATTGACTCTCTGCATTGAAAATCCTGAGATCTGCCCGTAAAGAATTGAGCCTTTATCTATTTTTCTGTTGCCAACAAAGATGTCTTCCAATAGTCGGAACCTGATCCTGCTTCCTAGGAAGCCTTTGTTATTTTCATCAATGACCGCTTTGATAAAGCTGTTTTCCTTCTCCTTGTAGAACGCATTGAATCCACTGTTGATCTCGGATTTGCTGACATTGAAAGTGGAATTGAGAAAATCTTCCATCTTTTCCTTGTTGAGCTTCAGTTTTTCCTCTGCCACCAGTTTACTTTGATATTCAGGGTCACGGGATTTCTCTAATGAGTCCATTACGAGCATTTGCTGCTTCAGATATTTAACGGGATCTTGCTGGACACTTTGTGTCTTTTCTTTTGGAGCATCAACGTAATCACTTTCTTGATTTCCGTATGATCTATCATTCAGCATTCTGATGATTTCCGAAGACCTTTTGTAGTCTTTATCATCACGCTCCTGCTGATTGGGTTTGTAGTAGGAAGATTGATTTCCTTTTGCCTGGTATCTATCCTTTCTCCCGTTGACCGCTTTCAATGAATCAATCTTTCTTTTCTCGTCTGATGACAATTGGTCATCATAGCTTAACAAACTATCCCCTTCCTTATCCAGACCACCAAGCATCGTCCTGTTATCCTCTTTTTTAAAGAATTCGTCATACGCATCATTTTTGGTCATAATAGAATCCCTGGTCTCTCCTAACGAAAGAGACAATTCTTTGGGTTTGTCTTTAGCAGAAGTATCTTCCTTCGTAAACTGTGCCCCCACATAGCCGAAAAGAATTAAAAATGGAAGAGCCAAAAGCGGCAGAACATACTTTTTGTCTTTAAAATTTATTTTTTTCATTGATTCTTTATTTTTATATAAATTGCCTCCGGTGCTACCGGCCATTTTTTAATTTTTGGTATTGGTTAAACAGGTAGTCTATTCGTAGGCTGTCTTCCTTTTTTAAAGAATGTTGGTCTCTCTTCACTCTTAAGGTCTTGAGCTCATCCACTATTTTCTCCATTTCTTTATCATTGTTGACGGGTAAATTTTGACTCGTCTTATTTTTAGAATAGAGAACCGGCGGTCTTATTTTGAATGCCATTTCGGAGGGGAAAAATATACCCTGAATGAGAGATCCTATAAATGAGACCGAAAGCAGGATCATTGAATACGTGAAGAATTTCTTCGGGTTTTGAACTGCCCATTGCAGCCATTTTTGTCCCTTTTGTTTTATTGTAGTATTCATTTTTAGTAAGAATTTTTGGTTTGATTAGAAAGCTCTTCATTATTGATGATCCTCCAGTTTTTAAGAATCACACCGTGAGGATTATTCGGGCTTCTAATGATGTCCTCAAAAAAGCCTTCGGTGATGAGCTTTCTCGTAATGACAGAAGATTTTCTGGTGATCATCTGCCTTCCGAAGAATTGAAATTTCTTTTGCTCCATATTGAGCGAAATAGAATCTGCTTGAATACTGACCATTGAGCTGGAAGCAATGATCTGATTGTAAAAACCTTTTTCCTTCAGGTTCGTATATTCTTTTTTCCCGCTATCATCAATGAGATACAACGACTTCTGAATATTATCTTTAATGTAGGCATCGTCTGGCGCAAGGGTGAAAAACAATCGGTGGAATAATTCTATCTGCGCTTTGTACTCAACAGGTCGGTTCAGAAGCACGTCGGTCTGTTTAGCAAGAACCGGAACATCATTGTCCAGGATGTAGATCGATCTTCTGGAATCCTCGACCATTTTGTAGGCAAAGAAAAACCCGCCAATAACAATGAAAACGGCAAAACCAATAGTTGCTATGGAAACCACTTTGTTGACTTTGATTCTCTGTTCTATATTTTTTATAAGCATTCTATGTATTAGTTGTAGGTTGATACTGTTGTTTGTTGGTCGATCGCAATAGCTCTATTTTTCGTTTTTCATTGCTTCCTGAACTCTTCCCGATGCTGAACCTGCTACGGCATTTTTTGCTGTGGCTGCGGCTACAGAAGCACCTCCTGTTTTCGCAGCCAAAATGGCGGTCTTCGCACCGCTGGCGATTTTTCCTGCTGCATTTTTCATTTTGGTCATCGATCCGGCTCCTCCCGCAGAAACAATGGAGTCTGCAATAGTTGGGGTCATTAGCACTCCGATTCCCGTGACCACATAGGCAACACACGTGAATAGCTGATTGTAGATCATTCCGGAATTTGAAACGTACACCATCAAAGCATCTAAGTTGGTAATGGTTCCATTAGATAACAAGGTGTCATATCTTTCGATTTCCATTCTATAACCTGAAGCGATGAGTTGCTGACCAATATTGATAATGGTGTAGGCAACAAAAGTGTACAGATTAATGTTAATGAATTTAGAAACCCAACTGTATAATGAGTTTTCAAATCCTGGTATCAATGCCATTCCGACAGCTATAGGACCTAGAATTATTAATATGTAAGCCCATATTTTTTGGATAAAGAAAATAAGATAGACACAAACCCGAAGAATCGAAAGGCAACAAAACTCAATGAGTTCTGCAACTAATTTCTGCATCTGGAATTCCATTCGTATTGACCATTCCTTTATCGGCTGAATCAATTTATCCAGTCCATCACTGATGTCAAACCAAGAGTCATCGGCATCTTCAGTGGTATTTTCGATGACCTCCTGCTTCGCATCTTCCTCCGCTTTCAGTTTTATTACCGCATCCAATAACTGCTGCTGTTTTTTGAACCGCTCGACACGCAGGTCGTTCACTTCAGATTCTATTTCGCTGAAAATGGATATCCCGGGTTCGGCAATGGCCTCAAAGGGTGCTTGTATCATACTGACAAATCCACTCCAATAGACCAGCGTAAATCCTATGAGAATTGGTTTCAGCATAGGGGTAATTTCCCATTCCCGATCTCCGGCTGCCATTTGCCAGCCCATATATCCGAGGTACATTAGGGCACCTAAACCTCCGATGGCTTTTCCGACCAGGGCAGAGCCGGCTGCGCTGTCCTGTATACTAGTGTCTAGTTTTGTAAAAACTTCCATAAACCATTTCTCAAAGGCACCGTCGCCCTTTAAAAACTGGAGAAGGTTACTGTAATCACTATCTGTCTGGGCAAAGCCAACGATTGGCAGCAGCAATGCTATACAGCAAAAAGTAAGTGTTAGTTTTTTGTTCATATTTAATATCTGTGTTTATAGTGAAGCATCATATTTTGAACAATTTGCTGGTCTGATGCCGGTGTCCACGCAGGAGTTAAAGCGTAATTGGAATGGTTTTTCAAGATATTTTTATAATCCGTAAGAAGTGTCGTCCTATTATTGTACTTTCTTAATTCCTGTACAAATTTTCTCCACCTAATTAGAGTTTCGTGGTACATCAGTAATCGTTTACCTCTCGGCATATCCATACTTCTTGACATTGAATATTTTTCCTTGATAAGATCCAGTTCTTCCTGTAATCGTTTTATCGTCCCTGTCGAGTTGAGTGTTTCAAATGTTTGCTGGTCCTTTAACCGCCACTCGATAAAATTTTGAGGCGTATCCGGGAATTCTGTGATGGGTTTCAGCATTCTTTTGTAATACAACAGCCAAAGAGGGTCTGCATCAACAGTGGCGGAAGTCCAATGGGCAAAATCCTGAACGCTTCTTTTATGTATGGTATCTGAAGCCGCTTTTATTTTTTTGGCTTCTTCCTCCTGAAATTTCAACTGTGCAAACCTTTGATTTTGTACTCCTGTAGGTTTTAATGGTCTGATATCATCCCCATCTTTATAACCCCTGTTGATCTTCGGTGCCCAAATCCCCCATACTGTTGCATAGGCAAAATTGGTCTGGATCCCTAAAAAGTATTTTGGATAAGGTCGCCAGTCTCCCCAGCTTTCAAAGGTCATTCTCTTATGTTGCGCAACTATCGAAGGGTCATTCAGTCTCTTTACACTTTGTCCGAACAAAGCGACTGTGAACAATAAAAATTTGAAAAAGCTTAATTTCTTGAATAATGTTTCCATAGTTTTTAATTAAAAATGTATTTGTATTTTAAAATAATGTCTCCGACAATACCTTTGTCAATATTGATGTAGTTCCTCAGCACAGGAACCTGATATAGGTAAGGGATCTTTTTGGCATTCTCCAACCGTAAATTGATGTATAGAATATTCCCATTGATATTTCTGACCCTTATAAATATCTTGTCAATAAGCATCTCTCTATCCATTGCATCCATCAGAAAGTCTTTATCCTCATTCATAATATCCTGAGTGACTTCCTGCTGAAGCTTGATGGTCTGTTTTCCGATCTCTGCATAGTATTTTGAGATCAATACCGAGTATTCGGGATGTTGTGCAGACAGGTCCAGCATTTTGTTGGAATTGGTCACAATCTTGCCTAAATATTGATAGAGGTAGATCAGCTTCTTGCTCTGCGTCAATGCCGAATTGACATTTTTCAATTGTTGATAGATGTACTCCTGTATTGCAATAATTTGTGTTATTTTATTATTGACATCGTCATACAGTTCTTTCTGCTTTTTATAGGAATCCAAAAAGGTCTGTTCACTTCCTAACCGCAAACCGTGATTTACGGTGATCTGTGACAAAAGCTTGTCATTGATCACAATTTGCTGGCAGTCTATCGAAACAATGGAAAATAGCAGGATGCTTCCAAAAAGTAGTTTTTTGCTCATATATTTTTATTCTAGAATTCGCGAAATACATTCATCGACTGAAAGGAGATAATCTTCGATTTCATTTCTAAAAGGATTTGATATTGTTCATTATATTCTCCACAACCTGCCTATCCCTGTTGACGTAGTATTGAAAGGCTCTTTTATTACGGTTGACCTTGGCTTTTATATCCCGTATTTTCAATAACATATGCGTTGAGTTTCTGCTCAATGCTTTCACTTCGCCTAAAGCATAGTCCAATAGCACTTTGCGTTCAGATTTTTCCATCTGGTTGATGGCACCATAAGAGATCACAATGCCCATTACAAGCCTGGTCACCATCTGAAGGTCATCAACAAATTGTACCTGGGAAGGCAAAACGGTTATAATTGAATACGGTGCCGTACTGATCTCATTGATAATGGCCGCCTGGTTGTCGGTAATTTTGTTAATTTCCCTGTTCATCACAATTCCTGTCGGTACAGCCTGAATGGCAAATGAAACAATCCTCAACCTGTCCTGAAGTTTGGTGATCTTATCTTTGAATTGGTTCCATTGCGTTCTGTTGGCGGTCTCAACAGTAGCATTCATTGTTTGTTTTTCACGCATTTCTTTCTGCCGATCGTGTTCTTTCATCGTGGCGTTGATCTCCAGGTCCATCATCGCGAAGGAAACATTTTCCTGCTGCCACGCAGGTGTAGAACCACCACCGGAAGAAATTGTTATCATATATACTGTCGGAATAAGCAGGCCGATCATAATTTTCCTTTTCATCTTTTACTTTTAAAAATTCCGTTTGTACCTGTTCATTATATTTTTAACAATAGCTTTGTCTGTATTGATGTAGCCTGCAAAAGGATTGATGGAATTCCAGAATCCCAATCGATTCGCCTTTTCCAGTCTTAGTTTGATCGCCAGAAGCCATAGTTTCAGGTTTTTTACATTACCGGAAATGTTATGCAGAATTTTGTACCGGTCTCCTGCAGTAGCCAGATTTAGTTCTCCGGATGCGAGAATGTCTGAGACATCGGTTACTATTTTCAGACTCTGCTCATAGGTTTTTTGTGTAGCCCTAGTTCCAAAAATCGCATACTGCGGATGTTGCGATGCCAATTGCACCACCTGAGAAGAATAATTGTAACATTTATTGAGTTCAGAATAGATCTCCTGTACCTGAATACCGTTTTGCAGCGTACCGGAAACCTCTTTTAGGCCTTTCAGTATTTTATTCTGAATATCGTTCGCTACTACCATCTGGGTCCCTACCCAGGTTTGAGCATCTTTCAACTTTGAGGTTTCTTCAATCACCTCATTCTGCTTGGCTTTTAAATTCTCGGAATACAGGATCATAGCTGCTGTTACCGTTGGGTCGATATAAGTGTTTTGAGAATAAAGTAAACTGCCAACTCCTAAAAATAGAATGCTAAACTTTTTCATACTGTTGTTTATTTATTAATTCTGAAAAGCTGATTTGACGGTCTTCCAATTCCTGTGAGATGACCTTGAAAACATTCTTCCCATTGTGTTCTTCTTTTATCATTCTGTAAAAAGAAACGATCTTATTATCCAAAGGATTTTGATATAAGTTCACAAGCGACACCAAATTTTCAAGACTGTCTCCAAAGCTTTTCAGATCGCCGATTATTTTGCGCAATGCGTCATCATAATTGCCATATTTCCGGACATAATATTCGACTGCTGATTTCTCCGGCTTTTCCGTGGTGTAGGTCAAATATTGTTCGAGGGAAACTTCATTTCCGTAGACTTCCCCTTTTGAACCCCGCTTCAGATAAAATTCCTTGAATCGGCTTCGACCGAACTTGTTATTAAGGTTGTTGATGGTGAAGATCTTGTTCTGCTCCACTTTATTTAATGAGAGTAAGGCCGCAATACGGTCAAAATTGTCCTTGAATTTGGTCTGGTCAAGCAAAATGAACGTATCGGAATTATTGATGATACTGTCTTTCACTACTGCATTTCCGATAATATCGTCCAGTTCCTGCGTTACTACTACAGCCTCTCCCCAAAATTTCCTTACAGTTTTATAGAGATACAGGATATAACCGCCCATCAGTTTACTGGCAATTGCCTTCCACGCTTCTTCAATGATGAGGGCTTTCCTGCGGTCTTTTCTCAGTCTCATTTTCTGGATAAAAGTGTCCATTATAATGAGCGTTACGATGGGAAAAAGCTTCGGATTATCCTTTATATTATCAATTTCAAAAACAATGAATGATTCATCAAAAAGCGTATTATCAGCACTTTCATTCAGCGTTGTTCCATACCTCCCGCCTTTGTAAAAATCCCGCAAGACAAACAAAAAGGTGCGCAGATTAAATTCCTTTTCTATAATATTGTGTTTCTTGTTATTTAAGTAAATAGGAAGAAATTTGTCACAATAATCATAGAAGCCATTGAACGAAAGCTCCGAGACAATCAGCTTTTCTTCCAGTTCTTTAATTTTCCTGATAATGGCCTTTCTAAATGACTCGTTCCATTCTCCCGCTGTCTCAGGTCTTTTGATGATTTCATTGGATCTGATAAGAATCAATTGGGTTTCGTTATAGATCTTTCTTTTGCCTTCATCATTCAAAGTTTCATATGCTTCATAAACTTTATAAAATTTTTCACTGTCATATTCCGGGTTATTGATGTTCTTATCCGGATGATAGAATTTCAGTAATTTTCTTCCCGCTTCCTTTATTTCATCGGAGCTGGCGTCGAAAGCAATTTCCAAAATATCGTAATAGTTATTTTGTCCGTTTACTTCATTCTCATATTCAGCATAAATATCTTCTTCGTGAATATTGTATTTACCCAGATAAAGGATCAATTCTTCAGACGTTTTTTTTTCATACCACTTTGTTCCGGAATTGAAATAACCGTGATAATAAGACATCAGCACATTGTCCAGAATTGACTTTTGGGCAGACGACATCGATGCATCAGGACCTTGCCAGATCAGGAAGATCAGATTCGTCAGGAATTCAATTTTCTCGATATTGAATTGTTTTTTATCCATAAGGAAAGGATTCATTGTGATCGGTTTTTCTTCGGTGTACTGGATATATCTTCCGCCTTTATACTTGCAGGTACCGGAATAAGAATCTCCAGTATCGACGATGACCACATCATAATTGTAGGTCAGATACTGCTCTATAATATTATTCATCAAAAAACTCTTGCCTGATCCGCTGGGTCCAAGAACGAATTTGTTTCTGTTGTTGATCCGTCCTGTTTTCATCGGCAGGTCAGCCGGGTCTACTTTTAGTGGAACACCCTGCCTGTCCGTAAATCTTAGGTAGAAGTTGGATTCTTCATTGACCGGGTAACTCTCTTTAAAAAAAAAACACAAGGCCGCTTCGCTTGTCGTCATAAATAGATCATACTCCCTGAGTTCGGTGGCATTACCGGGAATGGCCGACCGAAAGAGTTCTAACTGATTATAGGCATTTTTAGAAACGATGATCCCTTTTGTAAAAAGCTTGTTCTCAATCAGGGACTGTGTCCCCTCCATTTTTTCCAGAGTGTCTGCTGAAAATATTAGGGAAAAATGGGCATTTACCACCAATTGTCCGTCAGTCGCTATATTTTGAAGGAGTGCCTGAATTTCTTCGGCTATGATCGCATTGGACGGAGAGTTGTTGGCTGCTCCCTCGTGCTTCTTCTTTTTCTTGTCGAGCTCCCTTTGCTGTGGTGCCTGCAATGGAATTGTAATGATCTGATTATAGACTATGGTCTCATAATCTTCCAGTTCATTGATAAAGCTAAAATTGTCAACTGCCGTCTCTGATGCTACACCGTTGCCTCCAAGAATGGAATAAGGTTCAATTTCTGAGGGCAGATCGATATTTTCGACATCGACGTAAGAAATGTTCTTCACGAACCGGTTTCCGATACGTAAAAATTCGTTGGTGCTTTTTATATTATCAAAAGTCGGAGTATCCGAAAACTTCATCGACAACACGCCCGATATATAGTATTCAAAATCTTTCTCGAAAAAAAACTGAGGTTCACAGTCGCTCTGCTTCAAAAGCATAAATACCTTCTGGCATTTGTCCCGCAATTCCTTATAGCTTTTATCAGAAAAATGATAGTGCTTCATTTTCTTTTTCAGCTTATCATCAATTATATCCGTAAACAAAAGCACGGTTTCAATGGTCTTGAATAGCCTGCCTTCAAAATGTTCCGAATATTTTTGCTGTAGAAATTGGTTGGATTGTTCAGCGGTGTATCTTTTCTTAGAAAAAATATCAAGCTTCTGGACAATTCTTCCTTCTCCAATGATCGATACCACCTGATTCAAAACCGTATGGAAATTGAGATAGCTATCCGGATCGGCTGAATACTGTTCTACAATATTTTTGATACTGATTCCGATGATAGGATTTCCGAACTGTCCGAAAAGGACATCAAAATCCCAATTGAAATCCTTTCCGTGGTCATACCCAATGAAAGGAATGCTAAATGCCTGTTTCTTTATTGCTGCCATTCTTTGTAAGTTTTTTATAGTCCAGCCTTCTGGGGAAAATTAAGATCTGGTCATAATTTTTGGTCTTGTCGTAAAGACCATACCTGTCCTGTCTTTTGAAAATGAGATATACACCGCCTGCAGTGACAGCTATTCCCAGTAAAGAACCTAATAGACCAAACTTGGATAGTATCAGTGCTGAGACCACTCCGCCTCCAATCACGCCCACTGCATAGAAGATATACTTGCCTTTGAGTCCGAAGAATACAAGGGGCTTTTTCAGCCCCTTGTAGAGATAAAATCCCATTTTAGGCAAAGAATGCGGTTACGAATTCCGGAACGACAAGAAGGAAGATCATTGCTCCCCCATAACCAAGGATTTCCTTATTGACATCCTGGTCGCCATTCGTCCATTTGTTGTACACGCGAAGTCCCCCGATGAAACCTACTAATCCTCCAACTGCCTTTAAGATCAGCTTGATGGGATCCCAATAATCCTTGATGTCATCGGCGGCGTTCGAGATGGCTGTTGCCCCGCCCTGTGCAAAGGCCGGGGTTACGGCCAGGAGAATGATAAAGGCTGTTAGTACTTTTTTCATCACATTGCGTTTTTTAAATTTTTGCTTCATAATAAATGTGCTTTTAGAAGGTTAATAAATGGGTTGAATGTTGGATTTTGGCCATAGTTTACCCTGCATCGGATTTTTAATCCGCTGTTTATTAGATAATTATGTGTTTATGAGTGAATTTTACATAGTGGATTGGTACACTTTGTGTCCATCGTTATTGGAAACCAATTGAACCAGGGTCTCAGAAAGATTGAGCATCTTTTTCCATTCTATAATTCTGGAATTTTCTATGTCTTTGTTGGAAATATTGCTGTGATGAGCCACTTCGGCAGGTTTTTGGAACTCCTGTTCTTTATCAGCCGACGGCTCGTTTCCTGATGTAGGTATTTCAGGATCGGATCGATTTTCAGTTTCTTTAGGATCCTGTTTTGATACCATCTCCTGTTCCTCCATATCTTGTTCAGATTCATATTTCTCCTTCAGATAATGCAGATCCGGTCTTTCTTCCGATTCTTCGTTGGAAATGGGGATCAGTTCGCTACTGCTGAATGATCTTGGGGTTCTGATATTCTCCACATCGTCAATCACCACATTTTGAGCAGATCCTTCGTATTGGTAGGAAATCCCTGACAGGGAAAATTCTTCGGTATCTTCTTTGTAGAGATCTTTTTCCTTTTTGAGAAACAGGTCATATAAGATATTACCGGTGTAGTAGATCAGGTAAACGGTCAGTATGCTAAGTGAGATTTTTATCATTTTTTCTGATTTATGGGTTGGTATTTGTTTTTTGTTTTTTTTCCTTCTTGTCCATTATCGGTATTTTGATCTTCGAGGTTTCATTGATATGCTTTATAAGTTCGGCGAAAGTATTTTCTACCGCATATTTTTGCTTGCCTATCAGGCTTCTGGTATTGATCGTTTGCAGGCAGTTTCTTTTGAATACTGGACTTGGCAGCAGCATTCCGTATTTTGCCAGCTCTTTGTCCATTGCTTCCTGATTCAGATATTTGTATCCTTTGTCATATTTGGATCTTATAAATATTCTTTCGCCCTCACTTTCCAATAGTCCGAGCATATTGATGAAAACCAGGGTCGACTTTACAGATACATCTGAGTACTCAAATGGAAGCACGATAAAATCACTGTATATCAGTAGGTCGCTATACTTCACATCGAGTGTTCCTGCCAGGTCAAATAGGTTGATCTCCTCGCTTTCTTTCAGATCGATGATCGCCTCAAAGTCAGAAAACGGCTGCTCATTATATTCACCAATGATCTCTACATCATACAATTTTGGAATTTCCAGGGCTTCATCTTCTTTCCACTTGTAGTAAAAGGATTTTTGGTAATCAAAATCATACACTTTGATCTTTCTGTCTGAAAGGGTGGAAATGTAATTGGCAAAAGCGATCGCCAATGTTGTTTTTCCGGTTCCTCCTTTTTGGGTTGCAAAAGTGATTATCATAGGATGGTTGATGTTTATGGTTCTATCTTTGACTGCTAGCCAAACTTCGGTCTACCGTCTCTTTTTTCTTCTCTTTTTCAATTCATTTTCAGCAGGGTCTTTTGAAGCTCCTGAATTTTTCATCCACTCATAAAGCATCTCGTTGACCGCCTGGTTCAGTTCGGTTTTTTCATTGTTTTCAGTTCGGCTTTCACTCGCGATAGCCGGATTCAGAAATTTCTGATACTCCTTTTCACCGATTAATGATTGCAGTTCTACGATATAATGGAATCTTGTATGTACGGCGTACATCTTTCCATCTTCACCTCTAAGTATTGAAATATCTTTTTTCTCATCATTTGTGTTTTTATAGTTATTGATAAGCTCCTTTACTTCAGACTGAACTTTTCGATACGTCTCCAGGTCTTTTTTTCCTTTGTTTTCAAAAAGCATAAACTCCCTGATCTCCGTTTCAGGATATTGTCTTTTCAAAATATCCAACAATATTTTTTTTTGTTCCTGATCCGGAATGTTATAATCCTTCATGATCTCAAAAAGCTTCTTGTCCAATCTTTCGGAAGTGAATTCAAATAATTCGTTCATTTTCATTATCTCACTTCCTTTATAGACTCTTTCCGATCTGTGGTCGATCAATGTGTAACCAAAAGGGCGGAGTCCTCCTGCCAATTTTTCTTTGCTTTGAGATTTTTCAGAAACCTGATGAAATACGATATCAATCCCGAAAACTTCCTTCAGCTTTTTCTGTAGCTCACTTTCAAATTCAATTTTTGATTTTGAATGATCTTCTTTCCCAGATATGTTCTCTTTAGGGATCATTGATTGACTTTGCCTGCTGTCTACAACTTTAAAAACTTTGTTGGAATACAGCTCCTTGTATTTTTTCAGAATGGCCTTGATCTGTCTCGACCTGGGGTCATTTTTTTGGTTATGGAATACGATCTGATTTGCTGATAGTGTCTGCTGTGAGACTCCGTTTTTTAAAATGCTATAAAAATTTTCATCATTTGTGTTTCTGTTTATTTTGTAACCATTTCTGTTAAGTAAAGTTTCCAATTGACCCACAGAGCTGACTTTATAGTTCAATAATTTGTTGAATTTTTCCTCCTCATTGATTCCGTACATTTTTTCCATTACTCTGGCCAAAGCTTTTTGGCCCTTAAGCTTTTCGTAGCTGTCATTGATCTTCTTTCCGGAGGTCTTATCAACCCTTGTAGAGACAAGGTGGACGTGATTATTATCTGTATCCTTATGGAATACCACGATGAAAGGCTGTCCGCCATATTTCATTTCATCCATAAAATTCTCTGCGATCTTGGTCAGCTCTTCTTTTGAATGTCCCTGAAATTTCGTGGAGATCATCGCATGAAATTGAGGTTTCACTACTTTTTTATTCCCGATCGAAATAGCTCTCAGGTAATTTCTTACCTGCTCCTTACTGCTTGATTCGTTAATGAAGGACGGAAAATTTTTCATCAGCATTAATTCCCCGCTTCCTTTGTCAATTTTCTTATCGTTATAATGAACCCCGGGAAAACTGGGACCTGCCGGATCCATAATTTTCACAATCATCCTGATAGCTTCTCGTAGATCTTTGTAAATATCTCGTTCTGTTCTTTTTTCAGAATTGCGATCTCTGATAGCTTATCCAAAAAATTTCTGAGTTCTTTCTCGCTGATAAATTTTTGACCATTTGCTATTTTTGCAACCTGATTGATGTTGGTTTCAATCTTTCCGAAAATGTTATCCTGCTTTTCAATGAAAGCCAGTACTTTTTTCCTTTCATCATCTAAGATCCTGTTCTCTACCGAATCGATGATCAGACTGGTCAGAGATATATTCCTCTTGGAACAGATTTTTTTCCAGTTTTTCTTTTTTTGACTCTTGATCCTGAAAAAAATTACTTCATCTTTTGCTTCATCCCTATTCATTTCAATATTCAGATTTGATTTTCTAAATACTGTTTTCTAGATCGGAACAAAGATCACCGACGCGATTGCCATAATGCCAACAGCAATAGAACTGACGACTTTTACTTTTTTCACTTCCCTGATCTGTTTTTTGTCAATTGATATGAGATCTCCTTTTTTGGAAATGCCATAGATGTTTTTGCTATCAATTGATGTTACTTTAATCTTATGAACTTTCGCAGTGAAATCTTGAATTTCATATTTCTGATGTAATTCCAAAGAATGATCTTTTAATGGTCTGCCTGGATTTGAGATAATAGATTTACAGGATGTCAGAGAAATACAGAGAAGCAGACCTACAAATTTGAAATAGTTTTTCATTGTTTCTATTTTTTAGATTTTAAAACTATTGACCTATACATCGTGAGGTTAACAAAAACTGCAAACTATCCTTCTACGGTGTTACCCAACTGACTACACCATTTACGCTTTTTAAGATATATGTTCCGGTATTGGGTGGCGCAGGAATTATTTCCGTTGCAAAACCAAATGAACCATCCGTCTTGGCAACAACTTTCTTTGAATAGGATGAATCTCCGTCTGCATTGGGCATTTGGGCAGGGGTAACGCTTAGCTTACCATTGATGTTTAGCCATCTTTCAGAAAAATCCCCCGAGATCAACGCAAACTTGTAATCCGTATAATTATTCGTGATACTGTCCCAAAAGCTGGTTGAACTTGTTGTCACGGGGGTTGAATGGATGGCCAGTTTATTACTGATGCTTCTGTTGCCTGTCGCAGGACTTCCAGCACCAACGCCAATAAAAATATTGTTGGAGCCTGTTCGATTCCCGGTGCCGGATAGGTAACCAATGGATATATTATCATTTCCGGATGTGATGTAGGACATTGCTCCCGGACCTATCCCTATATTTCGGCTTCCTGAAATTGTTTCGTTAGCAATACCGTTCAGTGCCGAGACGCCGGTACCGTAATTCAGCTTGCCTGTCACTTCACCTTGAGACATTGCATAGGCACTGGCAGAATTTCCTTTTCCTGATGTAATATTGGAATCTGTGCTAACAATCGAATTGTATTCACCGGTAATCAGACTTCTTGATTTTCCAAGGATATAATTTTCTTTCTGATCAAAATCAAGTTTTAAGCTATTTTTCACTACTAATTCAACCGTTGAAGTATTGCCTCTCTGTGCGACCATATTCAGTGGGTCTTCTTGTATAAAAGACTTCCAAAGATTACCGTCAAAATAATACAATCCAGGCTTTGTGATATAAATAACCTGACCGGATAGATTAGTAGCTGAAGTTGTTACATATACGACAGCTCCTTTTTTTGCAGATGAATATGTTTTTGCAGCTAACTGGTCACCTGTAATCCGTGGAGGGATAATCCCGTCGTAATGATTCGTATCATTTGGTTTTCCTACAACTTCCAAAGTAGTTTCTGGTGTTTGGGTATTGATGCCGACTTGCCCGTAAAGTAATGTTGTAATTAAAACGAATAGAAGGTAATTTAACTTTCTCATTTGCATTTTGATTTAAATTTCTGTTGCAAAGTTGGAGCATCAAAACCGTTAAAACAATAGTATTAAAGGGCGCTGGGCTAAATTAAAATACTCTGGATGAGTCTGGAAACTGAAAAGAATAAAAAAGAATAAATTGGGCTAATCTGGAATCCTATTCAAATTTTCGATAAAAAAAAACTGAGTTCCGAAGTTTTTTCCCCTTTTTGCAAAAAAGGCAAGAAGGCCTTTGAATATCAAACTTGAAAAGTTTGTATATACAAAGACACATCTTGCACACCGACAGTTCTACAATTTTTCAGAAATTAAAGTATAATCATTTTGCATTCAACAAAAAAAAATAAGAAAACTCCTTCTGAAGCTATAGTCATTTTATGCAGGTACGAGACTTTACCTAAGCATATTTTAAGCAGGTAATACAGTGCTTTTTTGCTATATATTACGTACGATAAAATTTGATTTATCACTATAATCAGCTTAAAGTTGGGCTGGTATTATTTTATACAGCTTTGAATTTGCACCTATACTTATTTCACTCAGGTTTATTGAATAACCTGGAATCATTTTCTACAGGTCATCTATGAGTGTTGGATTGTTTGATACAGTTAATATAATACCTCACTTCAAAAGATAAAATGGATGGAAATTATTCAATATGGTGAAATTTTCTTTTCAGCGTATAAAAACGAAATAATATCCTGTCGTACCATAACGCCAGAAGTAAAAACAAAACCGGGATAAAGAGTGTCTTTAATTCAAAATACCTATATCCGAATCCGCCCAACATACTTCCGAGAAAAAAACAGCCAATAATGATTAATTTTAGTAAAATACTTTTATTCAATTTTAAGGATTCCGACTTTTCTTTAGGGAAAAATAATTTGGAAAGATCTATTCCAAGATCCGTAAATAAACCGGTCAGGTGAGTCGTTCTTACAACCGATTGGGACACCCTCGTTACCAATGCGTTCTGTAACCCCATTGAAAATAGCAATGCTGAGGATATAACCATAGATAGTAATTGATTTCCTTTATAAGGCAAGAAAGAAGAAAAACTTAAAGATAACATAATAGATATTTCTATTATCAGTGGAATGCTATAAGAAATATGTGACCTTCGTTTTGCAGACAATTCGGCAATCAATCCAGATACAAATGCTCCTAACAGAAAAACTACAATATAATGTAGATAAATAAAGGCTGCGCTGTAGCTTTTCAGGAACAACTGTTCCGAGAAAAATGCAAAATGTCCTGTTACATTGGTCGTCAAAACGCGTACTGACAAAACGCCAACAATATTGACAATTCCGGCAACAGTGGATAATATTGAAGCTAACTTAAGATTGTGGGAGTAAGTACGACCCTTGCCCTTATGTCTAAACATATAAATATTCTTAAGTATAAATTTACAAAAAATGATATCAAATAGAGGTTTATATAATATGTATGGAAATTAATTGTGAAATTGAAAATTATTATTACAATGGAAAATATATCCAGATGCGAACTGGTCAAAAATGTGCCAAAAAGACTGCCATCTTATAGTACTGTGACCATTCAATTATGGCTAATCTAATAAAATATAAGTATTCAAAATATATAAACAAATTTGTTTATATTTGTATGATGAAATCACTGTTAAAATATAAAGGGATACATCCGGGAATTGTTCTTGAACGTGAGCTGGAAAAGCGATCGCTGAAAAAGCGCCCTTTTGCTTTATCAATCGGTGAATCTGCTCAGGCCATTAATAATATCACCAAAGGAAAAAGAAAGATTCCTGTTGCCCTTGCACTTAAGATTGAGAAAGAACTTCAGCTGGAAGAAGGGAGCATCGTTATCCTTCAAAGTTATTATGACATTAAGCATGAAAAGGAGAAGATGCAGGAAACGCCGAAATTATCAATTCTTCGCAGGTCTTTGTTCTGGGACACAGACATCGACCGAATTGATTGGAACAGACAGCATAATGCAGTTATAAAAAGGGTGTTTGAACGTGGAAACGAAGATGAAAAAAATGAAACCATCCGTTTTTACGGAAAAAGAAAAGTTGAAACAGCGTTAAATTCAACCACCTCGCAACCAATGAAACTGCATAAAAAATCACGATGATCTATATGTATTATAATACCGTCAATGAATTACTGAAAGAAAGCCTGCGGATCCTGATGGCTTCAGAAGTCTTTAAGGATTTCAGGCTTGTAGGAGGTACGTCCCTAAGTCTTCAGATTGGTCATCGTATGTCTATAGATATAGACCTGTTCAGTGATGTACCTTATGGAAATATTGATTTTAAAGAAATCGACCGTTTTCTCAGATCTGCATTTGCTTATGTAGATTCTTCCGATGATCTTGAGCCGGCAATGGGAAAATCCTATCTTGTCGGAACTGATAAAAATAATAACGTAAAACTTGACATTTATTATACAGATACCTTCATAAGGCCTGTACTAATATCTGACGAAATAAGATTGGCAACCATAGAGGAGATCATTGCTATGAAAATAGATGTGGTACAAAGAGGTGGGCGTAAGAAAGACTTCTGGGATCTGCACGAGTGTCTTCCTAATTATGGTATTAGCAAGATGTTAGAACTTCACGAAGAGCGTTACCCCTACTCTCACGACGAAGATTTGATTTTAAAAAACTTTACAAACTTCATATCCGCTGATGATGATTTCGATCCCATCTGTCTTTACGGAAAGTATTGGGAGTTTGTCAAAGAAGATATTGAAGAGGCAGTTAACAAGCATCAGAAGTCATAATTTTTCCGTGAAATTACAGAACCAATCATTCAGATCATTGTAATCTCTGTAAAATAGAGAACAGTCTTCCACATTTTCGTAATCATTTTCGATCATTTTTGTGGTAGCCTTACCATTAAAATCATTATCAAGGAAGAGAGAAATTTTATCGTAATCCTTTAATTTGTTTTTTACTTTAAAAAGCATCGCGGTAGAATTCAGGATCAGATGATCCGGCATTGAATTTTCTACTTTCTCTATATTCTTATAGGTGAGATAATCAAAAAAACCTTCAAAAATGAGAACTTCACTTTTCTTATTCAAATCACATGGGATCAAGGTAACATCCTTCAGACCCAAACAGATCTTGGTATATTTGTTCCTAATTTCATAGCCTCCTGAATCATTCAAAAACCCAATTCCGAAGAAATTTCGGCCATCCAGTCTATAAACGATCTCCGTCACCAAGTGTCTTTGTTCAAAAACCTTTCTGGCTTTTAAATATTGAACTAACGCCGGATGTATGATATTTCTAACGTGGATAATTTCACAATTCTTACTATCATCAAGCTCTGTGACACTCTCCTTTTCTGGAACATAAAGGTCAAATTTGTTAAGATAGTTCAATGCATCAGAAACAGAACATCTGTTGACCTGCTGAACGATCGAGATCACATCATAACTTTTTCCTGTCCCGAAATCAAATGCTTTATTTTTAATAAAATCAACCGATAAACTGGGAATTTTTTCTTCACGGTCCAAAGCAAAATAGAAAGCCGTTTTCCTATTTTCCTTTACCGGAAAAAGGTTGAATGATTCCAGAACCGTTCTGATGCTTACTTTCTCTTTTATTTTTTTGCAGTTCATTTTTTTTCTTTTTAAAGCAAAATTTCTGAGCCCAGTTCCCTTTTAATAAAAAAAAGACTTTTTATTTCTTTTCAGAGTACTTTTAACCAGCCGCGTTATCAGCTTCTCATAAAAGGTTTGAAATCATTTTCGAATGAGTGGAATTCCGAATCACAGATCAGAGGAATTCCGAAAGATCAATGAGTGCAAATCCGAAAAAAAACCTTTAAAAGAATGAGCGCATATCCGAATTGAATTTTCGCTTTTCAATTTTTTTTTCGGTTTATCCACAATTTCCTATACTTATTCACTCTCTAAACAATTTGGAATGAGCGCAATTCCGAAAACCAAACTCAAAAGATCCAAATTTTAAGACAATCTCAACTTCAGCGAGTGCAATTCCGACTTTAGAATGAGTGCCATTCCGAAATACGGATGAGCGCAATTCCGAATTCATATAATAACAGGATATCCGTTCGGAAGCAATGTTCCCGTTCTGGTATTCCTGTATAGTTTGATAATGGTCTCCTGGATCTCAATCAAAAATGCTTTCCCCTGAAATGAAATCGACTTTATCCCCTTAGACCTGTTGGATCTGATAAATTCCCTGAAAGCCTTTTCAATCAGCTCACGGGTCTGCGCAATATTTTTGTACTGATAAGTAAGCTGAACCATCTCATTTTCCTGCAGTCCATATCTCTTCCTGAAATACCGCAATCTTCTAGTAATCTCATGCGAGCCTGCATTTTTAGAAGAAAGATCAATGTCTGTCTTAATTTTTGTATAATAAGGAAAGATAAATATCGAATCTCCTTTGTACCTGTACGTAAATGACAAGGTATTGTACTGGTCCAAGCTCAGCCTTGCCGGCTTCAGAAATTTGAAACAGAGATCATTGGCTGTCTTATAATTCACTCCAAATTTTTTATTCAGCGTAGATAGCTTCACAGCTGTTCCATTAGCGGGCAGCTTTGAGAGCCAGATGGCGAAAATGATGTGTTTGTTGTTTCGGATATTGTAAACCAGATTATAAAGCACATAATTATACTCCGGAATGGGCAAGGCCTGACAAGATCCCGTTTGTATATTGTAAGGCGTAAGGGATAGAATTATTGTTCTCCCTCACTTCTGTAACCCTGTCATTTTGATAAATGAATGTAATATTAGAGTTCGGTTCGGAATATCCGATGATCTGCATCCTGTCATTATAGTTTATTTTGGTAGTGACCGACTCACCGTCTTTTGTCAGGACAATTGATTCCGGGTACTTTTTGATTTCCGTTTCAGGCGTATCATCATTGTTGTTACAGCTGAGCAGGCTCAGAGCAGAAACACTGAAAATTAATATATTTTTATTCATAGCTAAAGACATTTAAAATTCTAATAAAGATCTGGAAAAAAGTTTCATAATTCGATCTGATTATGCAACGATAATGCCACTGGCGGTCAATAATTCGAAGTGAAAAATGATAATTAACAATTCAAGGCATCCTGTTTGTTTATTAACTCTTATGAGCAGCAACAAACCGAGTTACCTTAACTTCAGATCTGAAGATTATGCCTGGAAGCCTGATATCGATTATCGGTTGCATCCGGAACAGTACAAAGTAGGGAAAGGAGAACAAGGGGTTCTGATCTGTGAACCCTACAAGTCTGAGATAGGTCAACACTGGAGATTTAAAAATTCTGAAATTGCCAAAGTAAGTTCAGAACTGATCTTTTCTTTGTTTTTAGATTATCTGGAGCAGGATGATTTTGTCGGTGCTGATATGGCGAGAAAATATCTGCAGATGGGATTTACGAGGGCCAGAAGATATTTAAATTATAAAGGCGGCAGGAAATACGATGCTGAAAATGGGTATCAGCAGCTGGAACGGGGAACGGGTGATCCTGAGAAAGCCAAGGCTGCAGATATCTTTTACAAAAAATGGCAAGAAGCAGAAAAAAATAAGAAATATGCCCAACTGAAAAAACTTTGGAAAAACAAATGCGGATAAACATCTTTTTGTGGAAATAATATTTCAGTTTGTATAGACGATTCTATTTTCTTTAGAAAAACGAAACCTAACTTGATAATAAACGGGGGGGGCATTTTACATTTTATTATGACAGTTCCCTTTATTCTGAAATACAGTTAAACCTTCTATCTTCTCTTTGGCTACGTTATAAACAATCTCGACGGTAAAGGACGACACCTCATACAGCACAAACCTCAGCTTATCTTTATATGTTTCACTGATCACTTTTCCTTTAGTGGTAATCAGTTCGATTTGAGATTCCCTGGACAGATTATTAAAATCATAATATGAAATAGACATAGGAGTTGGTTTTTATGATTGTACGGATTGGTAGATTTACAATTCTCTGATCAAACGAAACGTCAGGTTGATACGTTCTTTCATCGGCGTGGCCGATTTGGCGATCCGGTGTTCCCAGTTTTCCTGAAGATCACCCTTCATAATCAGTAGTGAGCCATTGGGAAGCGGAAGGCTATATTTGCTTTGGTGATGGTCTTTTTTTCTGAAATCAAAGTTTCTTGTCTGGCCAAGACTGATGGATGCAATGACAGGTCGTTTGCCGTACCGACTTTCTTTATCCCTGTGCCAGGCCACAGAATCATTGTTGTCGCGGTAAAGGTTCAACAGAACACCATTAAACTGACAGCCGAATTCATTTTCTAATCTTTCCTTCAAGACATACAGCTCCGGAGTCCATAGATTTGTTTTTGATGTATTGCTGTCAGCAGGCTCATATGATTTTGCATCACCGTACCACGCAGTAAGACGTGGAGTCAGAACGGTTTTGTCATACATTTTTTGAGTCCGTTGTTCCCAGGGCGCATCTCTAAGCAGCTTATTTTTCAGAAGATCGGCTTCTTCCCTGCTCAGGAAATTTTCTTTGTATTCCAGAAGGTCCTTTGGAAACTCGTAAAATTCTTCGGAATCGAATAAACTTAGCTGGGTCATTGTGGATTCTTTTAAAAGGTTTATCTTTATCACATCCCATTTCGATGGGATAATTTTTTTTCATCATTTGTGTTTTACTTCCCTTCGGGGAAGTTTTTAAATTCTTAAGTTATAACTACCCCCCAAGGCTTCCAGTCGCAACTTACTTATTTCCTTTCACCCATCTGTTCTTTCATTTCCTTTATATCAGTCTTGATCTCATTGATTAATTTTTGCATATGATGCTCAGCGACTTCATCAGGTTCATATTCTTTGGTATTGATGCTGCAGGCAAATTCCCAGATTTCTTTAATTTCTGATAATGGAATTTTATAAGGCTCATAAAAGCTATTGTCCGACTTAACACAGATCCCATCCGCTTCGTGAAACTGAAATCTCTTATAACTGATACCATTATTGGCGGTGATAAAAACGTAGGTTCTGTCGGATTTCAGGTCTGAAAGATTTTCCACATATTTCCCTACGATGTAAGTACCGTTCTTATAGGGAGGCATCGAATCGCCATCAGCAGGAAACGCCCTGAACTTACCACCTTTGAGGAAAGGCAATGATATGGTTTCAAGACTCTCTATGTATTCAGGATCTCCATAGCCGTTCAGGTAGCCCATTGACGCTTTATGCGGGATAATTTCAATCTGATCATTACCTTCACGATCAACCCTGATTGGCAGAAGAATCCTTTTCTCGGGAAGTTCCACCATCTCATCGATAGGAAATTTTCTGATATCTACAGTCAGCAGAAGATCAATGCTGATATTATAATATTCTGAAATTCTTATCAGTACTTCCATCGGAGGTTCTGTCCTTCCATATTCATAGGCGACATATCTGGATCGGGTAAGAATCAAAACATCAGCAAGATCCTGCTGAGTCATATTTTTCTTACCTCTTAGAAACGTGATGTTATCAGAGAATTTTGACATTGTTACAATTTGAAACAACAAAAATACAAAATTTGTTTCAAAACGTAACTAAATTTGTAAAATGGAAAGAGCAATTGTACATATGGACCTGGATACCTTTTTTGTTTCCTGCGAGCGGCTAAAAAACTCTGAGTTGCATAGAAAGCCTGTCATCATTGGAGGAGGTGACCGTGGCGTAGTAGCGTCTTGCTCTTATGAGACCAGATTTTTTGGAGTACGAAGCGCGATGCCCATAAAAATGGCATTGAGACTATGCCCTGAAGCGAAAGTCATCAAAGGCGACATGGAAATGTATTCCAAAATGTCACATCTTGTAACTGATGTCATTCAGGAAAAAGTTCCTGTCTTGGAAAAAGCGAGCATCGATGAATTTTATCTTGACCTCTCAGGAATGGACAGATTCTTTGGATGCTATCAGTGGACTAACGAGATTGTCGATGCAGTAACAAAAAATACCGGGCTGCCCATAAGTTTTGCCTTATCCACTAATAAAACGGTTTCTAAAATAGGGACCGGAGAATCCAAACCGACTGGAAGGCTCGAAATACAGGAGCAAAATATCAGACCTTTCCTAAACCCTCTCTCGATCAAAAAAATTCCAATGGTGGGGAATATCACATTTCAGCTTCTTTCGAGATTAGGCGTCAGAACCATTGAGACTTTATCTGAAACCCCTGTTGAAGTTCTTCATCAGCTCATTGGGAAAAACGGAACCGAGCTCTGGAAGAAAGCCAATGGAATTGATGACACACCTATTGTCCCCTATTCAGAAAGAAAATCAATTTCAACAGAGAATACCTTCTCACAGGACACGATCGATGTGCAGAATCTGCAAAGCATTCTCTCGGGAATGGTTGAGCAGCTGGCATTTCAGCTGCGTCAGGAAAAATGGCTGACCTCGACCGTCTCAGTCAAGATCAGATATTCCAATTTTGATACAGAGACTAAACAGTGCCGTATTCCTTATACTTCGGCAGATCACACCCTGCTCAAATATGTATTGGAACTTTTCAAAAAAGTTTACACGCGAAGAATGCGAATCCGGCTGATAGGCATAAAATTCACGGGGCTGGTCCACGGATGCCATCAGATGGACCTCTTCGAAGATACCGAAGAACTGATTTCATTGTACCAGACCATGGACAGAATCAAAAACAGGTTTGGAACCACGAGTGTGGGCAGAGCGTCAGGATTACTAAAATAAATAAAGATTATGTTTCTCAATTGCCATTCTTATCACAGTCTTCGTTACGGAACTATTTCCGTGCAGGATCTGGTTGATCAGGCCGTGGATCATCAGGTACAAACTTTGGCTCTCACCGATATCAATACCGTTACCGGAATTTACGATTTCTTAAAACTTTGCAACGAGAAAAATATCAAACCCATAGTGGGCGTGGAGATAAGGGTTGAAAATAATTTGTATTATATCTGTCTGGCTAAAAACCGGATAAGCGTAGGAGAAATCAACAGGCTGCTCACAAACTACAATTGTGACGGAACAGAAATTCCAAAACACAATCCTGTCCTTGAAAATACCATTGTCATCTACCCTATTCATAACATTCCTGAAATTCTGAATGAAAATGAATATATAGGAATCAGACCTGAAGAACTAAATCATCTGATCAAACCAGAGCTTAGAAAGCAGATTCATAAGATGATGATTCTGAAGCCTGTCACTGTGAAAACAAAACAGGAATATAAGCTTCATAAAATACTGAGAGCAATTGACAACAACACACTCGTGAGTAAATTAGGCGATGCGGATTACTGTAGGGAAACAGAAACATTTGTCAATAAAAAAGAATTGCTCGACCAGTATCGCAATTATCCTCAAATTATAAAAAATACGGTCGATATAATTAATCACTGCAGTTTTGAATACGATTTTAAAACGCCAAAAAATAAGCGGCATTTTACAGAGAGCAGAGAAAATGATTTTAAACTGCTGACTGAACTTGCGTATGAAGGATTGGAAATCAGATATGGTAAAGATTATCCTGAAGCCAAAACCAGAGTTGAAAAAGAACTTGAAGTGATCAACCATTTAAAATTCTGCGGTTACTTTTTGATCACTTGGGATATCATTCAGTACAGCAACAGAATGGGCTTTATGCATGTTGGTCGTGGAAGCGGAGCCAACTCCATCGTCAGTTACTGCCTCGGGATTACCGACATCTGCCCCCTGGAGCTGGATCTTTATTTTGAAAGATTCTTAAACCTCAACCGTAAAACGCCTCCTGATTTTGATATCGACTGGAGCTGGCAGACTAGGGATATCATCCTTGAATACATATTCACAAAATACGGCAGGGAGCATGTAGCATTTTGCGGAACCAACGTGGAATTTAAATACCGTTCCATTTTCAGGGAAGTAGGAAAAGCATTTGGTCTTCCTAAAGAGGAATTGGACGTGCTGGCGACCCGCCCCATGAATGAGCATGATAACAATTCGGTTTTTAAAATGGTCCATAAGTATGGAAAACTACTCGAAAAGTTTCCCAATCAGAGAAGCATGCATTCATGCGGGATTCTGATCTCAGAAGAGCCGATCACCAACTATACAGCATTGGAGATGCCTCCGAAAGGATTCCCGATCGTGCAGTTTGATATGCATACTGCAGAAGATATTGGTTTTGAAAAGTTTGATATATTATCCCAGCGAGGTCTTGGCACAATCAAAGACACTGTTGAACTGATCAAAGAAAAAAGGGGAATCAGCGTTGATATCAAAGACACTGCCCTTTCTAAAAATGAAGCAAAGTGCAATGAATTTCTCAGCATAGGAAAAACAATCGGGTGTTTTTACATCGAGAGCCCCGCAATGCGCGGTCTGCTCAGAAGGCTGAAATGCGAAAACTACAAAGTCCTTGTTGCCGCCTCATCCATTATCCGTCCGGGTGTTGCACAGAGCGGAATGATGAAGGAATATATTTTCAGGCATAACCATCCTGACCAGTTTGAATACTTTCACGAGGTTTTTGAGAAAGAGCTTGGAGAGACTTATGGCATAATGGTCTATCAGGAAGACGTTATTAAAATTGCTCTGCATTTTGGAGGCCTGTCCGCACCTGATGGTGACGTCCTTCGGAGAGCGATGAGTGGTAAAGGCCGTTCATTATCCGCTCTTCAGAAGGTTAAAAATCATTTTTTTGAATCCTGTAGGGAACTGGGACATCCCGAACAATTGTCAAAGGAAGTGTACCGGCAGATAGAATCTTTTGCAGGCTATTCTTTCTGTAAAGCCCACTCCGCTTCTTATGCCGTTGAGAGTTATCAGAGTTTATATCTTAAAGTCTATTACCCTATTGAATTTATGGTCTGTGCCATTAATAACGGCGGTGGGTTTTATAGAACTGAAGTGTATGTTCACGAGGCTAAAATGTCTGGAGCAAACATCAATAATCCTTGTGTTAATCTTAGCGAATATCAGACTACTGTATATGGAAAAGATGTCTATCTGGGGATTATGCATATTGAAAAAGTAGAGGGTAAGATCGCTATGATCATCCCGGAGGAAAGAAAAATAAACGGAAACTACACCTCTTTGGAAAATTTCCTTAAAAGAATTCCCATTGGAATCGAGACCTTACAGATCCTGATCTTTATCGGTGCATTCAGGTTTACCGGAAAACAGAAGCATGAGCTTCTCATTCAGGCGAGATTCCTGTTTGGGAATGATCTGTCAAGTTTCAGACATCCCACTTTGCTCAATGAGCCTCAGAAGGAGTACAAGCTTCCGACCATTATTAAAGATCCATTTGAAGATGCGTTCGATGAAATTGAGATTTTAGGCTTCCCCGTTTCATTCAGTCCATTTGATCTTTTGCAGACCAAGTACCGGGGGACAGTTATGGCTAGGGATCTGGTAAAACACCATAAAATGCAGATCAAAATGCTGGCTTACTTAATTTCTAGAAAACACGTTCCTACTAAAAGAGGAGCCATGTTCTTCGGAACTTGGATCGATGCCGAAGGTGAATATTTCGACACTGCCCATTTTCCAGATTGTCTTCAGGAATATCCATTTCAAGGTGGTGGCTGTTATTTACTATTAGGTACGGTCGAAGTGGACTTTCATTTTCCTACGATTACTATTCACAAAATGGCCAAGATGCCCTTTGTCCCTGATCCAAGATATTCAATGGATAAAGAAAAATCACTCGAGGCTGCAAAATCTCTACATGAGGATATCAGCATGACCCAAAGAAAACCTTATCCGCAAGAGCATGAGGTCGGATTGTCCAGACAGAAAATGAATAAATAATTTATATTACCCTCCATAAAACCTTTTAAAAATGAAACTCAAAGCTATCATAGTTAAAGAAACAAGTCCCTATGACAATTCGGTAATTGTAACATTTGAAGATGATCAAAATAAAAAGCATTTTGAGTTTAGATGCTCATTCAATCCTTTTCTTCATAAAATGAGGAAATGGGATAGTTGGGAAATGGAAATAAAATGGGATGGTGAGATCTGTAGATCATAAGAAGAAATTCAATGATCTTGTAAACCTGCATTATAAGGAATTGAAAACCACTTCAAAATATGCAGAGAAATTAAATATAAATCCCAGCTATCTTAATACATTGGTAAAAGAAATCCTTGATATAACAGCAGGACAGGTCATCAAAAACCGAATTATCCTGAAAGCAGAAAGATTATTGCTTCACAGCTCCCTTTCAATCACCGAGGTATCGTATAAATTGGGCTTCAATGATAATTCTCATTTTGGAAAATATTTTAAATCTGTCAAGGGTGTATCGCCAAATAATTTCCGGATAGTCCAATTAAAATAGCAGATCCTGAATTAAATTACATCCCATGTTTGTTTGTAGGAATATCATTTTTGAAACATTGATTATATTATTAAGTCTAAAGAGAATTATTATCACTGCTTATAAACATTTCGTTTGACTCTTCAGCAACTATCTTAAGAAAACGGTCATAGTGTTTTAGGACATCGCTGATCAATTCATTTTTCGTAAAGTACTGAACGTCGTATCCTTCCCGTGAATCCCCAAAATAGGTTTTAGGGAAATAAGTAACATTGCTATCAAGGTCTGGCAGATTGTCATCATCTACCATATATTCGGAAACAATTCTTTTCTGCCCAATAACGCCATAGATAAAATTATTGACCAAATCGTGATGGATTTCTAAATTGATCTTTAAATCTTCCGGTATGTGATTGATCTCAACAGCAATTCCATTTAATAAAAATTCTTCTTTTAATTCTTTAAAAGCAGGCAAGACCTGATCCTCCATAAAAATTTTCACGGAGTCTTTCGTTTTAAAAGAAACAATTTTTTTCAACCGGTCCTTCCAGAATTCGCCTGACCATGGTACTGTAGAAACCGAAAGTCCTTTTTCGTAGTATCGGTAATCGATGAAAAGAGCCTTCATCAACGAGACAACAAATAAAATCATAATGACCGCAAAAGGCAGCGCAGTGATAAGTGTCATCGTCTGCAGTGCTTCAAGCCCGCCTGCATTAAGTAGCATAAGGGCTAAGGAAGCCAGAAGTATTCCCCAGAACACCATTTGGATTTTGGGTGATTTACTTGAATTTTTGGAGGATATACTGTCCATTACCAGCATTCCAGAATCTGCTGAAGTCACGAAAAAGATGATTATTATTGCCAGCACAATAAAACTTAAAACTTTTGATAGTGGAAGATATTCTAAAAATCTGAACATCAGTGCATCCGGATCAGAAACCAAAGCACTTAGTGCGCCATTCGCCAAGTTGAAGTCAAACCAAATAGCACTGTTTCCAAAAACCGACATCCAAATAAAATTGAATAATGTGGGAATGATCAAAACAGCGGCAATGAATTCACGGATACTCCTTCCTTTTGAAATCTTAGCAATAAATAGTCCTACAAAAGGTGACCAGGAAATCCACCATGCCCAATAAAGAATGGTCCAGTTATAAAACCAAGGGAGTGTTTTCTGCTCATAAACGTGCGTGTTGAAAGTCAGGTCAAAAAAGTTGTTGATATAATTTCCCAGGCCATAGGTGAAACTTCCAATCAGATAAACGGTCGGTCCTAAAAACAGAACAAATAAAAGAAGGATAAATACGATAACAACATTGATATTACTTAAGATCTTAACTCCCTTATTAACTCCTGATGTCGCTGAGAAAACCGCAATAGATACTAAAACAAGGACAATTAGTATTTGATAGACAAAACCTGTATCCGGCAAAATTTTCATCGTTTCTAATCCTGAATTAATTTGTACAACCCCAAATCCCAGCGTTGTTGTAATACCGAAAAAGGTACTGCATAAAGCAAATATATCAATCACATCGCCCCATTTACCTTTAATTCTGTTCTTTAATAATGGATACAGGCAACTGCGGAGTGACAAAGGAAGTCTGTAACGATAGGTAAAATATGCTAAACAGAGACCTACGAGACCATAAATTGCCCAGGCATGAATTCCCCAATGGAAGAAGGTGTAAAGTTGTGCATTTTTTGCCCTACTGATAATATGGCTTTCAGAAAAAGCATCTGTAGAATAATGCTGCATAGGTTCTGCAACGCTGAAGTACATCAGTCCTATTCCCATGCCTGCCGCAAAAAGCATGGAAATCCAGGAAAAGAAAGAATGTTCAGGTTTGCTGTCATTGCTGCCCAATCTAATTTTTCCGTATTTGCTAAACATCAGAAATACAAGAAATATCACAAATATTGTTACGCACCATACATAGACCCAGTTAAGATTAACAAATATAAAATTCTTTATCGCATCTAAAACAGCCTTAATCTCAACAGGAAAAAATACTGAGAACAGACATATTCCCACTATAAAAATTAAGCTGGGTATGGTTATTCCTTTATCGAATGTAAATCTGATTTTTGATGTGGGTTTGGATGAATTCATACAAGAAAAATTATTAGAGTACTCTCAAATATACAGCTTTTAAAATAGTAAAACCCTAAGCACATTCTATAAGATTCCTAAGTATTGCAACATTTCTTTGTACTATTCTTCTATTCGTTCACACTCGTCATAAAGATTTTTAATAGTCATAGTGTGGTAGATTATTTTTTCGGCAATATAAAATACTAAGACGATAATATAACTTATCTTTTGCCTACAACAGAAAAAAATGATATCCAGAGTTTATAAATTTAATCCTGATAATTGTGAAATTCTTTCTAAATCTTCCACCAAATATTTCGATATTTCTTCGGTCATGGGTACAAGACTAAAACATCCAATTAAAGACTTACTATTCCTGTTCTAAGTGCTATCAGTTTTGAAATTTAAATTTCATTAAATAAACATGAGCTGAAATCTCATTAAGGTTCTTGTATTTTTTCTCTTTTGGCTTATTATAACTTTTTGATACTAAATATAATAATTCTAATATGATTTTAGTTTCTTTCTCATTTAGCTGAACTCCATTCTTGGCAATGCTTTATCCTCTATTTTATTCTTTTTATCAATAGCATTTAATTTAAGAACAGTATCACGTGACTTCTTCTTAAGATTTTTAATATTGACCCGATTTTCTCTTTTTAATGTATTGTAGTCATCAATCTCCAATACTCCCGCAATAAATAATTTTCTACCTCGAGAGAGAGAGAGTCAATCACTCCTCTTTTATTTTTCTCTCTATTAAGTTTTGAGTGTACAAATAACTGGCTTTCTGAATCTTTATATTCTGATCTTTTAAAATATTCTTAATAATTTGATTGAACAATTTGATAGTACTAATTGTTCAATCTTATTTTGATAGCAATCATTAAGAAAAATAGCATTGATCATTATCCGACAGCCATGATGACAGAAAAGAATAAGAATATTGTTTTGATCTGCCTGGTACAAAACAGTCAGTCAGTTTTTGATTACAAATAGGACATATCAAGAAACCCCACAGGAAAAATACACCTCTTAAATCTTCTTTTCTACCTGTAGTTTTATTTTTGTACTTATTAAAGATTGAACCTGATTGCATGAAAAATTGCCTATGATAATTTCTACCGTTGTTGAATTTTCACGGAGTCTCATTATGAGCCATATCAACAGGTTTGGATTCAGGTGACCCCTTTTCTCTCAACCAAATCGAAAGTAGAACAATAGATGCTACAGCCAAAAATTCGCTCTGCCAATTCTGGAAAGATTCAAACCAAAATCTGGATTCAAATAGATAATCACAGATACCGATTGTAGCCTTATGCTTGATCACTTGTTCTGAATTATAATCTTTGTAACTGCCAAAAAAGTGAAGTACAAAACTGATTAGAAATAGAAACCCAAAAGCCAAAGACAGAGAATGCTTGTAAATCTTCAGCCAAATGCCGCCTTTTTTCACCGGCCAAGGCGCATTGGGATGCGGTTTCGGTTGCTCATCAACATCTTCTTTTTCGGTTAGAGATTTAGATTCGCTGGAACCTTTTTGTCTGAGTGAGACTGTCAGCAAAATATAAAGCATCATCTGCAAAAATTCGCTTTCCCAATTCTCAAAAGTCGCCTGAATAAAATGTCCGCTCTGTATATATTGACCAAAGTTTAGTATAGCCTGTCCTTCGTCAGCCAATTCTTTATTTTCAGTTTTCCAGCCTGTGAAAAATTGGCCTATCCAAAAAATTAGCATTAATGAAATCAAGACAATACTTAAGCTGTTGCGGTAAAAGAAATTATTTTTAGACATTACTATAAAATTTTAATTATAAATCTTTCTCTCTAATCCTTGTAAGATTGGTCACAGATGGCGCTGTGAGAACTTTTCCATTGACACTGAAACGTGAACCGTGACAAGGACAATCCCACGAAATCTCTGCACTATTCCACCGAACTTCACATTTAGCGTGTGGACAAGTACTTTTTAGCAGATGAACAATTCCACCCTCTTCCTTATAAACCGCATAAGATTCGCCTTCATATTTTACGACTTTCCCTTCGCCTTCATTGATTTCTGCAAGAGAAGATACTTTCTCTAAAAACAATTTGTCTTTGATAAAATCGGTTGCAACCGTTACGGATTCTCTAACGAACTCGGTAAATCCCGCAATCGGTGTTATTCTGGATGGACTAAAAACCTTTTCATATTCACTATTTCCAGTTATAATTAGTTCAGAAATCATCTTAGAAGACAAGCTTCCGAATATCATTCCATTGCCACGAAAACCTGTTGCGGTGTAAATCTTAGAAGTTCCTGGCATTTTCCCAATATACGGCAAACCGTCCACAGGTTCGTAATACTGGCTGGACCAGCTATACTTAACCAAATCAACATCAAAATATTCACGTACGTAATTTTCCAAGTTGGTAAAACAAAGACCTGTATCGTCTGAATGTCCGGTTTTGTGGTCTTCCCCGCCGGCAATCAATAAAGTCTCTCCTTTGATTTCTTGAATTCGGTAATAATGATATGGATCCATCAGGTCATAACCCAATTCCTGCGGATAGTTCTGACTTTTCAGAGTGAAAGCCATTGCATAACTTCGGTAAGGCGCATTGGTAAAATGCAGCATATTGACTCCAGGCGGTATGTGAGTTGCATAAATCAAATTGTTAGCCTTAACAATTCCTTTTGAAGTATTGATGACAATATAATCTTTCTCTTCCGAATGATTTTGGCAGAAACAATTTTCGACGATTGTTCCACCAGAATTCAGATAACTTTGACAAAGTGCGCTGATATATTTGATGGGATGAAATTGTGCCTGACCTGGAATTTCTACCGCTTTCACAAAAGGAATCGGGAATGATATATCATTAATCAAATTCATTTCGCAACCGACCTTTTCAGCACCTTCTAAAATATCATCCAATTGTTTTTCTTGCTTCTTGTCCAAAGCAAAAAGTTGCGCCGTTTTATTATAGAAATCACAATCTATATTATTATCACTTATGTTTTTTTCAATAATTTCAATAGCATTATTCACTGATTTGAAAAGAAGTTTAGCATCTTCCAAACCAAATTTGCTGATTGCCTCAGCGTAAGTGATATCCAGAAAATTATTGATATGAGCTGTTGTTCCGCCAGTCGTCCCAAATCCAATATTGGAAGCCTCTACGAGGATACATTTTTTTCCGGATTTTTGCAGTTCGTAAGCCGTAGAAACACCTGTGATTCCGCCACCGATAATGGCGACATCATATTCGCCTTCGAAATTGATAGTTGCAGGAAAAGACCTGATTTCTTCCTGCCAAATACTTTTTCTAACACCGTCTCTGTTCATAACTTTAATTTTAATTATTGATTTTGAAATTTTTGCCAAACACTTACCGACTCCGGATTAACCCAGAAAGTTCCTTTTCCGTTTTCATCCAACTCGATTATTTCTTTCCGGAATCCCAGAAAATCTGTAAACTTTGCGAAAGCATTTTCTTTTCCTAAATCCATTGTTTTATATCCTTCTTCGCTGTTGGAAATTATAACCACACATCCTGGATAATTGTCATCTCCTTTTCTTATCCAGGAAATGCAATTAGGATGATCAAAATAATTAACCTGCTCTCCGTAAGCCAATTCCCTGCGAGCCTGCATCAAACGTGGAAGGATGTCAACTATTGGCATTACAATCTTCACATCCTTGCTCTCAATATTTTTATCCACATACTCGGCTCCGAATAGATCTGGATAGAAAACACACGGATAGGCATTTTCTGACAATAGAATAATCGCATAAGCTATTGGTCTGAACCAGTTTTGCACTGTGGACTCCAAAGCCTGAAGCTGTTGTGTATCGTGATTCCCAACGAATGAAACCGAGCATTCCGGATTGCAATCCAGAAAAGTCCCTCTTAAAATTTCGCTCAGATTATAATTCTGTTTTTCCTGTGATGCTTTGAAGAAATTATAATGCAAAGGCACATCAAACGAACAAATCCGATGATCCATCTTTTCGGAAAAAACTTTGATCTTATCAACATTATTTTTCCAGAGTTCGCCAACCATAAAAAAGTTTTCATCAATATCGGATTTGATATAGTCAATCCATTCTTTCAGAAATTCGGTTGAGATGTGTTTCAAAGCATCCAATCTCAAACCATCTACTTTGGTTGTTTCGATGTACCATTTAATCCAGCGTTTCAACTCTTCCACAACGTACGGATTTCGGAATTCGACATCAGCGCCCATGAGATAATCATAATTACCGAATTGATGGCTCACGTGGTCATTCCAATCCGTACCGTATTCATTATAGATTTTGAAAATGCCTTCAAGTTCTATACCTTCAACTTTAGCCCTGTCAGTACCGCTAAAACACTGATGATCCCAAATGAAATCAGAATATTTCCCATTTCTACCGGGGAATGTAAACTTTATCATCGCATCCGCTTGAAAAGGATCACTAATGACCTCATTTCTATTATCTTCATTTACCTGATGAATTATTACAGACTCTTTTTCATCTGCGCCCACCTTATGATTAAGAACGATATCTGCATAAACTTCTATCCCAAATTCATGGGCTTTTTCGATTGCTTTCAGATACTCTTCCTTAGTTCCATATCTTGTGGGAGTTGTTCCTTTCTGGTCAAATTCTCCCAGATCATACAAATCATAAACATCATAACCCCGACCTTCTGTTCCTAAATCACATTTAACTGCGGGTGGAAACCAGACTGCCGTAAATCCCAGGCTTTTAATATATTCCGCCTGATCAATAAATTCATTCCATAAATTTCCCGGATGATACCAATGGAAAAATTGCAAAATAGTTCCGTTCATAGTTTAAAATAAATTAATTAGCCATTCACAATTAATCCACCGTTTGGATGCAGAACTTGTCCCGTAATCTGAGCCGAAGCATCTGTTGCCAAAAACAGGAAACTTCCGGCAACTTCCTCAGGTGTTGCGTTTCTCTCGAATGGTGGCTTGTTTGGATCCTCTTCTTCCTCAGCAAAAGTTTCTTTGGTAAGAGGTGTAGCAACCGGACCGGGTGCAACAGCATTCACTCGAATTCCTTTTTTCTTGGATTGTAACGCCAAAGACCTTGTGAAAGATACGATCGCACCTTTTGTTGCAGAATAATCCAACAATTGTTGATGTCCCTGGTAAGCTGTTGCAGAAGTGGTATTGATAATAGAATCGCCTTGTTTAAGATGAGGAAATACGGCTTTGGTCAGCAGAATCATCCCGATGATATTGGCATTGAAAGTTGTTCTGATATTTTCCTCCTCAAGATCCAGAATATTATCCGCAGGAAACTGAACGCCTGCGTTATTAATCAGAACATCCAACTTTCCGAACTCGGAAATAGTTTTGTTGACTGAAACTTTACAAAATTGAGCATTGTTAACATCTCCAGAAAACAAAAGAACTTTTCTTCCTAATTTTTCAATTTCAGCTTTAGTTTCTTCTGCATCTTTGTCATCGCCGTGGTAGATAATGGCAATATCAGCACCTTCTTTTGCAAAAAGCAGCGCAACCGCTTTTCCGATACCGCTGTCCGCACCCGAAATTAAAACAGATTTGTTTTTTAATGGTAAATAGTTTTCCATTATCTTAATTTTATTTTTCATCCATGGGCTTTTGCATTTCTGACATCCTGTATGCTGCCAGACTATCTGTCCTCATATTTGCCATGGCCACAGTAAGCTTGTTATTAAGACCCGAGACAACTTTATCATCACCATTCATCATTGCACTATAACCATCTTTTGCCACATCTGCAGGATTGGCAAGATCGTCTTTGTCCTTTAAAATTTTACTTTGATTCATGTTTGCTTTGTTAAAAAAGTCCGTATCCGTAGGTCCTGGTAATAATGCCGTTACTGTAATCCCCGAATCTTTCAATTCCTCCCGCATTCCTTCTGACCTAGACTGGATGAACGCTTTGTTTCCGTGATATACCGAATGCCAAGGTCCAGGCGACTTGCTGGCCACAGAAGAAAGATTGAGAATTTTACCAGACCCTTTCTCAAGTCTATCCTTTATAAATAATTTACTAAGAATAACGACTGCAACAACGTTTAATATTTGTAACTAACGAGGGGCCTTTAGGAACATCCCAACTCTTAAGCCCCAGACTAAAATCATAATGCAGATGTGAGGCATTATGTTTTTTGAACTACAAACAAAGCTCTTTCGTGACGGTTTTCCCACAAAAGGTTCAGTCGTTTTTTCCTCAGATGTGTTTCATTATAATTCTCTAAAGTCGCGGTGTTATTTTTTAGGTTAATGTCGATCCAGGATATTCTTCCATTTATTCAGAGTGTTGAATTCTGCGATCCTCAATCATAAATTTTTTACCTGGACCTAAAATGTGAACTTTTATTCCTTCCACAGTAATCGGTACCCCATCGTTTATTTCTGCAAGATCTGTATAGTCAATATTTTTACCATCAACAATGGTCACTAATCCAGACCCGCATACTTCCATCGCACCCTTATTGATGATAACACAAGTATCTTCACCTAAACCAAGACCTAAAACACCGGGATTACAAGTTACCATCTGGATTAGCCTACCAATTCTTCCTCGCTGTGTAAAATGAGTATCTATTGTAACATTATTAATTAGGTCAAGCCCATTTGTCAGCTCCATAGATCCTTTTATCAATGCTTCCTCCGTTTTCCCTGCAATTATCATCGTATTGGACATGGCTGCTGCCCCTGCGCTGGTACCCGCTACAACAAATTTTGGTTCATCTTGATAACGTTGTTTAATGAGCGCCATAAGATCAGTACCTCCAACAAGGCTACTTAACTTTAATTGATTCCCCCCTGTAAAAAATATAAGGTCACAATCTTTAATCTTTTCCATATTCGCTGGACTGTCAGCCTCTTTTCTTTCAGTAAAGAAGATAAAAGAAATATTTGACAGTTTTAACTCCTTGAAAACTTTTGTATACACTTCAGCAGCTTTTTTAGGATCTTCTGTGGCAAGAGTGACCAAACATATTTTTGGATCATTTTTGCCTGTCTCAGTTATGGTCCGGCATAAAATATCCTTGGATCTTTCCTTATCTTCTCCGCCTCCTATGGGGATCAAAATTCCTTTGGGAATGTTCTTTTTCATAGTAAAAATTCAATTAATTATAAAACTTTATTTTCATCTGCAGATTAATTATAAATGTTAAAAATTTGTTTTTTCAAATCATATTAAATCTATGTTTGATATAATTTTGCTACTTTCTGAACGAGGTCAACTGTATAGATAGCATTATCTGCGCAGATCACCACATAACTTTCCTTTTCTGCATTTTCTAAGGCGAAATGAATTGCAGACTTAGTATCGGGTATAACTTTATATTCCATCTCAGGCTTAATGTGATGAATTCCCTTCCCCAGGTGTTCAACGATTGATTCAGTGCTTCTTCCTCTTGTATCTCTGTCAAACCGGATGATGATGTCGTCATACATTGAAGCTGCTATTTCTCCAAATTCAACTAGATCGGCATCCCGACGGTCACCAGGAGATGCAATTATCCCCAACTTTTTATGCGGAATATTATTAAGATATCCTGCAAGAGCTTTTAGGCCGTGAGGGTTATGGGCGTAATCTACTATGACATTCACGCCATTTATTTTAAATTCATTGATACGTCCCGGAGTCTGGTCTGAAGTGGGAATAAAACTTTTTAAGGCAAAGGTAATATGTTCTTCTTTGATCCCATACAGGTAGGAAGCCAGGACAACAGGCAATAAATTCTCGATCATAAATTCTGCTTTGCCCTCTCGTGTGATCGGCGCATCGGCGGCATTGAAAACGAAAATATGATCAGTGCCATTATAAATGTAAACATCCCGATGGCTGTCTGCATACACCGCAAGTCCGCCATTATTCATATGATGCTGCAGACGGATATTTTTTTCGTCAGAACAAAAAAGCGCTACATTACACATAACCTTATATTTCATGGCATAAGAATATTCCTCTCCTGCATTCAATATAGCCCAGCCGTCTTTTTTAACTGAACATGGCACTACGGCTTTGACATTTGCAAGCTGTTCGACAGTGTAAATATCTTTGAGTCCCAAATGATCAGCTGCAACATTGGTGACAATAGCAATGTCGCACTGGTCAAAACCAAGGCCTGATCTGATAATGCCGCCACGTGCACATTCAAGCACAGCAAAATCGACGGTATTATCTTGCAAAATAGTTCGGGCGCTCTGCGGGCCGGAACAGTCACCAGTCTGGATTTTTTCACCGCCGACGTAGATGCCGTCTGTTGAACTGAAACCTACAGTGTACCCCGCTGAGGACGCTAGATGAGCCATTAGTCTCGTCGTAGTTGTTTTACCGTTTGTTCCAGTGATCGCAACGATCGGAATCCGTCCGTTTTCTTTCTTCGGAAACATCAATTCTACGATAGATTTTCCAACTTCACGTGCAGTCCCCTTACTTGGGAATTTATGCATTCTGAGTCCAGGAGCTGCATTTACCTCTATTATAGCTCCACCATTCTCAGTAAGCGGCTGAGCAATATCTGAACAAATGACATCAATACCACAGATATCAAGGCCAATCACCCTTGATACTTTTTCCGCCATTAATATATTTGATTGGTGCACAAGTTCTGTTACATCCTCTGCTATACCACCGGTGCTTAGATTAGCCGTTGCCCTTAAAAAGATCTGCCGTCCTTCATCTGGAACGGAATTAAGGTGAAGCCCTTGTTTATTAAGATGGGCTTCCGTAAAAAAATCCAGACTGATCTTTGTTAAAATATTGTCGTGACCACTGCCACGCAATGGATTTAAATTTTCCTTTTCTGCAAGTTGTAAGATTGTTGAAATACCATCTCCGATTACAAAGGCAGGCTGCCGTAAAGAGGCTGCGACAAATTTGTTTCCTACAACCAGTAATCGGTAATCATACCCTTTAATTTCTTTTTCAACGATAACAGATTTTGATATTTCTGCCGCTTTATGGAATCCAATCAGAAGTTCTTCATAATTGGTAATCCCACAAGTTACATTTTTGCCATGGTTACCATTAAAAGGTTTTGTTACCAAAGGATATCCCAACTGTTCTACAATCAATAAAAGTTCACTTTCTTCCCTTACTAATCTGCCTATTGGGACAGGAAGATTCGCACTTTTTAAAAATTCCTTTGTATCCTCTTTGTCACAGGCGATATTGACGGCAATTGAGGAAGTGTGATGCGACATTGCAGCACTGATCCTCCTTTGATTTTTACCATATCCTAAAATGGTGTATCCCGCAGGACCTTTGCTGACTGGAATATTTCGCTTTCGTGCGGCATCTATGATCATAGACGTTGTAGGACCTTCTCGATGCCGTTGCTGGGTTTGCTGAACTTTCTGATAAGCCTCATCAAACATGATTGGAATTTGATCTTCGGACACAGATCTTATGATTTCTGATGCCGACAGCAATGCTGCAAGACCAGCTTCTTCAGTTTCATATTCCAATAAGCCGTAATAAATTCCAGAGGATGGTGAAACCAAATCATAATAAAAAAAGGAACCCTGTAAAATAGAAGCCAGATGCAAAGTATATTTGAATAAACAAAGCCCAAAATCTTTGTATGATGATTCCAGCTGATAATTTGTTCGCAAATAGTTTATGACCAACTGATGTTTTTCTGAGTCTAAATCAGAAAATTCCTCAGGATCATATTTGACGGCAATAAGATGGTGGAGCGTGCGTGACCACATATTTGGTCCACGCATAATTCTGATCTCATTAGTAATCATAGTAGCTTTTAGTAATATAATATTTTTTTAGTGTTGAAAATAATAGTGAAGGTATCAATTCAGCCCAACATGCTTTATGAGGCAAATCACATACTGTTACGGTAATTATTCTATTTTATATTGTATGGGTTTAAAACTTCCGCCGTTGCTGTCCTCCGCAGAACAAGCTGTTAAACAAACAAGCAAGTCCATCTGAGCCTGGAACCGCACAAAATCGCCAGCTTTGGAAGTCGGGGGAAGTACTGATAACTTTCCCTGATTATTAAACTGAACGTTCATAAAAATGTTAAATGCAGTTGGTATATCATCCTGTTTAATACCTTTGGAAGCTAAATTTTTTGATAAATTTTCCAGACAGCTTGGATGGTAACCTTCATAATTATACATAATTTCAAAAGTTTCCTTACTGCAAGGCGCTAAAAGGAAATCATTTCTTCCATTGGTATCTTCCAAAATTTCCATCATTTTTCGAGACCTGTTGCTCCAAAGGAAATTACCGGTACTAATTAAAATTGATTCTTCAAAATCCAACGTTTTGCCAGAAGACAATTTTTCATCAAAATCTTCATTGCTAAAAAGAACCATGTCACTGACCTGCATACCTTGTGGATCAATAACCGTTAAGATCTCTCCTTTATTTAAATAGAATGCTTCTCCGCTCTGTTTTTGGATTGTTTTTATATTGCTCATTTTTTAATTACTTTTTTTATGAAATGGACATTTCCACTGATCTTCAACTTTTCTGCCGCTGTATTGACGTGTTTCAGAATCGTTTCCATAATCATTCAATACGGGATTGATGCTTCCTTGTAAAAGCTGATCATTTTTTCGGATATTATCCCTGACGGTCTGGTAAGTTCCTATTTCCCTCAGCTTGTCAAACTGACAATGAAGGTTAAATACCAAGGTCGTATATGGGGTGCGTCTCGCCATCCTGGAACTTTCTGGATGCATGCCTATAATATAAAACGCACGGCCGTTTAAACTGAAACTAAAAAGAGGATGGTCAGGATCGTCGCTGACACTGTGATCCCATTCACAATGGTCTAACTCATGGAGCTTTTGAAGCGTGAGCCAGAGGCTTCTTTCAAAGCCGATTTCGTCGTCAAAATAGTTGTTTGGAAATACAGCAAGGAAAGATTCGAAGCCCTTGCCTTCAAAATTATAATTGCTAATGTATTGGTCAAGATCATCGATCAGCTTTGTCAAGCTTTTGACATCATCCATATCCTCATAGATTTTGAGCTTATATTTTTCCATCTTAAAGATAGACTTCGCCATAATACATGGATGCTGCCCATTAAGAATGAAATTTCTGTACTGGTTCTCAATATCTTGAACCGCAGTAATAGGTTGTAAAGTTGATTTCATAATTTGCTCTATATTTTTTAATTATTATAAAGTCCAGAAACATACTTTTATCATCACTTGTACGAAGTCCTTTCATAAACTATACCAAATCATAATACGCTTATTATAATTTTAGAGGCTTTTAATATTCACCATCACTCTATAAACAATTATAAAGCAGTTAGTTCATTCCATTCCTTCAATTATAATTTATCATATCAATTACTACATTTTAATGGCGAGCATTACCAGTCGTTCAGATCCTTGAATCGCCTATAGTTTGTCGAGCAGTTTTCACGTTTACATGTTTTGTTTTTATTATTAAAGCTACTGACCTTCCACTTATTTCATTATCAATAAAAAGGGAGACCTTTTTATTATGATGAAGGTTCTGCTCAATTTTAAAAAACATTGATGTCCAGTTCAATATCAGAAAATCCGAAAAAAGCGTTTCAATCTCAAGCATTCTGTAGGCTAGATAATCAAACAAACCTGCAAATATTATAATCTTATATTTTGCTTCCCCGCTATTTTCAATGAAAGAAATGTGTTTAGTCCCAAGACACATTGTAGAATACCTGTTTATTATATCATTGATAGACTTCCACACTCCGATATTTTCATAATCCCTAACACTTCATTTGATTAATCCAGGCAAAGCGCAAATAAAGATTTACTGTAGTCTATTTGGTTCGCATCAAAATGTTCACTGAAAACACCTATTCATCCCTAGAGGAGGTTATACATCTTTTCCAAATTCCTTTCTTGAGTATCTCAGTTTAATTTCGTTTAAAATTTTAAAATTCATTTTGTATGCTCCGAGTACGGCAAAGACCTGTTTTTCCGCACTTGCCATCAAAAACCCGTAGTTGCAGACTGAAGGAAACTTTGAACTTTTATGTCATCATATACATCGGAATAACTGATTTACAAATGAATTGGTACGATTGCCTTATATATAAGTTGAATGAATAAATTTATTATTGCATCATATCAACTGATTTTAAATAGAGAATAATTATGATAAAATTTTAATGAACTGCATTTGCATCTAGTGAGCCTTCTGACTTTTTCTATTCAGATAACCAGTCAGGTCCACAAAAGGAAAACTGTAATCAATTCCCTGAAAACAACAAGAAAGATTATTGCTGAAAGCTTGAAATATATTTGCTATATCATATCAGGTAGCTAATATGGATTGATGGAATTCTAAATCTGATGTGTTTATGATAATGGCATAAAATCCACTCCATTAACGTTAGCTTGAGAGGAAAATAAGGCAAAGCCAATTTGGAATTCAAATTGTAGTATATTAGAAAATACTATCATATGACGAACTCAGATAACCTTTCGAAATTATCCAATGACGCATTGCTTAAAACCCTGAAAAGGGCAAAAAACCAGTTTATTGGATTTCTCGTATTTTTTTTTCTGCTTGTAATTGGCTGCAATTATTACACGTTTACCAGAGGATTTGGATACTATACATTGATTCCAATTCCCTTTCTTTTGATTATTATAGCTAATATTTTCAGTTATGGAAAGATCAAGCAGGAGGTTAAGATAAGAAGATTGTCTTAGAATGCCGGGTCTGCGTAACAATAGAATTTTTGTTTCTGAAAGACAATTTATATTGAAGGATCTGTCATTGCTGATTAGTTTGTGGACTTCCATCTAGTCCGATGCAGATCTATGCAATCGGATATTATAACTTATACCTTGTAACTTACTGCATAAAAAGTAAAAATTTCGTTTACGAATTCCTATACCGGTGTAGAATATCCTCTGTTGCCGATAAACCATTAAGTTCCATAAAGCTTTGTGACATTAAGCGCCATAACCTCCGTCATACTTTTGGAAACACAATCAGCAAGCGTTACCTCATTATAGTCTACATTTAGTGTCTGACGTTCTGATAAATAGTATCAACATTCAATCCTCATGCAGAGAAATTTTCCGCACTAGGTATTCCAAAAATGCAAGCTAGAGACAGTCTAAGGTGCCGCTTTCGGCAATCGATATTTCTCATTTCTAGCTCGCAAATAATAGCTGGTATTTTTAAGATATTTCTAGAAATTTCATGAAGTATAATTCTGATTTGTTACTTAACATTGATAAATAAGTTTTTAAAAAATACTAATTTTCATTGCTATTGTAATCAGGTTATTTCACAGCTGATTTTGTTTTTTCGGACGCCATCAAATGGTGCTCCAAAGTTGGAACTGTATTTGTGGCAAATGATTTAAGGGATGCTTCACTGCCTTCTGTAGATTCTTTCTTAAATGCTGCTAAAACTTTTTTGTGATCGTTAACCATTACATCTGCGAACACACGGTCAAATTCAGTGCCTTTTTTACCCTTCAACTTATCATAGGTCTTCTGTTGCTCGGCACTGACTGAACTTGGAAGTGTATATCCCGCTGCCGAAGCCCAGCTTTTGAGTTGTTGATTAGCTTTGCCATGGTCCTTTACCATCATCGCTCCTAAAGATTTTACCGAGGCGTGGGTTCCATTTGATGAGGCAAGCTCTCCAAGCATTACTTCTGCCATTCCACCTTGTGCAGCCGCATCAGCAAATTTCTTATCCTCATCCGTTAGGTTAGAGTTGCTCTGGTTAGTCGTTGGAGCTACTGTTGTGGAGTCGGCCATCGTAACGGTAGTATCAGTCTTTACCGCTGAACTGTCAAGTGAGCTATTTGCATTTATTGTTTCTTTCTTTTCGCAAGCTATTATTGCGGACAGTAGCATAAATGTTAATACTGAATTTTTCATAATGATAAAATTTTAAATTTGTGATATTCTTTTACTTACAAAAACTACGCCTTATAGTAATTAGTTAAGTGACTTCAAAGTATTTGTACGATATTGTCCAGTCCTAAAATATGTTTACACAATAAGACCTACTGTAGAAAACCTAGAAAAAACAAAAGAAAAATGATCGCAACGCACTTAAACAATGGCTTTTAAATTCGGTGTAAGCAACCGTGTAGAAAAAGGATGATTCACCTATAAATAGGCACAACAATATTATGGTATTCAAAGGAGAGATAAGTTTTGGTGTGGCTCATTAAATAGCGTAATTTAGACTGGAGAAAAACCTATGGTCACAATCCAGTGAAACACCTGCCGAAAAAATCAAAAGATTAAAAAAGGAACTGGCTGATAAGCAATCCAAAACCACGATTTTCAATCTGATGATGTGTATCTCCTATAAACAATACGGCAAAGCAGATCTGAAAAAAGTTTGTTCCCAAACAATAAGGCAAATCCACGAAGGAGAATTGAGTTTATGCAAGATCTGAAGATTATTAGGGTAAGCAGACAAGCCATTTAAAAGAGTGTCAAAGACCTATCATCTACTTAAGGATAAATTTAGATAGAAAAGATAAGATGAATAAAAAATCCGGAAAATCAAGATCTTCCGGATTGGTATTTAATTGAATAAATTGCCAACATATTAGGACTGGTCGGATTAAGAAATTATGATGTTTACTTAACAATTACTTTTTCTGAGAATATCATTTTACTACATTTAATTTTCAACAAATAGGTTCCTCTACTTTCTTTTTCCAGATTGATCTGAGCTCTCTTTGAATTTGGAAATTTTGTTACAATCATTTTTCCAGCCATGTCATAGACTTCAATGCTTGATATTATCTCATTTTTACTAACATTAAAAATACCTGAGCTGGGATTGGGAAATATCCTACTACCTGAATCATTTTTAAAATCTTCTATGCCAAGAATTTTGCTTGTTGATTTAACAATACCATATCGTTTAGATTGCCAGCTGGTTTCGTAAGAAGCAACCAACATATATCCATAATTATCCACAGCAAGATCTCTTATTGCTCCGTTCCAACCACCAACGTACATAATTTCTCCAGAATTTGAATTGCTGTAATATACCTTAAACTCATTTTGACAAGATGTTCCGCATCCATTTTTAGTGAAAATTGTTCCGGCCTTATCCATATAAAACAAATGCGGATATTGCCTGTCAAGTTCGACCCAAGTATTTGTGTCGGGATTATATTTTGAAAGAACAGGTGAAGGATTACCAGAGTTGCTGTAAGAATGTGCGGCATAAACCCTGCCGAAATTATCACAAAGTATCTTTCGTACTGGATATGCAGATCGAAGCTTTCCGACTTCAGACCACTCGTTATTACTTTTTTTGAAAACACAATAGTAGCCAAGTGAATTTTTGAACTCACCTGCAACATTAAGATTATGATCTTTATCAAAAGCGATTGTGTTAACTACACCATTGAATTCGCCATTATCTTCTGCAGACCACTGTATTCCGTTCCATTTATTGATGTAATATGTCTGGCCGTTCTGAATATTTGTAAAAACTCCGATGATGTATATATTCGTCCCATCAGTTACAACATCTGTAATCTTACTAGAATTCGTGAAATTCCCCAATGTTGTCCAAGAAGTTCCATTATATTTTGCAACATAATATTTGTTATTGAAATTGGTAAAATCTCCTATAACATAAACATTATTTGCATTATCAGTTATAATCTTTCTAATCGAATTATTACCCGCAAAAGAACCTACATCTTCCCAATCAGAGAAATTCCAACGGGCAACATATGATTTTCCATTGTTGACCAAGCCGTAGCTAAATTCGCCGGCGACATAGATTTTATTATTACTATCGACCGCAATAGTGTTAATTGAAGCATTCATTTCAGGATCACCTACTAAATTAAATGTTTGAGCACTTGTGATCACTGTTATAAACACTGGGAACAATAAAGTCCACTGATTTTTTTTCATAATATTAAATTTAAAATGGAATAAAAGTGACTGAAAAATGTAAAATCGTATAATCAAAATTACATTTGTTTAAATATTTACTGTTTTATAATTTTTTCAGAAGCTGCAGTTCCGTCCTTATTAGTATAGTTTATGATGTATGTTCCAGAAGAAAAGTCCGCCATATTAATTTTGGCAGTTTCCGCAAAAGTTTTCAAGATTTTCCCTGATATATCAAAAATTTGAACTTTGTTTACAGGCTTGCTAAAGACAATAATATCTTTTGTTGGGTTGGGATAAATGGATGGTCTATTTTTATCAACACCTATACTTCCCAAGGTCGCAAAGTTCATTACAGAAAAAGGAGAGAAAATGGTAATTCCAGTTGCGGAAATACTGTAAGGATTATTTCCTGAAACGGAGCCCGAATTCTCTTCTGTCCACTGTCCGTTTTTAAAATGTCCGACTCTAGCTAAATTCCTTTGAAACCCTATACTTTCCTGGACCTGATTCCATCCAAACGTGAGCGTAGCATTACTGCCGCCGGAAATGCCTTCGGAAATGTCCCAGGTAACATTAACAGCTGTGCCAGCAGCTTTGTTGATCCCGTCAGAAACACCAACTGTAAAAGAATCTAATGTCCCGGTGTTGGAAATCATTGCCGGATTGTAATAATTTGAAGTTCCGACAGGAAGCATAACAGCCCCTCTTAAAGCATCCAGATTTTCAATCACGACCTTACTGTTTGCATTGGTGACAATATAGTTGGAACTGTCAAGACTTTCAATTTGTGACGTGCTTCCTTTAAGAATCAGATTACTGTTGTTTAAAATCATTTGGGATCCAAGAGCGACTTTTCCGGAAACATTTAAGTTTCCATTGTTTAAAGTAACCGGAGAAGCCACCTGAAAATCTCTGGTATACGCTATGCCGTTAATTTCAACATTGAAAGCAGCAGGAATCTGTGCGTTATCTGTACTCATTGGCGTTGCACCAGCTTTCCAGTTGTTTGGATTGTTCCATTTATTATCCTGTCCTGCATTACTGAATGTAAAATCCGGATTAAACTTAAATAGCTTTTTACCATTGGCCTGATCTGCCAAAAAGTACATTTCATTATTATAAGAGAAAAAACCTTTTGGGTATGAGTTGTTGGGGAAAGTGTAACCTGAAAAGGTCAAAAATCCAGGATAGATATCTTTAAATAATTCAGTATGCTGATCATCCATCCGCCAAAGTTCACGACCATAGATCTGGCTGTCTGTTTTCAGGGCTGTAGGAACGTAAAAAGTATTTTTGAATGCGAATGAATCTTGAGAAGAAACAAGAAGACTTCCTGTGTTTACAGCTTTTACCCCGCTGTTACGAGATGCATAGAAGAAGGAGTATTCATCACTTAGACTAACATTCAGAAGTTTTGCATAAAGCAGTCCCGAATCCGTAGCGGCTAAAAAATAAGTGTTGGTCTGTGGTAGATCGGCAATCTTTTTCAAGTCAGAAAAATCTGTTGTGTGATACAAAGCTTTTCCCAATGCAGATCCCAAATACATCTCCTTATTGTCGTGAATATAACCGTCAATACCATCCAAAGGCAGCGAAAGATTCTTTTTGCTTACAGAGATGCCGTCCGTCGTATAGCTGACGATATTTGCAATCTGGTCATCAAAAGTAGCATAAAAATAGAATTTTCCGTTCAGCATTCCAAGCGATGCAAACAGCGGAGAATGAAACTGAGTTCCTGCAGCAGTACCATCCGTAGACCAAATTTCCCAATATCCTGTAGAACCCAGGACGGTAAACATCATTCTGTTTCCGATTTTATCTATGGGAGAATAGGCTGCTGTCGCTGTATTGGTCACGGTGTTTTCCATAAGCTTCACTGTACCTTCCGGCGTTCCGTTAGTAATCCAGACGGCGCGCTTCGAAGGTGTAGGAGAAGAGCTGAAAATAAAATCACCATTCATAGAATTTTTGGCTGCAACATCTGATCTGACGCTGTGTTCAAGGCTTTTTACATTAAAGAAATGGTAGGAGGCACCTTCAAAGGTACTGATCTTCACTGTTCCTGCTTCGGTTCCGTCTGTACGCCAAATCTCATTAATCCCTTTTGTAGAATTGATGTAAGTATAAGTCGTAAAGTACAAATACTTATCGTTGGCTTTATAAGTCATTATCGACGTCAAAGCTGTAGTCTGGGATGAAACGGCGGTAATATCTTTGACAGAAACCGGCGGTGAGCTGCTGGTGTCTTTGTAATATAAGATTGTTTTCTTTGCTGCGTTATCCTGATAGTAGTAAAAGAACTTCCCTTCAAAGATCCGTTCCTTTGTATCTCCACCAAAATCATTTGACGATGGTCCTGTGTAGCCGAAATTGTAAACTTCTGTCAATTGTGCCTGAAGCGCAGCTACGCAACCGAGCATTAGAATGAGTAATATTTTTTTCATTTCGTTAATTTTTAAATCATTAATTCGTTGATGTAAAATTAAAGATGTCAACATCTGTAATCATACCCTGAAGCGGGTATTTTGTAATTAATAAATCAAAAAAGAAAAATCCTGACTGCGATCAGGATTTAGTTGATATTTTCCAAAAGATTGAGATGTGAAACCATCTGAATTAGTTTGGGAAGTGATTTGGCTTCTGTCTTTCTGTAGATATTTTTTCGGTGCGTTTCTACCGTGCTTTCTGAGATAAAGAGTTTTTCTGATATTTCCCTGTTAGTAAAGCCATTTATCATAAGACCTACAATTTCCTTTTCTCGCGCAGAGAGCTTAATTTCCGGATAGCTGATGAGTTTTTTCTTAAAGTCCGCCAGCGTTTGTTCGGCTTCATAGGACAGCTGCAGGAAACCATTATCGATATCCGTGATTGCAGTGATTAGTTCTTTCCTGTTGATTTTTTTTGAAAGGTAGCCGTTCACTCCGATTTTTTCAATGAGGTCGTAAACCACTTTGCTTTCACAGTTCATAGAAAGAATAATGATCTTAATATCCGGAAATTCCCTTTTTATAATTTTTGATAATTCCAGCCCATTAATTGTCGGCATCATCAGGTCCGTCAAAATTATATTAGGCCGCACCACTCCACGCCTCAGCTCTTCTAAAAACTCATAGCCGTCATTATATGATTTTTCGACACTCACGCTTTTTTCGAAGCTAAGAAGCATTTCCAAACCTTCAATAATAATATTGTGGTCGTCAACAATTACTATCTTCATATATTTAAGAATATAATTTAAAATTATGAAATGAAAGGAATCACGACATTAATATCTGTCCCTTTGCCCATAGCACTATCAATAGTAATTTCACCTTTTAAGAATTCTATTCTGGATTTTATATTTTCCAGACCCATCCCGTCAGATTTTGCGGTATTTGCTATCGGATCAAATCCTTTTCCATCGTCGGCTATTTTAATATTAATGGAATTACTGGTCTGATCAATTGAGATTTTGACACGCTGCGCCTCGGCATGTCTGATAATATTATTAATACATTCCTGAATAATCCTATAAATAACGACCTGTATATTCTGGTCTATATCATCCTTTAAACCATCAATATTCAGCAGGATTTTAAGCTTTGGAGAGTTGGTTTTTTCAATGAGATCACGCAGAGCACTGGACAGAGAATTTTTAATCAGCATATTTGGCATCATCTGATGGGAAAGATCTCTAACCTCTGTGATCGCATCGTCCAGAATCGATTTAGTTTTTGTCAATACACTGGAAAATTGCTGTTCGTCCTCTTTAAAATCTTCCAAGACATTAATATTCATATTAATAGCAGACAGCAGGGTTCCGATGCCATCGTGAAGATGCAGCGCCATCCTTTTCCTTTCGTCGTCTTCCGCTTTCATTACAGCTTTGGTCGCAAGATCCTGCTGATATAGGATTTCCTTTTGGAGTTTGACTTTCTGCCTGTTCTGATAATTCTTGTAATATATAAATGAAAACAACAGTAATCCAATCATTGCAAAAACAAGAACATTACGTTTGAAAAGTTTGGATTTTTGGTTAGTAATTTCGGCATCTTTTTCAGCCGTCTGGTACTTTATTTTCAAGTTCTCTAGAACTTCCGAATTTTCTTTATTTAACAGCGAATCCTGCGTTGCACTGAAAAGTTTATAGTACTCAAGTGCTTTTTTAAAATCACCTTTGTCTTTGTATATATTGGAATAAGTTTCGTATACTTCTTTCAGCTCTTCTTTATTTTTGCTCTTTTTCGCAAGATCAAATGCTGGCTTGAGATAAGCTTCCGCCAACACAAGTTCACCTGCATCGGCGTAGTAATTTGCTATATTATTATATTGTAGAATCAGGGCAGTCTTATCATTCAGTCTTTTCTTGATTTCCAAAGATTTGACTAGGAAATCCATTCCTTTTTTAAGATCCTTTTTACTATCAATGTATATTGCTCCTATATTATTCAACAGCTTTGCCACAGTAGAACTGTCCTTTAGTTTCTCAGAGATCACCATTGACTGATTGTAAAAGGATAACGCTTTGTCATCATCATATTTACCGTAGTAGCAGTTTCCAATATTATTAAGCATCATCGCCTTGTCCTTTTCTTTTCCTAAGGATTTAAAAATATCGAGAGCTCTGTTAGCATATCGCAGTGCCTCGTCATACTTTTCGTTGTTAAAATACAACACGCCAATATTTTTTAAAAGTAATGCCGTTTCATAAGTTAGTCTATGCTTTTTCGCAATCAGGATAGCTTTCTGGAAAGTAGCGAGGGTTTCTTTAGTTTTCCCCTGAAAAAGGAGGATTGAACCTTGATTCATCATCGAAAGGACAATTCCCTTTGGATTTTTTGCTTTTTGATAATAGAAAATAGACCGATCCAAATCTTCCATTGCTTTATCCTTTTCCATCTGATTGGATAGCAGCGTTGAATTGGTCCTGTAATATAAACCCCACAAACTGTCAACAGACGCCTTTTCTAATAAAGGTTTTAGGGAGTCCAGGCTTTTTTTAGCTTGATCTTCATCATTAAATATTTTTTCCTTTACAGTAAAAAGTTTCTCGTAAATTTTTTGATTGTATTGGGAAAATACCTTGTTGCTGTTCAACAATAGAATTATGATCAAGAGAGTAGAGATAATTTTCAATTGTAATAGTTTTGTTAAAGTTAAATATTTGAATGTAAACAAAGTACATAATTCTTAAAAATTTGATAATGTAAACGTAAGGACAATTGAAAACAAAAATATACCCGGTTGAAGGTATATTTGATTTTGAGTTTTATAAAAATAATTTAGTGACTCAAAATATTGATCAGAAATCTAGTTTATTAGCTTTAAGGATCTACCCATTCATGATAGACAAACTTCATTTCAGATATATGACAGCTTCTTTTTTGGGAATATCTGACCCTGAAATTAAACTTATAAAACTGTTTAATCATTTAAAGGCTCACTTTAAAGCGGAAGGTCCGCACTCTTTGCTTATTCCCTAAACCTTTTGAGCATGTGGGAATGTCGTAGCAGTTAACTTCTAATATTTCACTAGCTATATTTGCTGCAACAAAGAATAAAATGCTATCGAAATCCTGTACGTATGATTCAGATCATAATCATCAAAGAAACTTAATTTTTAACTTTAAAATCTGTTATCCCCTTAAATATTTACTAATAAAGTAAATATAAATGTTTATTAATGCGAATAATTCAAATATTACACATTATATATGAGGGAATATCCTAGAATAATATACATTTGTAAAAATAGTTATCAATGAGAACATTACTGTTAATATTTTTGATTATAGGCGGGTCGTTATTGGCTGCGCAACAGCAGCAAAATAACATATTTGATGAGAATCAACAGGAAGAGGTCTTTACCAGCGAACGTGGCCCGGGGACAGATACTCCGGGTGGCGATCTTGAGGATGCAGAACCGGTGCCTATTAATAAAAATTTTGGTTGGTTGATGATTAGCGCCATAACAATCTCCATTTACTACACAGGCCAAAGAAAAAAGAGGTCAGGCCAATAACGATGTCATTATTGGGGTTTTAAATACATCAAATCTCCATGACTCAGGATTTTTCCTAAGTGAGGTTGAGTCTATAAGTAGTTCGCTACTCTATTTAGATTGCTGCTGTACCTACTTTATATTTCAAATATTTTTACATCCTTTTATGAAGAAATCATTACTTTTTTTTGCAGTTTTTTTAGCATTTTTATCAGCCGCACAGCAGGCTGCAACATCAGGCTCTGCACTGTCTGGGACTTATCTTATCGGTAATGGACAACCTGCTCCTTTTGATAAACTGACGACAGCAATCGCGAGAATAAATACGGATGGTGTAGCAGGTCCTGTAATATTTTTGCTGGACAATGCCAGTTATGGACCTGGAGAAGTTTTTCCCATAAAAATCCTTCAGTTTCCGGGAACTAGCACAATAAATACGCTGACGATAAAGCCAAACCGAAATAGGAATGTTACCATTACAGCGTCAAAAGTGAACGACTGGACCGGAATGCCCGCTGTTCTGCAGATCGAAGGTGCCGACAATATCATTATCGATGGCAGCAATACGGCCAGTGGAAATTCCCGTAATCTTACAATCGTCAACGATGATAATATTGGATATGTGGCTAGAACTGGATTTTGGATTTCTTCCAATGGAACAAACGGTGCTAACAACATCAATATCTCTAATACAAATATTCAGATGAATTATCCCAATGGAGGCGAATCAATGCTTTCAGGTATATTCTCCGGAAGCAACAGCCGTGTTGGGAACAACGGAGTGAGCGGGACCGCAGCAACGGCCGCAAATTCAGACTTAACGATTAAGAACAATGGATTTGTAAACGTGCGTCAGGGAATGATCATCAGAGGGAGCTCAGAAGACGGCTTGAGAAGTTCTAATATCCTTTTTTCTTCGAATACCCTGGGAGGAGGAACAGTTGATGCCCAGAGAACCTCGACTCCTATTCTCTTTTCCTATGTTAAGAATGTTAATATTCTTGACAATAGTATGATTGCTATCGCCAATACAAACAGCTCTGATGCTAACCTAGGCATTATTATAGATAACTCAGAAAACACTATCATCAAGAGAAATGTACTGCAGGACATAAAAACAGCGGGTACATATAGTGGTCGGGCTGTATGGATAAAAGGCTATAATAAGAATGTTGAAATTTCGGAAAATAAGATTTCAAATATTAAAAATACTGTTGGTGGGCCTATATTCGGAATTCACCTGGACGTAACCCAAGACTCTTCATTGTTACTGCTAGCAAATAATTTTATTTCGGAAGTATCCTCAACCGGTTCATTTGGAAATACCGGGCTTGGTATTGTAGTGTCTAACGGTGTTGCCACTAGGATTTATCATAATACCATAGCCATGAATGCCGTTCAATCGGGTACTTCTGCCGCAATTTATTTTGGCGGTGGAAGTAATCTGGATGTTAGGAATAATATATTTACAAATACTGGCAAAACAGGCACAGAGACTTACTTTGGTCCATATGCTATTCACGTAGCGGCAGGCGTTTCTTTTGCATCGTTAAATTATAACGATTACTACTCAACTTATATTGGGCGTCTGGGAGATAATGTTTCAACAACCCTTACACAATGGCGAATCGCAGCGGGAGGCGATGTAAATTCCATCAATATTTTGCCGGTTTTCAACTCATCTTCCGATTTGCATTTGAATGCCGGAACTAATACTGGAATTGCAAAAAAAGGACAAGTTATTCCAGTTATCCTAAACGATATTGATGGACAGAAGCGAAGCACAAATACCGCAGCCAATATGGGCCCTGATATAGGTGCTGATGAATTTTCTGTCGCTGCTGCTGTAACACCGACATCTCAATCTACCTTATTAACATTTGCAAATGTTACGGCAAATAGTTTTAATGTAAGTTGGACTAAAGGTACTGGAACTGGTACCAACAGCCTCGTAGTCATCCGCGCCGGAAGTACTGTCAATACATCTCCAACAGACGGAACAGCTTACAATGCAAATTCAGCTTTTGGTTCCGGATCACAAATAGGTACCGGTAATTATGTAGTCTATACAGGAGCTGGAAATAGCGTATCGGTCAGTGGATTAGCGTCTTCGATTACCTATTACGTTTCGGTATACGAATTTAATGGTGCTGGTGCCACTACAAAGTATTTAACGACGGCTCCTTTGCAAGGAAATCAAATAACTTCTAAGCTGGGTTGGCAGATTGCCAATACAAATACAATAAATAAGATTACTTTCGAGGAGACAGTGACTGGTGTTAACAATGGGCTCTTTACAGCTGCTGGATTTGCACCAACAACAACTGCAGGACAACTGGACTCCAACGCTTGGTCGCTCACTGGATTTGAAGATGGTGCTATACCTTTTGGCGGAATCAACAGCAACCCCGATTTTGCGCACGGGCTTTCAACAGGCGGTGTCACTTCCGGGGGGATATATGCCTTCAAAACCTCTGATAATAATACAACTTTGGGTGTACAGCCTGCAGCAAATGATTTCAATCCCGGCACCATTACACTTCGCTTCCAAAACCAGACGTCACAAACGATTACCTCAATCAGTATCGGCTATAAAGTTTACATCTTCAACAATCAGCCAACCTCGAGCAGTTTCAATTTTAGCCATTCTGCAGATAATTCAACATTTACAGGCATTTCAGAGCTTAATATAATATCGCCTGCTCAAGCCGATACCAGTCCGTCATGGAAAGCAAGTTATCGTGTAGCAACACTCGCAGGCTTGAACATTCCCGCAAACGGTTTCTATTATCTTAGATGGAATGGCGCAGCAACAGCAGGCTCCGCTTATGATGGTTTCGCACTGGATGACATTGCGCTATCAGCTAATCCAACCAATAACTTTGTGGCTTTTGAAGGCACCGCTCAAAATTTTACAGTGCATGGAAACACCAGTCTTTCAGGAAACACAACGGTTGCCGAAGATTTAACCTTTACAGCGGGGAAACTTTCTATTGGCAGCAATACGCTTACCATAGCTGGCACAGTTACCAATTCCATTGCTGAAGGGTTGAAAGGCAGCGCAAATTCAAATATTTCCGTAAGAGGATCCAGGAATCCAACCTTGAGCTTTGATCAATCTACACCGGGAACGACAAACCTGCTTAATGATCTTACAGTTCCTTACGAGACTAATACAAATGAGGTACGCTTGAGCAATCCCGTGGTTATCAACGGCAATTTGAGAGTCGATCTCGACCACACACTTAATTTCGGAACCAATCCGATGACGGGCAATCTCGCTACCATTACAATAAACGGAAATTTACGTACACAAAATACCACAACTCAGCCTTTTCCAGCAGGAAAGACATTTCTCGGAAACGGTACTGTGATATACGATGCCCAAACAACGCAAACTCTCGTAAGCGGAACATACAATAATGTCACTTTAAGTTCGCCCGCCGGAACTGTGGCAGGCGGCGCAGTAAATATTAACGGTGTCTTGGATCTTCCACAGGTCAATCCTTACAGTGGTTTAACAGGGAGTTTGGACATGAGTACATACGTTTTAACAATGGGCCCAGATGCAACGAATACGGGACAGGGTGATGTAACAGGCATTATAACCAGAAACAATATTTCTCCTAATGTACTGTATACCTTTGGCAATCCGTATACTTCAATAATATTTCCAACTGTTGGTACATTACCGACCTCGATTAGTTTAAAAACAACGGTTGGAGTTGCTCCTTCTTGGCGACCGGGCGGAATAAAACGTAATTTCGACTTTATCCAAACTGGTGCTACAGGAACTAAAGCTATTATAAAAGCACATTATCTTGATACCGAACTTAATGGACACGATGAAAATAAACTCGTGGACTGGGCACATATCAACTCAAGCGGAACAACGTTAGAGCAGGGACGCTCCAATTATAATACAATTGAAAATTGGGTAGAATTGACCAATGTCAATGTTGCTTTGTATTTTACAAATACTTTCGGTCAGGTAAACTTAACATTAGATGAATCGGCTGCTACTTTTTTAACGTGGAACGGCTCCCAAAGTGATTCCTGGACTACTGCAGCAAACTGGACACCGAACACCTCTGCGCCGTCAGATTTTACTACCGTATTTATTCCGAATGCTGATACCACGCTAAATGATCCTCTCATCAATCCCTCCACTCCTGTCGGATCAATTCAAATTGCTGAAGGTGGGATTCTAAATGCCCCGGCTAATTCGCAATTAACAGTCAACAACGGAGCAGGTGCTTGGATCAATAACGGAAATTTTAACCCGGGAACCGGAACAAGCCGTGTTATTTTTACAAATCTTGACGCCACCATTGCTGGAGTGACCAATTTCAATAATTTGACAATTAATAGCAATGCAGGACTAAGGCCACTTACCGATAACGTTATGCGAATTGCCGGTTCATTTGTAAGGCTGGGTAATTTCACAGCAGCTGCAATCCAAAACACAGTAGAATATACCGGCGTGAATCAGCTAATTATTGTGCCCAACGGAGCTGGAATGGCTTATCACGATCTTATTATTAGCGGAACAGGAGCTATCTTCCCAACTTCGCTTCAGGTTAACGGTGATCTGACAGTCAATGCACCTGTGGATTTTTCGGGAAAAACAATTATTCTGGCAGGCTTAGAGCCACAGCGTATTGGCGGAACAGCGAATCCACAGTTTAATAATTTGACAGTTAATAATTCCAATGAAGGTGTAGCAATTTTATCTGATGTAACGATTAGCGGACTCCTAACTCTAACTAAAGGAAGACTTAATATAGGAAATTTTAATTTAACGCTGGGAGATAATGCGGTGGCCGGAACTTTTGGCGTAAATAATATGATCGTTGCTGAAGGAAGCGGCTTTGTTCGCCGACCCTTTGCCATAACAGGTTCTTACTTCTTCCCCATTGGAGAGCTGACGAGCAACCCTGCTTACAGCCCAATAAAAGTTGATGTCACTGCAGGATCTTTTTCAAATGCTTTCGTGGAAGTATCGGTAAAGGATATGAAACACCCTGACAACTACAGTTTAACGAATTATCTAAGCCGTTATTGGAGTGTAAAGCAAAATGGCATAACAGGAGCTGTAGCTACTGTTACCGCAAATTTTATAGCACCTGAAGTACTCATTCCTGCAGAACCGATGATTGCAGCTCAGTTAACAGGCATTTTCAATCAGCAGACAAATCCGTGGAAACGTTTTTCTTTATTGAATAATTTAACACTAACCGCTGCAGGTGCCAATTTACTTCCTGACGAACTTTCATATTTTACAGGTATAAGAGGCGTAGATTTAACTGCAACCATTTTAGGAGGCGGCACATTTTGTGCAAACCAGCCAGTGTCTCTGGAAGCGAGCGTTAACGGTGGCGATTTGCCTAATACTTACGCATGGTCAGGTGGATTAGGAACAAAAGAGACAGCAAAACCTTTAGAAACAGGGACATATACTTTAACGGTTAAAGATGCTAATGGAATAACTGCAACAGCTTCCACTCAGGTAATCATCAACCCAGCTCCGGTGGCCGGAACATTATCAGCCAATCAAACTGTTTGTTTCGCGTTTGAGCCTGATACCATTAGTCTTAGCGGAAACAATGAACCTATCCTTTACTGGCAGCGATCAGACCAGCCCACATTTGAAAACGCGATTACTATCAGTAACACCACCAATACTTTGAGTAGCATCGAAGCGGGTGAAATCATAGGCACCACATACATAAGGGCAGCAGTAGGAAATGGCATATGCGACGTTGTTTTTACAGATGCAGCTATATTCGATACAAAAACGACCGTATGGAACGGAAATTCGTGGACAAATGGAGTTCCGGATATTAGAACCGCTGCGGTTATTACCGGAGGCAATTTTTCTCTGGCTGAAAACCTGAATGCATGTAGCCTTACGATTACCAACGGTGCGAACGTCAATGTACCGGCAAACATTGATGTGAATCTTGACGGTGCACTTACTGTTGCTAACGGTTCCGCATTAACTATGGAAAGCAACACTAATTTGTTACAGCTTAGTAATGAACAGAATTTTGGTGATATTGCCTTAAAGAGAAGCAGTGCCGCACTTTATAAATTAGATTATACCATATGGGGATCGCCATTGAATGGTTCGCAGAAATTAAAGAATTTCTCTCCTCAAACACTTTCCAATAGATTTTACACATATAATCCTTTAACGGATCTGTTTAACACTATTGATCCATTACTGAATGGTTTTACACCCGGCTCAGGATATCTCATCAGAATGCCCGACAATCATATTGCTTATGGCGGATCGAACCTACCTCAGCAGTGGACCGGAACCTTCATTGGTACGCCGAACAACGGATCGGTTAGTGTGCCATTAACGTATGGCCAAGAGGGATTTAATATGGTTTCGAATCCGTATGCCTCTATGATTAATGCTGATCTTTTTCTGGCAGATAATGCCACTGAAATAGACGGTACCATATACTTCTGGAGAAGAAGAAATGCCGTACCTGATGCAAGTGCTTATTACGCCACCTATACCACAGCCGGTGGAACCGGGGTTCCATCAGGAACGGGGGTTCCATCAGCTTCAAGTGGAATACCGAACGGATTTATTCAGGTAGGTCAAGGATTTATTGTACAGAAGAAATTGGCCGGCAATTCTGGAAATCTGCTATTTAGCAACTCTATGCGAACTTCTAGTAATGATTCTAACCAGTTCTTCAGAAATACAGCTGCCAATGATCGCAGCCGCATCTGGCTGAATGTTACAAACACAGCAGGTGAATTCGGGCAGACACTGATTGCTTATATGTCATCAGCCAGCAACGGTATTGATCGTACTGACGGAAAATACCTCGGAGACGGATCCACCGCACTGACATCTTGGCTAGACAATAATGAATATATTATTCAAGGACGGGCGCCCTTTATCTCTTCCGATGTGGTGCCGTTGAATTTCAGGACAATGTCTGCAGGAAACTACACTATTGCTATAGATCACGTAGATGGATTATTCTCAGGAAGTCAAGACATTTTTCTACGTGACCGTTTGACTGGTATTGACCATAATTTAAAAACGACAGCTTATACTTTTTCGACGGTGGCAGGCAGTTTTAATTCCCGTTTCGAATTGGTATACTCTTCCGGCTTTTTATCTGTTGACAGCGGTAGTGGACTTGAATCAAACAATGTGTTACTCTACAAGCAAAATAACGATATTGTTGTCAAGTCGCTAAGGGCTGAATTAGATCACGTTGAAGTACTTGATATGAATGGAAGATTATTAGCTATTGCGAAAAATATCAATTCTAAAGAAGTCTCATTCAATATTGTAGAGACCAATCAGGTATTGATTTTCAGAATTACATCAGCTGAAGGGGTGACAATCAGTAAGAAAATAATAAATTAACTTATTCAAGAAAGACCGCTGATAGCGGTCTTTTTTATTGTGCTTTTTTTTCATTTATTCTCTCCCTGGTTTATAGCAAAACTTTCGACATACAATTTAACTTTTCCACAGCCAGAGAAGATTATACCCCTATCCCATTCTGCCAATGAAATGAAAACAAATGCTGACATGTCACTCACACTTCTTAGGTATTCTAGAAAAATAGGAATGGGGCATCATAACATAAGGCAACAATATATAGGAAAATTTATTTTAAGATTCAAATACAAAACTTCTCAAGAAAAGCATTCCTCCAGTCTCAGAGAAAAACTATTTTATTTTTTTGAATTCAATATTTAGAATATTTGCTCCTGACAATATAAATTCGGTGCTCTCATTATTTTTATCATACTTGAAATCAAGTTGTCCAAAATATTCTGTTGTCGAGTAAAAACTTGTAGTTTGTAATGGGAATAATTCAATATCACCATTTAATGGCTGCCTTGCTATCAACTTATTTTTCTCAATAAGTAATTGATAAATGGTATCAAATTCTTCATTTCTATAGAACCCAACCAATTTATTCAAATCAATTTTATCAACTTTGAGAGGATTCAGGATTATTTTTTTTGCGGTGTACGTAAAATCGGCAATTCTAAATTTCACTGATTCGTTATTGAAGGTTAAACTTGCAGTAGGGATAGAAGTAATCTTAAATTTATTGTCGCCTATTATTTGTAATGGCTCTTTACCTTTATGATTATAAGTTCCAAGATAAAGATCCTTATCTTCCATTGATATTTCAAGATAATTTCCTGGATTAAGCTCATAAACTCCTTCAAACCGCTTGAGCTCTGAAATATTATAAGATGTTTTTTGTGGCTTAGAAACTGTCTGCTGATCTTTGAGAAAAAAGTCAACCAATTGATAAGCAATCAGCAGACCGTCAAAACCCTGACCATTACCCAATATGACGACAGAAAATTGTTGCGAAGGAACGTGAAGGATATAGGTTCGATAGCCAACAGTGCCACCACCGTGAAATACAATATCCAAGCCTTTGTATTTTTCAGTTTGCAGACCCAGTCCATATTCTATGTTTTTACCTGAACTTAACACGGTATTTTTTTGCATTGTATTATAAAGCGCACGACTTCCCAGTTTTGGATTTTGAAAATTGACTGCCCATTTGCACAGATCATCCAGCGTAGCATAAATATTGGATGAGCCGCTCACCATCTGCCCGATAGGAAGCTTTACGAATGTGTTGCCTTTTAGCTGATAGGATTCCGCCTTATTTGGAATAATCTTATCCGGATTATCTATAGCCATGGTATTTTTCATATGTAAAGGATTGAAAACAAATTCCTCTGCTATCTGGCTGAAATCCTTTTTATAAACCCGGCGAAGAATTTCAGCCAGCAATGTAAAACCTGTATTATTATATTGGTATTGCTCTCCCGGAGGAAAATTGACTCTTTTAATTCCCAAAAGAGTATGTACAGCTTCATTATTGGTTACTTTAAATTCATCACCAAAGCCCTGCAATTTCTTGATTTCACTAAAGTTAGGCAATCCATGGGTATGATTAGCCAATTGCCGAATTGTAATTTTATAGGGAAGATGGCTGAGTTCCGGCAGATAAGTTCTGATATCGTCATCTAATGATAACTTTCCTTCCTGTTCTGCCAAAACGGCAATAAATGCAGTAAACTGCTTAGAAACCGATGCAATATTAAAAGCCGTAGAATCAGTTATCGGGGTTTTACTTTCCAGATTAGCCAACCCATAGGTTTTCTTATAAATTACTTTTCCATCCTTTATAACGGCAACAGCCATACCCGGAGTATTCGCTTGTTTATAAACACTCCATAAAGAGTCTGCTCTACAAATTGGATTTTTTTGGTTGGATTGTCCGAAACATATTCCGAAACTTAATACAGAAAAAAGGAACAAGATCCATTTGATTTTTAGCTTCATTTTATTAATTTTTAATGATGAAGCAAATCTGGAATTTTGCATTGATAAAAATATCCGGGTATTGAAAATCGGACTGTTTTTATTATGTAAAATCAGTCCGACTTTAAGTCGGACACTATTAAAACATTGATTTTCTGTAATCTGTAGGCGTTAAGTTAGTTTCTTTTTTAAATGCGGTATAAAATGAAGATTTTGAGTTGAAGCCCACTTCGTACAATACTTCCAGTACGGTTAGCTGAGACTTCTCCTTTAGAAGAATTTTTGCATCATTAATTCTAAACTCATTGATAAAGTCGAAAAAGTGTTTTCCGGTTTGCTGATTAATCAATAATGAAAGTTGCTTTTCGGGTAAATTAAATTGTTCTGCCAATTTCTGCAATGTCAGCTTATCATCTAAATAAGGCTTTTCAGTTTCCATAAATTGTAGCAGATTTTTCAGTTGTTCAGGTTCTTCCTTCAATTCATTCACCGACTTTACAGGAACCAGGTCTTTGTTGATACCTGCAAACAAATTGGGGCGATATAAGGCGTTCAGCACAAACCAGCTGATTATAAATAATACAAATAGGGATGTGAAGGTGTATAGATAAGTATGAACCGAGCTACTTTCGTTTGCAAAGCCTCTGATGAGTACAAAAATATTTCCAATTAAAAAAAGAACAGTGGTTTGCATCAACCATTTATAAGTAAGGTGATGATTACTGGAATAATTTTCCTGATACAATCTTCTGAAGTTCCTTAGTGTCAGAAATACAGCAATGATATAACAGTAATATTGAATAATAGAAAAAATATTAAACACCCGGTAGTTCTGTTTAGAAATTCCTGAGATGCTGAATAAGCAAAAAAAGAATAAAAAAGGGAGCGCATGTAAAAGATGCTTCTTATGAAGTTTGAAATTATAATAACAAGCAGAATTGACATATAAATAATAGAGCGGCATCTGCAGCAGGACACTGGCTAGTTTTCCTCCCTTGATTATCCTAGAATCTGGTGGCAAAATAAATAAACCGGCAAAATCAATCACTGATACGAGTAGAAAAGCAGCAAATAAATAATCCGGTAATTTTCTTTTGTATTTTGCTGTAATTAGAAAAATACTTAATAGCAAAAACAAAAAAACAATAATCTTACCTAAATCGTTGATGAATGCCACACTTTTTATTTTGAATATTACAAAACTACAAATTATAATTACTGAAAGACTAAAAATAAAGCAAATGAAAACAATATAAAGCTTAAGAAAATGGAAACTATTTATGTAAATGTACCAATTTAATTTTCAATAGGTTATTTATTACATGAGCATACTATGATATGTTATTTAGCAGAGAATTATCATATATAGATAGACAGTTTTCTGCTTTCATTTTAATCCAAATTGAGCCATTTTTTTTGTTTTTAATTCCAGAACAATCCAGATTAATATTCCCGACAATCATATGAGTTTAATGGAGCAGGTAACTTATAACTGTTTTTATACTTCGTAATTAATACTAGTTGAATGTTAACTAAGCTGTAATTTATTCGGACCTTGTTCATAATCTGAAATTTAAAGAGTATAAGAATTGTTTCCTGGCAAAGTTAGCAACATCAATAAATCAAATTTGTTATTGGAAAGATTTTGCATAAACATGCTTTAATTGAAAGAGCGTCTGAAATCCAAAGGAGACATGCTTGTTTTAAGCTTGAATAGTTTACTGAATGACTGGGCATGCTCAAATCCTAAGTTATAGGCTATTTCACTAATTAAAGCCTGGCTTGTTGATAACTGCTCCTTTGCTTTTTCAATCAGATGATTATGAATGTGCTGTTGCGTATTTTGTCCCGTAAGTGATCGGAGCATATCACTTAAATAACTTGCACTCACATTTAATTGTTCAGAAAGAAATTGGACAGTCGGAAGTCTCCGGTTTTGTGCTTGTGGTGACTGGAAATAGTTGTGCAAAATATCTTCAACCTTTTGAAGTAAATCACTACTCGCCGCTTTTCGAGTGATAAATTGCCTGCTATAGAATCGATTCGCATAATTCAGCAGCAATTCGATCTGGGAAATGACAACGTCCTGGCTGAAATTGTCAATCCTGCCTTTCAATTCTTCTTCGATACTTTCGAAAACAGAAATAATCGTCGTCTTTTCTTTCTGCGACAAGTGCAATGCTTCATTGACAGAATAGGAAAAAAAACCATATGACTTGATCTTTTTAGCGAGTTGGTAACCAAGCAGAAAATCCGGATGGAAAAGTAATGTATAACCCGACTGGTCACTGATTGGTCCATGGGCTCCCGTGATCTGATTCGGCGAGACAAAAAACATTCCGCCTTCATCGAAATCGTAATAATGCTGCCCATATTTGAAATGTCCCTGGAAGTTCATCTTGTAGGATATCTTGTAAAAGCTTAAGATATGGGGACTGGGAAGTCTATCGAGTGGAATGGATCCCTCAGCATTATTTATTAAACTTACCAATGGATGCATAGGAGCTGGCATATCCAGCGCCTTATGCAATCTTGATAAAGAATCAAATCTGTGATTAGACATTTCGTCCTTCATATTTGTCTAATTATAACTTACTTTCAATACTTCCTAATGCACCTGGTACACCGTTAAGATTTCTCTTAGCTTCTTCCCAACTTTGATCGCTTGAATCGAATGTACTGCGAATATACGCAAGAATGGTTTCACACACAAAGGTAACACGCTCCGGATTTTCGTCACTGGTCTCACGTGCGTCATAACCTGATATACCACCAAAGATATGCTCGGCCCCAAATACGGTCAGCAGGTCTTTCGGACCCGGACTATGATAATAAGCATCTGCACGCCAGTTGTCTACATCAGAGAACATAAGGTTTTTGTCCTGGTCTCCATTCACAATTAGAGCCGACAAGGTCATCGTACTGAAATTTCCGGCTGCCAACACAGGATAATGCTGTCTCGCCGGGCCATTAAATCCTTCAGGTCCGCCAGATGCTCCGATTAGCACCCGAGCCTTTAACCGTGGTTCTGCAGCATTGACTATTTCCCCAGTTGCCGGGTCGGTTACTTCCATCCCAGAGAGCATAGCTACGGTCTGCCCACCCATTGAGTGGCCAATAACCGCAATATTTTCTCTGTCAACTCTTTCACTTAATCCTGGTACTGAGGAAATAATCTCGTTTAAATGATCAATTATAAATTTGATATCCGTTGCTCTTGAACTCCAAAACAAAGGCGCCTCCGAAAGAGATGAGGAAAGCCCTAATGCTTTCGAATTCTGATGGGTAGGTTGAATGACTACAAGGCCGTTTGCAGCAAAGTAATCTGCAAGGGGACTATAGCCTTTATAAGAGGAGAGAAAATTAGATGGACCATGTCCATGAGAAATAAGAATAACCGGCAGATTGTTTCCGCTTGCTGGAGCAGAAACTTTCATTTCAAGGTCTACATGACGGCCGGCTACAGGTAATACAACCGGACTAAAGCTAATGATGGGTGTTTGTGATTGTTTCATTTTATTGTTGATTAAATTTTGATATAGCAAAGGTAATCGGCCTTCGAGTTCATGGCGTAGCTAAATCGGGGCATTTCGTAGCCAAATTCAGGAAGAATAATCAATCTGGAAAAATCGATGGTATTCGCTACTCTATTTCGGATTGAGTGGATCAATAAACTTTAATTAACTTATTAATATTATGATGTTCAGAAATTTCCTATTTAGTTTTTATTGCCGTCTTTGCGATGTGTTATAATATGTTAAATACTGTAAAAGTTTTACTAAATAAGCCCCAATAGTACTATAATAAATTAGCTTTGCAGTTGTGTTCTAGAGGTAGAGATCGTTTATTTTCCGCATAGATTATTTCTGAATCATCAAAAAAAGACTTTGAAGAAATATAAATTTTAAAAGCTTTCCGTGATTGCCGAAATATGTTTTTGCATCAGAAATAAAATAAATTATTTACAGTGAAATAACTCTTAAACCAACTTTTATAAAAATTGATTTACACAACACTTTTAAATATTGCGATTTTCCAGGGAATAGTCTTAGGCTTGGTTATTTTAACGTCTTCCCTATTCAATAGTAAATCAAATAAGTATTTAGCATACTTAATATTCACACTTTCAATTAAATTACTGACTCAGGTTTTTGAGATTCAACAGATATTTACCGCCTACCCTCTTCTGCGTTTTATAGACAACATCGAGTGGGTATTTCTAATACCTGCTTTCCTGTTCTTGTTTATCAAAAACCGCATTGATAATACCGGCAAAAGCAAAATAAAAAGTTATTTGTTTTTTATTCCATTTGCTTATTCCGCTGTCCTTAACATTATAAACGATCTTGATCATCTTGCAGGAATTTATACTATTCCTGACTCAGGCATTGCTATAATCCAAATACTTGGTCTGATCCATCTTACTTTAGCCGTTACATTCATTCCATTCCTGCCAATTTATTCTTATTTTAAGATAAGGCATTTAAAAGATTCACAGGAAAAAAGATGGATCACTATCTTACTAACCCTTGTTTCTTCAGTTCTTTTTGTTTGGCCTATTACTGCACTGGCAGGTTTACTTTTCAACTATGATATTTCTTCTACTATGAGTGTCTTGGCTTTATCTTCAACATTTATCATTCACTGGACAGCTTATATAGGCATTTACAAATATAAATTGGCCAAAAACAAAGATGCTATCTACAATTTTCTAAATAATGATTTGGCTATTTCGTATCTCAATCCGCAAACTGTAGAAAACAGTACACCAAAAGAATTCAAGGAATCTATTACGGCAGATAATCTTTATTTTCAAAAACTGAAACTTCTTTGCAAAGATCAGCACATTTATACCGACAGTACAATAAACAGAGAAAAAGTCGCAGAAAAACTAGGCATAAGTGCAGGATATGTTTCTCAAATCGTAAACACGATAACGGGAGATAATTTTGCGCATTATATCAATCAATATCGGGTGGAAGCTGTCAAGGAAATGATATCAGATCCGCAATATAAATACTATACTTTGCTGACGATGGGGTTAGAATCCGGGTTCACTTCGAAGACGACTTTTTATAATGCCTTTAAAAAAGTTACCGGTCAGACGCCCAATGAATATAAAAACACCATCAAATAAGTACCATTTTATCCATTTTTAAGCTTTTGAAACCTGCTTTAATTTTTATTATTTGATGTTTGCACCTTAAATAATTCAAATTACTTTCATGAAAAAGATTATGCTACTAGCTGTCGTTACAGCTTTAGGATTTACAAGTGCTAATGCCCAAAAAATGAAATTGGGGGTTAAAGGAGGTTTAAACTTTGCATCTGTCAGCGGAGATAATACCAAAGGGAAAGATGCAGTAACATCATTTAATTTTGGTGTTGTATCAGAAATCCCGGTTTCCGGTAAATTTTCTTTTCAACCTGAGTTAATGTATTCCGGTCAGGGCTATAGTTTCAATGATAATACTATTGCCTTAAATTATCTGAACATTCCTTTAATGGCAAAATATTATTTAACAAAAGGATTGAGTGTTGAAGCCGGACCGCAAGCAGGCTTTTTACTTTCTGCTAAAAATGAGAAGACGGATATAAAAAAATCATTTAATACTTTTGATCTTGGAGTTAATTTCGGCCTAGGTTATAAACTTGAAAACGGGCTTAATTTTGGTGTAAGATATAATCTGGGATTAACTGACATTAATAATTTAGGGAATTCTTTCGGTAAAAATAAAAACAGCGTATTTCAATTATCTGTGGGTTATTTCATTTTCTAAATATTTTTATAACACAAGACTTCTTGGAAGACATTGGTCTTTGAAGTTTGATTTTGTACCGGTTTTATTTAATACTGGTTTTTAAATCTGTTTGGAATTAAAAATATAAATTATTAAAACTACAAATCCTTATTCAAAAAACGAATAAGGATTTGTATGATTTTTACAAATAATAAGTCTTTTATAATTGATGACAGGACATATTCAAATAAAGCTTTTTTTTACTAAACCATAAGAGACTATAAAAATTTAATGTCTAATCTATCTAAAAATGTAGCATAAAGAAATATATAAATTTTGTCCCAAAAATAGTTGCAAGTACACATTTGGATGTATAAAAAATAGGAACTATACACTTAAATGTACCAAACATATGATATTTTTAAAGGCCTCTTTCTAATTAGGGATGATTATTATTTACCTTCAATAACACTACCATAAAGGGTTTTGCTGAAATCTACGTTTCTTGTGTTCCAAAGGTTTTTTATGAATTAAACTCATTTAATGATCCGCAGCCAATTTTCTCACCATCCCTTTAAAAATAACACCGTGAAATGGCAATACAGAATACCAATATAATCTTCCCCACAATCCTTTTGGTCGGAAAACAGCTTTCTGCCAAAGCTTGCCTTTATATAATTTGAACATCAACCAGGCCTCTCCAGGCAGTTTCATTTCAGCAATAAGAATCAATTTTCCCTCTTCCCTATTGGCATAAAGCACACGCCAAAAATCCAGAGCATCACCTTCATGAAGTTGTAAAGAGTGTGTTCTTCCACGTCTAAGACCTGGACCGCCGACCAAAACGTCCATATAACCTCTTATTTTCCAAAGGTTTTGTCCGTACCAACCATTATTACCACCTAAACCAAAAACACGGTCAAGACATTTTTCCCTGTCGTCATATTTTGCACTTCTTACATCTTTGAAACAGCCAAAATGCGGTACCTCTATAAACTCTTTGAGTGAAGAATCGTTTCTGCTGCTGACAAAACTATCTTTCCAGCTGGAACGTATTTCATTGGCCTGAATCTTTGCCATCGTCCTCTCCAAAGCCTGTTTGTAAGAAAATGGTTGTATTCCTGTTATTTTTTTTATATCTGATAAACTTTCTTTGTTGCAGACCACCTCAATTTTCATACTTCCAACAAGTGAACTTGCCAAACTATAAGTGGTTGAAGTAATAAAATATAGCCAATAAGATGACAATTTCGGTGTCATTATTGGTAGTGTAATAATGGTTCTTTTCAAACCTCGGATCTTCGCAAAGCCCAGCAATATTTCTTTGTATGTCAAGACATCATCACAACCGATATCAAAACTTTTACGGTATGTTTCTTTTTTGAATAAAGTGAAAATTAGAAAATCCAGAACATTCGCAATTCCTATGGGCTGGCATTTGGTAGTGAGCCATTTAGGGGTAATCATTATCGGCAATTTTTCTACCAAATCACGGATAATTTCAAACGACGCACTTCCCGAACCAATAATAATTCCAGCTCGTAAAACTGTAGTTGGGACTTTGGATTCTATCAAAATCTTTTCTACATTAAATCTTGAATTCAAATGTTTTGACAATTCTTTCTGATTCACCAAGCCGGACAAATAAATAATATGTTCGCACTCCATTTTCTCAATCGCAGAAACAAAATTCTGAGCACAAACTTTCTCAGATTCTTCGTAATCACCGTGCGCACTCATAGAATGCATCAAATAGTAAGCTCCGGAAATATCCTCCGGAATATTCTTCAAAGTATCCTCTTTCAGAAAATCAACTTCAATGACTTCAATCAAATTATCATTAATACCAGAAGGTTTAGAAAATCGGCTGACATCACGGCTGCAACAAACCACTTTGTAGCCTTGCTCGGTAATCACACTAATCATTCTTTTACCGATATAACCAGTTGCTCCTGTTAATAAAATCTTTTTCATA
>Ga0308163_10000427_pt1 | contig 78206 bp, 65 predicted proteins | sample PhyTR1_FD_201037 | JGI IMG/M metagenome (GOLD analysis project Ga0308163, IMG submission 201037) | Phyllosphere microbial communities from UC Gill Tract Community Farm, Albany, California, United States - DLSLT.R1 | ecosystem: Host-associated > Plants > Phyllosphere > Unclassified | place: USA... | reverse complement strand
CAATAGGAAACAGCAGGAAAACTGGGGCTTTAATCCAAACATAAAAACAAATATTATCAACAGAAATGTGGAAAAGGATTTGTTTTTTTAAAATTCAAAATGTTTCGAACACTCCTAATTACAAATCCCGACTAACATAAAAGAGATCGTCACCCTGAATTTATTTCAGGGTCTCTCTAAAAGAGATGCTGAAACACCCGTCCGACTGGCCGGGCGAAAGTTCAGCAAGACGTTATGTTTAAGTTTTGATTTTTATTGCAGAAACTCCAAACTTATTTCCATCCCTTAGCCCAGGCTTCCTGCGCTTTTTCATCATGGAAAGTCCAGGCTACAAAGCGGCTTATTTTCTGACCCTGGCTCATTTGAACGGTTCTCACTTCAAAGGCATTTACCTTAATTAAGGCATTATAAATACTTTTTAGGTTGGCACTTTTCGATACCAAAGAGGTAAACCATAAAACCTGGTTTTTAGTCTGCTCGCTTTGAATGATCATCTGTTCTACAAAAGCACGTTCGCCCCCCGGGCACCAAAGCTCGGCCTTGTTACCACCAAAGTTTAATACGTGTTTTACTTCCTTTTCGCCACTACCCAGATTACGCCATTTTTGACGGGTACCCTGTTCGGCTTCTTTTAACGAAGCGTGGAAAGGCGGATTACAAACTACTGCATCAAAGCGCTCGTTTCTACCTACAATCCCCCTAAAAATACCCATTTTAGAACCTTGCAAACGCGGTTCAATCGCGCCTTGTAAAGATTTATTCGCATCAACAATCCTTTTGGCTGCTTCAACTGAAAGCGGATCGATATCCGAACCTACAAAACTCCAGCCGTACTCCCGGTGCCCGATAATTGGGTAAATGCAATTGGCACCAATACCAATATCCAGTACATTTACGTTGGCACCGGTTGGATTTTTCCCTTTGTTGCTCGAGCCTAAAAGATCGGCAACATAATGAATGTAATCTGCCCTGCCCGGAATAGGCGGGCAAAGGTAATCTTTTGGAATATCCCATTGTGAAACATCGTAGTAGTGTTTCAACAAGGCCCTATTTAATGCTTTAACGGCATTTTGATCGGCAAAATCGATAGAATCGTCGTTATGTTCGTTTTTAAAAACAAAGCGCTTTAATTCTTTTGAACTAGCAGTAAGTTGTTTGAAATTGTAACGCGAACGGTGTTTATTGCGTGGGTGTAACTCGCTTTTCTCTTTGCGGTTATTTTGTTCTTCCTGAGCCAATGTGATTTGGTTTAACTAAACATGCTGTGTTGCCTGTTTCTGCTGCAAAGGTAGCTAAAAAAAGGCGAAAGGTATGAAGGCTGAAGGTAGAAGGTCTTAAAGCGTATTCGGAGTGGTTTTAGTCTCTGCCTTTATTCGCCATGCTGATCCGATAGTTATCTGACTTGTTCAGCATCTCTCTTTGTAAAATGATGCATGAAGTAATTTAGAGACCTTGAAATAAATCCAATAGCTATCGGATCAGGGTGACGCATCAGGGTTATGATTGTGATAAACCTACTCCAAACTGAGCATTTCAAACTCTCAACTACGTTTCCTCTCCTTTTTCGATCATTGCTGGTTGAATGGCTTTCAAATACTTCTCCTGATCGAACTGGTTTTCGCTTTTGGCAATTACAATAGTAGCCACGCCATTACCGATTACATTGGTGATCGCCCTTGCCTCGCTCATAAAACGGTCAACACCAATCAAGATAGAAATATGTTCAATGGGCATAATCTTTAATGCAGTTAGCGTTGATACGAGTACAATGAAACCACTCCCGGTAACACCTGCAGCGCCCTTTGAGGTCACCATAAGTACACCTAAAACTGTAATTTGCTGCCCGAGCGTTAAATCAACATGAAAAACCTGACAAAGAAATATAACTGCCATAGCCAGATAAATTGCTGTACCATCGAGGTTAAAAGAATAACCCGTTGGGATAACTAAACCGACTACCGATTTATCGCAGCCAATGCTTTCCATTTTCTGCATCATACTAGGCAAAGCCGATTCGGAAGAAGAAGTACCCAGTACAATTAAAACCTCCTGACGGATGTATTTAAGGTACTGCCAAAGGCTAAACTTATAGTACCTGCAAATTCCATTTAGAATAATAAAAATAAACAAAATGCAGGTTAAATATACCGAGCCCATTAACTTGGCCATCCCGATTATGCTTTGTAAACCATGCGTACCAATACTAAAAGCCATTCCACCAAAAGCGCCAATCGGTGCCAAACGCATAATCACCTTCATAATTTTAAACAGCACTTTCGAGATTTTATCAAAAGCGTTTAAAACCACGGTCCCTTCGCCACCTAACTTGTTTAAGCCGTAGCCAAAAAGTATGGCAAACAATAAAATTTGTAAAATGTTGCCTTCAGCAAATGAAGCGATGATGTTATGCGGAATAATATGGAGGAAAAACTCGGCCCAGTTCATGTCCTTCGCCTGTTCGGCATAACCTGCAATTTTTGTCGTATCGCCGGCTTTCGCAACCATACCTGCACCCGGCTTTAAAACATTGGCTACCAGCAAACCGATGGCAATGGCAACTGTACTTACAATTTCGAAATACAATAAAGCTTTGCCACCTACCCGGCCCACTTTTTTCATATCGCCCATGTGTGCGATACCCAAAACAATGGTAAAGAATATGATCGGCGCAATTAGCATGCTAATCAGGTTGATAAAGCCCTGACTGATTAGTTTAGCTGTTGGCGCAAAGCCCGGGAAGTAAGCCCCTACGCTAATACCTATTATAATGGCTACAATAACCTGAAAGGTTAAATTGGAAAAGATTTTCTTCATGAATTGCTTTGCCTTACTTATAAATACTTACTTCAATCTTTCCATCGGCGGTAATTGCACCACGGTACATACCCTCGGTATTAAAAGGCATGGTCATATTTCCTTGCTTATCCAAAGCGATTAAACCTCCGTTACCGCCCATCTTGTCTACTTTATCTATGGCAATTTTTGAGGCTTCGGCTACCGAAAGTCCTTTATACTCCATTAAATCGGAAATGGTTTTGGCCACTACATTACGGATATAAAACTCACCCCAGCCGGTACACGAAATGCCCGCAGTTTCATTATTGCAATAGGTACCGGCACCAATAATTGGGGCATCGCCCACGCGACCATATTTTTTATTCGTCATACCACCTGTCGAAGTTCCGGCAGCCAAGTTACCCGCTTTATCCAGCGCCACACAGCCCACGGTGCCAAATTTGTAATCGAGGTTTTTTACCCCAAAAAGTTCCGACTTTTTACTACCATGATCGAGTACCGCTTTGGTCGAATCTTCTTTAATGGCTTTTTGCAAACCTTCCCAACGTTCTTTTGTCCAGAAATACTTTGGATTTACAATTTCTAAACCCACCTCTTTGGCGAAAAGATCGGCACCTGCGCCAACCAGCATTACATGTTCCGACTTCTCCATCACAGCCCTGGCCGCCGAAATCGGGTTTTTAATGATGGTAACCCCTGCAACAGCTCCGGCCATCAGGGTTTTTCCGTCCATAATAGCTGCATCGAGTTCGTTGCGGCCATCGTGGGTAAAAACAGCGCCTTTACCTGCATTAAAATGCGGATCGTTTTCCAACACATGAATGGTAGCTTCTACCGCATCTAAACTGGTTTTACCTGCTTTAATTTGCGCATAGCCTGCCTGCAAGGCCTGGGTTAGAACGGCAATATAGGCCGCCTCTTTCTCCGCACTCATGTTCTTTTTTAAAATGGTACCGGCACCGCCATGAATAACCATTACATATTTTTGTTGCGCCGAAACATTAATTGCCAGCACCAACAGCATAAACAAGCTAAGTATTTTGAAAAATTTCATCTTCTTACTGAATTTAAGAAGCTGTTAAATTAAGAAAATCCCAGGGGTTTATTCTATTTTTGGCATATTAATGCGAATCAAACCAAAAATGAAATCCTATAGTATTTTCCTAAAGCTCTTATTACTTTTCTTACCCATTTTATCAGTTGCGCAAAGCGAAAAAACGGACGTAGATATTTTTCCTCATTGGGAAAAGGATGAAATCCATAAAATTTCGCTTAAGAGTACTACAACGGATATTGCTAACAAAATAACCCTTCAATATTCATCTACTTTTAGCGCACACTTTAAGGTATTAGAAAAGAATGAGGATGAATATTTAATTGAATGGACATTTACCAATGCTAAATTAGCCAGCACTGATAAGGTTGTTGAAAATATTCTACTTGCCAATCTGATAAATAAAAAAATCAGGATAAAATTTTCTAGCTATGGAAAATTTATTTCACTCGTTAACGAAGATGAGTTAAGAACTGCTGCAGATAAAACTATTGACAAATTGATGGCTACCACCTCAAATCAAAGCTATAAAATACTACTAACCAGTGCTAAACGTATAATCTCCACTCCTCAAGGCATAGAATCAGCTATTTTAAAACCTATAAAGTTTTATCATTATTGCTTTGGTCACAGCTATAAGCTTAATGAAGAAGTTGTAAATAATGTTCTGGTCCCAAATGCTATTGGTGGCGCACCTTTTAATGCAATAGAGAAAGTCAAATGCAGGAGTATTGATCAGCAGAAATCTACCTGTACAATCGAAAGTAGCAAAATCGCAGATGGCCCGGCTTTAACTAAGGCTGTAAAAGATTTTTTCATCAAGAACAACAAAAATCAAGCACAAACAATAGAAAAGCAATTCAGCAATAATAATTATGAAGTTTCGGAGTCTACAGAACACGAAATAAACTTTAAGACAGGCACTATTATTAAGGCATCCTTTAAAAGAACAGTAAACCTGGGTGTTTATAACAGGACATCTCTAAACGAAATACAACCTGCTGATTAAAAAAGTCTTAAATTCCTGAAAGCGTTTTAAACTTTAGCAATCCCTTTTGAAGAAAACTGCAGATCGTAAAGCTTTTTGTAATAGCCGTTTAATTTAAGCAATTGCTGATGTGTACCCTTTTCCTTGATCTCGCCTTTATCCAATACAATAATCTGATCGGCTTTCTGGATCGTAGATAAACGGTGTGCAATTACAATTGAGGTACGGCCTTCCATCAGGTTATCAATAGCTTTCTGGATCAGCAATTCGGTTTCGGTATCAACCGATGAAGTGGCTTCATCGAGAACCAAAATGGCTGGGTTATGCACCAATGCACGGATAAAGGAAATCAACTGTGCTTGTCCTGCTGAGAGTGTAGCCCCTCTTTCCATCACGTTGTACTGGTAACCACCTGGCAAACGTTCAATAAAATCGTGTGCGCCTACTTTTTTAGCGGCATTAACCACCTGTTCCAGCTTAATTTCGGGATTATTGAGCGTAATGTTGTTCAAAATGGTATCAGAAAACAAGAAAACATCCTGCAGAACAGTCGCAATGTGGCTACGCAAATAATCGAGCTCAAAATCTTCTATACGAATGTCATCTACGGTAATATCGCCTTTTTGAACTTCGTAAAAACGGTTCAGGATATTAATTGTAGATGATTTACCAGCTCCGGTAGCCCCTACCAGCGCCACTGTTTCGCCAGATTTTACCTTGAAGGATAAATCTTTTAAAACATAATTTTCATCATTATAGGCAAACCAGACCTTTTCGAACTTAATATTTCCTTCCAGTTTGGCAGGTTGAATTGTTCCGGTGTTTGGCGTAGTTTCGTCGGTATCTAAAACTTTAAAAACACGTTCGGCACCAACCATCCCCATTTGCAGGGTGTTAAATTTATCAGCCAATTGGCGAATCGGCGTAAACACCATGCCCAGGTACATGATAAACTGGGTTATGGTTCCGGGGGTTACATCTAAAGGCTTAGCGAGGATACTTTTAGCGCCATACCAAACCAGTAAACCTAATGACATGGCCGAAATCAATTCTACAACCGGAAAAAATATAGAATAATACCAGTTACTGCGGATATTGGCATCGCGGTAACGCTTATTAATGGCATAAAACTTACGGTATTCCTGTTTCTCACGGGCAAAATACTGCACAATTGGAACGCCGGTAATGTGCTCCTGTAAAAAAGTATTTAGGTTGGAAACTTCGTTCCTTACTTCCTGAAAAGCCACTTTAATGGCCTGCTGGAATTTCCTGGTGGCAATAATTAATAACGGAATGGGTAAAAGCACTACCAAACTCAGTTCCCAGTCGGTATAAAGCATTACACAAACAATTACCACGACCTGCAAACTATCGCCAATCATGGAGATTAAACCTTCCGAAAAAATATCGGCAATGGTTTCCAGATCGGAAACAGTACGAGTAATTAACTGGCCAATGGGTGTTTTATCGAAAAACTTTAGCCTGAGTTTGGTAATGTGGTTAAAAACATTGATGCGCAGATCACGAATCACCGACTGCCCCAGGGTATTGGTTAAAAGGGTATGGTTATACTGGATAAGCGTTTGCAGCACCAACATAAAAACCATCAGCATGGTCATATTTACCAAACCAGAATAATTACCGGCTAAAATATAATGATCGAGTGTGTATTTAATCAAAAACGGGCGCACCGGAGAAATCGCAGCCAGCAGAATGGTTAAAATAACTGCCCAAACGAAAACAGCACGATAAGGCCTTACGTATTTAAAAATACGTTTCAGTAATCCTGTGTTGTATACATCGCCTGTAACTGCCATTTTTTTGTTTAATGATTGAGTTCTGAATAAGTGAATGAATGAATTTTATATACTATCGCTATTTCACATTCTATCATTAAATCAATCTCCAATTCTATCATTTATATATAAGGATACTCAATCTTCACCAAATACAAGCCGCAAGCAGGTACCGATTGCCCGGCCTTACTACGGTTTTTACTTTCTATCACTGCTTTAAATGCAGCTAAATCTATTTCTTTTTTACCAATCTGCACCAGGGTACCCATAATGGCCCTCACCATGTTCCTTAAAAAACGGTCGGCCTGAATGGTAAATACCAAACCGTCTTCCTGTTCTTCAAAAACAGCTTTTACTACTTTACAATTGTTGGTAAAGGTCTGTGTATTCGATTTGCTGAAACAGGAGAAATCAGTATAGTTTAACAGCTGCGCTGCTGCTTCGTTCATAGCAGTAACATCCAGGCGATCTTTAACCAACCACGACCGGTTTAATTTAAACGGATCTTTTTCGAAATGCAGATGGTATTTGTAAGCCCTTGAAGTGGCATCGAAGCGCGCATGTGCCTCATCGTGTACCGGAATAATCCTTTTCGCCGCAATTTGATAGGGCAAAAGCGCATTGATCCCACCTACAGCACTTAAAACTTTGCTTTCATCCAGGTCTTCCACATCAAAATGGGCATAAAAATCTTTAGCGTGCACGCCTGTATCGGTGCGACCACAGCCCAGTGTTTCGATAGGCTGCCTAAAAACCGTAGCCATGGCTTTATCCAACAACTCCTGCACAGTAATTGCATTGGGTTGAACCTGCCAGCCATGGTATAAGCTGCCATCGTAAGCGATTTGGATGAAATATCTTTTTTTACTCAAAGCGATGCAAAAGTACTTTTTTCCTTTTATTTAGAAGGAAAGCACTTTACATTTATTCGTAAACCCTGTAATTATGGCTTAGCCGTGTTTTTCTCCTCCAACTCCCATTTATTATTGTAAAAACCAGCCAGCTTAATGCCTTTACTGCCTTCTTTAGGTAAATCAGACGAGAACACCATAAAATCCGGGAAACCACTACCACCGGCAAAATACTGATTGGCATAAGCTGCTTTCATTCCGGCAACACCAGTACTGGCCACTACGCCAACGAGGAGATTATTATCCTGTTGCGGCCAGATGTAATAGGCCGCTAAATCGTTGCCTTTCCAGGTTTGCTTGCCTGCTGTAATTTGCGAATTGTTAACCTGTATAGGGCAATCTTTTAATAAGGTTTTCCAGGCTGCATTATTATCGGCATTTCCATATAAAATGATGTTACGCCCCTGATATTTTGATGTTGAAAATTCTTTGTCTGTAATGATGTCAACTGCCCCATTTCCACGGTAATACCAGCTTTCGGCATCATATCTGGCTTTGTTTAAATTGGCTTCGCCCGCATCGCCGCCGCCTGTTCCCACAACAAAAACCATTTTATGATTAAACGCTTCTTTAAAAGTACCCGATCGTGCCGGATTCTTATCCCTTTTATTCACTGCGGAGAGGATTTGCCAACCTGCGGTATTTTTGTATAAAAACAGGGTATCGTTGGCACTTTGAGTGGTAAAGTTAATAACAGGTAAGCTATCTAAAGTTATTTTAACATTAGCTTTTGCACCAAAATCTGTTAAAGCCAGTTTTAAAGTCGCCACGTTTTCAGTTTTACCAGTAATGGCCGATTGTTTCCGATTACGGTTTAAAATAATGCGGCTGTACTGTAAAGGTTGTTCCTGCTGCTCAATGGTAGCCCAGCGGTAAGTTGCCGAAATGCCCGGACTGGAAGTCATGAAATCGATATGATTTACAGCCGAATCGACTGCTATGGTATGCCATTTAAAAAAGCTGAAAATAGCAGGCCAGTCTACACTCTGATCGCCAAACCAATGTTCGCCACCCGGATATTCGTAATAGCTGAAATCGCCATGAAAACCAGCAAGAATTTTCTTCATCTGCCGGGCATAACTAACCGGAACCACTTTATCGGCGTCTCCATGCAATATGTATACACCTAAAGGAGCATAATTGCTAACCAGTTTCGGAACATCACTTTGGTTGCCGGCCCTTAATAACATCCGCTCGACACGATTTTGACTGCTATCCGGAATTTTACCATCGGCCGAACCATAATCTTTAAGTGAAGCATAACCCGCAGCCGGCGCAATAGCCGCCCATTTATCGGGATAAGTTGCGCCTAAGAACCAGGTACCATGTCCACCCATCGAGTGGCCGGTAAGGTAAATTTGTTTTTCATCTGGTTTAAACTGATTTTTAGCCAGTGCCAGTACTTCCAAAGCATCTTTACGGCCCCAGTCTTCCCAGTTAAAGCCACGCGGCCTGCGGTTGGTAGCAGCAACCAGCGTACCCCAGTCTTTAGATTTATAAGCCTTAGCCTGACCAATAGCCTCTACGCCTGCTCCATGAACCGACAAGAACAAGGCAGCATTCGGTTTCCAGCCGTTTAATTGTGGCGTAACAGCGAAATACTGCAAACTGCCGTCAATATTACTCACAAAGGTTTGCTTATGGGTTGACGAACCCACTAAAGCTTCAATTACAATCACTTTCTGGTCTACCTGGGTATTGCCCTGCAACAATTGTAATTCGATATTGTAATTGCCCGGGTTTACCACAGCGCTTGCATCTATTTCAAATACCACCTTTCGTATGCTCAGTTTCGGAATGCGCGCAATGGCTACCTCGCGCTGCTTACCGTTCAAAATGGTTTTGAAACGTAAATTATTATAATCTTTTAACGATGAATTGCTTACAGTGAGGGCGCCTTTGAGTACGCCATTTTTCTCATTAAGCACAATACTGGGCGAAGTAATATCGTCGGTATGAATTAATAGTTTTTTAGCGTTAACAATAATCATCGGCAGTACACTGGCACCCCGTACATAAAGCTCGTTTACACCCTTTTTTAGTTGAACAGGAATATTCATATAACCCGATGCATAAGGATCGCCCATGTGTGGAGTACCATTAAAAAATATACTATTGCCCCCAATAACATTTAAAATTGCAGTTTGTGCTGCGCCTGAAGTGTAAGTAAGGTAAATATAATCAGACCCGCGGTCTACCCCACCCGGATTGAGGAAGGGATTACTCGTTGCTTGAAACGATCTCCTCGAAAAGGCACTAAAACGACCATTGGCATCAGCTTTAATGGCTTTCCACAGTACTTTTTCGCCATTTTTTCCGGCAGAAAATTCGCCGTTTTCTACTGGTGCCTGCAGTTGTTGGTTAGCCATTTTCCAGGCCAGCAAATCGGTGTACACGGCTTCGCGGCCATAACGGCTGCCACTGGCTACCGTTAAAGCTTTTTCGAATTTAAGGGTATCTTGCGCAAAGGTGTTTGCGGCAACAAACAGGGCAATTAAAAAAAGTAAGTTTTTTAACATAAATCGTTTTATAAAGTAGGCCAGGTTAAAATTCAATCTATTTTAAACAATTTCCTTAGGCTGCATCATAGTCAACCGCTTAAGAAAAGAAAAGGCAATAACTTTGGTTTTATTTTTTAGGGTTTGTGGTATATAGCCAAATGTATTAAAACTTGCAGGTTTTAACAAAATCTATGCGCAGCAAAAAAATGTTTTTTCAAGGTTGAAATAGAATCCCTATAATTGTTTATTATTTCAAATTAACATGATACAAAGAATACAATCGATATGGCTTTTCTTAGCCGCTTTAACCCTGATCTTAATGTTGTTTTTACCTATTGCCAGCAAAGAAATTGCCGGAACGGAATCAGCAGTATACACCAGCGGTTTATTTCAGATAATTGCCGGTAAAGCGGGTTCGCCATTCAAAATCATATCATTTCTACCTTTACTCATTACCAACATTGCCATCGCGATTATCTGTTTCGTTAATATCTTCAATTTCAGAAAGCGCAGTTTTCAAAAAAGGTTTGCCATTCTTTCGATTGTACTAATCGGAGGTTTTGCTTTTTGGTGCAGCATTTACGCCAAAAAATTACCCGGCGGAATTGAAGGCGCAAATTTTGGTATTGGTGCTTATTTGCCAGCCTTGGCTATTTTATTTATTGTATTGGCCATTTTTGGCATCAACAAAGATGAAAGACTGATCAGGTCGGCTGAGCGGTTGAGATAGCGCTTTATGCTTCAAAGAATTCAAACAGTCTGGCTTTTGTTAGCTACTGTGTCCCTTACATTCATGTTTTTCTTTCCATTGGTAACCGGAAAGTTAAATGGACTTTCAGTGCCTTTGTTATATACTAAAGGTTATGCTTCAAGCTGGGATAATGGTGAGTTTATTTCTTACAGCATTACCCCTATTTATCCGTTATTCATTACCCACATTGCCATATCGATCATCTGTTTCGTTGACATCTTCAATTTCAGAAAGCGCGGTTTTCAAAAAAGGTTTGCCATTCTTTCGATTGTACTAATCGGAGGTTTTGCTTTGTGGTGCAGCATTTACGCCAAAAAATTACCTGGTGGTATTGAAGGAGCTGCTTTTGGTATTGGAGCCTATCTTCCGGCTATCGCGATCTTATTTATTGTACTGGCCATTTTCGGGATTAATAAAGATGAAAGACTGATCAGATCGGCAGAAAGGCTGCGATAGCAGCTGTTGGCGTTTCATCAAAAAAATCAAATCGCAAGGCCCATTCCCGATGTCGATTTAAAGCCCTGCCACCGCACATTTTCCATCATCCGTCATCCATCCTCCATTACTTCCTTATTTCCAAATATTTAGCTTTAAAAACTATTTACTTGATTACCTGTAAAATACGAAATATTAACCGTACCTTTGCGGCTCAATTAAAAAATAAAAGACGAATGACAAACCCATTTCAATTATTGGGGATAAGTGATGACGTCGTTAATGCCGTAAAGGACCTTGGATTCGAAAATCCAACGCCGATTCAGGAGCAAAGTATTCCTGTACTGTTAGAAGGCACTAATGATTTTGTTGGTTTGGCCCAAACAGGAACAGGAAAAACAGCCGCATTTGGTTTGCCGCTGTTAGAACTAATCGATTTTAAAGTAAATAAACCACAGGCATTGATTTTATGCCCTACCCGTGAGTTATGTTTACAGATCGCTAACGACCTTAAAAACTTTTCTAAAAACGTTGCTAATGCCCACGTTGTTGCCGTTTACGGTGGTGCGAACATTATGCAACAACTACGCGAAATACGCCAAGGCGTTCAAATCGTAGTGGCCACGCCCGGCCGTATGTTGGATATCATTGGCCGTAAAGCCATTGATTTTTCAAACGTTAAATATGTTGTGCTTGATGAAGCTGACGAGATGTTGAACATGGGTTTCCAGGACGATATCAACGACATTTTATCAACTACTCCTGATGACAAAAAAACCTGGTTATTCTCGGCTACTATGCCTTCAGAAGTTCGCCGTATAGCTAAAAACTATATGGATAACCCTGTAGAATTAACCATGGGCACAAAAAATACTGGTAACGTAAACATCGAACACGAATATTATATTGTTCGTGCCCGCGATAAATATGCTGCCTTAAAACGTATTGTAGATTTTAACCCTGATATTTTCGGTGTTGTTTTCTGTAAAACGAAATTAGATACCCAGGATATTGCTGAGCATTTAATTAAAGACGGTTACAATGCTGATGCTTTACACGGCGATTTATCGCAACAACAACGTGATAAAGTAATGCAACGTTTCCGCGAGCGTAATATGCAGTTGTTAATTGCTACTGATGTTGCTGCACGTGGTATCGACGTTAACAATGTAACACACGTAGTTAACTATTCGTTACCTGATGAGATTGAAAGTTATACCCACCGTTCGGGCCGTACTGGCCGTGCTGGTAAAACCGGTATCTCGATCTGTATCATCAACTCTAAAGAACTGGGCAAAATCCGTCAGTTAGAGCGCATTATTGGTAAACAATTTACCAAAGCTGAGCTTCCTACAGGTTTTGACGTTTGCGAAAAACAATTGTTCTCTTTGGTACACAAAGTACACAATGTAGAGGTTAACAACGAACAGATTGATCAGTACATCCCACGTATTATGGATGAGTTTGCTGATTTAACCAAAGAAGAAGTAATTAAACGTTTTGCCTCTTTAGAGTTTAACCGTTTCTTAGATTACTATTCGAAAGCACCTGATTTAAATGCAGCTGTTGGAGATGAGCGTGGTGAAAGAGGTGAGCGCGGCGAAAGACGCGGACGTGGTAGTGAAGGTTACACCCGTTTATTTATCAACTTAGGTTCGGTAGATGAATTTACCCGTGGCGATATGTTATCATTTATCTGTAACAATGGTAAAATTGGTGGCAAAAGCGTTGGTAAGATTGATTTAAAAGGTGTTTTCTCTTTCTTTGAAGTAGAAGATGCTGTTGCCGACAAAGTTTTTGAAGGCTTTAAATCAGTTGAATTTAACGGTCGTCAGGTACGTATCGAGAAAAGTGGTGATGGTGGTCGTGGCGAAGGTGCAGGCGAAAGACGCGGTGGCGGTGAAAGACGTAGCGGTGGTTTCGGCGGCGAACGCAGAAGCGGCGGTGGCGGTGGTTACCGTGGCGGCGACAGAAGATCAGGCGGCGGTAGCGGAAGACGTGAAGGTGGAAACAGTGGTGGCGGTTTCAGAGATTTCTCTGGACGTAGCCGTGATGATAAAGGTGGCAACGCTGGTGGTGGACGCAGAGAAGGCGGAAACCGTGAAGGTGGTGAGCGCCGTAAAAAATGGTAAATCACTAAACCAAATATTTTTACAAGCCGTCCCGATTTTTCGGGGCGGCTTTTTTTTGCCCGAAAAACCTGTTTAACTTACCCCTTCCCAAGCAACCTGATTTTCTACCTAAACAAAATTGATTTATATTGCTTTCCTAAACTACGTTTATGAAGAAAACCTTTTTCCTCAGCATACTCATTCCAATACTCATTTCATGTAGTCCGGTAAAAAAAGTGTTAAATGCGGGGAGATTAAAACAATCTGAATTTAACGAAAAAATCGCTTTCAACTTCGAAACTGGCGTACCTATCATTGAAGTGAGTATTGCTGGTAAAAGCTATCATTTTTTGTTAGATACCGGAGCCCCAACAGCCATATCTCCGACTTTAGCACAAACATTAAACCTCAGTCCTGCAACAAGTTCCAAAAGTTCCGATTCGCAGGGGTATAAGAAAAAAGAAACTGTTGTAGTTATTCCTGAAATTAAAATTGGCAAACTGGTTTTCGAAAATACAGGAGCTTTGGTTATCGATATGCGCAGCGTTTTTCAAATGAAATGTTTAAATGTTGATGGCATTATTGGGGCAAACCAAATGGCCAATGCAATATGGCAGCTCGATTATGCCAATAAAGTGATTTCAATAAGCGATAATATGGCTAACTTCAATACGGCTGCCAGTACAAAGATTATAGATTTTTTACCCATAAAAATTCAAAAGACACCCCTGATCCCCGTTCAAATCGGCATCAAAACCAGCTACATAACATTCGATACCGGCTCAAACGGAAATATAGATTTATCTCGGTTTAAATACTCAGATGTGATTAATACTTTTAAGCAGGTAAATGCTACCGGCATTAGCGGAGTGGGCATTTATGGAGCTGCTAAACAATCGACCACTACCTATGCAAAGGTTCCGGAAATAAGTATCGGCACTTTGAGCTTAAAAGATCAGGTTATTTTATTCGCAGACGGCAAATCGAGCAACATTGGCAACGATTTTTTGCAACACTACAAAGTCATCATCAATTGGCAAACCCATAAAATATACCTAACCGGCGAAAACCATTACAACCTTTCCAAATTAAACCGCTTTGGCATTGCGATTAGCTATTCGGGAAATAAAGCTTTTGTAAATGCAATTTTCGAAAATACCGACGCAGCTATTTCAGGCATACAGGTTAATGATGAAATAGTACAAATTGATAATCATATTATTGCTGCTTTTACCGAAACAGATGCATGTAATTTCACATTTAACAATATTCTGAAAGGAAAAGATGCTGCAAAAGTGACCATTTTAAGGGCTAACAAAAAAATCGATTATAATTTAAAACGCTCCGTTTTGCTCGAATGAAATGGGTAATCTTTTAGAAATTTTACCTTCCACTGTACAGTGTCTCTTTATTTTAGATCAATCCTATTAATTGGAGTTGAATATCTTCCTTTTGAATGAAATTAACCATGTTTTTACATTCAATTCAGCCTGCAAAATATTATATTTAACGTTTATCAGTACAACCAAATATTATGCGCTATTTAAAGCTTTTTATTACTTTCTTCCTGTTAACAACAGGCTTCAATCTTTCTGCACAACAAACAATTTCAAACCAAAAAATGCAATGGTTTGCCGATGCCAAACTGGGTATTTTTATTCACTGGGGTATCTATTCAGTTAATGGAATTTCAGAATCGTGGTCTTTTTTTAACAACTACATCAACCACGATGCCTACATGAAACAGTTGAACGGTTTTAATGCTGCAAAATATCAGCCAACAGAATGGGTAAACCTGATTAAAGAAAGTGGAGCTAAATATGCCGTAATTACCACGAAACATCATGATGGTGTGGCGCTCTGGGACAGTAAAATGCCGAATGCCACCACCACGGTAAAACATAGTGCAGCCAAAAAAGATCTAATTACGCCATTTGTTGCCGATCTGAAAAAATCAGGATTAAAAACCGGTTTATATTTTTCATTACCAGATTGGAGTTATACGGATTATGATGGCTTTACCCGCGATAGAAAACGTTTCGATTATAAACAAGACCCTTCGCGCTTTAAAAAATTTCAAAACTATTTCCAGGGACAGTTAAATGAGCTTTCTAACCAATACAACCCGGATTTGGTGTGGTTCGATGGCGATTGGGAACATAGCGGTGAAGAATGGCAGGCCAAAAACATATTGGAAAACTTACGTAAAGTGAATCCAAATGTCATTATTAATTCGCGCTTAAACGGACATGGTGACTACGATACCCCCGAACAAGGCGTACCAGTAGTAAGACCCGCTTCGCCAGAATGGGAGCTTTGTTACACCATGAACGATTCGTGGGGATACCAGCCTTATGATAACCACTACAAATCGCCGAATATGATTATCCGTACCCTGGTTGATTGTATCAGTATGGGTGGGAATTTATTGCTCGATATCGGTCCAAAAGCCGACGGAACGATTGCTCCCGAACAAGTTAAAATTTTAAAAGGCCTGGGCCGCTGGACCCAAAAACATGCAGAGGCTATTTATGGCACACAGGCAGGCATCCCGGCTGGACATATTGTTGGTAAAACAACCTTATCTAAAAATAAAGATGTATTGTACCTATATCTCGATTACAAAACCAAAAACGGGATTTTACTTTCGGGTATAAAATCAAAAATAAACAAGATTGAAGTGGTTGGGAACAAAGCACAGCCATATACAATTAAATTAAATGAAACAGATTATCTTCTTAATTTTAAGGAAGCAGATTTTGACAGTGATGTAACCGTAGTAAAAGTATCGTTAAATGGCCCAATCCAGTTAGCTGAAGATAAACAGGAAACGCTTGCATTAGCAGACTTATATGCTGCTCCAAAACAGCGTGGCTTAACCAATTTAAACCTGAGCAAACTGGCTGCTAATTTAAATGCAGGTATAAATGTATTTCAAAATACCAGTTTACCTGTTGATGGTTTAGATTTTAATCCGGGAATTAATAATGCAGACCAAAAGATCAGCAACTGGGTAATTAAAAATGCCGAGGCGCTTTACAAAACCGGGAAAGGAATACCTGCAGGTCATTATCAAGGCAACACTGCCCTTTCTGCCGATAAACAGACGCTCTACCTTTTTGTAGAAGGAAAACCGACCGGCCCTGTTGCGATAAAAGGTTTAAAAAACACAATTAGCAGAATCAGGGTAGTTGGTGAAGGTACCATGCTGAATCATGAAATTTATAACAAACTGTACTGGAGCAAAATACCGGGTATTGTTTACATCCCGATACCCGAAGATAAATTAGATAACGAACTAACAGTGATTGCTGTACTTTTAGATGGGCCGATTGATTTATACCGCGAAAAAGTTGGGGCAATAGAAAGCAATCTGTAATTATTTAACAAATGTAAAATAGTTAGCGCACTTTACGTTTATCCTTAAATTGCATTACTTTCGCACATCATGCAGGCAAAATATATCTCATATCATGAAACCGGATCGTTTTCAAAACTGGTTTTAGATTATATTAACAACGAAGAACAGCTTAAAGCTTTTTACAGTTACCGCCCCGATATGGCGGGTTTAGCCAGTGCAATTGAGAATAGAATTTTTTTGGGTAACCGGACTACTTTAGTGCAGGTTTTACAAGATCAGTACCAACATTTACAGCCCAATAAATCGGTTACCAAAAATATAGAGCTTTTAGGTCTCGATAATACTTTTACCGTAACTACCGGTCACCAGTTAAACCTGTTTACCGGCCCGCTTTATTTCATTTACAAAATTGTAACCACTATAAATTTAGCCATCGAGCTGAAAATTGCACATCCTGACAAAAACTTTGTACCGGTTTACTGGATGGCGACAGAAGATCACGACTTTGATGAGATTAACCATGTGAGTGTTGATGAGAAAAACATCAGCTGGATACAACAAACCAATGGTGCAACAGGCAGGTTAAGCACTAAAACTGTGGCCGCAGCAGTAACTGCCTATAAAGGTTACCTGGGCATTTCGAGAAATGGAAAACGGATTGCCAAACTGGTTGAACAAGCCTACTTGCAACATGATAACCTGGCCGATGCCACCCGCTTTTTGGTGAATAACCTCTTCGAAAAATACGGATTGGTAATTGTAAATGCCGATGATGCACGCCTGAAGAAACAATTTGCGAATATCATTGCCGAAGACATAATACATCACAACAGTGCCCGGAATATTGATAACAGCTCCGAAAACCTCGAAAATTTAGGTTATAAAACCCAGGTGAACGGCCGCGATATTAATTTCTTTTATCTGAACGATAACCTGCGTGAACGTTTGATTTTTGAACAGGGCAAATATCAGGTAAACCATACCGATATCAGTTTTACTGAAGCTGAATTATTGGCCGAGATCGAATCGCACCCCGAAAGGTTTAGTCCGAATGTAGTGATGAGACCGATGTACCAGGAGGTAATTTTACCCAACATTGCCTACATTGGTGGTGGTGCGGAGGTAGCATACTGGATGCAGTTGAAAGCTAATTTCGATTATTATAAAGTTGATTTTCCGGTTCTATTGCTGCGCAATTCGGCCTTGCTGATTGATAAACGCAGTGCAGAAAATTTATATAAACTGGGTTTTTCTTTAGAAGATATTTTCCTTCCCGTTGAAGAGCTGAAAAACATTTGGGTAAAGCGGAATACAACTGCCGAGTTAAGTTTAGCCGACGAAACCAGGGCTATTAACAGCATTTTTGATCAGATTAAGCTAAACGCATACAAAATAGATAAAACTTTATCAGTTTCGACTGATACAGCAAAACAACGCACTAACCATTTGCTGGCCAACCTGGAAAAAAAACTATTCAGGGCCGAAAAACGCAAACACGAAATGGCCTTGCTGCAGATTGATAACGTTAAAAAAAGGCTTTTCCCGAATGGTACATTACAAGAACGCATTCTGAATATTGCTCCGATGTACGTCAACTACGGAGAAGATTTTCTATCCTCTTGTATTGAAAACTTTGAACCCCTGGGCGGCGATTTTACTGTATTACTACCTTAAGCTAAAAGCAAACAGACTGAAGACTAAAGCTTAAAGCAAAATTTCCTGATTTCTCCTATTTGATATTAAAAAATGAACTTCATCACCTTTTCTGAAACCAAACTAAGAGCATTTACCCACAGCGTTTTTAAAAAAATGGGTTGTTCAGATGCACATGCCGAATTAGCTACCGATGTTTTGATCCGTTCAGATTTGCGTGGCATCGATTCGCATGGTGTTGCGCGCTTAAGCGGTTATGTTAGGCTTTGGGAAAAGAAACGGATTAATGCTACTCCTGATATTAAAATTGTGCACGAAACCCCAACAACGGCAACCATAGATGGTGATGCCGGTTTAGGTTTGGTAGTTGCACCTTTTGCCATGCAGGTAGCGATAGAAAAGGCCGAAAAATATGGCAGTGGCTGGGTATCAGTTAAAAATTCGAACCACTATGGCATTGCAGGCTACCATGCATTAATGGCAGTAGAAAAAGATATGATTGGCATTAGCATGACTAACGCCAGCCCGCTGGTTGCCCCCACCTATGCCAACGAACGTTTATTGGGTACCAACCCCATGTGTTATGCTTTCCCGGCAGGCAAATACCCGCCAGTTATTGTTGATATGGCCACCGCTGCTGCTGCTAATGGTAAACTTGAAATTGCACAAAGGGCTAACAAAAGTATTCCGGATGGCTGGGTGCAGGACAAAGCCGGCGAAAACTCAACCAACCCTAACGAACTAAAAAACGGTGGATCGCTTTTACCTTTGGGTAGTGATAAAGATCATGGCAGCCACAAAGGATATGGTTTGAGCGCAACAGTTGATATTTTATCAGCAGTGCTTTCAGGCGCAAATTACGGTCCCTGGGTGCCTCCGTTTGTTGCCTTTTTAGAACCCTCGGCCAACCCGGTTGGTGAAGGATTGGGTCATTTTTTAGGCGCGATGCGCGTAGATGGTTTCAGGCCAGCCGAAGACTTTAAAAACCATCTTGATAACTGGGTAGAACGCTTCAAAAGTGCAAAAACCATCGATCCTGATAAAAAAGTAATTATCCCTGGAGAGCCTGAACACGAATTTGAGCAGGAAAGAAAAATTAGCGGCATCCCGCTGATTGATGTGGTGGTTAATGATCTGAATGAGCTGGCTGAAAAATTAGGAATTGAAGGACTGAAATAATTCATTCTTTGTTATTGAGTTACAAACTCAATCTTATAAACCAAATCCGTAGAGACGCTACGCTTAACTCTACGGACAGAAGGCCACAACCAACAAAGCTTTACAGCTTAAAAATAAAAAAGCCGCAAAACTAACCAGGTCTTGCGGCAACACGTATGATTATAACCCACCATACCAGGGCTGAGAATTATCTTTATTACTTCACCGTTAGTGTCTCTTTTAACTGAAGCTCGCGGCTCGATGATCCGATCATAACCCTGAAATCTCCAGGTTCTATAACCGTTTTCAAATTGGCATTTAGCATCTGCAACATTTCTGGCGTAATTTTAAAGCCGATGGTTTTGCTTTCGCCTGCCTTAAGCTTAACACGTTCAAAGCCCTTGAGCTCTAATACAGGTCGCACTACACTCGCCAACATATCACGCAAATACAATTGTGCTACTTCTTCGCCATCTCTATCGCCAGTGTTTTTAAGCGTGAAGCTTACCGTAGTACTTTCATTTGCCTTAATTTCTTTCTTAGCCAAAGCAATATTACTGTATTCGAATGTGGTATAGCTTAAGCCATAGCCAAATGGAAACAGCGGTTCGCCACTTAAATTATTGTAATCGTCGCCCCTGCCTGTGGGCTTATGGTTGTAAACAAGCGGCAATTGTGCTTCATGAACGGGATACGTAATCGGAAGCCTGCCAGCAGGGTTGTAATCTCCGAATAAAGTCTCGGCTACAGCAGTTCCGCCTTCTTCGCCCGGGTACCATACATTTAAAATAGCCGAAGCATCGTTAATCCAGTTGCCCATAGTTATGGCACTGCCACCAACCAATAAAACCACTACTGGTTTGCCTGTTTTAGCCATTTCCTGAATTAATTGTTCCTGGTTGCCCGGTAAGCCAAGCATAGCCCGATCCAAAAACTCTCCTTCTTTTATACTCGCAGCCACTACAATAACATCGGCATTTTTAGCCACTGTTTTGGCTTCTTCCAATACCTTTTTTTCCTGATCCTCTACACCATAATTCCAAATTAGCTTAATGTAGGCGTTACCTTTTGGTTCTTTAAACTCTACTTTAATGGGATAAGCTTTACCCGCTTCAAAATTAAAAGCTTCGGTACGGGTATGATAAGAAGCTTTGTTCCACTGATCTATAATCAGCTTTCCATCCAGATACAAGCGATAACCATCGTTACCGGCTAAACCGATTTGGAAAGTGCCTGTTTTTAATGCCTTAATTTCTCCCTGCCACCGCACCGAGTAATTATCTGTTGCCAGTCTCTCGTTAGGCGAATAGAGTGTCCACATGAAATCGATTTGCTTGTCGGTTCTGGTTAACGTGGGATTGCCGGAAAGATCGGTTGTGTTAAAATATTCGCCGGTTAACCCTTTTCCGTTTTTCGAACTGAGGAATGTTGAGTCGATTACGGTATATTTTCTATTTTCCCTGAAGCTCCCCTGGGCGTAATTTACCTGGGTTAAATTTCCTGCCCTGGATTTTATTCCATCTAAAATGCTGATTTTGCCCTGGCCGGTTCCACTGTAGCCGCCTAAACGGGCTTCTACAGCATCCTGCCCCAATACCAGGATATTTTTTGGTTGCTTTAGTGGCAATACATTTGGATTATTTTTGAGCAGTACCAATGATTCTAAAGCTGATTTTTTAGCCAGATCTTTAGCTGAAAGATCGGTTAGCGATGCTTCTGCCTCCTTTTCTGAAACATAAGGATCCTCGAACAAACCCAGTTCGAACTTAGCCCTTAACACCCTCGAAACAGCATCGTCAATACGTGCCTGTGGAATACTTCCATCTAAAAATGGTGGTTTAAAGAGTTTGTAATGCTCATACTCTACCTGAAAAATAACATCCAATCCTCCGTTTAAAGCCTGCACTGTAGATTGCGCATAGTTTTTTGAAGTGTTATGCAATACATTGGCTCCACCTACCGCACCAGCGTCAGAGATAACAAAGCCTTTAAAACCCCATTCGTGCTTCAAGGTTTTGGTCAGAAGCCAGTAATTCGAAGTTGCAGGTGTTCCGTCAACGCTGTTATAAGAAGTCATTACCGAACGGATACCTGCTTTTTTAACCCCTTCTTCAAAAGCCGGGAAGTGTATTTCTCTCAGAAACCTTTCTGTTTTTTGAATCGGGTAACTGTCTCTGCCACCATCGCCAACATTAGCGATAAGGTGCTTGGGTGTAACCACAACATTTTCCCTTTCGATGGCATTCATAAACGCCACGCCCATCACTTTGGTTAGATATGGATCTTCACCATAAGTTTCCTCTACACGACCCCAGCGCACATCATCGGCCATGTTTATTACTGGTGCCAATACATCCCTTATGCCCCTAACCTTGGCCTCGTAAGCAATTCTTTTGCCAATATTGGCCATGGTTAATGTATCAAACGTAGCGGCTAAGCCGATCGATTGTGGAAAGGCTGTTGCGTTTTTTCGCACCAAACCATGCAAAGCTTCATCAAACACCAACATCGGGATACCAAGCCGGGTATTGTTAACCAGATAACGTTGCAACTGGTTAACCTTTTTAGCAAGGGTAAAAGCATTCTCAGTGGTATTGTAGCTTAGCAATTGCTGAGCCTCGCCTGCCCCGCCCGATTGCGCACTAATCTGCAAGCCGAAAATTCCGTTTTTATAGTGGCCTTTTGCTATTCCATCAACATCACCCGGCACCATAAATAACTGCCAGAATTTTTCTTCCGGTGTCATTCTCGATACGAGGTCTTTTACCCTTAAATCGATGCTGAGTTTTGGGTTTTTATAGGGCAAAACGGTTATTTTTTTGTCTTGCGCATACACACCTGCCGAGAGTAATAATGCCGAAAGTAAAAAGGTATTTCTTTTAAGGTTAAACATCACTATTCTGTTTCGGGTGTAAATGAAAAAGCCAAGGCAATTTTTTCGTCTGTTTTCGGAAAGTCGAAATGTACTTTGCCATCAACCAGTTTCCATTTTATTTTTTGGTTATTGTTTACGAGTGTAATGGCTGTTCCTTTTTTAGGAATACTGCCTTTCCACGAAATTTCTTTAACTGGATTGTTATCCAATAAACTGATGCCATAAACAGTTTTACCATCTTTACTCTGGGTAAACCAGTTTTGCCCGTCATGATAGTTTTTGGTTATCCTTGTACCATATATTGAGGCACCATTTTTTGCGGTCCACTGCCCTACTTCCCCTAATCGGGCAATTACGTTATCAGGCAAAGTTCCATCGGCTTTGGGACCAATACCCAAAAGCAAACTGCCACCCTTGGCCACGATTTCTACCAGTTTATGTACTACTTCGCGCGCAGGCTTATACCTGTCGTTCGCAACAAAACCCCATGCACCACCTAATGTCATGCAGCTCTCCCATGGATAATCTAATTGTGTTTCAGGAATTTTCTGTTCTGGTGTCTGGTAATTCTCGAACTGACCATGTACGGTACGATCTACTACAATTAATCCCGGCTGTGCTTTTCTGGCATCGGCCGCAATTTTAGGCATATCAATATCCTGGCTCCAATCTGGAATAGGTGCTCCCCACGAAAGGACTTCTTTGTTTACACTTGCGCGTGGGCGTACCCAACCACCATCGAGCCACAAAATATCGATGCTTCCGTAATTATTCATCAACTCACCAATCTGGTTTTGGGTAAAGCTTTTAAACCTATTCCAGCGCCATGGGTTCTTTCTAATGTCGTAATTGTTGTTTCTGTTGGCTGTGGCATATTTATCCCACCAATAATACTGCGAGTGCCAGTCGGGCTTAGAAAAATAAGCGCCAATCATAAAATTTTCCTTGCGGAACGCATCAAATACATATTTGGCTACATCCTTTTTAGGATTATTGGCAAAAGGGCCTTTGGCAATGCTAAAATCAGATTCTTTGGTATCGAACATGGCAAAACCATCGTGGTGCTTGGTGGTAAATACCAGATATTTCATACCCGCACTTTTACCAGCTTTGGCCCATTGTTCGGGGTTAAATTTTGTTGGATTAAACTTTTCGCTAAACCCCCAATACCATTTTTTATAGTCTTCGTATTTAATAGTACTATCCCGATCTATCCAATCCTCAGAGCAGATCGACCACGATTCGATAATACCGGGTACTGCATAAAGTCCCCAGTGAATGATCATGCCAAATTTTTTATCCTGCCAGGATTCGAGTTTTTGTTTAACTGCAACATCTTTAGGCCATTCGTAAATTTCGGATTGTGGCATAATATCGTTCTGCTGGGCAGAAGCACTAAGAGCAATAACAGCAAAACAGAAGAGAAAGTATTTTTTTATTTTCATTTGTGTATTATTTGTTTTCCAATGGCGATGAAACCATTATTAAGTATAAAAATCCCGGCCAAATTATTGGCCGGGACATTTTATTAATCAAATTATTGATTGATTAAGGCATCCAATAAACTTTCTTTTGGATCTGAACCTCAGGTCCAACGTTGCCACCAATTGCCGATAAATTCGCTGCATTATTTGTTTTTTCATCGTCAGGGTATGGCAATCTATTGTAAGTTGTTGGGGTATAACTTGCATCTTTAGGAGTTAATCCGGTACGTCTAACGGTACACCAGGTTTCTACAGCATTAAACATACTTGCCAGCCATGATTGGGTAATTATCTTTTTATAATTTCCAGCCACATCACCAGGGGTAAACTTCACTGCCGCATTATTGGTAAATAAGTCAATTTGCGCCTGCGTAATTGGGCCAGGTTTAGCTGCAGTTGGCCAGATAGATGTGGTATTGCTATTTACAGTAGTGTACCAAAAATTAACCGAAGCTCTCATGCCTAAATTGTACTCTGTCTCTGCCAAAGCCTGATTTGCTGCAACACCAATACCTTGATTATAAACTTCGGCTTTTAAGAAATGTACATCGGCCTCCGAAATGATTACATAAGGAAAGCTCTGATAATCACGAACCAGGTAATAGTTAAATGAAGCAAATTTATTGTCAGGATCGGTACCTGGAGCCATTGGAGCATTGGTTGATGTATTTGGATATGGCGTGCCGCCATCAGCAACAGTTCCATTTTGTGGCTGAGGAACCCATTTACCTGCATTATTGGGCATAAACCACACTTTGTAACGCGGATCGTAGAAACCTGAACCATCATCGGCATTTGTCGATGACATTTTAGCAAATACATTAGAACTCATCCTTATATTGGAAACTGAAAGCTCACGGAATGCATACCAAAAGCGATCGCCATAATCCGGACTATTTGGTACTACAACCAATGGGTAGCTACCAAAATTACTTTTATATAAGGCTGTAAGGTCCTGATCATTTGGCAATGGGTAGGTTGACGGGTTACCCAGAATTTCAACAATTATTTCTTTAGCTTTGGTTTGCAAATTTGTTTTACTTAAACGAACTGCATAGCGCAACCGAAGTGCATTGCCGAATTTTTTCCAGGCCACAAAATCATTCGCCAAAAAAGACTCATAAGTACCAATAGAACTCTGATTTGCACCGCCTATTCCAGAAGTTGCAGCTTTTAAATCGTCTAAAACACTGCTATAAACAGATTCTTCTTTATCGTATTGGGGCTGATAATTAGCCGCACCTTCTGTAGCAATACCAGCTTTGCTGTAAGGTATATCTCCGTACCGATCTAACATCGACAAAGTTTTTTGGGCCATTAAAATGTTGGCCATATACTTTACATCACTATATACGCCTGGGTTTGGCGAGGAACTGATTAGCTTTAACAGTTGTTTATAATCTGCCAAATCTGAATAATAGGTGCTCCAAAAAGAAGTAATATAGTTGGTATATGGCAAGTTCCGGTTTTGAACACCCTGCTGATTTGTAATTGGCATAAACAGACCAGTATATAGTGTATAATCCTCTTGCGTTGCACGTTTAGCCAGGTTATTAAAAAAGCCTGCAGGAGTGGCTGTAGAAACAGTTGCGTCTTTATATGGCTTATTTAATTCTTCGAAACCCTTTTTACACGATACCATACCAGCCATTAGCGATATGCCAAGTACCGTGTGGATTATTTTATGTTGAATTTTCATGTCTTAATGTTTTAAATTATTAAAATGAAGAACGTATCGTGAAACCAAACGATCTTGTTTTTGGTAGTGAATCGTATTCAATTCCTTGCATATTACCTATACTGTTTACTCCTTCCGGATTTAGTCCTTTAGGTATAGTGGTAAAAATATAGAAGAGATCTCTTCCAACTAATGAAAGCGACAGGTTTTGAATGAATTTGGTTTTTTGAATGAATTTTGCCGGAATCTGGTAAGTTAAGGCCACCTCCCGTAATTTCATCCATGAGTTCTTAAATACTGATGCAGAACGCGGTGTACCAATGTGGTTCCAGGCAGAAAAAGTACCTTGATAGTACCACTGATAGTTTACAACATCATTATTTGGAGTGGCATTTGTAACATTACCCTGCGCATCGCGGGTTACGAAAACGCCGCCAAAATTAACTCCGGTATTTGCCGTAGTTCCATCTGGATAAACCAAAGGTAAACCTCCGCCATTACGTTCCTTTAAGGTTTCTACTAAGTTACCACTACCCATACCAGCTGCGTAAGAACCAAAAAAAGTATCACCCCCAATTTTTGCATCAGCCAAAACATATAATGAAAATGCTTTATACTTAAAGGTGTTGGTAATACCTCCTGTTAAAAATGGCTGAGAATTTCCAATCGGCACTTCACTAGCTGTTTTTACCCATTGAGTACCGGCGTAATATGTTTTTCCGTTAACCGTATATTGCATTGGCTGTCCATCTGTTCCTTCAGCGCGCATTACTACTTTTTCACCGTTGTAATAGGTAAAATCCCTGCCATAAAGCGTTCCATAATAATCGCCAACTGTAACGCGCTGAGAAATACCATTACCACCGAAAAAGTTACCCAATGTTAAAGTATTTACACCATCTTGTAAAGCTAAGACTTTGGTTCTTGCGTGTGCACCACTAATCGATACATCCCAGCTAAAATCCTTAGTTTTAATTGGAGATCCACTAACGATGAACTCAAAACCGGTATTACCCAATGAGCCTGTATTAATTTTAACATTGCTAAAACCAGACGATAAAGCTAAAGGGTTATCTAAAATCTGGTTAAAGGTTTTCATCGAATATGCAGTCAAATCTATGTTCAACCTGTTTTTAAAGAATCCTAATGAAATACCACCTTCGTAAGATCTGCTTCGTTGAGGTTGTACACCTTCAAATTTTAATGTTCCAGGCAAACTCTGTGCCTGCTGACCATTATTTGTAGAAACATCCAAAACATTAAAAATGGTATAAGGATCGGTATCGGAACCTGTTTCTGCATAAGAGAATTTCAGTTTACCAAAGCTTAACCAAGGCAAACTGTTTTGTACAGCTTTAATTCCATCGGTAAAAACGTAGCTTAGGTTAGCAGCAGGGTAAAAATAAGAATTTGAACCATTTGCCAATGTACTCGACCAGTCGTTACGCGCTGTAGCTTCCAAGAACAAGTAGTTTTTATAAGAAAGGTTTAAGAAACTATATGCTGAATTGATTTTTTTAGCGTATTTAGTTTCTTGTGGCTGAGGAACCGGGTTTGCGCCATTATTTAAAGCAAATACATACGGTTTAACAAAATTACCAGCTGTCGAATTACTTGAGGTATAATCATTTCTGTAATATCTTTCTACACCCGCAGTTAAGCTGGCATTAATTTCCTTATTAAAAAGATTGTCTTTATGCAAACGTGCAAAAGCTTGTAAATTGGTTGATAAATTTTTTGCCTGTGCCAATTTGTAAGCACCATTAGCTTGTCCCAATATATCAGTAGGTTGGTTCTTTACAGTAGTAACATCATTCGAGTTATCTACACCACCCTGGGCAGTAACATTCAAGAAATCGGTTAAATCTGCCATTAATTTCATTCCGCCAGTTAAGCCATTTCTATTAAAGACTGTATTGTTATTAAAAGCATTCCAATATTGATTACCCAAATAACCACCACTAAAAGGATAAGCCGGTGATCCGGCAGGAAAGTTACTTTGGGTAAGTACATCTTTACGTGTGTTGTTTGGGCCATATGTATTATCAAAATCTACATAAGGATTATAGTCTCGCGGCATAGAATAAATTACACCTCCCAAATAGCCAGCACCTACCGAAGGAGCATTTAAACGTGTGAAATTTACATAGCTTGCAGTAACCTCCGCACTTAATTTTTTAGAAACTTTTAATGTAGAACCCAGATTAAAAGTGTTAGACTGCATATTACTATTCAGGATATTGGCTTTAGTGTCATTTCTGGTATAGGAAAGTCTACCTGTAGCATTTTCACTTCCTCCCGAAATAGCCACATTATGAGTCACCACAGAACCATCAGGAAAAAATGCTTTCCAGTTATCAGGCTGTGCAGAATAAGGTCTTAACACACCATCGTAATTTAAGATGGGCTGATTATCAAATCTTGGTCCCCATGATTGACTACCAGGGTAACTGAAATAAGCATCTGTTAATTTACCATTAGGATAAGGAACGGTACCAAAAGAATTACTTAAATAGGTTCCCGTAGGATTATAGCTGTTTCCAATCTGATAACGTTGGCCAGCAGCATTGGTAGGAAACATTTTATTATTATCGGCAGTTAGCATCGAGGCCACACCACCCTGACCATACTCATTCTGGAAATTTTGTATTTCGTATGGATTGGTATGGCGGTAGGAGTAATTGTAATCAATTCCCAAACCTGGTCTGTTGCTTCCTTTTTTACGGGTAATTAAAATAACACCATTGCCACCCCTTGCACCATATAATGCAGCTGCAGCCGGTCCTTTCAATACCATAATATTTTCAATGTCATCCTGATTGATAAAGTTCATTCCGGTACCCCAGTCATTATTTGAGGAAACGTCGGCACCGGTACTTCCAGCAACTGATGAGCCACTATTACCGTTAACATTGGCTGGATCGTTGTTAATTGCAACTCCGTCTACAATAATCAAAGCACGGTTATCTCCGGTTAATGAAGTATTACCACGAACAACAATTCTTGATGATCCACCTTCAACACCACCACCTGATTGCGAGATTTGCAAACCGGCTACTTTACCCATTAAGCCTTGGGCTATAGTGGGTGCCTGGCCAATAGTTAAGTCTTTACCTGCTACCTCTTGAGTAGAATATCCTATGGCTCTCTTTTCTTTTTTAATACCGAAGGCGATTGTCACCTGAACTTCATCTAGGCTGTTTGACGAAGATTCGAGTCGGACGTTGATTGTTGAAGATACCCCTACGGTAACTTCTTTTGAAATATAGCCAACAGATCTGAAAACCAGGATATTTCCTTCTGTTGCTGCAATAGAATATTTACCACCAGCATCGGTCTGCGTGGCTTTTGTGGTGCCCTTAATTGTGACACTTACACCTGGCATTGGACCAGATGCCTCCACTACCGTCCCGGTAATGGTTTTTTGTGCGAAAGCACTTATTGCCAAAAAATTCAACAACAAGATACTTAGGCACGCTAAGTACATTTTTTTCATAATGGTTTGGTTTAGATTAGTTAATGTGGTTCGTAACTTGGATGGGACAGTGCTTTTTATTTCCTCATATATATTTCTGTTGTTAGTTAAAAAATATGTAATTGTTTATGTTTAGCTATTCAAATAAACTGTTCTCTACCATTAAACTGGCTGCTGCCAATAGTTCGGCTTCATTCGTTAATGTGGAAAACTTAATATCTGTTTGTTCCGCAATACGGGGAATACAAAACTCGTTCAATGCCTGTTGTATTGGCGGAAGCAACATTTTTCCGGCCTTTGCACCCTGCCCACTTAAAACAATGCGCTCGGGATTTAAAATATGAATCAGCGTAGCCAATCCTTTACCGATCTGAAATGCAGCATCGGCCAAAATAGAAATGGCTACAGGATCTTGCTTTATAACCGCATGTAAAAAATGATCAACATGGCTCTTACTTTCATCCTTAAACAAGGCCTTTAAACTTGTTTCTTCACCATTTTTAACCGCCTCTTCTGCTTTTTGCACCATTACCAAAAGGGATGTTTCTACTTCGAGGCAACCCCGTTTGCCACAAGAGCACAACGCATTTGAATCAGATAAAGGAATGTGACTAAACTCGCCGGCATAGCCACTGCTACCCCTATATAATTTGCCGTTGATAATTAAACCCAAACCTGTACCTAAGCCAATATTAACTACCAGTACATCTTTTAGGTTTCTTGCTTCACCAAAATTTAACTCTGCCAAGGCGATCAAACTCGAATCGTTGTCGATATAAACAGGCAAGTCAATTTTTTTTGACAGGTAATCTTGCAAACTGATACCATCTTCGATCTGCATAAAAGAATAGTTTACACCACGCTCTGTATTAACAAAACCCGGCATCCCTATGCCAACACCTAACAAATACTCTTTCTTAATACCCGATTTTGCTATACAATCATCAATAAAAGCAATTAACCCCTCAACACTTTTACCCTCAGCCATATCTAAATCGATAGTCTGAGTAGGCAAAACCTGATGGTTCGACAAATCATATATGGTTAACTGTGTGGTTAACTGATCCATGGCTACAGCTATGATGTACCTTTTATAATTAGGGTTCAATAAAAAATTCAATGCGCGACGACCTCCTGTTGAAGGGGCTAATCCCTGCTCGATAATTAAACCATCTTCTATTAAAGTATTAACGGTTGATGTTATCAGGGGCAAGCTTTTCTTTGTGCGTTTACTTAAATCAGTTAGGGACGATTTTTTTTTATAGTAAAGCAGCTTAATGATGTCGGCTCGTAACTTCTGGGCTTTCTTAATTGTTGCTGACATTTTTCGTTTGGTTTATATAAATATATAAAAAAAACAAAAGAAATCAAATCTTTTTAAAAAAATTAAAAAGAAAATTAATTTAATACATTTTAGGTAAACATTTCGGGTACTTGCTAAACATTTAGTACTGAAGTTTAAGATCGAAATGTGATTTAGCTAATGGAGAAATGTTTGCTAAATTCATTGTTCGGTGACTGACAAATTTTCATCCTCATCCTTATAAGGTAAGTACAAAATGATAAGCGTCATCATTTCATCTACACTTTTCATTTCTCCACCACCATAAATATTTCTTGGGGGATTAAATGAGTTTTTTGGATTATTTTTCGAATTATCGTAAGTTCCTTCTATAACCAGATAAGAATCTTTAGGTATAATAACAGGTTTTTGATACTTATAAAGCTCTTGCCAGTTAAAATCCCACTTGGGAATAGATATTAACTTGATGGTATCTTTTTGCGGGCTAATTGCATAAGCCTTAAAATTTTTACCAAGTAGGTGCATGTGAGGCCAAACTCCTAAAATCGACTGCTTTTCAGGATTAGTTATTTTTAACTTAAAAGAACGGATGCTATCTGCCGGTATCATAAAATAAGGCGTAATCTCTTCTTCAGCTATCCCTCCTGAACCTAGGTTTACCACATCAATAACCCGTTCAACAGGTTGCTTTGTAAAGAAGAAATTAATAGAAGAGAAATCTATTTCATCTTTTCCAGTAGGTGCATAATGCATCGTTAAAAGGATTACCCCTCTTTTAGGCATTATCCACCCAATATTTTTGGGATATGATTCATATTTTGTACCCGGAATCCACCCTCCATAATATATCATATTGCTTTTATAAGCGTTATAGGCAGAAAAACTATCTTCATTAGTTTCCCCAACTGTTGTATTGATATATTCTGGAGATTTATCTAATGGGATATCGTTCGGAACATCGTAGATGGCAAAATTTGCATGATGAATTACTTTTCTATTTTTTGAAACAAATTCAATTGCTTCAACATTTTGTGTTTGGCTAAATTCAAAGGGAATTTTAAAAACAATAAACCTTTCTTTATTATCACCTTTAATCTCAAAATCCCTTGCCATACTCAAAACAGCATCGGCTTTGCGGCTGTAAGCTGTGCCCTCATGATATTTTGTTAGAATAGAGGTCGCCAGTTTATTGGGCGTTCCGAGAGGCATTTTATCATCAATCCAATCTGTTATAGTCTTTTTCTCCTTATCTGTTAACTTTCTATTCCCCTGGAATGGAGCTGCTGTATAATGATCGTCTGCTTTCCATGGTGGCATATAACCAGAATTAATTACCTTTTTAATAAAAGATGCTCTCTTAGAAATATCCTCATAGGACACTAAAGGAAATGGCCCTGCTTCTCCAACCCGATGACAGGATGTACATTTGTTGTAAATAATTGGAGCAACATCTTTATAAAACGTGTTTTTTTGGGCATAAACAAAATTTAAGCTTATCAAAAACAAAATTGGTAAAATTATTTTCTTCATTTATTAAAGATCATTGATATAACAACCTATTGGCTTCGTATTACTAACGGTAATTTTTTTATTCGTCTCAAGCGCTTCTATCGCATCTGTAAGAAAATGTTTTGAAGCTACTTGCCTTTGCTGTCCTAATTCTATTATTTTATCATCCACTAAGCCAGAGTAAGCTATAGTTCCTTTATTATCTACCAAAACAACTTCTGGAGTTACAGTACCGTTTAATAGATTGGTCAATAGTTTCTTTTCATCGATAACTGAGGTAAATGTTAATTTGTACTCCTTTATAAAAGCTTTTACTTCTTTTAATGAATACGATTTGCCCGGAAACACACCTATTAATTCAAAACTTTTATAGACATTTTTTATCCTGTTTAGCTCAGGAATGTAATTTCTGCTTAAAGGACATTCAGGCGATAAAAAAACAAATATTGTATTTTTGCCTCCAATTATAGGTTGTTTAGTGATAACTGAAACAGGGTTTATCATTTTTACCCGGCTCCATAGATCCGTTTTCCGAACCGGTATGTGCTGAGCAAATATTTCATTGATAAAAATGAAACAGAAAATGATAAAAACATTTAATGCTTTAAGATTTTTCATTTTTTTAAAATAATTAAAATGGCCGGATATACCGGCCATTTTACATTTAATAAAGATAATAATAACTTATGGCATATCCCACCAAACACGTCCTTTAACATCAGTTGGCTGTCCGAAATAAGACTCCTTAGCCATTTCTGAAATCGCATTCTGCTTATTCGTAAAATTAGCATCTCCTGCCAACGGGAAGTTAATTACGAAACGTCTTGGAATAGCTTGTACCTGGCCAGAAAATGTAAAATCTTCTAACACCAACGCTGTTTGTGCATTAGGCATTCCAGTTCTTTTAAGCAATGCCCAACATTCATTGTAATTTTTATAGAAATTAAGGTACTGCTGAATTAAAATTTGTTCTAAACCTTTTGCCGGGTTATAAACTATTTCAGGTTTAGCCTTATAGTTTGTAGCTGCATTAGCTCCCAAAGCAACATAATCAGCTAAGCCTGCAGCCTTAGCAATTCTATCGTAAGTTATGATAGATGCATCAATTCCTTTGTTATACCATTCAGATGCGCTCTCACTTGTGATATTTCTTGCTGCCAATTCTGCACGCAATAAACAAATATCAGCATAAGTTAAGATTAAAAATGTTGCAGATCCAGTTCCTGAACTAAGCGCTGGTGTAAACATGCGATACTGAATTGCAGAAATAGTATCCAAATTCCCACTCTTAATTACTACCGGACTAAAGAATTTCTGCTTAGCTGGTATAGTATTCGCATCAGGGCTGGTAAATTGACCATAATATCTTCTGGTATCATAAACCGAGCTTGCAGGGATTTTTCCCTCAGCTTTAGCAGCATCAAAATTTTCCTGAGTCCACGAATTTTTTTGATAAAACAATGGCAACCTAGGATCTTCATTTCTCCACATAAAATCTACAGTACCGTTAGCACCATAAGCACCTGATGCGCTAACATCCCAGTTACCTGTTCCTATAAAGTTACTGCCTGCCTTTAACGACCAATCGTCATCTGGTGATGACATTAAATCAGCTGCGTTATTGGTTAATATATCGGTAGCAATTGCTTTAAGTTTTGCAGGATCCTTTTTAGATAAACGCATAGCAATTAACAAGCGTAAACTTGTAGCAGCCTTAATCCATTTAGGTATAGCACCCTGAAAATACAAATCATTATTACCTAAACTAACTTGAGGCACTGCTGGCTGAGCTTTCAAAGTAGCCACAGCATCCTTTAACGTTTTCTCAAAGCTATTGAATAAATTTTGCTGACTATCGTAAACGGGTGTAAATGTACCGTTATAGCGCGCCTGAAAAGCTTCAGAATACGGAATACTTCCATTACCATCTGTTACAAACCAAGCCTCATAAACCTTGATGATTTCGGCAATGGTTTTCATTTGCACATACCTTGGCTTCTGATCATCAGGAAGCTTATCGATCGTTTTTTGAACATCAACTAGAAGATCTCCAGAACTGTTATAGAACCGCCCGTATCTCTGGTTTATATTACCTATCCCGTCTGTTATGGTACTTGTATTACCCGTTAAGCCAACCATTTGTCTTGTCCATCTAGAAACCCCTCTGTAATTTTCGTAGAAGGCTTCAAAACTATCATCGTGCCAATTGGTTACCGCCTTGGTAAAAAGCGGTTCAGGCGCAATTGCGATAACCGCATCCGGGTTTGTATTGTATTCAGCAAATTTTTCTTTACTACAAGAAGATATTAAAAGTGCGAAGCTTAAAAATGCCGACACTTTAACAACATTATATTTTGAATATTTCATAATATCAATTTTATAAAACAGTGATTAAAAACTACCATTAATACCTAAACCAAATGTTCTAACATAAGGTGTACCTCCACCAAGAAATGCTCCTCCAGCTCCGGTACTGGTAAAGTCATTCACGTTCATGTTATCTGGTGCATTATTATAGAGAAACCCAATATTTCTTGCACTGGCATAAACTTTAACACCATTCATTTTTATTTTAGAAACAAAAGACTTAGGTAAATCGTAAGATAATGTGATATCTCTAACAGCTACCCACGATGATTTAAAAGCTCCACGCTCTCTAATACCATTGCCCCATCCATTAGAGTTATTATAATATCTCCAGGTTATAGTAGGTATTCTCAATCCTTTATCAATCGCCTGTTGATGACTCATACCTCCAACATTCACACCATTTATCACCGTACCATCTGCAAATACACCATCTAATACGACCCCGACTTCCTGATTTCCTCCATCAGTGTAAGCTGTACCTCCATTTTCAACGGTACGACCAAATAATGTGTTCTTTAAATTACCTGTTTGACTTCCGTAAAAATAAGTATCAGAGAATACATAACCTCCAAACTTAGCATCAATTAACGCACTTAACGATAGCGATTTATATGTAATTACATTTCTTATACTGCCATAAAACTTCGGAAGTGTAGAACCAATTGTGCTTTCAGTTTCCAATCCATTTGCATAGTTAGAAGCCCTGGTGTAGAATGCACCACCTGTACCTGCAGGAGAAATTACGCGTTTACCATTATTTGGATTATCAATTGGATTTCCTTGAGCATCCCTTGCCTGATATTTCGCATAGCCATAAGCCGCTACCAATGTAGAGTATTCACCACCAACTTTTGCCACTGTTCTGATACCATCGCCACCTTCAAGTGGTACCGTTGTTACACCAGGTGCCAAAGAGATAATCTTTGTTCTGTTTCTGGTATAGTTGAAATAAGTATCCCAAGAAAATGAATCGGTTTTAACCGGAGTACCTGAAAGCATTAATTCAATACCCTGATCTTGTACGTCTCCACTATTGATTAACGCATTTCTTACACCTGATTCAGATGGAACAGCAAGGTTAATAATTTGGTTCCTTGTATTTTTTCTATATGCTGTAAAATCTAAACCTAACCTATTTTGAAGCATTTTAAGTTCAACACCAATTTCTTTACTATATGATCTCAGTGGCTTAAGGTTAAGATTACCTAAGGTTTGGCTATCAAAACCATATTGCTCAATATTTGCAGCAGTGGCCCCAAGTGCCTGATAATTTCCATTTTTTAAATAATAACCAGTATTTGCTCTGTAAACACTAGTACCTCCACCTGTAATAGAATAAGAAGCACGTAATTTACCGTAAGAAAATATGCTTGGCATTTTAATAGCATCAGTAAAAATCCACGCCAAGTCGGCTCCAGGGTAGAAATAACTATAGTTTCCTGTTCCGTTTGAATAAACTAAGGTCGAATTCCATTCTTTACGTCCATATAAGTTTAAGGTTAACCAGTTTTTATAACCAATACTACCCTGTGCATATGATGCAAAAACCTGAGTAATGTTTGGCGCTCCCTCACCAACAGTTGGTGTATTGATTGAATTTGTGAGTCTGTATTGCCTAGGAACTCTCAAACCACCAGATGTACCATAATTTGCAATTTTACTCTGAGAGCGCACTATTTCAGATCCCAACTGCAAAAACAAATCAAAATCATTTACTTTGTGCGTTAAGTTTAAACTTGTTCTATATCTGCTATCAATAACATTCCGAACACCAGATCCATAATATCCGCCTTTAAAACCCGGATCCTGACCAAGTTCTCTGCTTTCATTCACGGTATTATACCAGTTAAGTGATGCACTGGTTTCTAGTTGCAACCACTTGGTAAAATTTGTTTTTGCGTTAATAGTTCCCCTAAAGTTATTTTCGTTCTGAATCTGGCTAAATTCATTTAACCTAAAAAACAATTGGTTGGTTCCAAATGGGTCAACTGTACTTCTACCCCCGTTAACAGGATCAATATAGTTCTGTTTCCAGTAATCTAAATCAAAATTGGTTGGATAGCCCCATGTTAAACCATAAATAAGACTATTATCTCCAAAAATTCTTTGTGGATTAAAACCTCTTGCATTAGAATAAGATACAGTTGCATCCATTAATATTGCATTGGCCAAACGCTGTGTACCCCTAAAGTTAAAAGTATGTCTATTTAATTTATTTAATGGACTTATCCCTTTACTGAAGTTATTAGCATAAGAGAAACGGAAGGTGGTTTTTTCATTTCCACCCTGCATTGAAATATTGCTATTAACGTAACGACCGGTTTCATATAAGCTCAATGGGTCATTCAAAACACTGTTTGTAATTTGTCTTCCATCAATATCTAAAATTGTTGATCCGTCTAACTTTGGACCAAAACTAAAACCATAAGAAGCAGAGTTTATCTGATTCATTCCATTTGCTCCTTTGATGAAATCTCTTGGTGTGAATCCTGACCCATACTCCTGTTGCATATCAGGTAGTGCATAGGCATTATCAAAAGTTTCATCATGACTAAATGAAATACCCAATCCTTTTTGTGAATAGCCCTTTTTAGTTGTTATCAAAATCACACCATTTACAGCACGACTTCCATATAATGCGGTAACGGACCCACCTTTTAACACTGAGATACTCTCAATATCGTCTGAATTAATATTCTTTAGAACATTTCCAAAATCCTGATCGCCTGCTCTTGATGGAACTACTACATCATCTGACAACATAATTCCATCCACAACAATCAGAGGAGTATTTTCTGAACCATATAAACTAGAGGCACCTCTTATTTGGAATTTCGGACTAGATTGTGGTCCACCAGCACCAGGCTGAACCATCATACCAGGAACTAATCCTTGTAAAGCAGCTATGGGGTTGGTGGTGTTGGCAGCTCGTATCTGATCTCCCTTAATGTTATTCATAGCGTAGCCTAAACTTCTAGTTTTTCTTTCCTCACCTAGTCCGGTAACCACAACTTCACCCAGAGCTTTTGCATCATCTTGTAAAGTCACATTTAGCACACTGTTAGTACCCACCGCAAGTTCTTTGGTGAGATAACCAATGTATTTAAAAATTAGTGTTGAATTGGGCGACACTGAAAGGCTGTATTTTCCATCAGCTGATGTAGATGTGCCATTAGAGGTCCCTTTCTGTAACACACTAACACCCACTAAAGGCTGTCCTGTGTTATCAGTTACCGTACCAGAAACGGTTTTTTGCGCAAAAGCAGAAATTGTTACCATGCATAGCAACAAGATACTTAAGCTAGTTAAGTAAATTTTTTTCATAATTTGTTTGGTAATGGTTAGATAATTGATTAGTTAATTCATCACTATTATTTAATTAATTCTTACTGAACAATTAATAAGGGAAATAGCTAAAAACCTTTATCAGGGCAGTAAAAAAAGTGCACGATGATTTTTACATTCTTTTTACCGGTTTCTGACATAACAAACTTATGAAAAAAAAATAAAAACAACGCAAACTTTTTAATTTTTTTAAAAAGGTGATTTTAGCATAAAAAAAGGCCTGCATAAAATGCAAGCCTTAAATAAGTTAATTAAAAACTGTTTAATGAATTCCCATAAACAGCCTGCTCCACCTTATTTTATGTAAGAAAGAAGCTGTACTATCCCAACTCATCCAAACAAACAAGGCTTTACCAACAATATGATCTTCGGGTACAAAACCCCAGTAGCGCGAATCGGCAGAGTTATGGCGGTTATCGCCCATCATCCAGTAATAATCCATTTTAAAGGTATAACTTGTAGCTGGCTTATCGTTGATAAACCATTTGCCATCTTTTTGCTCTACTTTGTTGCCCTCGTAAGTTCTAATGGCACGGTAATAAAGTGGCATGGTATTACTATCTATTTGTACTGTCCATCCTTTTGTGGGGATTTTAACCGGCCCAAAATTATCTCTGTTCCAAACGCGGTTTGGATCGTTAGGGAAAACGCCACCAGGAACAGCACCTATAGGATCAGGGCTTAAACTTACCGATTTAACAAAATCTAATGCCTTTAGTTTATCAGCAATTTCTGATGTTGCATCTACAATATAGGTGTTAGCTGCTACTGCAGGTGTACTACCCAGGTTCAGCTTAAATTCATCCAGTACCGAATAGTTAAAATCCATGGTTTTAAATTCGATACGATATGGCATCATGCCGGTGTTTTTTAAAGGTTCGCTTTTGCCATTTACACTGGTAATGCCATTGCTCATCGAAATTACATCGCCCGGAATACCAATACAACGTTTAATAAAGTTCTCACGTTTATCAACAGGTCTATCTACAATAGTATAAGTACTGCGCACCTGCTCGCGGCCCATGCTCCGAACCAGTTCGTAATAACTGGCCACCTGATTTTCTACAGCAACGGTATCACCTTCCGGAAAGTTGAAAACTACAACATCGTTTCTTTTAATTTTTGATAAACCCGGTAAACGGTGATATTTCCATTGAACGCCATCCCAATATGCTTTAGTTGAAGTTGTTAAAGGCATGGTGTGGTGTGCGAAAGGAAAGGCAACCGGTGTCATTGGGATACGCGCGCCATAATTTACCTTACTTACGAAAAGGAAATCGCCGATCAGTAACGAACGCTCCATCGATCCTGACGGAATGGTATAAGCTTCGATAAAGAATACACGGATGATGGTTGCAGCCACTACGGCAAAAACAATAGCATCTACCCACTCGCGGGTTTTAGTTTTCTTCTTTTTAGTGGCATCTTTTTTTCTCTGCCAGAATTTATAATTCATATATCTTAATTTTGGTCGGCGATTTTATTTAATCGGCTACCTGTTATCTGCATTTCCTTTGGTGTGATTTCACAGATTACGTGATATTACACCTGTTTTATATCTTCGCCTTTCGTCCTAAATCTTTGGTCTTTCAGCTTTATTATCAGCCTTATTCAAAAATATCTGTAATACTGAAAAATCCTTTTTTATCTTTCACCCACTCTGCTGCCACCACTGCACCTAAAGCAAAACCAGCACGGTTATGGGCAGTGTGCTTAATTTCTATTTCATCAACCTCACTGCTGTAAATTACCGTGTGCGTACCTGGTATATTTTCAATCCGGTGCGACTCAATCAGCAATTGCTCTGCTTTTGGAAACATCTCTACATCCGTTCCAACCACCTCGTTTAACCATTCCCGTTTGCGTTCCAGATTTTCTACAATACCTTCTGCAAGTGTAATAGCTGTTCCGCTTGGCGAATCCAGTTTCTGGGTATGGTGAATCTCTTCTACCTGCACCTCGTAAGCCGGATAGTTGTTCATCAGTTTAGCCAGTGTTTGGTTAAGCTTAAAGAACAGGTTTACGCCAATACTAAAGTTAGACCCATAAAGCAAGGTATTGTTACTTTTATCGCAATCATCTTTTACTTCCTGCAGTTTACCATACCAACCAGTAGTACCTACAACTACCGGCACATTGGCATCAAAACAGGTATCAATATTTTTTAAAACCGAATCGGGTGTACTAAAATCGATAGCTACATCTGCAGCCTTTAAATTTTCGCGGGTTAAATCTTCCTGATTATCGATAGTTATTTTTAAAACGATTTCGTGACCGCGTTCGAGTGCAAATTTTTCTATAATCTGCCCCATTTTGCCGTAACCTAAAAGCGCAATTTTCATCTGTTTATATATTAAAGGTGATTAAAAGATCATGAATTAGATGTGGTGTATTATGGGTTCATGATCATTTTGTTGAGATTAAAAAGTAAGTGATAATTTTAGTGCGGGTGTGGCATTAAAACCATACACACTGTTGGTATTGATCATAGATGGCATTATCTTAACGGTTCCCAGATTGTCGTCGATATTAAAGAAATGCAGTCGGGCGGCAACATAGGCATCTACAATGTTAGCAAAATAAACCAAACCATAAGAAAACAGCACAATCTGCCTGTTTCTTCTGTAAGTATCTTTACGTAAAGTGATCCCTGAGGTTGAATATCTGGAACCGAAAGGTCCATCAGGATCAGGTGTTCCATTGTTCAAGTCGCGATATTGAAGCTCTTTTAGCGATAAATTATACTGCTTGGTACTTTCGATATACGACATGGTAAGCACCGTAATACCACCATAAATGGCTGCTATTTTACTTCCGGTATAAAATTTTTGCCAAAACTGGCTTTTGCCTGCTCTGGGTCCATAGCCATCGCTAAGTAATTGCATGTTGTACAGCTGTCCCCAGCCCGGTATAATCATCGATCTGAAAACCGCCTTTCTACCGGCAACTTTACCCGGGTTTACATATTTGGCTTTCATCGAATCCTGGCGAGTTACTGGCTGCTTTGCTCCTCCTTTTCCAATTGGCGTTGGAGTTACCACTTTCGTTTTAGTAGTATCAACAGGTTTTAATACAGTATCCTTTACCTGTGCACTGGCCAGGTTTACAATAAAAAATGTAAATAAAGAAAGCAGTACTAAAAGCTTCGTTTTTTGCATTACCAATCTAATAATTCTAAAATCCGGTTCAGGTCATCATCGCTCATAAATGGGATTTCTATTGCCCCTTTACCATTCTGGGTTACCTTTAATTTTACCCGTGTGGCAAATTTAGAGGCCAGATCGTCCTGTAGTTTTTGATATTGGAAAGAAACTGCCTTTACTTTTGGTTTGTCGGCTGCTTTTAAGGGCACATGCTGCAAGTTACGCACCAGCTCTTCAACCTTCCGAACTGAAAGGCCTTTTTCAAGGATTTCCTGATGGATGTACAACTGACGATCTACCCCATCAACATTGATTAATGCTCTGGCATGCCCCATCGAAATGCGCTGATCGCGGATAGAAGCCTGAATGGCAGGCGGAAGTTTTAACAGACGTAAATAATTGGTTACTGTAGTCCGGTTTTTACCTACCCGTTCGCCCAATTGCTCTTGCTTTAAGCCCACCTCATCAATCATCCTTTGGAAACTCAAAGCCACCTCAATGGCGTTTAAATTTTCGCGCTGGATATTTTCAATCAATGCCATTTCCAGCATTTGCTGATCGTTGGCACTGCGGATATAAGCAGGAACCTGTGTTAATCCAGCCAGTTTCGAGGCTCTGAACCTACGTTCGCCCGAAATTAACTGGTATTTGTTTGCACCAAGTTTCCTAACGGTAATCGGCTGAATCAGCCCCTGTACTTTGATCGAATCAGCAAGCTCGTTTAAAGCAACCTGATCAAACTCTGTACGTGGCTGGTAAGGATTGGTTTCAACTTCGGTTAAATTTACATGACTGATATTGCCTACCTGCTCGGTTTCGCTCACAGCATTTACTTGCTGTTTAGGCGGATGAGCAGCTTCGCTATCATCTAAAAGCGCACTTAGCCCTCTTCCTAAACCTGTTTTTCGCTGAAAAGATGTCATCTATAATTTATAAAGTTGCTGTTCCAATATTTTCTTCTTCTTTTAACAAGCCGTTCTTTTTTACAATTTCGCGGGCAAGGTTAAGGTAGTTAATGGCACCTTTACAGTTTGCATCGTGCATAATTACCGAAACGCCATAACTTGGGGCCTCACTTAAACGGGTGTTGCGCTGAATAATGGTTTCGAAAACCAATTCGTTGAAGTGTGTTTTAACTTCTTCTACCACCTGGTTCGACAAACGTAAACGTACATCGTACATGGTTAATAGAATACCTTCAATTTCCAGATCTGTATTTAAACGGTTCTGTACAATTTTAATGGTATTTAATAATTTACCCAAACCTTCAAGGGCGAAGTACTCGCATTGAACCGGGATAATTACCGAATCTGCTGCTGTTAAGGCATTAATGGTAATTAAACCCAATGATGGAGAACAATCGATGATGATAAAATCATACTGATCTTTAATTTTCTCCAAAACCGCTTTCATTTTATATTCGCGGTTGTTCAGGTTAATCATTTCAATCTCCGCACCCACTAAATCGATGTGTGCAGGCAATAAATCTAAATTTGGTGTATCGGTTTTTTGTATCGCCTGTAAAGGATCGATATCATTAATAATACACTCATAAATACTATCTTTTATATTCCGGGGGTCGAAACCGATACCGGACGTTGAATTTGCCTGTGGATCGGCATCAACTAACAAAGTTTTATATTCTAGTACGGCTAAACTCGCAGCCAGGTTTATTGATGAAGTTGTTTTACCAACACCACCTTTTTGATTTGCTAATGCAATAATTTTGCTCATCTATGTATCAGAAATTTACTTAACGTTTACTGGGGCTGTGTTATTTATACTTTTTAATTGGCAAAAAGTTCTATTTTTGCGTCGTTTACGGCCTTTTTCACAATCAGCTAAGATACAAACTATATGGCAATTTTAGCAACAAGCGCATTCGGGTTTTGAACATCTTATTAACAATTATCCATGATTACAATTATAGCCGCTACCAACAGGTACAATAGCAATACGTTAAAAGTTGCCAAATATTACCAAAAGCAACTAAAAGAAAAAGGCACCGATACTACAGTATTCAGTTTGGAGCACTTGCCTATCGACGTGCTTAATACCGATATGTACGGCAAAAGATCGGATGCTTTCCAAAAAATCCAGGATATGATTAATGAGACCCAAAAATTCATTTTCGTGATGCCCGAATACAATGGCAGCTACCCTGGCGTGTTGAAAGTATTAATAGATGCCTGCAATTTCCCTGATAGTTTTTACGATAAAAAGGCGGCTCTGGTGGGTATTTCATCCGGAAAATATGGTAATATAAGGGGCGTTGATCATTTTACAGGGGTTTGCCACTATATCCATTTAAACATTTTACCCTTGCGCCTGCACATACCTAACATAAAATCCGAACTTGATGCTGAGGGTAATTTAATAAATGAAGATACAATTAAGTTTACCAACGAGCAGATCGATAAGTTTATCAATTTTTAATTTGATTTAACCGCAAAGGACGCTAAGTGTTACGCAAAGTAACGCAAAGCTTTTTTACCACAGAGTGCATTGAGCTTTGCACTGAGCCCACCGAGGCGCTTGCAGTCGTTTCTAACGGGTGCATAAAAAGCGTAGCGATTATATCGCATTTAATAATTAAACCACAAAGGGCACAAAGCTTTACACTTTTAAAGTAACATCCATATAACATTGTCATCCTCAGGGTTAATTTATTCCACAAAATCAATATTAGTAACAGCCCCCTTCGGAATCGCCATTTCGAGCGGTGTGCAACTTAGTCGAGAACCACAAAGTGCTCAGCGAAGCTAAATCTATTTAAAGATCTCTCCATTTCGCTGCGCTTCAGTCGAGATGACGAATCTTCTATTGGGCCTGTCAATGGTAGCTTGTCGAAGGACAATGCTATATTTAACCGCAAAGGGCGCTAAGTTTTGCGCAAAGTAACGCAAAGCTTTTTTACCACTGAGCGCATTGAGCTTTACACTGAGCCCACCGAGACGCTTGCGCTCGTTTCTAACGGGTGCATAACTAGCGTAGCGATTATATCGCATTTAATAACCAAGCCATGTAATTTCATATTTGTAAATTCTATTGCGATAAACTTTGCACCATATTTTAGTATCAGCCATTTTTTTGCTTACTTGGCAATTAAAAAAACAGATATGAAAAAAAATATTTTAACGCTGATACTCTCGTTAATTTCGATTTCTATTTTTGCGCAGGAAGGTTATTGGCAACAACATCTTACCTATAACATTGATGTAACCCTAAACGATACAGAAAAATCGTTAACAGGCACCGAAACGATTGTTTACAAAAACAATTCGCCTTCAACACTAGAATTTATCTGGTTTCATATATGGCCCAATGCCTATAAAAATGAAACCACAGCACTGTTTCAACAACTGAAAAACGATCCCTCCCGAAAAAAGAAATTAAGTAAATACACTTATGGTAGCCTGGAAGATCTTAGCTTTAAAATAAATGGAGCTGTGGCAAAAACAGAAGCGCACCCGAATCCACAATACATCGACATTATTAAGGTATTACTCCCTTCCCCGCTAAAACCTGGCGATTCGGTAACCATCAATTCTGATTTTAAGGTTAAACTACCCAGTTATTTTTCCCGTTCAGGATATGCCGAAACCCAATTTATGGTTACACAATGGTATCCTAAACCTGCAGTTTTTGACAAAGATGGCTGGCACGAATTTCCATATCTGGATATGGGCGAATTTTACAGCGAGTATGGCGATTACAGGGTGAACATTACCTTACCGGCATCGTATGTTTTAGCCGCAACAGGCACTATGCAAAATGCCGATGAACTCCAAATCTATAAATCGATAGGGGCAAAAAATGTAGCAAACCGGGAGGGTAAGCCATTTCTTTATGAACCAAAAACAGGGACAAAAAAGATTAGTTATGCCATTAACAATGTACCTGACTTTGCCTGGTTTGCCGATAAAGACCTCGTAATCCAATATGATACGGTAAAACTGACCTCTGGAAAAATTATAGATGCTTTTAGTTATTACCATAATAAAAAGAAATCGCTTTGGGTAAATAGTATCGATTATATCAAAGATGCCACCAGAAAATACAGCGAGTGGGTGGGCGAATATGAATATCCGGTGGTACAGGCAATAGAAGGACCTAAAAATAACTCGAGTGGTGGAATGGAGTACCCTACAATTACTTTAATTACCAGCCCTGATGCAAAGGCAACAAGTTTAGATGCGATAATTACGCATGAAGTTGGCCATAATTGGTTTATGAGTATGCTGGGCAGTAACGAAAGAATGCATACCTGGCAGGATGAGGGGTTAAATACCTATTTCCAATTTAGGTATGAAGCAGAGAAGTATAAAGCAAACACGATTTTTGGAGACGCGATACCGGCACAGGTAAAAGAACTGCCAACCGATAAATTTCAGGCAAGCATTTATAATGCTTTGTCAAGTATCCCTATGAAATCGGCTATCGAAACACCTGCAGCCAATTTTTCTACTTCTGATGAATATGGAGTGATTTCTTATATGAAAACAGCACTTTGGTTGTACTTATTGGAATCTGCGGTTGGCAGGGATAAAATTGATCTGGCGTTTAAAACATATTTTGATCAATGGAAAAACAAACACCCAACACCAGAAGATATGAAAGCGTCTTTTGAAAAATCGCTGGGGTCAAACCTCAACCAATTTTTTAAGATGTTACACACTGAAGGACAGTTTAAATAATCCTTTTACGAACATACTTTTTTGAAAAAAACCCTTCCAAAACGGAAGGGTTTTTTTGTGTCAAAAATTTTGTAAGCAGCTCAAAAACAACATAAGCAACTGTACAAAAGCAACTTAACAAATACGCATCTTCTACGGCACAGGCTTTGGCATTAGCGATTTCATCAATCATTTAAGTTATGACAATTATCCTATTTCTAATCCTGATCCTGCTATGCTGGGCAACTTACCTCTCTATCGATTGGTTCGAAAAAATCTGAAGAACATGTTAGCACTATTTATCATCTCCATCGCCGTATTTATCTATATGATTTACGTGTTGATTAAACCAGAAAAATTTTAACCCCTTACCCTTAAAGGGAAATTAAAAAACAAAAAAAATGAACACTGAATTAATTGGCATCATTACCACCTTCCTGCTAACCTTAATTATTGCCATTCCTTTAGGTAAATACCTGGCTAAGGTTTTTGCAGGAGAAAAAGTTTGGACAGACTTTTTAAAACCGCTCGAAAACGGAATTTATAAACTTTCAGGCATCAACGTTAAAGAACAGATGAACTGGAAACAACAGTTAAAAGCCCTGCTAACCATCAATATCCTTTGGCTGGTTTATGGCTTTTTCGTATTGATATTTCAGGATAAACTGCCTTTCAATCCGGATGGCAACCCCGGCATGACTCCTGATTTAGCCTTTAACACCATCATCAGCTTTGTAGCCAACTGTAACCTGCAACATTATTCGGGTGAAACTGGTGTAAGTTACTTAACCCAGCAGTTTGTGCTGATGTTCCTGCAGTTTGTAAGTGCCGCAACAGGTATTGCTGCAGCTGTAGTGTTATTTAAAGCTTTCAGAGATAAAACCGCAACGCAACTGGGCAACTTCTGGGAGTTTTTTGTGAAAGCCATTACGCGTTTACTATTGCCCTTATCAGTTATAGTTGCTTTAATTTTAACTTTTAATGGTACACCTGCAAGTTACGAAGGCAAAGATCAATTCATTTCGATGCAGGGCGATACCGTAAATGTTTCGCGCGGACCCGCAGCACAAATGATAGCCATAAAACACCTGGGTACGAATGGTGGTGGGTATTTTGCTGCAAATTCTGCCCACCCATTCGAAAACCCGAGCTATTTAACCAATATGGTTGAGGTGATTGCGCAAACGATTATTCCAATTGCCATGATTATAGCTTTCGGTTATTTTATCCGCAGGAAAAAACTGGCCTGGACCATATTTGGTGTAATGACTATCGGATTGTTTATGCTGATGATCCCAACCCTAACTTCCGAACTGGGTGGTAATCCGGCCATTGCCAAAATGGGTATTTCGCAGGCTACGGGTGCTATGGAAGGTAAAGAAGTAAGACTTGGTCCCGCCGCAACTGCCTACTGGAGCACTTTAACCACGGTAATTTCTACCGGTTCTGTTAATGGCATGCACGACAGTACCATGCCGCTTACCGGTTTATGGCAGCTATTAGCCATGATGATTAATGCCATTTACGGTGGCTGTGGCGTTGGTTTATTAAACTACTTCATTTATTTAATTATTGCGGTATTTATTTCGGGCTTAATGGTAGGCCGAACACCCGAATTTTTGGGTCACAAAGTTGAGGCACGAGAAATTAAGATTGCAGCTTTAATCACCTTGTTAAGTCCGTTTTTAATTCTGGCCGGAACCGCAATTGCCAGTTATGTATTTACCAATCATGGTAATGCTACCTGGGCGGTGCAACCTAAAGCCTGGTTAAACAATCCCGGGTTCCACGGTTTTTCCGAGATGCTTTACGAAGTAACCTCATCTAACGCCAACAATGGTTCGGGTTTTGAAGGCCTGGGCGACAATAATATTTTCTGGAATGTTTTAACCGGAGTAATTATTTTCCTTGGCCGCTTCTTGCCAATTATTGGCCCGGTAGCCATTGCAGGTTTATTGGCAGGTAAAAAGTTTATCCCCGAATCGGCCGGCACCTTAAAAACAGATACCAAAACATTTGCACTGATGACCTTTGCCGTGATCCTGGTGTTAAATGCACTATCCTATTTCCCGGCCCTGGCTTTAGGCCCGCTGGCAGAATACTTTACGATGCTTAAATAAACTATGGTAAATGTGAGGTGTAAGATGGAAGATAACGCCCATCCCCCATCTTACATCAAAGGTCTTACGTCCATGAACAAATCAGTGAAATCACTTTATCTGTGCAATCACTTAATATAAATAAAAATGAAACCCAATAATAAATTGTTCGAACCTGCTTTAGTGCAAACTGCATTAAAACAATCTTTCATCAAACTCGATCCTCGGGTAATGGTGCGCAATCCCGTTATGTTTACGGTAGAAATCGGTACCCTGGTAATGGCTTATGTTACGGTATATTCTTTTAACCATAACGAACAGGGGTCTGCACTATATAATTTCTTCATCTTTTTGGTGTTGTTGCTCACCGTGCTCTTTGCCAACTTTGCCGAAGCCATTGCCGAAGCCAGAGGTAAAGCCCAAGCCGACAGCTTACGTAAAACGAGAGAAGAAACCCCGGCAAAGCTACTTTTAAGTAACGGAACAACCGAAATCCGCTCTTCCAGTCAGTTGCAGAAAGGCGATATTTTCATCTGCGAAACTGGTGACATTATTCCAACCGATGGCGAAATTATAGAAGGTATTGCTACTATCGATGAATCGGCCATTACCGGTGAGTCTGCACCCGTGATCCGCGAATCAGGAGGTGATAAATCCTCGGTAACCGGAGGTACAAAAGTACTGTCAGACGAGATTAAAGTTAAAGTAAGTACTGCGCCGGGCGAAAGCTTCTTAGATAAAATGATTGCCCTGGTTGAAGGTGCTTCACGCCAGAAAACGCCCAACGAAATTGCATTAACCATTCTATTGGCCAGTTTTACGCTCGTGTTCATTATCGTGTGCGTTACCTTAAAACCCTTTGCCGATTATGCCAATACCACAATCACCATTGCAGCCTTAATTTCGCTGTTTGTGTGTTTAATTCCCACCACCATTGGCGGTTTACTTTCGGCCATTGGTATTGCCGGGATGGACAGGGCTTTAAGGGCTAATGTAATTACCAAATCGGGCAAAGCCGTAGAAACCGCAGGTGATATTGATGTGCTCCTTTTAGATAAAACCGGAACCATCACCATCGGGAACCGTAAGGCCACCAACTTCTACCCTACTGCTGGCGTGGTGATTAAAGATTTTACCAATGCCTGCATATTAAGTTCTTTAGCCGACGAAACTCCCGAAGGCAAATCGATTATCGAACTGGCCGCCGAACAAGGCCACAAAAGTTTAACCACACCCGAAGGTTCAACGTTTATCAGGTTCACCGCCGAAACCCGCTCGAGCGGACTGGACACGAAAGATGGTCGCAGGATTAGAAAAGGAGCTTTCGATGCCATCCGCAATATGGTAGAAAAAGCCGGCAATATATTCCCTTCGGATATTGAAGACCACGTAAAAAGTATTGCCACCAATGGCGGTACACCTTTAGTAGTTGCTGAAAATGAAAAGGCACTGGGCGTAATCGAATTACAAGACATTATTAAACCCGGTATCAGCGAGCGTTTCGAGCGTTTGCGTAAAATGGGCGTTAAAACAGTAATGGTTACAGGCGATAATCCGCTAACCGCCAAATACATCGCTGAAAAAGCAGGTGTAGATGATTTTATAGCCGAAGCAAAGCCCGAAGATAAAATGAACTACATTAAGGATGAACAAGCCTTGGGTAAACTGGTGGCCATGATGGGCGATGGTACAAACGACGCTCCTGCCCTTGCACAAGCCGATGTTGGTGTAGCCATGAACAGCGGTACCCAGGCAGCAAAAGAGGCCGGAAATATGGTCGATCTGGATAACGACCCAACCAAGCTCATTGAGATTGTGGAAATCGGCAAACAACTGTTAATTACGCGTGGTACGCTCACTACTTTCTCTATCGCTAACGATGTGGCTAAATATTTTGCCATTGTACCGGCGCTGTTTATCGCTTCGATACCTGCCCTGCAAAGTTTAAACATTATGGGATTGCACACACCAGAAAGCGCAATCATGTCGGCCGTAATTTTCAATGCCATTATCATCCCGATTTTAATTCCGCTGGCCTTAAAAGGTGTAGCCTATAAACCAATCGGGGCTACGGCACTCCTTCGCAGAAACCTCTTTATTTATGGTATCGGAGGAGTTGTAGCGCCCTTTATCGGCATTAAGTTAATCGATTTGTTAGTGGGCGTATTTATCTAAAAAATCTGTGTAATCATTAAATCTGTTTAATCGATAATATTATGAAAAAGTACATCATACAATCTTTACGTTTAACCTTAGTATTAATCGTATTGTTATGCATCATTTATCCCATTGGGATTGCGCTTGCAGGTAAACTTGCCAAAGGAAACGGCGGCGGTGAAAAAATCACCAAAAATGGAAAAACGGTTGGTTATGCCCTGCTTGGCCAATCATTTACCAAACCCGAATATTTTTGGGGCAGACCATCGGCTGTAGCTTACAACGCTGCAGGCTCTGCAGGTTCGAACAAAGGCCCATCAAATCCCGATTATTTAAAAGAGGTTCAGTCGAGAATTGATACCATTTTAAAATACAATCCCGGATTGGAAAAATCAGCTATCCCAGCCGATCTGGTTACCGCATCGGGTAGTGGCTTAGATCCTAATATTTCTGAACAGGGAGCTGCCATACAAATCGCGAGAGTAGCCAAAGCCAGAAAAATAGACGAGAAAAAAGTAAAAGAGCTGGTAGCCATGAATACTTTAAAACCATTGATGGGCTTATTTGGTCCATCGTCGGTAAATGTATTGAAGTTGAATCTGGCTTTAGATAATCTCTAAACGCTTATCAAAGTAATCACCAATAATACATAGCTCGCCATTCCCATCCGATAGCTATCGGATGGGAATGACGAACAACTTAAAATCAGTGTAATCTATCAATCGGTGTAATCACCTTAATTCAATGAAAAAATTTATCATCCTTATAACATCATTAACCGCAGCGTTAAACACTTTTGCACAAAACGAACCGAAAGTTAAATTCTCAGGGTACCTCGAAACCTATTACGGTTACGATTTCAATAAACCCGCCGATCACAACCGTCCTGGATTTATATACTCGCACAACCGGGCAAACGAGGTAAACCTGAATTTAGGTTTTATTAAAGCCGCTTACGATAGCGGAAATATCCGCGCCAACCTGGCTGTAATGGCAGGTACTTATGCCAACACCAACCTATCGGCCGAACCTGGTGTGTTAAAAAACATCTTCGAAGCCAATGCAGGGGTTAAACTATCAAAAACAGAAAACCTGTGGATTGATGCCGGGGTGTTCGCTTCACATATTGGCTTTGAAAGTGCTGTTTCGAAAGATTGCTGGGTACTGACCAGAAATATAGCCTCAGAAAATACGCCCTATTACGAATCTGGCGCTAAAGTTACCTATGGCACCCAGGATGGAAAATTTACTGCGACCCTACTCTACCTAAATGGATGGCAAAGAATTACCCGTACTGCTGGCAACAACAAACCTGCAGGCGGCTTACAATTAACCTGGAAACCTACCGGCAAAATAACGGTAAACTACAGTAATTATCTCGGTACTGAAGGCGCAGATTCGGTTCGGGTGAACCGTTTCTACCACAATGTGTATGGTATTTTTCAGCTAACTGATAAATTTGGCTTAACCCTTGGCTTCGATTATGGCACACAACAAAAGGCAAAAGGCAGCAACGATAAAAACGAAGTAATTTCGCCAGTGGCTATTGCACAATACAAATTTGCCGATAAATGGGCTATTGCCGGAAGGTTTGAGTATTACGACGATAAAAACGGGATCTTTATTGCTACCGCAACGCCAAATGGTTTTAAAACCAAAGGCTATTCACTCAATCTCGATTACGCACCAATACCCAATGCGGTAATCAGGTTAGAAGGTAAAACTTTCGATAGTAAGGATAAAATTTTTAACCGCGAAGGCAACGCAGTAAATGCGAATACAACTTTAACGGCAAGTATAGCCGTAGCGTTTTAAAATATTTGTTATTATGGCTCCTCAATAGAGAATCGTCATCTCGAGCGAAGTGCAATGCAGTCGAGAAATCTATTTAAAGATCTCTCCGTTTCGCTTCGCTCCAGTCGAGATGACGATCTTCTTTAAGGAAGCTGTAAGATAGATTTAATTAAATTTCAAAGGAGATGAAACTATATATCGAAATCTTATTCAGCATACTGCTTTTGGGCAGTGGCATTTTCCTTTTGGTTTTAAAGCACCGCAAAAAAACCGAAAAACTCAAGCGGCTTTATGCCCGGTTAAGCAACAACAAAAAGGAAATGCTGCTGGCTATGCAAAGGGCAAACCTGTACAAACTGGTGATGGTGCTCTCGGGTGTATTTCTTTTCACCGTGTGCGTGTGTGTACTGGTAAACGAGCACATTATCGCCATAACGTGGTAAGACCAAGATAAATTCCATGACCCATTTTAAAACTTACATCATTCAACATGTCAGAAAAAGAAGATTCGGTTAAACACTTCCTCGAACTGATTAAAAAATCGAGAAGAGGGAAACTTAAAATCTATATTGGGATGAGTGCCGGTGTGGGCAAAACCTACCGGATGCTGCAGGAAGCACACGCCCTCTTACGTGGTGGTATTGATGTTTGTATAGGCTATGTAGAAACGCACAAAAGGGCCGAAACCGAAGCCCTGGTTGCCGGCTTACCCTTAATTGCGCGAAAAAATATCTTTTACCGGGGTAAGGAAATAAATGAAATGGACCTGCAAGGCATTTTAAACCGTCATCCAGAAATTGTGGTGGTTGATGAACTGGCACATACTAATGTAGAAGGCAGTAAAAATACCAAGCGCTGGCAGGATGTTTTCGATCTGCTCGAAGCCGGCATCAGTGTTATTTCGGCGGTTAATATCCAGCATTTAGAAAGTATAAACGAAGAGGTAGAACAAATTACTGGTGTTCAGATTACCGAACGCATCCCCGATAAAATACTGCAGATTGCCGATGAAATTGTAAATATCGATTTAACGGCAGACGAATTGGTTACCCGCTTAAAAGAAGGTAAGATTTACGATAAAACAAAGATCGAAAGTGCACTGGGCAACTTTTTTCAGGCCGATAAAATTTTACAGCTACGCGAACTTGCACTTAAAGAAGTGGTGCATCAGGTGGAAAGAAAAATACAAACCGAAATTCCCAAATCCATTAAACTTCGTCCCGAACGTTTTTTGGCCTGTATTTCATCAAATGCCGAAACCGCAGGCGTAGTAATTAGAAAAACAGCCCGGCTGGCCTCCTACTACCGTTCGCCATGGATTGTATTGTACGTGCAGAGCGATGCAGAAAGTTTAGACCGCATAAAACTGGATAAACAACGACACCTGATTAACCATTTTAAGTTAGCTACGGAGCTGGGTGCCGAAGTAATTAAGATAAAAAGTAACCAGATTACCCAGACCATTATCAATACCGCAACAGAAAAAGAAATTACCACCATTTGCATCGGTAAACCCCATTTAAATATTTTTCAGGTGATACTCCGAACGGCAATTTTTAATCAATTGTTGCGTAATTTAGCCAGTCAGGAAATAGATCTGGTGATACTGTCTTAAAGCTTAATTAACCACAGAGAGCACAAAGAAAATACACAGAGTTAGGACTGATTGCTTTAAGTTCTCTGTGAAAAACTCAATGCCCTCTGTGGTAAAACAAAAAAATAATGCCATGAAAATAAAAACCAAGCTTCGCCTCGGATTCGGCTTTCTCTTCATCATCGTCTTGTCCTTCGGCTTAATTGCTTTATTCTTCCTGAACGAACTTTCAGATAAATCGAAAATGATTTTGAAAGACAATTACAAATCGCTGCAATATGTAGCAGCTATGCGTAAGATTATTGATGAAAATCACTTTCCCTTAAGTGAAGCACAACGTTTAACTTTTGTAGAAAATTTAAACAATGAAAGCCAGAACATTACCGAACAAGGCGAGAAAACCGCTTTCCTAAAGCTCGAAAGCGCTTATAAAACTTTAAGTACCACTGTTAATGAAAACAGCCTGAAAAATTTACGCACTGCCCTGCACGATATAGAACGCGTAAACCTCGCTGCCATTTACGAGAAAAATGAGCGTGCCAACGAAACTTCGTCAAGAGCCAACCTCTACATCATGATAGCGGCAACTCTAAGCTTTATTATCCTGTTTACATTTATTGTCAACTTTCCTGGATTTGTGGCTAATCCGTTGGCCGAATTTGGTGCCGCCATTAAACAGATTGGTCGCAAAAACTATAAACAACGCCTGCATTTCGAAAACGATGATGAATTTACCGAACTGGCCGATTCGTTTAACGGCATGGTAATCAAGTTAAATGAATGGGAAAACAGTAATCTCTCGACCATTAAATCAGAAAAATTACGCATTGAAGCAATCATTGCACAAATGCAGGATGCCATTATCGGTTTAAACGAAAAAGGTGAGGTACTTTTCTTAAATCATCTGGCAGCAAAGCTGATGGGATTGGATGAAGATAAAATCATCGGGCAGAATGTGGCCGAGCTCATTCAAAAGAACGAATTACTTAAACGCATCATTAAACCTGATACCGACGAGCCTACTTTAAAAATTTATGCTGATGATAAAGAATCGTATTTCCAGCTCGAAAACCGCGAAATTATTATTCCCAATTATGAGGAACAGGAAGAAAACACTTTAATTTCAGCTACAAAGTCTGCAGGTAGCGTATACATCCTGAAAAACATTACACAGTTTAAAGAGCTTGATGAGGCTAAAACGAATTTTATTGCCACTGTTTCTCACGAATTAAAAACACCGCTTTCCTCCATAAAAATGAGTTTAAAATTGTTGAACGATGAACGCGTGGGTAGCATGAACGAAGAACAGCACGAGTTGCTTACACACATTAAAGAAGATAGCGACAGACTTTTAAAAATCACCAGCGAATTATTAGATCTTTCGCAGGTAGAAACCGGTAATCTGAAACTTAGCTTTGCCATTACAAGTCCGGCAGCTATAGTGCAATATGCTGTTGATGCTGTTAAATTTCAGGCCGAACAAAAGTCCATCCAGTTAACTCTAAACTGCGATCAAAACCTGCCAAATGTATATGCTGATATCCAGAAAACGGCCTGGGTAATGGTTAACTTCTTATCCAATGCTTTGCGTTATAGCGCAGAAAAATCGAAGGTGATTATTGATGTTTTCCAAAAAGATCAATTCATCCAGTTTTCGGTTCAGGATTTTGGAAAAGGCATAGAAGAAAAATACCAGAAACGTTTGTTCGATCGCTATTTCCAGGTACCAACCGATGGACAGAACAAATCGGGATCTGGACTGGGATTGGCCATTTCAAAAGATTTTATAGAAGCAGAACAAGGTAAAATATGGGTGGTGAGTGCCATTGGTGAGGGCAGTAAGTTTTGTTTTGCGTTGCCGGTTGTGGAGTAAAAGAACATTTCCAGTACCCACGAATATCATAAAAATATATCGAACTGAAAAACAACTACTTACTAAATTAATAGTTAGAACTCAACGAAACAATTAGTTGTATTAGACTAATATTTTTATTTTTGGACTTTAAAACAAAATCGAAAATGAAAAAACGTCTCTTAATTTTAACTGCTTCAGCAGTTATTCTGACCTCTTCATGCAAAAAAGAAATTGAAGAAGCAAAACCTGTTGATCCTGTAAAACTGGAGTATTCTAACCTTAGTGTTGAAGACCACAAAAAAACACTCGAAAAAAACGGAACTGATTTTATTACATCCATTAACACCTTACCTGATGAAAAATTTATCAGTGTATTAAAGTATTTCTTCCAGCTGGATGGCGATGTACCTACCTATACCCTCCCATTCAGTTCGCTGTTCTCGGTATATGGTTCTGCACAGACTGGAAATTTATACGGGATTTTCAACGCGGTAATTACACCAAACACCAAAAACCTAAGTGAGTATTATGCTACCTACACTTGGGATTTTACCCAAAAAAAATGGGCAAAAACCGCTTCATCGAACAAACTCGAAATCAGGTTTCCTTCAAACAAAGATTCGAAAACCAACAATGCCGTGCTATCGTTTACTTACACACCTTCTAATATTACCTCAACCATTGAAGGCCAAAAGTATAACCTGCCAAGCAACACCACTGTATCACTAACTGTGGATAACAAGGAAGAAGTTAAGTTTATCAGCGATTATGCTTACAAAAGTGATGGTAACCCAACAAAGGTTGATATTAAATTGGCAATGGGATCGTTTAACCTAAACGTTGGCGTAAGCAGCGATGTTAAAAATGTAACATCTTCGGTAACACTAACCAAAGGCAATACCAGCTTGTTAAGTTTAAAAACTGAGGGTAACGGTAACGCCGATGTAAACTCAATTATTAATGCAACTAAAATTGATGGTATTTTGGATAAAGCCAACGCTACCTTTGAAATTATGAACATTAAACTTGTTGGTGCAGTGGATAGCAAATCGATCACCACTGAACAAGCGGCCATTTTTAATTTAACAGGCGAAGCAAAAAACATTAAAAATGTAGATATACTTAACAAGTACACCTCTATTTATGCTGCCTATAAAAATGAAAATGCCATTATTGCAAAGGTAGCTTTTGCACCAATTACCGATACATATACTTATAGCTACTGGGATGGCACCAAAATAGTTAACTATAGCTACTCAAGGTATACCAACGAGCCACGTTTGGTTTTTAAAGATGGTTCGAAACTTAGTTTAGAGGTATTTACCGATACAGGTTTCAGCAAGTTGATTACCGAATTGGAAAATTATGGTAAACGTTTCGAATAATATTTGATAATAAAGTTATTGATACAAAAACTTCAAGTCGTAGCACACTGCTACGACTTTTTTTATACTTAATAATTCCTAGTGGGTGTTTCCTGTAGATTAAAGTGTAAAAGGAATCAAGTTTCCGGGCATGTTGCTTATTTAAAACTTGACTTCTTAGCTTATCAAAACCATTTACTTCGCGGTGATGCGGTAAATTGTACTTCCGTAACCGCACCAAATCCCTATCCCATTTCCTTCAATATTCGATTTTAATGCATTTGTACTCCCCATTAAGGGATTGGCAGCATTGAGCAGTTCGTTTTGGAATCCCTGCCAAAAATCGAACCCACTTTTGGGTAGGGTAGCAAATTTGAGTTCAACCACGTCGCCAGCAACAAAGTAAGGATCGTATTCCTGCGTAAGGTTGTTATAAGCTCCCCTGTTTAATTTAAGATCGAGCGTTTTGCCGTCAAAATACTGATCATCCTGATTGGATAACAGGGTACGCGTAAAAGCAGGATCTTTTTCAAGTCTGGTGTAAATTTTATAATAATTTTTCTCGTTCGGAGTATCGGTAAACCGGATGCAGAGCTGCCGATCCATTCCATCACGGTTTTCGAACCAGATGCTATCCAGGTTTTTCCTTGCCGGCACCATGGTTTCGGCTGTTAGGATATTCCCGGCGTATTCTATTTTCAGTTTGTAATTTCTACCTGCTTTTCCTTTTAAGCTAGAGCCTTTGTAAAAGAAATAAGGGAACAGTTTTCTATCGTAACTCCCCGTAAGGATCTCTTCTTCCAGCCCATCGCTAATCGTAACCTTTGCATATTTGATGATAATTTCTTCAATCTGTGCCGAATCCAAACGTGTATAAAATGGCAGATTGTGCGTAATACTGATATTGGCATAACCATCCTGTTCAATACTACCCTCTACCACAAACCTGGGCTGATAACCTTCGGTTTTTGTTTCCTTTTTACAGGAAAGAACGATAGCTAAAAGTACAATTGCAATGATATATTTTCTCATATTAGAACGAAATTTTATAGGCAACTGCCGGTAAAACAGGAAGAAGAGCAATTGATTTCTTTTGGATAGAAACTGAAGACTTTAAATCCCCCGAAAACTGGAAGTAATCGAAAATCGGATTTTTACGGTTATAAGCATTATACACGGAAAATGAAAGTTCGCTTATGTAATTTTTCCTTTTCTGAAACTGGTAGGTAGCAGCAACATCCAATCGGTGATATGCCGACATTCTTGCTCCATTAAAAGCCCCATACTCGTTTATAATACTACCTGCAACAATATATCTCCCTACGGGTGCAGTATAGGCATTACCCGTTGAATAGGTAAAAAACGAGCTTAAATTCCATTTTTTTGATATCGGGTAGTTTGCAGATAAGTTTAGCTCATGTGTACGATCGTACCTGAAAGGAAATTCTGCACCATTGTTGATATCCGGAAATGATCTCCGGTTCCGGGAAATGGTATAACCCAGTGTTCCGGTAATTTTACCAATGTTTTTTTTAAGAAAAAATTCTGCTCCCAACACGTGCCCTTTACCCGAAAAGGCATTTTCTTCTATCTGTAGATTATCCAACAGGTTGCTGAGGCCGCCATTAAATTCTATGATGTGATTCATTCGTTTATAGTAAAAATCAACATAACCCTCAAAAGCATTGCCCCAGTTTTTAAACAAACCTAAACTCAGTTGTATTCCCTTTTGTGGCACCAGTTTATTGGTACTTGGCATCCAGAAATCAACAGGGAAATTAGATGCGGCAACAGGGATAAGGTGCGCAGTTTGGATATTCCTCGAAAAAGAAAGTTTAATATCGGTTGCCCCGTTCAGTTTGTACTGAACATTAAAACTCGGCTCCCAAAATAAAGTATTAAAATCAGGTTCGTTAATTTTGTCGTCAACCTGTTTAACTACATGGTAATAGGTGAACCTGCTGCCTAGCAAAAAGCTAAAATATTGGCCCAGATCAAATTTATCGCTAAAAAAAAGCGCTGTTTCTGAAGAATGATACACATTTGCAGCACCGAAATCGAGCTTTACATTACCGGTAACAACATCTGGGGTATTTGGAACGAAACGGTGCGATGTATAGGCTATCCCTAATTTAATATGCTGTTTTTTCAAGGTTAACCCAAGGGTAGATTGCAGATCAAAATCGCGGATGGCAGAATTGATTCTGGCATTTGCGCCATCCTGATCGAGCGCAAAATTAAACTTGTAATCCGAATAGGCAGCAGTGGTATTTAAAGTGCTATTTTTAAACGGCTCGGTTTTCCATTCAACAGATCCTGCCCGGTTCCGCCAATCAAACGCATTTGCAATCCCGAACCGGCCAAGTTCAAAACCGAAACGATCGCCCCCGGTGTAAAAAGTTGCAAAAACATTGTTTTGTGTATCCAACTGTAAACTACTGGAAAAATTTACATCGTAAAAATCATAACCCAGGTTATTTAAAGATGTAAGTTCTTTAGAAAAGCTGTTAACAATAGGCCAGATGGAATAATTCATAAAAGTTTTTCTCAATGAGGTTTTTACGGTCCACTGTTTGGTTAAAGGAACCGACAAATGAGCATCAGCTGCCAGAAAACTTACCGCAGCACTTCCCGATAAAGTGTCGGCGATACTTTTATCACTGCTTACATCTACCACTGCGGCCAATCTGCCTGCATATTCAGCAGGTATTCCGGATTTGTAAACCTTTGCCTCGTTGACGGCTGAAATATTAAAAACAGAGAAAAAGCCTAAAAGGTGTGAAGGATTATAAATGGTAGCATGATTAAACAAAACCAGATTCTGCCCTGAAGAACCTCCCCTGATGTACAAACCCGAATTTCCTTCACCCCCATTGGTTACACCTGGTAGTGTTTTAATTTCATTTAACAGATCGGGATTCGCAAACAAACCAGGCTTTTTGCCCAGATCGCTATGGGTAATCAGCTCATAATTATTCAGCCTAGCTACATTGCGACTGCGGTTTACCTGAACCTGATCTAAAAGGTTTTCATGTGGGATTAAATAGATATCTTTTTTTAATACCGAATCTTTCGGAATTACAATTACAAGCGTTTTATAAGACAGGTGTTTGAAAGAAATTTCAACAGCACCAGATTCAATTTCAAATTTAAATGCACCTTCTTTATTTGAATAAAATACCTGGTTATGATATCTGATTACAGCTTCAGCTACCGGCTTCTTGGTAGAAAAATCGTATACCTTTCCCGAAAAGGTTCTGGTTTGTGCAAAAGTAGAAAGTGTAAAAAAAGAAAGTATTATTAGGAAGGAGAGTTTGAGCATTAATTGGGTTTTGTTTTGGGCAACATTAAAACTACAAAGATAGTTATTTTAATTAAACTGGAAAATAGAAGGGGTAAAATAGTATTACCCTAACACCGCCCGCTCTCTCCTACACAATATAAGGTTCCATTTCCTTATCAATGCTTTTACGCAGTTCCATCAGTTTAATGGCGTAACCGTGCATGGCAATTTCTTTTTCAGTTTTAGGTTTAAACTCAGGTATACGTTGTGGATTTCCATTATCATTTACGGCTACAAAAACAATAATACAGTGAGTGTTTTTCACGAATTCAGTTTTACCTACAGGTTTCGAGTAAGCATCAACTGCAATGTGCATACTGGTTTTACCTGTGTAAATAATCCTCGCATCCATTTTAACCAAATGGCCAATGTGTACAGGGTAGAAAAAACGGATACCGCCTACATATACTGTTACGCAATACGATTGACTCCACTGTAAGGCACAGGCAAAAGCCGCCTGATCAATCCACTTCATCATCATCCCCCCATGTACTTTACCGCCGTAATTTACGTCTGAAGGTTCGCTTAAAAACTGAAGTTCGATGTGATTTTTGGGTCGTGCCATTTTGATAATATTTTAGAAGGTTTGCTTGTTATGTCGCTAATATATTACAAAATCACTAACAAATACAGAAAATTATGATATTTATCATAATTATTTAACCAAAACCTAACAATAACTTAAATCAATAGACAAAAACACCCAAACACGAATAAAAAATCAAATAAAACTTACAAACCACCAATAAACAAGCCACTAACAAATACATTTTACGCCTAAACAATCTATAATAAACAAAAAAACACAGACAGGCATACCCCATCTGTGTTAATCCCCGCCTAAATGGCCGGGCAAGTATATTAATCTGTGGTAAAATTAAGCGCCTTCGTGTTTCTGATATTAGCGTGAAGTGTCGGTTGCTAACAACCAACACCACAGGAACTAACATCAATGGAAATTATTTTGCGATAACGCTAATGGCATAGCCCCCACCCGGTGCACAATATTGGCTAAGCTTGCTTTTGCTGGTTACTTCTATTTTGCGAATGGTATAAGCTTTTGGATTGGTTTCATAATGCGCATCCTTCGCGTCAGCATAAATGGTTGCGACATATTTTTTACCAGCATCTAAAAAGCTGAAATCTATTTTCGAAGTACGCGCTACCTCATCATTGGTACGGCCAACAAACCAGTTATTTTTTCCTTTTGCCTTACGTGCAAAAGTAATGTAATCGCCAGGCTCTGCCTCCAGCACTTTCGTATCATCCCAGTCTACAGCCACATCTTTAATAAACTGGAAAGCATCCATATACTTGTTATAAGTTTCGGGTAAATCGGCAGCCATTTGCAGCGGACTATACATGGTAACATACAACGCAAGCTGACGTGCCAGAGTACTGTGTACAAATGAAGTATTTTCAGGATTGTAAGCACTTACCTTAGTCTCGAAAATTCCGGGGGTATAATCCATTGGTCCGCCAATTAAGCGGGTAAAAGGCAAAATTGTAGTATGGTCGGCATTGTTACCGCCAAAAGCTTCATATTCTGTACCACGGGCCGATTCGTTGCCGATTAAATTCGGGTAAGTACGCGCCAAACCCGTAGGTCTAACCGCTTCGTGGGCATTAACCATAATTTTATATTCAGCTGCTTTCTGGATGGCATACAAATAATGGTTGTTTAACCATTGACCATAGTGGTGCTCTCCCCTCGGAATCATATTACCCACATAACCGCTCTTCACCGCATCATAGCCATTTGCTTTCATAAACTTGTAGGCTGTATCTAAATGGCGCTCGTAGTTGCGTACCGACGAAGAAGTTTCGTGGTGCATAATCATTTTAATCCCCTTGCTTGCTGCATAACGGTGTAGTTCCTGCACATCAAAATCAGGGTATGGCGTTACAAAATCGAAAACATAATCTTTGGTTTTACCAAACCAGTCTTCCCAGCCCTCGTTCCAGCCTTCAACCAAAACAGCATCCAAACCATTTTTTGCTGCAAAATCGATGTATTCTTTTACATGCGCAGTATTGGCTGCATGTTTTCCGTTCGGTTTGGTTTTAGCGTAATCGGTTACACCCAGTTGTACACTGGTTAAATCGTTATAAGCCCAGGTGCTTTTTCCGGTAATCATTTCCCACCAAACACCCACATACTTGGTTGGTTTAATCCACGATACATCTTTAAATTTGGTGGGCTCGTTTAAGTTATAGGTTAATTTCGAGGTTAAAATATCACCTGCTTTATCGCTCACAATAATGGTACGCCACGGCGATTGGCAAGGTGCCTGCATATAGCCTTTATCGCCAACAGCATCTGGTGTTAACCACGATTCTAAAACCATATTTTTATCATCCAGGTTTAACGACATTAACGAGTAGTTAATCAAAGCAGCTTCATGAATATTAATGTACAGGCCATCTTTGCTTTTCATCATCAAAGGTGTTTGCAAGCCTGTAGGCGAAAAGGTAGTTTGCGATGCATTGGGTGTAACCGCAGCTTTCATCTTACCGCGCACTTCCGATAAGTTCGAATTTACTGTACTGTATTCCTGGGTATCGTAATCGCCAGGCAACCAGAAGGCTTTATGATCTCCGGCCAATGCAAACTGGGTTCTTTCTTCCTTAATTACGAAGTAATCGAGGTTTTTCTGTTCCGGGAACTCATATCTGAAACCCAAACCATCATCGAATAAGCGCATGCGCACTACAATAAAGCGATTGCTTTCCTTTTGGGTTAGCGTAACGGCAAGTTCATTGTAATGGTTTACAATTTCTTTTACCTCGCCCCAAACGGGTTTCCAGGTTTCGTTAAATGTACTGGTTTTGGTATCGGTAATAGCAAAACCGCTCATTAAAGATTTGCCATCCTTAAGCTCCAAACCAAGCTTACTGGTTTTAATAACATCTTTTCCCTTGTACTTTAAACTATAGGTAGGCACTCCCCCTTCGGCCAAAGCAAAGCTGGCTACCAGCTGGCCATCCGGCGATTTCAATTGCTCTCCGGGAACGTTCCCGAAAACATCCCCGAAAAATAGCAGAGCACATATTAAAGTAAGAATTATTGAGCGGTTAATGGATTGGTTTGGTTTCTTATTCATGCTATCATTAATTTATTATTATTACTATTTATATCGCATTGGTTGCGCCAATACTAAAAACGCTTTTAGTTAAATACAATTTATATCTAACAACACTTCAAATGTATTTAATTAAATACAAATCATATCAAAAAAGACTGAATTCATATCAAGCAACACTCAAAACGTATTGAATTAGATACAAATTCTATCTAATTCCCATGCTGACATGGTCCGTGTCGCCACGAACCATCTTTTAAAAACCAGCCCTGTAAACCTGCGAGGTCTAAATCAACATTACTCCAAAAGCAAAGCATCATCATCCTCATCCGTTAAGCTCAGCTGAATGCTATCGCTACCGGCAATACCTTCAATAGAACCACGAATATGTGTTGCATTTAAAAGTACTTTTTCCAGTTGTTTTTCACGGGCCTTCCATAAACGCTCCATAGCATCACGCTCACGCTGGATGGATAATTTCATACTCATAAAACCTTCGCGAATGGCTTTCCACTGCTCCGAAAACTCTACCCCGGTTAAATAATCGTACAACATGTGCATTTTATCCCCCCGGTTTTCCTGCGATTTCATAGCGCTCGATAAACGCAGAATCCCATCGCGTAAAACATAGGCTACCGCATTTACTTCTTCGAAAGAACAGATCCAAACGCCATCGCGCTGACCAAAACTGGTCATGCCTTTAGGGTAACACTGACTTACAATTACAGCCACATCAACACCCATGCTCCGCATGTCTTTTTTCAGCTTTTCAATCCAGTCGCCACCAAAATCTTTGGTACGTTTACTTTCATATATAATTTTACCGCATTCCTGCCCGAACTGGTTACGCACCACCTGTACACAATCGGCACCACGTACGCCCTTACCTACCTCCTCAATCAAATCAAAAGGGAAGTTACTGCGCAACAGTTCTTCCAAAATCAACTCCTGTACTTCGCCCTGTAACTGCATACTCCCCTGTTCGGCCTTACGTTTCATTTCTTCAGCAAGCTTTTTCTGGTCATCCAGTTGTTTTTCGAGCTCCTTTAAACGCAATTGGTGCTCCGTTTCTTTAATGCTATTTTTTTCGGCTTCCTGCTTTCTAATCTGCTCCACCAACTCATTACGCTGTTCCTGCATTTTACGCTGAAAGGCCAGTTCCATTTCTTCCTCTTTCAACTTCAGGCTTTGCTCACGTTTTAAAAATTCAACTTCCTTTTCACGGGCAAGTTTTAATTTCTCTTCGTTATCTTTTGCATTACCTTCCAGCATTTGAAGTTTGGTTTCAAAATCGGCAGCAATACTCTTGCGCAGGTTGCCTTCCAGATCATCCTTCAGCTTAAGCTTTTCTTCGGCAAGTTTAACATCGAAAGCTTTTAACTGCTGCTGTTTTTCTGATTCAAAAACCTGCAGTTTCCGCTGATATTCTTCGTCCTTCTGTCTTGCATAAGCAGCCGCTTTCTCACGTAATTCCTTTTTATAATCTTCGGCCATCGCTTCTTCCATCGGAAAAACATGGGCACAGTTGGGGCATTTTATTTCGGTAGGCATAAGTATTTTCTTTACTCCGGAAGAAACCAGAGCGATACAAAGATATTAAAGCTTTTTATCAATGTGTAAACGAGTTTTGCACCGCCTGCACTACAGCACTTTCGATCTTATTTCGTGCCCTGTAGCTAAAATCTTGCTTACCGGGCATTTTGTTGCTATATCTTCCAGCCTTAATTTCTGCTCTTCGGTAAGTACGCCGTGGCAAGTAATCTCTTCAAAAAAAATAGTCTCGCCATTTTCAGCATCAATGTTCACTTCCACTTCAATCCGGTCAACAGGCCAGCCTTTTCTGTCAATATACATCCTCAAAGTAATGGCTACACAAGAGGCCAGAGAAGCCATCAGCAGTCCTTTTGGCGCGAACCCTTTATGTGTGCCGCCATATTCCAACGGCTCGTCGGCTACAATTTCGTGTGATCCGTTGCTTACCGAGCAGGCATAGTGCTCCCTGTTTATTGTCGCTTTTACCATATTTTATTAACTATTAAAAAAGCTAAACTTAACAAATATTTCCTGATTGGTTGGCTCCAAAATATCGCCGGCTTAATTAGATCTTATATTTTTTCGAAAAGCAGGGTACAGCACCAATATTTACGGTAGCCCTGCCATCCGCTTTATCCCGATTAATCGCAATACTCATCTTAACGGGATGTCCGCTCCTGTCAGGTTGATTTTACCCGGGCAAACCGTGCTATTAAAGGAAGCTCCCACCCATCGCCCCTGAAATACAGCAACAAACAATCTACATTTTTTTTCTAACCGACAGACTTTTAGCTATTTTTCTGAAACATTATTTCATTGTATTTGTTCTTTTTCGAAATGCGATGTTATGAAATACAGAAAGTTAATCGGAAAATATTTAACGCAAAAATCGAACAACAATGTTCAAATCGCACTTGCATTAGTTGCAGGTTTAGCGGCAGGTGCTGTAATTAGTGTTTTATTCGCCCCCGATAGCGGCGCAGGCACCCGCGGGAAAATTGCAGGCAAGGCTAAAAACCTCCGCTATGGTTTCCAGGATAAATACAATCTTTTAAAGGAGAAGGTTTTCGGCGTAGAGGCAATAGAAGAAGATATTGTTGAACATGAAGTTCCTCATTTCAGACATAAAATAGAAAAAAAACGTAAATCTGATGTGAAAGAGATATTAGATGATGCCTACAAAAACGGGCAGGTACAGGAAGGACAGGGATAATTACGCTAACATAGATTAAAAGCTTAGTTTTGCAGCAATAGCTGCAACCCATGATTTTTATCCTGTCTAAAATTCTTTTATACTTAATTAAGCCATTCCTCTGGTTTTGTACACTACTTATGCTTAGCTTTTTAGCTAAAAAACACAAAACCCGTAAGTATTTAAGCACTGCTGCAATAGCGGTGCTTTTATTTTTTTCAAACGCCTTCCTGGCTAACCAGGCAGTTAAGTTATACGAGCCTCCCTATCCTGTACAAAAAGAAAGCTACGATGTGGCGATCGTATTGGGTGGTTTCTCCGGGTTAAACAAGCACAACAACGAAATAAAGTTTAACGGAAGTAACGACCGGTTGTTTCAGGCTTTATCGCTCTACCGCCAGGGCAGGATAAAAAAGATATTGATCAGCAGCGGTAATGCCAACCTGATTAACAACGAAGTTAAAGAAGCCGATCTGGTTAAAAAATTCCTGCACGAAATCTGCATTCCCGATAGTGCAGTCCTCATCGAAAACCAAAGCAGAAACACCATCGAAAATGCAAAGTTCAGCCTCTCACTGATTAAAAAGCGCATGCCTCAGGCAAAAATTGTGGTTATCACCAGTGCGTGGCATATCCCCAGGGCCAGGCTCATTTTTAACCGGCAAACTACACAGCCGCTCAGTTATTATCCTACCGATTTCAGAAGCAGTACCGAATCCGACCTCACCGACTTACTAATACCCAGTGCATCGGCATTCGGCACCTGGGAAATGTTATTTAAAGAGTGGATTGGCCTGCTGGTCGATTACTGCCGCAGCTAATCCTTCAACACTGTCTTCTTAATAACGTTATTAAAATAGCTTCACCACATTTACCAATACACATATAAGATTTAGCATAGTATTCAAAGTTTTACTTTATAAGTATATTTTTAATTACATTATATGTATATATTTATGGCGTTAAACTACATTTAAAATTATGCTCACTAAAGAAAAACAAACTCAAAAATTTTATTGGCTCAAGTATGAGATCAGCGCTATCCAATCTTTAATCTTAAACTCTCCCGGCATCGATCAATTTGTATTCTGCTATTTTTTTCCCGATACCGATAAAAAAGACAAACCTTTACAGCTGATTGCTTACGGGTACATGGCCGACACCAACCAATACAGCAGTTATTTTGACAAACTGGATGTGTACAACAATAGCGCGCTTGATTTGAGTGGCCCAATCATCATGAGTAATAACATCATTTCTCTGGCCAATATCCAGTTACTCATTAACAATCCTGATGTAAATGGCGATAAACCCGATTACCTTGTATTTATCCCCAATGTAGCGCAAGGACATGTGTTCTACAACGTAAAAAGATTTAAAAGAATTGATACGGGAGATGTAGAATTGCTGTACAACGGCGATTTCGACCCAATTGAAACCAACCCTTCACCACCGGCAACAATACACTGATGCAATAACCCTCACCTCAGATGCTAAAAATATTCCAATTTGCTCTCGATTGGTCTGAAGTATGGGCATTACTTATCCCAATAACTATATTAATGCTCAAAAAACAACCAGCAAAACTTACGCTGGTTGTTTCTTATGTATGGGCTGCATTGATCATTAACCTGGCAATAGATCTGGTTTGGAAATTCAGGATACTGTTGCCAGCGGCATACAATTCAAATAATTTTCTTTACAACCTGCATTCAGTAGTGCGCTTTTATTTGTTCAGTGCTTTTTTCATCCACCTCCACCAGCCTTTTCTGGTTATTGTTAAAAAGATTGTACTTATCGGTTTTACACTTTTTATTATTGTCAACTTTACTTTTTTCGAAAACTTTTTCGATTACTGGAAATTCAGCAGCCGCTTACTTTCTATCGAAGCCGCACTCTTGCTTTTTTATGTATTACAGTATTACCTGTTTAAAATAAACGATAATGTAGGCACAAAGATTACCAATAATGCTTTTTGGATCGTTACCGGACTTGGCATTTTTGTAGCGCTCAATTTTTTCATCTTTCTGCTTTACAACGAGCTTACTGCGCGTTTTCAGAGCTTTGCTATTAGCTTATGGAGCGTTCATAATATATCATACATTATTTTCAACCTGTTTTTAGCCAAAGGTTTTTATGAATCAGGAAAACAATAAAATCACCCTGATGCTGATGGCAGGCATAGCGGCCATGCTGATGCTTTTTATCAGCATTTTACTCATTTTCATTTTCATGCAACGCAAAAAACTTCAGTACAAAATGAATTTGCAGGCCCTGCAAAATGCACAGAAAAACCAGTTAATAGCAGCAGCGGTAAGAAGCGAAGAAATGGAAAAGTTACGCATTGCCGAAGAACTGCATGATGAAGTTGGAGCTATACTTGGGGCATCGAGCTTGCATTTTTATGGAATTAACTTAGATCACTGGGACGAAACAAGCAAGGAAATGTATGCCAAAAGCAAAAGTTTGCTCGATGAAGGAATCAGCAAGATCAGGGGCATATCGCATAACCTGCACTCCAACATTTTACAGGAACTGGGCTTAAAAGAAGCAATTGGCCACTTTTGTGGTAAAATTGGCCAGAGCAGTTTAATCAACATCAGTTTAGATCTTCAGGATAAGCATGGCACCAAAGCCACCCCGAACGACATCAGCATTTACAGGGTTGTTCAGGAGTTGCTCCATAACATTACCAAACATGCCAAAGCCAATCTTATCCACATCCGCTCTGCCACTGTAAACCACCACCTGATCTTTACCATTACACACAACGGAAACGGCCTTACGCAAAATCAGTTCGAAGAACTCAGGTATACTAAAGACGGTTTGGGCTTAAAAAACATCCAGAACAGGATGATCTTGCTGAAAGCCTGTCTTAAATTTTCGCAGCATGCCGGCCGCTACCTGATTGAATTAAAGATACCTGTTTAAGGGCATTTATAAAATGACATATAATTAATACAATTAAGTAGTATTACAATGTAATTTATGCGGTCGGTTTATAAAAAAATAACTAATTTTAAATGATTAAATATAATTACAATGCCTAAGATAAGGATAGCTATAGCAGACGATTACAGCATTTTTAGGGATGGCTTAAAAGTTGGTTTTATCCGCGATAAAAACCTTGAAGTGATATTTGAAGCATCAGACGGATACGAACTAATGCAACAACTCGAAGAAGTGCAACCCGATGTGATTTTGATGGACCTGAAAATGCCCGGAATGGATGGGATCGAAGCCATTAAGCTGATCAGGAAAAAATATTCAAGTGATCTCAAAATACTGGTAGTTACGATGTATGACGATGTGAAATTCATCATTCACCTGATGGAAAACGGTGCTAACGGCTACCTTCTAAAAAATACCGATCCAAAAGAAATCAGAAAGGCCATTTATTCGGTACATGAAAGCGGCTATTATTTTAACGATATTGTAACCAAGGCCCTGCTCAGGAAACTAACCATTAAAAGCCCCTCCAAACTCTCACTCAACCAGACTATAGAATTTTCGGAACGCGAACTCGACGTGCTAAAAATGATTTGTAATGAAAAAACAGCCAGTGAAATCGGCACTGAACTTTTCTTAAGTCCACGATCTGTAGAAGGCATCAGAATGCGCATAATCGAAAAAACCGGTGTACGCAATACTGCCGGATTGGTGATGTTTGCGATTAAAAATGGTGTAATAGATTAGTTGCACCTCGTTTTTCCTTCCTTCCTTCCTTCCTTCCTTCCTTCCTTCCTTCCTTTTCATATCCCTTTCTTAACGTAGTACCAAGCTAACCTGCACTTTACCCTACTAACTACGTAGAAATACTCTATTTTCTGATTGAGTATTAGCACGCTGGTATAAAAAACATTGCCTTCCGAACTTTACGTTGTGCAAACGAAGCTTCAAAACCAACGCACATAAACAATTATTTATTTACCTCAAAAAGAAAACAAAATGGCAAAGTCAGGTTTATCCAAGGCAGAACTAGCAATCCTTGATGCATTAATCGCCGATTTACAAGGCGACAATGAAATTGTTGAAGCAAATTCAGCAGCTCCCCTGTTTATTACAGCAATAGCACGTACTGCTATAAAAGCAGTAAAAGTAACCGTTAGAGCTACCCCGGTAGTTACACAGGTAGTAGAAGCAGTGGGCGCAGCAAATGCGTTGAACGAAGCTGAAATCAGCGATCTTTCTAAAGAGGCCAACAATGGCTTATCGTTAGAAAAACTGATCGAACTCCGTAAAAAATTCAATTAATTATTTAAGGAGGGCAGTGAGACTGTCCTCCCTTTTTCTCCAATCTATTTTTTGAAAAATGATGATGTTGAAATTAACACCTACGGCAATTTACGAAATTGTAATAACCGTTTTCCTGGCCTGCTGGTTCTTAGCCACCATATTGTGCCAGTTTAAAGAAACCAGGATATCCTGGTTCATCAGGTACAAACTCGACCTCTTTAACCTGATTCCTTTGTGGACATTTTTTGCTCCCCATCCAGGCAAAAGAGACTATCACCTGCTATTCAGGGATAAGATATCAGATGAAAATTATACCGAATGGCAGGAAATGGACATTACCGAAGAGCGCACGTTCTGGTCATGGTTATGGAACCCCGAAAAACGCGATAAAAAGATTTTATCAGATGTGGTGCAGAGTCTCGTTTCGAGCATCCCATCCTACCGCGAAAGAACAGGCAACTTAAATTTACTCATGTTCTCTACCCCCTATATTATTGTACTGCATGCCGTTAGCCATTACAAGCGACGTACAGCTGACTGTTACCGCCAGTTTATGCTGGCCGAATCGTCTGGTTATCAAAAAGAAACAACCCCGTCACTGATCCTATTATCTGTTTTTCATCAAATTTAGCCATGATTTTATTTAACAACATATCGCAAATTGTATTGATCATACTCAGCGTGGGTTTACTGATCTCTACCTTAGAATACCTTAAAAAAGTTCAGATATTTTCTCCCAATGGACTGTTATCCTGGAATGTGATGCAACTAAAGTGGACAAAAGAGAACCAAATACCTTTTCTGAAACCATTGTTTAAACTGTTCAGCGTGCCTGGCCTGGCTATGCTGTTTTTCATCAGGTGCTTACTCATAACCGGATTGTTGTTTTTTCCTTTACAAAGCACTACTGGCTGGGTATTGATCAGTTTATTAGGTCTTAGCCTACTTCTTGCTTCACTGGTTACCCATTACGGTAGCGATGGTTCTGACCAGATGAGTATGCTGATTATCATTACCCTTATTTTATGCAATATGCCTGTACTCGCCACGAGCAAATTAAGAGATATCGGACTTTGGTTTATTGCCCTGCAGGCTTGTCTTTCATACGCTGTTGCAGGCATTGCTAAACTGGTTTCGGCCGAGTGGCGCTCGGGAACAGCGATTAAAGATGTATTCTCTACCAAAACCTATGGTTCGAAAAAAGCTACGCTCTTCTTACAAAAATATCCGGCAGCCAATCTTTTCTTGTGCTGGAATGTGATTATTATGGAAACTATATTTCCGCTATGCCTGTTTTTACCCTGGCCATTTGCGCTGATATTTCTGGTATGGGGATTTATCTTTCACTTTTTCACGGCAGTAATTATGGGACTAAACTCTTTCTTTTGGGCCTTTATGGCAACCTATCCGGCAATTTATTTTGTTAACCATCAAATTTCATGGCAACTGTTTTAAATACACCGAAAGATATTATTCTGTTTGATGGGGTATGCAATTTCTGTAATCGTTATATCAATTATGTTATTGCATACGATCATCGCAACAAGTTTCATTATGCGCCTTTACAGGGCGATACTTCAGCGATGTTAAGCAAGATGCATAAAACCGATTTTGAAAAGTTCAACAGCATTATAGTGGTGAGGGAAAATGGGATTCTTACCCAATCGAAAGCGGTACTCTATATCCTGAAAAACCTGAATACTTGGTGGTCGCCATTAATCAATCTGGCTTATCTGATTCCTAATATTGCAAGGAACTGGCTGTACGAAGCCTTCGCTAAGAAACGTTATACCTTTTTTGGACGAACGCAAAGCTGTATGCTCCCTACAGAAGAAGTTAGGAGCAGGTTTCTAACCTAAAAGAAAAGCTGCGTTTAGCCTTCAATGGCTTTCCAAAGCATATCTTTTAGTTCAAGGATATTCTTTTCTGCTACCGAAGAAATAAAAATAGAAGGTATTTTAGGCAAATCCTGTTTCATTTCAGCCATCAGTTCTTCATCAAGCATATCCGATTTCGTGATGGCCAATACATGGGGCTTTTGCATTAATTCGGGGTTGTACGATTCAAGTTCGCGCTTCAGAATTGCGTATTCTTCTTTTATCGAACGACTGGTATCGGCCGGAACCATAAAAAGTAACACCGAATTACGCTCAATATGACGTAAAAAGCGGTAGCCTAAGCCTTTACCTTTCGAAGCTCCCTCAATAATCCCCGGAATATCGGCCATTACAAATGATTTGCCTCCCCTATAGCTCACAATACCCAGGTTAGGAACAATGGTAGTAAAAGGATAATCGGCAATTTCGGGCTTTGCTGCAGAAACTACCGAAAGTAAGGTAGATTTTCCCGCATTCGGGAAGCCTACTAAACCAACATCGGCCAAAACTTTCAATTCCAGAATGTTCCAAACCTCCTGGCCTTGCTCGCCTGGCTGCGCAAAACGCGGTGTTTGCTGTGTTGCACTTTTAAAGTGTGCGTTACCCAATCCACCACGACCACCTGCCGTTAGAATTTTGGTTTCGCCGTCTTTAGTAATTTCAAAAAGTACCTCTCCTGTTTCCGCATCACGCGCAATAGTTCCAAGGGGTACTTCTAATATTTCGTCTTTACCCTGCTTACCAAATTTATGCGAACTACCGCCTGCGCCACCATCTTCGGCAATAATGTGCTTGCGGTATTTAAGGTGTAACAATGTCCAGATATGGATACTTCCTTTAACGATAATGTGACCGCCACGGCCGCCATCACCACCATCGGGACCACCCATTGATGTTAAAATATCACGATGTAAATGTGCCGAACCCGCACCGCCTTTACCAGAACGGCAACAGATTTTTACATAATCTACGAAATTTGAACCCTGTGACATATTATTATTGTTGAAAGTTTTAATGTTTTAACGGTGCCATAACAGTTTCCGTTAAAATTAAAGAGTTATAACGTTTTAACATTATAACTCTTCTTATGTTTTTATACTTGAGCACCGAAATAATCCGGCACTTTATTCTGATGTTGCTTTGTAGCTATTTATTTTACCTCGATACCACTGCTGAACTGATCGATCACCTCGCAAAGGTTGCTGTAAATGGTTTCAATTTCACCAATACCGTTCACTTTGCTCAATTTACCTTGTTCTTCGTAGTAAGGTAAAACATGGATAGTTTTATCGAAATATTCTGAAATCCGTTTTTTTAGTTTTTCAGCATCATCATCCGGCCGGCCACTTACTTTGTGACGTTCGGCTATACGCTTGGTCAATTCATCCTGATCAACATCCAAAGCAATAACACCTGCAATTTTGCTTCCTTTACGCTCTAAAAATAAATCAAGTTCTTTTGCCTGAGGAACAGTGCGTGGAAATCCGTCAAACACAAATCCTTTTGCATCAGGATTTTTATCCACCTCTTCTTCAAGCATGGCAATTGTAATTGCATCAGGAACCAATTCTCCATCTGCCAGCAACTGACTTACTTTTTTTCCTAATTCGGTTTCACCTTTAACGTGTGCTCTAAAAAGATCGCCTGTTGAAACGTGTACCAACTGATATTTTGCAATCAGCTTTTCAGATTGGGTGCCTTTACCCGCCCCCGGAGGGCCAAAGAGTACTAAATTAAGCATTCAGGTTGTTTAGGTTGTCTTCAAAATTAAAAAAAGCCTTATTCCTATGGCTCTATCAAAAATAACGTACAGTTTAGTTAATAATCAATTAAATAACTCTGCACATTCGAGGCTGCAAATATATAATTATTAATTTAGATGCCATTTATAATTGACAATTTATTTAAAAAAGAGCGTTTTTAATGACATTTCTCTTATCCTACAAAGATTCTTGTGCCATTTTTATATTTTACAGAATATTTTAAAATAATCTTTCTTCCTGACCAAACAATCCGCTTGCGGTATTCTAAAGTTTTAAAAAAAATCAAAGAATTATTAAAGGTACATATGTAAATTCTAAAACAGAACTGATTTACTTATATTTAATAGACTGTTTAAATTAAAAAAGATCATTATCTAATGAAAAGGCTTATAATTTACCTATGTACAATTTTATCTTTCAATAGCTTTTCGCAGTCCATTAAGCGAATTGACGGATCACTCATTGATACCTCCCGACTTAAACAACAAATAAATAATCTGATGAAAGAGGCCAAGGTAACAGGCCTATGTATAACGGTATTCAACAATAATCAACCCGTATTTGCAAAAGCATATGGTTATGCAAATGCAGCTAACAAACAACCGATGACACCGTTTACGGCTTTGTACGGTTTATCGCTCAGCAAGGCGGTTTTTGCACACTTAGTTATGCAACTAGTTGACGAAAAAAAAATCGATCTTGATAAACCACTGGTTGACTACCTTCCACGTTCATTAATGAGCTACACTTTCCCTGGCAAACTTTCTTCCTACAAAGATCTGGAAGGTGATGATCGCTATAAAAAGATCACCGCGCGGATGTGCCTCTCTCATACTACTGGTTTCCCAAATTTCCGGTGGTTTGAGCCAGATAAAAAACTACGCATTAAGTTTGATCCTGGTAGCCGCGTAAGCTATTCAGGTGAAGGGATGTATTTTCTACAAATGATTATTCAGGAAATTACTGGAAAAGATCTAGAGTCGCTGGCCAGGCAATATATTTTTGAACCCTGCGGCATGACTAGATCTAGCTATGTATGGCATCCAGAATATGAAAAAGCTTACGCGGTAGGTCATGATGCAAAGGGCGACAGCACATTCTTTCCGAGGAGAACCATCTCAAATGCAGCTGGCTCACTTACTATCAGCATGGATGAATTTAATCGTTTTTATACGATGCTGATTAACGGTCGCAGACTGTCAAATAAGTCTTTCAAAGAAATGACTAATAGCCAGATAAGTATACGATCAATAAAACAATTCGGACAACTTTCAATGAAAGATTCGACTTTGAATGATAATATTAAATTGGGGTATGGCCTTGGTTATGTGATATTGCAGTCACCTTATGGCCGGGCTTATTTCAAGGAAGGCAATGATGTAGGCTGGGGACATTACAGTATTGCCTTCCCAGATAAAAAAATTGCGGTAGTCATACTCACCAATTCGGCTAATGGTGAAAGTATTTTTAAAGACTTGCTCAAAGAATCTATCGGTGATGTATACACCCCATGGTTTTGGGAAAATTATATACCATGGAACCATAAATAAAGTAAGAAGACGATGCAACCGTTAAACCAACTGCACCGTCTTCGCTTTATATGAGAAACATCACTCACCTTTTTAAAGTGCTGCTTTTAACATTAGCAGCCTTGTCTATATTTTCGAATGTTAAGGCGCAACGCATTTTAACAGGGAGCGTAAAAGATCCCCAACAACATCCGATCCCCTATTGCTCAATAGGTATCAAAAACAGCAGAATTGCCACCGTTGCTGGCGAAGATGGAATCTTTAAACTGGTTATCCCAGACAGTCTGGCCGGCAGCAATGTAATATTCAGTGCCATAGGTTTTATCGATCAACATCTTCAGTCAAACGGATTTAAGCCGGGAATAGTTATTACACTTAAGGAAAAGATATACGATATGGCCGAAGTGGCCATTAAAGCAAGCAAACTGAAAGAGCGGGTTGTAGGGCAGCAATCAAGGCCTATGATCACTTTCTCTAAAATGTTTGACCAGAACGTTCCAAGTATAGAACAGGGAAATGTTTTTGAAATATACGATCGAACACTGCTTAAAGCCTACAACTTCTACATCATGCCCAGCTCCAGGTTCTCTGACATTACTTTAAAGCTTAATATTTACACGATAAAAGATAATCTGCCTGACACTAACGTTTTACATAAACACATTACCTATCAAACCACCTCTACAGGCTGGCAACATATAGACCTTGCCGCTCACCAGCTAAATTTTGATGGATTGGAAAAGATTGCTGTAACACTACAACTGGTAGCTTATACACCAGACAGCAACAACAATTTTGTTTTTGGCGTTTCGGCAAAGAAAACGATAGCTAAAGACTTACTGTTCCGATATCAAAGCCAGGGAAACTGGGAAAGTAATGCCGGAACTTTCATTGCCAATCTTGATCTTAAATACAGCAACGGAGGAAAGAAGTTAGTGCAACAGGACAAACCTGTAATAGCTGAAAAACTGGAGATAACGATGCTGGCCAATTACTATCGTTATAAACAGGCGGCCGCAGAAAGTGGTTATGGCAAAAATAAAAAGGGTAAATACATTGATCTGGGAGATGCGCGAATTTACACAGAGGAGTATGGTAAAGGCGAACCATTGGTACTTTTGCATGGCAACAACGGAAGTATAGCGGATTTCTACCGCCAAATCCCTGCTTTCGCGAAACACTTCAGGGTAATTGCCATCGATACGCGGGGACAAGGTAGAAGTATCGACTTATCGACCGGAGCTTATAGTTACGATGGGTTTGCTAACGACCTGCATAAAGTACTTACTATGAAGGAGCTAAAAAAAGTGAGTATAGTAGGCTGGAGTGACGGGGGCAATACCGCCCTGAGCTTTAACCTTAAACATCCGGAGTTGGTAAATAATATTATAACCATCGGTGCTAACTTATCCCCTTCGGGTGTGTCAGATAGTTTGTTAACTTTATTCAGAAACCAGCTTGGAGCGCAAACCCCACCCAAAAACCCTCGGCTGATCAGCCTGATGCTGGAACAGCCCAATATTGCCACAAAGCAATTACAAGAGATCACCAATCCTGTATTGGTTATTGCAGGGAGCAACGATGTGATTAAACCTGAGCATACCAGGCTCATTGCAGCAAATATTGGCAAATCTGAGTTACAAATTATCCCCAATGCGACACATTATGTGCCTTTTGAAAAACCAGATCAGCTCAATAAGCTTATTCTTGATTTTTTGAATCGCTAATTAACATGGTTTTAAGTGCTTAATCTGCTATCCGAGTGGACTGTTTATTATGAAACTGGCATCTACCGGACAGCTAACAGCGAACCAAAAGCTGGATAAACAACTGAAAATAAAGATTTTACGGGTTATACAAAAAACAAAAAAAGGAGAATTTTTCAATTCTCCTTTTGTGCACTTGTAGGGATTCGAACCCCAAACCTTCTCATCCGTAGTGAGATGCTCTATCCAATTGAGCTACAAATGCGTTTCCGTATCGTTAACGGACTGCAAAGGTATAACTTGACATTTTAATTTCCAACTATTTTTACAAAAAAATCTTAAATTTCTATTTAAAAATATTGCTCAACGCAGCTAAAAAGCAATTAATCACTTTAAAATCAGCTAATTCAGCCACATCTTTAAAGCTTAAAAAAAGTTTCTTTTTTATTCTTTACCTATCGCCTACATGGCAATTTTCGAAACACCTTCCCTTCCGAACTCTTGTCTATTACGAAAAAACATAATTTACCAATTAGGATCAGGAAAGATATCGCCAATTCATAATCATATTAAACCCAATTACCTAATAACCAGTGAACCAACTTATTTCACCATCTGTTGCTCCAAAATCCTTAGGCCTTCTTCAAAAGAATGCGGATTGTAACCTAAATCTTTAATTGCCTTATCCAAAATGAAACCCGTTTTAACAGGCCGTTTAGCCGTTTGGTTTAAACTAGCTGAACTGATCTCTTGCAGAAAAGATTTATCGAGCGACCAATAATCGGCAACCTTGCGTACCAAATCTGCAATACTCATATAATCTTTACCAGAAATATGATAAATCCCCTGAGCACTTTTCTCAACAGCCAAAATGCAGGCTTCAGCTAAATCTTCGGCAAGGGTGGGCATCCGCCATTGGTCGTTCACCACATTAATCGGCGATGCCTTTTCCAAAGCACCCTTAGCCCAAAGCACAATATTGCTTCTGCTCATATCATTGCTTATGCCATAAACCAAAATGGTCCTGATAATTGTCCAATGTCCTTTCGATTGCTTCAGCAAATCTTCGGCTAAAACTTTCGATTCGCCATAATAACTTACCGGGTTTACAGCATCCTCTTCCTTATACGGGCCATCGGCACCATCAAATACAAAATCGGTACTCAAATGAACCAGCTGAATATTTTTTTCTTCACAAACAGACAACAAGGCTTGAACAGCATCTACATTAAGTTGATGGCAAAGTTCCTTATTAGCCTCACAGGTATCCACATTAGTCATAGCGGCCGTATGAATAATCGCATCTGGCTTATATTTTTCGATAACCTGCCTAACCTGCTCCGGATTGAGAATATCCATTTCAGCGTATTCGTATCCATCTATAATAGGATAACGGTTTAATCCCTTCGAAGTCGCTATCAGTTTTACCCTGCCTTCGGCAAGAATTTTTTCGGTTATTTTCTGCCCTAAAAGGCCGTTACTACCCGTTGTTAAAATGGTTTTCATTCTTACTATTTAAGCCTCGAAATTATCTATAATAATACTGTTAAAAAATTTTATAATATATATTTAAAATTCAGTAAGAATAACTTAACTTTGCCAACCGAATTGGAGCCCTTACAAACAGCTTTAATTCATTGACTGTAATAAATTTACTCACAACAGATATGCCTAACTTAGGAAAAATAGCACAAATTATCGGCCCAGT